>Ga0209225_1000751_pt1 | contig 35099 bp, 41 predicted proteins | sample WasSprMetagenome_FD_184732 | JGI IMG/M metagenome (GOLD analysis project Ga0209225, IMG submission 184732) | Sulfidic aquatic microbial communities from Washburn Spring, Yellowstone National Park, USA - WS (SPAdes) (version 3) | ecosystem: Environmental > Aquatic > Thermal springs > Hot (42-90C)... | reverse complement strand
GGAAGAGTGAAATGTCTTTTTGTCCATTCTCTAAAGTTTTTGACTTCCGCTTTTTGAATTGTTGATAGATAATCCACAGAATTGTCCATTAAACTGATTATTTCTGCACTTTCAGCTTCTCTAAGCTTTAAGCCTTGAGGAAACACACCATTATTGTCTTCAGCCATATAATCAGCTGCTCCTTTAAAGTGTTCCCTTATAGTGGATTGTCGCGGGGCACCCGACGCATTTTTCATTCACGTATCGTGTGCAAGGTTTGCAGTCTACATCGCATGGCGCTGTATGCCTATCTTTATGGGTTAGGTGTTCTCTTATTGGGAGGAAAGGTGTGAAATAGATGTCGCCTATTGGGTAGAATTCTGATCTTCGTATGCCTGCGCTGCTTCTTAATGAGCATTTTTCTATGGATATGCTTTCAAGAGTGTCGCGGTCTTCTGCGATGACGAGGGCGATTAGGTTATAGCCTCCTATAGTCTTGAAGATTTGGACGACTCTTGGGCAGTTTTTGAACCGTTCCAGCAGATTCTGCATTGCATCTGCGCTTTCCATCTCCATTAAAACTACTGCTGGGTAAAGTTTAAAGGAGAAAGGATTCATCAAGGCTGAGACTTGGATTACGCCTTGGCATATGAGCTTCTGAAGCCTTTTCTTAACTCCCATACTTGTAAATCCTGTTTGCTTTGCCAGTTCCTCCAGGGTTGCCCTACCATCCAATTGAAGTTGTGAAATTATCTTTCTATCAACATCATCCATTATTGTCGCCTTTGTTTATTTTCTAAACATAAAGTATTAATATAGTTTGCGCATCAAACTACTATTCCTAAATTGCCGAAAAAGCGGCGAATGCATGTGTGGATGTGGTGTGGATGAGCGATAAATGCGATGGTAAGTGCGATTCCTGTTTAAAGGTTAATGATTGCACGGATCCACGAAAAGAAAAGTGGGAACAAGATCAGAGGCTTAAACAGAGGATAAGCAAGATTAAACATAAGATAGCTGTTATAAGTGGCAAGGGCGGTGTTGGCAAAAGCACTGTGACGGTAAATTTAGCCATGGCTTTCGCTATGCATGGGCATGCCAATAAGGTCGGCATTCTCGATGCTGACATTCATGGGCCCAGCGTGCCAAAGATGCTTGGTTTAAAGGGACAGAGGCTTCAAGCTCTTGCAGCGGGAATAATTTTTCCAGTAATAGGCCCTATGGGAGTTAAAGTTGTTTCAATAGATTTCTTGCTTCCAAGTGACGAGGCCCCTGTTATTTGGCGTGGACCATTGAAGATGACTGCTATACGCCAGTTTTTATCAGACATAACTTGGGGTGAACTTGATTTCCTCTTTGTAGATCTTCCACCTGGAACCGGCGATGAACCGTTAAGCGTCATGCAACTAATCCCAGACATGGACGGCGTTGTCATAGTCACAATACCATCAGAGGTTTCACAGCTTGTTGTAAAGAAGGCTGTAACATTCGCTAGGCAACTGGGCGTCCCTGTGATAGGCATAATTGAAAACATGAGCGGTTTCATATGCCCAAAATGTGGAGCTGAAGTGAACATCTTCAAAACTGGCGGTGGAATAAAAATAGCTGAAGAGCTAAATGTTCCATTTCTTGGAAACATCTCAATAGATCCTGAAATCTGCATAGATTCGGACAATGGTAAACCGTTCATAATGGAGCATCCCAATTCCAAAGCTGCAAAAACGTTCATGGACATTGTCGAAAAAGTCGAGCACTTCTTAGAAGCACGTATAATTGTTAAAGGAGGCGATTAAATGAGAATTTGCGTATCCTCAGCAGCAAACAGCTTGGATGCATCCGTAGATCCAAGGTTTGGCAGATGTCCATATTTTATTATCGTTGATTCGGAGACTATGCAGTTTGAGGCTGTTCCAAACGTGGCTTCTGGCGCCATGGGCGGAGCTGGAATAAAAGCAGCTCAAACCATAGCAGGTAAAGGCGTTAAAGTGCTTATAACCGGAAATGTTGGACCTAATGCTTTTCAGGCTCTGTCTGCAGCGGGGATAAAAATTGTCACTGGTGCTTATGGGACTGTAAGGGAAGTTGTCGAAAAGTATAAGCGAGGAGAGCTAAAAGAGACTGGCGGTCCAACTGTTGGGGGGCATTTCGGAATGGGCGCGGGCAGAGGACGCGGATGGAGGCAAACGCAATGGTGAAGGTAGAAGATAAAAGCGACGAGGAGCTTGAAAGAAGCTGGAAAAAGCTTGAAAAATTGTTACGGGAATCTAGGAGAGAAGGAGGTGAAAAGTTGAAGGAGAGAGTAGTCATACCGGCTGAAGATGGAAGTGGACTTAACGCGAGGTTATCAGAGCATTTCGGAAGAGCCCCATACTTCATAGTCGTTGAATTGGACGAGGATGGAAACGTATCAAGCGTTCAGGCAGTGCCAAACGAAAGTGAGCATTTCGGCGGATTTGGAAGGCCGCCAGACCGCATATTGCAGTTTAAACCAAACGCTGTAATCACATATGGAATGGGACCCAGAGCGCTAAGCATTTTCCAAGAGGCAGAAGTAGCCGTGCTAAAGGCTAACGCGGACACCGTCAAAGAAGTAATTGAGGCGTATAGACAAGACAAACTTGAGGAGCTCACGGAAGGCTGCCACCATGCACGCCATTCATAATTAGAAGAGAAGCGCCTGTCCGAAAGTGTAGGGTATGTCTAAAAAGCTAACTATGGAAGAACTTTTGTTAAGTGCGGGATATTCAGCCAAGGCCATAAAGCTTTACATGGACAAAGTTAATGTCGGCTCCCTTGAGAATTCAGACGTCGCCTTAACATATACAGGTCTTCCATGCGGAGACACAATGACCCTTTACTTGAAATTGGGAAAAGATGGAACAATACAGGACGCGAAGTTCGAGTATAAGGGCTGCATCGGAACTGCCAGTTCAGGTTCTGCATTGACAATGCTTGTGATTGGCAAAACAGTTAAGGAGGCTTGGAACATTACTAAAGATGATATTCTGAAAGAGTTGGGTGGACTGCCTGAAAGCCACTGTGCAGAATTAGCCATTAACGCCCTGCATAAAGCCCTTGAAAAACTTGAAGCAAAATAGGCTAAGAACGTGAGGATTCGCTTGATAGTATCGGTTGCTAGTGGCAAGGGTGGAACGGGAAAAACCTCCGTGGCTGTTAATATGGCTATTTCCATTGGAAATGTTCAGTTATTGGACTGCGATGTTGAAGAGCCAAACGCTCATTTACTTTTACATCCAGAAATAATAGGCGAAGAACCAGTTTACACACTAATACCAAGCTTAAATGAAGAGTTATGCGACCACTGTGGAAAATGTTCGAATTTCTGCCAATACAACGCCATTTTTGCAACCCATGAAAAAGTTTTGATTTTCCCAGAACTATGTCACGGATGCGGAGGATGCATCTTGGTATGTCCCAAAAAAGCCATCAAGGAGGGAAAACACAAAATTGGAACGTTAAAGCGCGGTTATAAAGGCGATTTAGAGCTGGTTTACGGTGAGCTGGAAGTCGGCGAGCCCATGGCTACTCCCCTAATAAGGCAGGTTAAAAGGTTTATTGACAAAAGCAAAAACGTCATTTTGGACGCGCCTCCAGGGACATCTTGCCTAGTGATTGAAACAGTTAAAGGCAGCGACTTCTGCATCCTTGTTACGGAGCCAACACCCTTTGGGCTGCATGACCTTAAAATAACCGTTCAAGTTCTAGAGGATATGGCCATCCCCTTTGGTGTGGTTGTTAATCGTGCTGGAATAGGCGACAGGAAAGTTTACGATTACTGCAATGGTAAGGGCATACCCATTTTGCTTGAAATCCCCTATGAAAGAAGGATAGCCGAACTCTACTCTAAAGGTGTCCCATTCAGTCTAGAAATGAAAGAATATAGAGAAAGATTTCAAAGTTTGTTTAACGATGCGAGAAGGCTGGCTGGTAAATGAGGCAGGTTACGGTTCTAAGCGGTAAAGGTGGAACAGGCAAAACCACATTAACCGCGGCTTTTTCAGTCCTCGCAGTAAAAGCTGTTGTTGCGGATTGCGATGTAGACGCTCCAGATCTTCATATGCTTCTACATCCTGAAATAATTGAGAGGCTGGAGTTTAAAGGTTCAAAGTTGGCAGTTATTGATGAGAGTAAATGTGTTAAATGCGGTTTATGTAGGAAAAAATGCAGATTTGACGCCATAACAGAAAGCCTTGAAGTTGACCAGTTTTCATGCGAAGGCTGCGGCGTATGCGCCTTTGTTTGCCCGACAAACGCTGTAACGCTTAATGAACGAGTTTCTGGGCAAGCATTCATATCAAAGATAAGGTATGGCTTCATGGTTCACGCTATGCTAAACCCAGGCGAGGCAAACTCTGGGAAACTTGTGACACTGGTGAGGCAGAATGCCAAAATAGTCGCTGAAAAAGAGGGCATCAACCTAATATTGATAGATGGTCCGCCTGGAATAGGATGCCCAGTAATAGCTTCAGTCACAGGCGTGGATGCGGGCTTGATAGTTACTGAGCCAACCATATCAGGCATCCACGACCTCAAAAGGGCGCTTCAGCTATTAGAACACTTTAATGTGCCACCCTTAGTCTGCGTGAACATGTATGATGTAAATAAGAGTAACACTGAAAAAATATTGAGTTTCTGCAAAGATAAGGGCATAGAGGTTGCTGGAAAAATACCCTTCAACCCAAAGGTCACAGAAGCAATGGTTAAAGGGAAAACAATTATTGAATACTCTCCAAAAAGCAATGCTGCAGACGAAATTAGGTATGTTTGGGAGAAAATCTCCGCAGTGCTAGTAGAACTTGAGTATGAGGGGAACAAGTAATATATGCGAAAACTGCTGAGAGGCGCTTAAAAGAGTGATGAACTTGACTATTTTTTTGTACACTGTAGTTTTAATAAGTTTTCTAATAAACGGATTTAATGTTCAGCTAAATATCGCCAAGCCTGAGATAATAGTTCCAGATACCTATCTTTCTATTCAAGAAGCTATTAATCATGCAATACCAGGAGAGACTATTTACGTCAAAACAGGAGTCTATCTTGAGAATATTGTTATTAACAAAAATAGTTTAAAAATAGTTGGCCAAAACAAGTATACAACAATAATCGACGGCCAGAAAACAGGTACCGTCGTCTATGTAAAGGCAGACGACATTGTTTTCGAGGGCTTTACAGTCAAAAATAGTGGTAATAATTTTACTGACAGCGGTATATACATAGATCATTCACTGGAAGCACATATTTCCAACAATAATGTAATCGCTAGTAATCTTGGTATTTACCTATATGCCTCCTCTAATATCGTTCTTAGGAATAATAACATAACCACAAACCGCTATAACTTCGGTGTTTACGGAGATAACCTTCAAGATTATATTCATGACATAGATACTTCAAATATTGTAGATGGAAAACCTTTGATATATTGGGTTAATAAGAATAACAGACAGCCTCCAGTCGATGCTGGATACATAGCTATCGTAAATTCAACGAATATAACTCTTCAAGACCTGACGCTGTCAAGGAATTGGCAAGCCATACTCTTTGCATACTCTAAAAATTCAAATATAAAAAATGTGACCGCTACCAAGAATATGGATGGTATCTGGTTATTAAATTGTAATTTCTGTTCTGTTATGGATAGTACCATTAGTGATAACAACTGGGGTGGCATAGCATTGGTTAATTCTTCATACTGCTCAGTATACTGTAACGATATAAAAAATAATGTTGGATACGGCCTATTTCTATCTGACTCTTCAGATAACTCGTTTTACCATAACAATTTCATCAATAATACAAACCAAGTTTGGCTTTTTAGTTTTAATTTTAATAATTGGGATGGTGGTTATCCTAAAGGAGGCAATTTCTGGAGCAATTACAAATGTAAAGACGAAAAAAGCGGTCATGATCAAAACCAAAACGGAACCGATGGAATTTGTGACATTCCATTTGTGATAGATGCCAATAACATTGACCGTTATCCACTCATTAAACCTTGGAGTGCTCAATTACCTGAGGCCCAATCAACAAGCTTGATTCCTTTAGCCGTGACCGTAATAATCCTTCTAATTTTATGTGACATAGTTTTTTATTTTATTAGAATCAAAAAGCATTCCTCTTTTACCATGAGTTCAAGAACCCGTAAAAACCTAGATTTGCTTTATCTCATTTCCTTTTCCGGAAAAATGTTGGATGAAGATGTGAATGAGCAAGCTTGAACTGCTATTTTTAATTCTGTTGGCATTTACCTTGTCTCTTTTGCTGTTTTTTCTCAGCATTGCATGGTATGGCTGGGGTAACATAGGCTTCACTCTCCTAAACATTTTGCTTTTCGGATCTTTTATTTTATTTACCCAGTATAAGAAGAAGGCAACACGGCTTCCCTCAAGCGTTTATTTAGCATTTGTTATATCATTATATGGTGAAATGTACGGTTTTCCTTTAACAATGTATATTTTCTCATGGCTTCTTGGATACAAAAACGTTTACACATTGACATATTTTCTTGCCGAGCTAATAGGAGAAAACTCATTTGCCCTTATTTTTCACTTGATTATTTTACCTATTTCATCAGCAATAATGTTGATTGGAATGCTCTTAATCGTAATTGGTTGGACAAAAATTCACAAGGCCGGAAACCAGCTTGTAACCTCAGGCATCTACGGTTACGTTCGTCATCCACAATATTTAGGGTTTCTCCTACTTACCTTAGGCATGAATATTCAGTGGACCACAATTCCAACTCTTTTGCTCTGGCCTGCTATCGTTGTATTATATTATCGGCTTGCCAAGGAAGAAGAAAAACAGATGGAAAAAACGTTTAAAGAAGAATACCAAAAATATAAGCAGTCGGTTCCAATGTTTATACCACGCATTAGGAAAAAGAAATGCGGTTCCATGAGTTAAAAGCGTGTAACGGATAAAATATTTTAATTGATTTTAATTGTCACGGCACTGCTTGGATTTGTTGAACTGGATGCTTTTAATCCAATTGTTACATCTAGTTTCTGGCAGTTTATTTTCTAAACGCAAAATATTAATAGAGTTTAATACTTCAAAAATATTTGAAGGTCGCCTATATCTAATTTACAATACAAGAGTGCACCTACTTGACCTTAAGTGGATTTAAGAGGTATGCAACCAAAAGTAAGGTTTTCTCATTTACCTTAATTTTAACAGCACTATTGTTAATTACAGCTTTCTTAGTTCCAACATACTTGATGAGTTATATGCAGGAAAATGACACCTTCTACGTGGGTGTAACTTTCTGCGGAGACATTAGCACCGAAGCCAAACTTCTAATCGATAAAGTGAGAAATTACACCAACCTTTTCGTACTTCAATCTGGAATAATAAACAAGAATGAAACCGCTATGAATGAAATCTGTGATTATGCAGTAGCATCTGGATTAAAAATCATAGTTTACTTTGGTTGGTTCGATGACGATTATCCTTGGCAGTTACCTTGGCTTGATTTTGCCAAGCAGAAATGGGGCGACCAATTCTTGGGTATTTACTATTACGATGAACCTGGCGGTATTCAGTTAGATTATAATTGGTCACATTATTTTGAATATTTAAAATTGCAGAATTCACCGATGTATCAGTCGCATGCTTCTGCAATCGAGGCATATCTCAATGGTTCTCTTGCCAAGGACTATGATTTAGCGGCAAAAATGTATATAGAAAGAATCAAAAACGATGCAGGTATTCAAGAATTGAAAAGACGCTCGATTACAATTTTTACATCCGATTATGCTCTCTACTGGTTCGATTACTTAGGAGGCTACGATGTCTTGCTTGCCCAACTCGGCTGGAATGATACTCTGCCTAAAACCATAGGTCTGATAAGAGGCGCAGCACGACTGCAAAACAAAAATTGGGGAGCAATCATCACATGGAAGTACACTAAAGAACCCTATCTCGACAATGGAGAAAACATTTACAACCAAATGCTTATGGCGTATAAAGCAGGCGCCAAGTACATGGTAATCTTCAACTACCCGGAAATAGAAGGCAATCCCTACGGAGTCATGACCGACGAGCATTTTGAAGTGCTTGAAAGATTCTGGAATTATGTGACAGCAGAATCGAACTTGAAGAGAAACCGCGACTTAAGCCAAGCTGAAGCTGCATTGGTCTTGCCCAAAAATTACGGATGGGGAATGAGGCGTCCTGATGACCGCATCTGGTATTGGCAAGCAGGAGAACGCGCCCAGAAAATCTGGAAGTTGTCACTCCAGCTTCTATCAAAGTATGATATGCGTTTGGACATAGTTTATGATGATCCAGCTTTTCCTTTAGATGGCAAATACAAAAAAATCTTTTATTGGAATGAGTCCCTTCAGAGTTAATAAAAATGTGCTATCCAGTTCAAATTGCGAAATTGAATCAACAAATTGCTTTGAGAATATACGCGCTTCTAGATTTTTGGATCCTTATTGTCCCTGATATCAGCAACCACTGTCCTTGCCTCAATTTCAGTGCATTTAATACTTCGTCTAGTTTGTTCCTATGATCAGAAGGCGCCCTATTAAATATCTTTGCTTTTAGGCTTTTTTAACCATCAAACACTCAGTTCGCTAATCTACTTCTACGTTTAAGAATGACCTTATGAAAAATCCTATGGTGAATGTTAAGCCTGCTATTCCTAAGCTGATTGCTGTCATTTCTAGAAACCTCTTTCTGAAGGGTAGGTCTTTTGCAACTGAAATATAGAAGGTGAATAAGAAAATAACGATAATTGCAGTCACTATTGTTAGGATTAGGCAAGCGTATACATCCGTTAAAAGCAGATATGGAGATATTAGAAAAAGAACTGTAAGCACATAAGCAATGCCAGTGTATGCAGCGGCCCTAAGAGGATTTTTAGCATTTTCCTCAGATTTAGTCGATAAATATTCTGACGTAGCCATCGACAGCGATGCTGCAACACCAGTAATTAGCCCTGTCATTGCCACTAAACGGGTGTTTTGAAGGGCAAAAGTGTAACCTGCAAGGGCGCCAGTAAACTCCACAAGCGCATCGTTCAAGCCTAAAACCATGGAGCCAACATATCTCAGCCTTTCCTCATCAATCAAATTCGTAAGCTGCCTTTCATGTTCATCCTCGTCTTTTACAATTGCCTTGGCGTCGGCCACAAACTCAGATATCTTCTCATAGGTTGCTTGAGCTTTCTCTTCACCCTTTTCCATAAGTTTTATTCCGAAAGTTATCCCAAAAATTCTTGAAATCAAAAAATACTTCCAAATCGTAAATTTACTCGGCTTTACGTCTTTTTGAGTGTATTTTCTCCAAAACTCGTAATGTTTAAGTTCATCGTTTGAAATACGCCTTAAAACTTCTTGATTATGCGTATCTTTTATCGATCGTGCCAACTTCTCGTAGATAAAATGTTCAGTAATTTCATTTTTCTCAGCGGCCAATATTACTTTTTCAGTTTTCATATCCAACATTTTAATCATTTTTCTAATTTGTTCTTTTCTGACAGTTTCTGTTATAGCGCACTTCTTTTTTACTCAAACGCTAAACTTTGCCAAGTTTTCTTTTACTAAGTCTGCAACTTTCGCATTAGGTTTCACCAAAACTTTCTTTATATGGTGATGCTCAAGTAGTCCTGAAGCTCCTGGACCAAACTCTGAAGCCAATATAAAATCAATTTTAAGGTCTGCAAGCGTTTTCACAGCCACAGGTCCAGAGCCGTAGTCATAAGATGCTGCAGGGTTATCAATTACATGCACACTTCCAATTTGACCGTTTTCAACTTCCACTATGGTGAAGGTTTTAGCCTTGCCGAAAACTTCTGAAACAGAATCTTCTAAACCGCCATAACTTTTTGTCGGAACAGCTATCTTCACTTTTCCCATATCCTGAATCACCTCTTAAAAATTAGGTAAAATTCGAAAACTAAAAAAGGGGGTTATGGCGGAGTGGGTTGCCATGGAGGTCCTCCGCCCCTACCGCCTCTTCTTCCTCCTGGCGGACCCTTGTCCAGCCTGTGAATCATCATTGCTGGTGCTCCGCACCTTGGACAGTTAGCTGGCTTTGGAAACCCTTGAGGAACCTCTATTATTTGTCCGCAGTTGCCGCATTGGAAATGTTTAATTGGTAAACTCAATGGCTTCACGGTCCTGGCGGTTGTACTCCGCCTTTTTCAAGCATCGCCTTCAACTCTTTTATTCTTGCTTCAACATCGCTGATTTCCTTTTCGATGCTTGCCTTCTCGTCTTCAAGCTCCTTTTTGTAATCTTCCAGCGCTGCAAGCTCATCTTCTGGAGACTGCGGCATTGGCGGTGCAGCCGGCGGATACATTGGCGGATAAGCATATGGATATTGAGGCGGGTAGCCCCACCAACGTTGATATCTTCTACCTCTTCTTGGCCATGCCATTTTTAATTCGCTCCTTCACCAGTATCCCATGTATGGCGCTGGAAAGTGCCAAGATGGATAAGCGGCGTATGGATAGGCATAAGCGCTCCATGGATACCAATAGCTCCAGCCGTAAGCCGTGTAGGGCAACCCGTAACCCGTGTATGGTAGTCCATATTTATACTTCGGATATGCCCACCACCATCTTGGAAGCCACGAAAACCTAGCGCAAACCCAAGGATTATAAGGGTAGCCCCACAGCCATCTGCCGAATCCTCTGCCAAAACCGAAAAGCCATCCGGGTCTTTGCCATGGCGGCAAATAGCTGAATGGGCCTCTTCCAGGCCACGGTCCAGCCCAGCCGCCGCCTCTTCCTCTCCAACCCCATGCCATGTTCTTTTCACCTCTAACTATTTTGTGCTTATGCACATTTTCAATTATGTGAAAAAGCACAGAAATATATAAATGTTCCGTTTACCAAAAATATCGGTGAACGAGCAGGAGGCAAAAGGAAATGCGGACAGAGGAAGAAATAAGAAAATGGCTTGAGCTACTAGAAAAAGAGCGAGAAAACAAAGGACCATTTACCGAGCGGGAGAACATCGCAAGAAAAGCCATAAAGCAGGCTTTGCTATGGGTCTTGGAAGAGGTTGACAGCCCGCTTACATATTAGCAAAAACAATAAAGGATGAAAACTCATGTGGCGACAAAGGTTTAGGTGTGGCAGAAGGGGAAGATTTCCAAAACCCATAATGTTAGGGATGACGCCGCCAACAAACAGCTTTACCCCTAACCCACCACGAGGCTTAGAACCAATACTATTGGAGCTGGCGGAACTTGAAGCTTTTCGGCTGGTTGACTTAGAAGGATTATCGCAAGAAGAAGCTGGACAAAGAATGGGAGTTTCAAGAGGAACCATATGGAGACTCGTCCAAAGAGCAAGAAAAAAGACCGCTCAAGCCCTCAACGAAGGAAGACCTATACAAATCGTCCAACAGGCTCCCGAAGATAACAGTTTGCCTTAAAAAAGATTAAAAGCATGTTTTTGAGTTTATGTTAAAAATTTTAAATTATTTTTCACGCAGGGTTTTTGGGATGTAGGCACATCTAGGATCAGAACCGAAAATGTCGCCAGTATAGTAGTAGGCGGCTGTGCGGCACCCGCCACATATTTCCCTGTACTCGCATACCCCGCATTTGCCTTTCAAGCTGTTCCTCTCTCTTACTTTGGCGAAGAAATCTGAAGCTTGCATCTCATTCCAAATATCTTTTAACATCTTTTCTTTTACATTTCCAAGCCTGTAGACATCGTTGAAACTGCATGGGATGATATCTCCGTTTTCCGCGACGCTCATAATTTTGCCGAAACCACATCTGCCTAAAAAGAAGTTGTTATACCAGCTGTCAAAGTCGGTTAAGCCTCTCTGTTTTGCAACCCGTGCAAAGGACGGGTGATAAACATTGATTTCCGGTTTACCCTTATAGATAGAGCGTAAATCGTAAAGCTTGTTCCAAGCCCACTCATACTCTTGAGGTGACGGATCCGCCTTAAGAGCGTTCATATCCTTGCTGTAGGGAATAAAACCATGAAAAATTACCCATCTAGCACCATACTTTGCCGCTAGGTCAAGAACATGAGTAATATCAGGTTCATTAACATTTGTTGCCGACCCGTTAATGTTGGCGAAAGTGTAAACAAGACAGTTCAACAGCCCTTCACGGGAAAGCCTTTCAATCGCCGAAAACGCCGCTGCATAAGCGCCTTTACCTCTAATTAGGTCGTTTGTTTTTTCCGCCCCGTCTATGCTTACTGAAACCCGCGCCTCGTTTTTAACAACAGCCTCAAATTTTTTGTCGTCAAAATGGCGACCGCTGGTTATTATGCTTACATTTAAACCTATTTTCTTGGCATAGCCAACTATTTCAAAGAGATCACTGCGCAAAAAAGGTTCTCCACCACTTATCCCAAGCCATCGGGCTCCAAAAGCATACACCTGTTCAACCATAAGCCTAGCATCAGCAGTACTCATCTCATCAGCCATGGGCGGTTTACCCGCAGAAGCACAATGCAAACAACCACTGTCACAAGCGAAGGTGCAGCGCCACGGAACAATGTATAACGGACCTTTCCTCTCCAAATTTTATCCTCCACTCAAAAGGAAACTTTTCCAAAATCGTTATTTAACCGTTCCGAACAAAATCAACCTGCACCATAATGCCATGACAACTGAGGTATGTCCTTTTATAAACTTCCGAAAAAGAAAATAGCAGGCAATAATTAAAAACCTACGGAGTCATGTGAAAACAAGGCGGGGTTGCCCTAGCCTGGTAGGGGGCAGGCCTGCTAAGCCTGTGGTCCATTTGGGCCGCGCGGGTTCAAATCCCGCACCCCGCGCCATATAGTTGAAGTGGTTTTGCAGGTTTTCCTATGCTCATATTTTATGTCGGTTTTCGATTCTGAATTGTAAATGTTATATAATTTAGAATCCAAATTGCAAATTTTACAAATATTGATTCTGGTTTCACATAATTTAAATGTAAATTGTGGATTCGTATAGTAAATAATCAAGGGTCTCCGTAGGAGTGTTTAGTATGTCGAAGAAGGAAGAGGGTAAGCTTGAAAACGAGAAGAACAAGGGAAACGAAGTGCAAGATGAGAAGGCTGAAGTGGAAAAGAAGGAGATTGACAAGATAAGGTCTGATGTTGACAAGTTATCTCAGGAATTGAGGACAGCTGTCACTGATCTTAAAAAATCTATTGTGGATATTCGTTCAGCTGTAAGTGAGATTGAGAACCCCTTCAATCTTTTAAGAGTTATCTCAAGCGAAAAAGATTTGAAAAAACTGAACAATGAAAGGTTGCCTCCTGGAGTCAGATCGCTGGTTTTAGGGAAACCCGAAAAAGAAACCGAGGAAAAACCCGAAGAGAAGCCGATTGTGCCTCAACCATTAAAAGAAGAACCTGCGAAGACAGAGGAGGTTTTAGAGACTAAGCCTGTGAGAGAGGAGCATTTTCCCAACAAGCTTGAATTGCCTAAGCCTGAATTGCCTCCATCGGGAACAGTCTATCTGGACTGGGTATGGTCTCTTCTTGATTTAGGTTTTTCTCCAGAGGATGTAAGACAACTTGCTCAATCCTATGAGCGGTTGGGCTTTTTACCAGAAGGCGCCAACGAGCAAGTCTATTCTTTGGCCATTGCAGCTGAAAAAGCCAAGTCGAAAGGACTTACAAGGAGTCGCTTGCTACTGAACATGTATGAGGCTTCTGTGCTTTCTGGAATAAAAATAGGCATTGAAGATGTGAAAAGGCTTATTTCAATAGCGGAAAGCAGGACTAAAAAAGCGGAAACAATGAAAAGGGTTGCATGATGGGTTTCTCAGTAACTTTGTCCCACATTATAATGGTCATATCCTCTGTTTGCTTAGCAAGCGCTTTTTCAGCCTATGCATTCTACAGTGGAAACCTTGTCCAAAACGAGCTAGCGCAAAATGTGAATGACTACAAAAGGATAGTTAATATGCAGTTAGAAATAGTCTACGCGACGATAGACAACTCTACAACTCCATCACACTTTGTTATATATGCAAAAAATGTCGGATACTTGCCGCTTAGTGATTTCACTTTCTTGGATGTTTATGTTGGCGAGTATGGCAAAGCCCAACTTTTCACTTATGATTCCAATGCAACATTTGGAAGCGGACGTTTCAATTTAACAGATGCTAACGGAGACGGCGTATGGGAGCTTCGGGAGACGGTTACAATAAGGGCTTATCCATCCAGTAATATAGAAGGAGTAATGTTTGAGGCTAAAATTGTTCCTTCAAAGGGAATAGGCAGCAGCTACATCTTTCCAGCGCCCCCTTCTTGAGGTGTTCAAATGGGCTTTTCAGTGACGATAACTTCATCAATCGTCTTAATAGTTATCCTCGCCATCTCATCTTCTTTTTTGATAACTGTTTTCCAAGGGATAAAAGAAATATCTTACACGGTTAAGGAATATGCCTGTCGTGAAAGAGAAAGGTTCAACGCCGCATTACAGTTAAGGGTGGATTCCGTCAGCGCCACAGAATGCAACATAACTGTTAAGAACACAGGGTCTAATGTTATCTTCTTAAAGGATCAGAATGAATTCAAGTGGAACACGATAATAATATCTTATGGAAACGATTCTTTTTGGCGGTCTTATCCAGTTGAGGAGTATGAGATTTTAGAAGTTAAAGTTTCAGGAACAAACCATACCTTCACTCTAGACAAGCATAGTTTTATAAACGCTGGAGAAGAAGCTAAAATTTCTTTTTATATCCCAAATGGAGCACCGGAGATTCCCATACAAGGTTTGGTTTCAGTTGTTTTTGTCACCCATTATGGTGTAACCGCAAAAGCGGAGGCTGTGAGAGAACAATGAGGGTTATAAGTTTAGGAATTGCAGAGCTTGACAGGGATCTCGGCGGAGGGATACCCCACCCTAGCTTAATTTCTATTGAGGGAGATTACGGTTCTGGAAAAACCATTTTTGTACAGCAAGTAGCCTCCGCCATGCTCAATGAAGGATTAAAAGTTTATGTGATTTCTAGCGAAGCAACAGTTAAAGAGTACCTTTCAATGATGAAGTCTGTTAGGCTTGATGTGGACACCTACTATTTGTCTGGCCAACTCAACATTTACCCACTGCATGTTGAGGGGGGTAGATGGACAGATTTTCTAAGCTCATTTTTCCTAAGGGTAACCGCAAATTTCCTTGAATTAAAAAAGGAATTTTACGACGCCGTAATTATTGACAGTTTAAGCGTGCTAACAGTAAACACGCCTGAATCAGAATTTCTAACATTTGTCACCAGAATGAAAAACCTAGTTTCAGACGAAAAAACGGTCATAGCCACCTTCCACCCGGAGTTCCTCTCTGAAGAAACAATTATGAAGTTGAGGGCAAGCTCAGATGTTTACCTTGTGCTGAAAAACACAAGCATCTCTGGAATCGATGTCAAACTCCTAAGAGTTGTTAAGCTTTGGGGCGTAAGTGGCGAAAGAAAAAGCGCCATAACCCTTGAAATCAACCCCCAAATCGGGCTGAGGGTTATGCCTCTCAGCGGAGTAAAAGTTTAAGGAGGAAAACGATTGTCTAAAAAACTTAAATTGAACATGATTCCCAAAATTTCAAGTTTTAATATTTCATTTTTTAAAAAAGAGGAAAAAGAAAGCGAAGAGGATGTTTGGCCTTTTAAGAGGACTGTTTGCGAAACATTAGATGAGGCTTTAAAAGAACACCCATACTTGGCATCGTACTTGGAAAGCATTCCTGAAAAACCAAAATACACATTGAATCTCGACTTATTGGAAGGTGAAACCAACATCCTGTATCCTTTGGGTTTAGGAATCTACGTGCACATTGATGTCGGAGGAGAAATTGGAAAATACAACATTATAGAACCTGAAAAACCCTCAAGTCAACTTTTAGATGACCTTGAGGCCGCTGTTGCAAGGCTTATTGAAGATAAGGAATACACCGGGCAAAAAGAGAGAATTTTAGCAGCACTTTTTAAGCAAGCCGTCAAGAAGAAAATGGTTAAGCTCCCTAAAGATAAAGATGAAGGCTCCATACTTTACCACTTTTTAAGGGATAAAGTTGGACACGGCTTTCTTGACGGTTTCCTAGCGGATCCGTGGCTTGAAGACGTTAGCATTCCAGGAGAAGGCAAAGTCTTTGTCTACCACAAGATGTTCGGACACCTTGAAACCAACATCCACGTTATGAAAGATGAAATTAACCGTTTGCTAAGAAACATATCTGAAAGATATGGGAAGGTTTTAAGCTACACCCACCCAATAATAGATATTCACTTACCCGACGGCTCCAGATTTAACATAGTTTATGGTGAAGACATAAGCCTTAGGGGAAGCAACTTTACCATAAGGAAGTTCCCTAAAGAACCCATTTCAGTCACGCAGTTAATTAAATGGAAGACATTGTCACCTGAATTGGGGGCATACCTTTGGATGCTTTTTGAAGTGGGGATTTCAGCGATGGTTTGCGGGGAAACAGCTTCGGGAAAAACCACAACCTTGAACGCCCTTACATGTTTCATAAACTCTGACTCAAAAATCATAAGCATCGAAGAAACCCCAGAAGTAAACCTTTACCATAAAAACTGGATTAGAGAGGTCACACGGTTGCATACAGGCGTACCAGTGACGATGTTTGATCTTTTGAAGGCTGCTTTAAGGCAAAGACCTGACTATATTATTGTGGGAGAAATAAGAGGCGAAGAGGGAAGGGTAGCCTTTCAAGCTATTGAAACTGGCCACCCAGTTTTGTCAACAATGCACGCTGGAACTTTAGGTCAGCTTTTCCAAAGGCTTACGTCGCACCCCATCGACGTTCCTAAAACGCACATAGATGGGTTGAACTTGACAGTTTTTCAGGCGCGAATGGAGCGGGGAAAACGTTTCATACGAAGAGTTACCTCAATCAACGAAATAATAGGGTATGAGCCTGAAGAGGCCAGATTGAATTATTTACCCACGTTCATTTATGATCCGGACTTGGATAAGCTTCGGTTTATGGGTTCAAGTTTCCACTTGGAAACTAAAGTTCTAACTTTTAGGGGCTGGGGAAAGGAAAGGTTAAGGGAGCTTTATGATGAATTAAAGGCAAGAGCTGAAATTCTCAGTTTCCTTTCGGAGAACTTTCCAACCTATAGTGATCTTTGGAAAACAGTGATAGCTGTTCGGGAAAAAGGCGTGTGGGAAGTTTATAATAAAGTGAAAGAGATGAAGGTTCCTTGGCAATGAAAATATCGAAAAAGTTTACGTTTTTTATGCTTTTTTTAGTTCCTTCTATTCTCTTTTCACTTTACTACTTTTTGGTTGGGAAAATGTTGGAGGCGATTCTCATTTTAGTTATTGGGGCAAGTATGTTGGGGATATTGAGATCTGTGGAGAAAAAGGGCGCGCCGAAAAAAGTGGATTTTGCTTTAACAACAGCCATTTTTCACATGTACAGTTTGTCCCTTGGAGAGACTTCTCCCGAAGATCTGGTCAAAACAATTGCTGAAAATAAGGAGTATGGGTTTTACAGCAAAATCTTCCAGAAAATTCGCAGTTTAGCCAAGGATTTTGGGTATGGCATTACGAAGGCTACGGCGCATGTTGCCGAAAGTGTGAAGCCTCCTCTTAAGGATATACTTGTCCGCCTTACAAACGTGTTCTCAAGCGTAGAGCCGAAGGGCTATTTGGAAATGGAGTCTTCAATGTTGATTGAGGAATATTCGGGTTATTACACCCGTGCGATTGAGACTTTGAAAACTCTTGGGGGCATATTTACCTCTTTCCAAAGTGTTACTGTCTTCTTAATAATGACTATTGCGATTATGGCGATTTTTATGATTGACCCGAGCGCCATTGCTTTTGGTTATTTTATCGCTGCGTTTGCGGTTATAATGATGTATGTTCTTTTTAGATCAGCGTCTCCGAAAGAAAATGTTGTTTACATTGGAAAGTATCCGCATAAGCTCTACGTTGGGATGAAGTGGAGTTTAATCGCAACTGGAGCTTCCTCTACTGTGCTGGCCATATTATTGTATTTTTCATTGGGTCCTCCGTTTGCTTTTATAGTGTTGGGGTTGGGTGTTATCGCTCCTGGAATATTTGGTTATATGTTGGAGAGGCATGTTAGCAGAATTGATAGGAACTATCCGACTTTTTTGAAGGCTTTGGGGGAAAACTTGGCGTCTACGTCGGATTTGAAGGCTGCTTTTTCTTATATATTGCAGATGGAGTTGGGGCCGTTTAAGACTCTTGTAAAGGGGGCGTCTGCACGGTTAAAGCTTGGAATGGGGCATGAGCAAACTTTTGAAACGCTTTCTTCTGAGGCAGCGTCCTATCAGGTGCATATTAGCAATAGGATATTTCTTGACTCTTTGAATAGAGGAGGTAACCCTCTTGAAATAGGTAATGCTTTAGGGAATCGTGTTGTGAAGTTTATTGAATTTCGTAAGGCAAGGGACATTGTGGCTAAGGGCTTTCAGATGATAATAATGGTGATGCAGCCTTTAACTGTTGTTTTGCTCGTTGTTATGCAGGTGCTTTCTGAATTTATGTCTAAATATCTTGTGAATTTGCCTTATTTTGGTTTTAATGCCATTCCAGTAGGATTGATGGAGGTTGGCAACATAGCGTTGGTTTTTATAATGGCGGTTGTGAATGCTTTAACGATTAAGGAAGTTTCAGCGGGGTATTGGGGGACTTTTTTCTTGAATTTGGGCATTCTTCTGATTGTGAGTGGCGTAACGTGGATGGCTGCTAACATTCTTGTAGAAATGGCTTTGGGTTCCATGCCAACTATAGAATTGCCAGTTTAATCTCTCTCTTTTGAAGTAATCTTGCATAGCTCGTGAATTTGTTTCGTCAGTTTAGAGTTTTATTATGTATTTTGAGTTCATATTCTGAATTTGTACTCGGACTCGTGATTTTAAATAATGTTTATTAAATCTTAAGAGTCGCTATACTGTTGGTGGAGGTGGTGGTGGAGTAAGTATAAGAGTAGGTGGTGGAAAATGGGAGAAAAACCAAACATAAAATGTCAGAAATGCGGGTACGAGTGGCGTACAAGGTCAAAACTTAAGATGGTAACATGCCCATCATGCAACCAGAAAATCCCAAATGTCGCATTAAGGCGGCGTCGCTTAATAAAGGCTATTGTACAGCAGAGGCGTGGAATCATAGGCCTAGAAGCTGCAATAGTGCTAATTGCCTTCGTCATAATTGCTGCAGCGTTCAGTTTCATGGTTGTGAATCAGGGCTTGTATGCTACTGAAAGGGGTAAAGTGGTTATTCAGGAAGGCTTGAAGCAGGCAAGCACACCTTTGACAATAGATGGAACAACCTTCGTAAGAACCACTCTGGACGGCAAAACTGTAAATGTTGTCATTGTTCCAGTGAAGGCTTTCGGAGTGAAATTTGTTGCCTTTGGAAGAAACCAAACAGTAATAACCCTACGGGTAGGTGAAAAAGCCTGGGCTAACGCATACTGCGGGGTACTCTACGACAGCACTGACACGAGTAAGACTTATGATCCTTCATTGCGCTATGAAAATGGCACACAAGCCGTGAAATTCGACGATTTTGTAGGCTTTAGCTATGATGACACTGCGGGGGTTTATGTTAACGGCACTTATGGCAGCGACCTAATTACTGGGGCTGTGCTTGCTATTGCAAACAGTAACGGCGACGAAGCATTGGATACGGGCGAGAAGGGGTATCTAATTGTAACGCTTGCAGACGAGGATGCTGCTCCAGCTAGGACTGCAATAAATATTGAGATAAGGCTTGATAAGAGCGCCACGCTTTCCATTGAAATTACTATACCTGAGTCGATGCCTCCGAACACTTACGTGCCAATCATATAGGGAGGTTTATGGGTCTATGAAGAAGATGTTGCGTAACAGGCGGGGCATAGTAGGCATTGAAGCAGCCATAGTGTTGATTGCCTTCATAATTATTGCTGCTGCATTAAGCTACGTAGTCATTAACATGGGTTTCTACACCACACAGAAAACCAAAGAAACAATGCAAGGAGGCCTTGACGAGTCTTTAACCGCCCTGCAGTTGGATGGAATAGTGACGGCGAAAACTGACAGCTCCGGATACATAGAATACGTGGCTATTCCAGTGAAGCTTTCCGCTGGCCGCGCTGCAATAGACCTTGGAGAAAACGCGGTTGTGGTTTCAGTTTACCTTAAAAACTCAACGCTGATGAATGTGTATCAGGGCGCTGCGCCGGCAAACGAAACCACGTGGGACGATCTGCTTAGCGCCCTTGGTTTAACTAGCGAAGGTGCAAAGTTCGCTATATATAATGGCAACAACAACACGGTGCTGGAGTCAACTGAAAAAGCGTTTCTCATAATCTGCCTCGGCGAGGAACACAGGATTAGTGATTATGAAACCGCGAAAATTGAAGTTAGAGGCGCAAAGGGCGCTGCCTTGACTGTTGTGCGGACTGCTCCAGGCGGGATGCTTTCAAACTCGTTTGTTGACTTAGGTTAACCCGCTTTTCCCCGTTTTTATGTAACGTTAAAATTGTTGAGAGTTTTTGTTTTCTTGGTCGGATTTCGAATTAAATTCGATATTTTATTCTTTTTTTGAATCGAAATTAGCAATTTTACCAATCAAAATTATCATTTCATAATACTTAATATAAGTTATATAGAAAATCAGAAAGCGCTAAAAGGAAGATGAAAGAAATGAATAGGAAAAAGGCTTTGACAAAACTGGTGAAGCAGAAAAGAGGCATGGTGGGTCTAGAAGCGGCAATAATCCTCATAGCCTTCGTCATCATAGCCGGCGCCTTCAGCTTCATGGTCATAAACCAAGGCTTGTTCGCAACAGAAAGAGGCAAAACAGTAGTCCAAGACAGCCTAAGACAATCAAGCACACCCTTAATAGTGGATGGAAGCATATATGTGCATGCCGACTCTTCGACAAGTATTGACGCTATAGTAATACCTCTGAGGGCTTATGGTGTCAAATACGTGGCACTCGGAGAGGACGAAACATCAGTATCTCTCCAGGTGGCTGGCAGCGCTTGGCCAAACGTATATGAAGGCATAAACGGAACATTTACAACGACCGACGACTTCGACGACTTAGTTGCAAATGTAACCAACGATCACGCAGCTCTCTTCATCCAAAACAGCAACGGCGACGAGGCTTTAGATTCTAACGAGAAAGGCTTCCTAGTAATCTCATTGAGCACCTCTGCAAATGCGCGAGACCACATAGTTGTTGAAATCAAACCAGAAAAGGCTGCACCGCTGACAATTGACTTCTACGTGCCTGAATCCTTGCCTACAGGTTGGATAACGGTGGCTGGCTAAATGTTCGCCAAAAAACTGTTTAAGAATAGGAAAGGTATTGTCGGCGTAGAAGCAGCCATCGTGCTCATAGCCTTCCTAATAATCGCTGCAGCCCTCAGCTACGTCGTCATCAACATGGGTTTCTACACTACACAGAAGACGAAGGAGACAATGCAGACAGGCCTCGACGAATCATTAACAGCTCTACAACTGGATGGCGTGGTCACAGCAAGAACCAACCAGTCATCAGCGCACATCCTCTACATATTGGTTCCAGTTAAACTTTCAGCAGGCAAAGGCGCTGTAGACCTCGGCACATCATCAGTAGTGGTTTCAGTATACCTTCCAAACGCCACGCTAATGAACATATACCAAGGCGCAACATCTACAAGCACCACAACGTGGACAGAGCTAATAAGCACTCTAGGTTTAAGCGATAACCAAGCCAAGTTCGCATTATACAACAACGACGGCGACACAGTGCTAGAGTCAAATGAAAAAGCCTTTCTGCTAATACGCCTAGAATCAGACAACGCAGAGGGCATGCTTGACAATTACGAGACTATAAAAATTGAAGTTAGAACAGCAAAGGGCTCCGCATTAACCGTTGTCCGCACGGCTCCAGGCGGCCTCGCAGCAAACTCCTTCGTTGACCTCGGCTAAGCAGTGCGCTTCTCACTCCACCCCACCCCCACCCTTTTTTATCGCTTTTTTCTCGCTTTCCAGCCCCCTATCCTTCTCGTATAACTCCTCTTGGGCGCTCCAAAGCTGGGCGTCAACCCAAAAGAATTTTAACATCTATTGGCGTATCCGCGGGTGCATCCAAGCTTTATCTCTTGTGCCATCTTGGCTATTTCAAGCAACTTTTTAAACGGATCCTCTAGGTTTTCAGCGTATATCCTTGCGTAGGCGCTTCCAACCACAACGCCGTCAGCCCCAGCTGCAACCAAAGCTTCAGCATGTTCTCCCTTTGAGACGCCGAACCCGACAAGTACTGGCTTATCAGTTTTCTCCTTAACTTTCCTTATCAATTTAAAAGTAGCTTTTTGGCTTTTCAATTTCGAGCCCGTAACCCCTTCAAGCCCTATGAGATAAATAAAGCCCGAAGCCTCAGCCACTATTCGCTTAAGCCTTTCAGCAGACGTGGTAGGCGTCACCTGCAATATCATATGCAACTTTCGTTTTCCAGCTATCTCCATGAAAGGCTCAGCCTCTTCTACTGGAAGGTCTGGAATTAAAACTGCTTGGGCGCCCGCCGCCATTACTCTGTCTAGGAATCTTTCGAAACCCATTATGTAGGGAATATTAAAGTAGGTTGTCACAACTATAGGCGCTTCCAACCCTTCAGACCTAAGCCTCTTAATGCCTTCAATGCATTTAACTGGAGTCACACCAGCGTTCAAGGCCCTTTCGCACGCAGCTTGAAAAGTGGCTCCGTCCGCTATGGGGTCTGAAAAGGGAATGCCAAACTCTATTATGTCTGCGCCGTTTTCGGCCAGAGTCTTCATCAGCTCTATGGAAAAATCTTCGCTTGGATCGCCATAGTAAACATGAGCCATGTGAAGGCCTTCTCTTCGCCTTTTCAGCTCTTGGAATTTCTCTTCAAGATCCATAGAAATACCTCAAAATAGTGTCTAAGTCCTTGTCGCCCCTTCCAGAATAATTTATAACCACAATTTCGTCTTTGCCGAACTCTTCCCTATGGTTTAGAACATAGGCTATCGCATGAGCTGTCTCCAAAGCAGGAATAAGCCCCTCAGTCCTGCCTATAACCCGCACAGCCTCAAAAACCTCATGATCAAAGGCGTAACAAGGCTTAATCCTTCCAACCTCACACAAATAAGATATTTCAGGCCCTCTTCCAGGATAATTTAAGCCCGCAGCCCTTGTCTTTGAAGGCCTAATTTGGCCGTGCTCATCCTGCATAACTTGCATTAGGCTGCCGTGGAGAACCCCTGGCTTGCCAAGCTGAAAGGCTGCAGCGCTGTTGTCGGCGCCTAGGCTTTCTCCGCCTCCCTCAACAAAATAAAGCCTCACATCCTTTTCTTCTATGAAGGGTTTGAAGGCGCCTAAAGCGTTGCTTCCCCCGCTTCCACAAGCCACAACCGCGTATGGAAGTCTACCTTCTTTTTCCAAAATTTGCTGCTTAATCTCGTTGCCTATAACGCTTTGGAAAGTTGCAACAATTGTTGGAAAGGGATGTGGACCAACCGTGGATCCCATAAGATAATGGGCTGTTCTGGAACATGCAGCCCACTCCCTTAGGGTTTCTGAAACTGCATCCTTCAAAACGCCGGCGCCTGTTTTCACGGGCTTTATTTTAGCTCCTAAAAGCTTCATTTTTTTAACGTTGGCAGCTTGCCTTTTTATGTCCTTTACCCCCATGAAAATTTCGGTTTTTAAACCGCAAATGTTGCCTGCCATAACCGCTGCAAGGCCATGCTGCCCCGCAGCCGTCTCTGTTATTAAACGGGTTTTACCCATCTTTTTCGCCAGCAAAGCCTGTCCTAAAGTGTTGTTAAGCTTGTGGGAACCCCCGCAGAGCAGATCCTCTCTCTTCAAATAAACCTTAAACCCCATTAGCTTGCTGAAGTTTCTTGCATAGTAAAGAGGAGTCGGCCTTCCCCCATAATCTCTCAGCAGTCCTTTGAATTCTTCCTGGAACTCGGAAGTTGGATAAACCCTTTCAAAGGCTTCTTCAAGCTCTATGAGCGCTTGCATTAGAATTTCACTCACATACTGCCCGCCATATTTCCCAAATCTTCCCTTCACCATTTCCAAAACCTTCCATACGCCGAAAACAGCTTTTAATCGTCGTTTAAAACGCTTTTTGCATTTCTTATGAAAGCTGCAACTTTTTCAGGATCTTTAATTCCAGGCTTTGATTCTACGCCTGTAGACACATCCACAGCGTAGGGTTTAACTGTTTTAACGGCTTCTTTAACATTTTCAGGATTTAATCCTCCAGCCAATATCAAGGGTTTTGGATGTATAGCGTCTCTTATGCGTTTGCTGACACTCCAGTCATGGGTTAAGCCTGTTCCTCCATATTTGTTTGAAGAGCTGGAATCCACAAGAAACGCGTCGAAAAACTTTGATTCTTGGATGGCAAAATTTAATGACTCTTCAGATTTTACGTTTACACCTCTCACCATGGTAACAGCTGACAACTTTTCTTTAAGTAAGGCGATATCTAGAGGTTTTTCTCCATGAATTTGAATTATATCAGGCTTTAGACTTTCATGAAAACTTAAAATTTGACTTTCATCCTGTGGAACAGCCACTAAAACGCTTTTCACAAATAGTGGAACAAGCTTGATTAGCTTCTTAGCCTTTTCAATGGTTAGGTTTCGCGGTGAAGATGGCACGCCTACCACGAAGCCCACGGCATCAGCACCCATGTCGCAAACCATTTTTAAATCCTCTTCACGGGTTATTCCGCAAATTTTAACCTTCACACGCCTCATAAAGCATGCACAAGCTCCCTAACCTTACCTTCAATGTTGTCAGCAAGCATGACTGCAGAACCCACCAAGAAAGCTCTGGCACCACACGCATGCAAAAAACGTACATCTTCAGGGTTTTGGATCCCGCTTTCACTTACGACAATTTTTCGGCAAACGCCTACACTGGACATCAGTCTATGTGTTACTTTTAGGTCAACCTTAAGGGTTTTCAAATCTCTGTTGTTAATTCCCACCAAGTCGGCTTCTGTTTCAAGCGCTGACAAAAACTGGGCTTTTGTATGGGTTTCTAGAAGCACCTCAAGCTTTTTTGAGTGGGCAAGTTTAACCATTTCATGAACAGAGCAGTCAACATGGCCCCGGTCAAAAACTGAAAAGATAAGGAGAACTGCGTCTGCCCCGATTTTTGATGCAGCCTCTATCTGAACTGGATCTATGATTATATCTTTCATGAGAACTGGAAGATTTACATGGCTTTGTACCTCCACCAGCGACTTAATTGACCCTTGGAAGTGTTTTGGCTCAGTTAGAACTGATATTCCTGCAGCTCCTCCCTTTTCCATGGCAATGGCAACATCCTTTAAACTGCCAATATTTCTTAAATTTCCATGAGACGGGGAAGCCGGCTTTATTTCAGCTATTATGGGCGCATGAGTACACTTGGTTATGGAATCTTTTAGGCTTAAATGGCGCTTGCCAGTTTTTACACTCTCAATCTCGTAGTATCCAGCCTCTATGGTTTTTCTCGCGTCCTTTACTAAAATGTCAAGAAAATCAGCCATATTTCATCTCCAACTCTTCAAGTTTAGAAAGGCTGCTTCCATCGTACGCCTTAATCAAAGCCTTCAACTTTTCGTAGGCGGCTCCGCTTTCAATGGACCCTTGGGCAAGTTCCATTCCATAGTGAAAGTCGTCTGCCTTTCCGCCAACAACGATGCCAGCAGCAGCATTTACCAAAACTATGTCCATTTTCGGGTCGCCCGCCTTAAAGCAGCCATTAAGCACCTTAAAAGTATGTTCAGCGCTTTCTTCAGGAGTTGTTCCCAAAATCTCTTCCGGCGCTGCTTTTCTTACGCCTAAATCTTTTGGTGTCAGTGTTAAAGTTTTAATCTCGTCATCTTTTAACCATGCAATCAATGTTTCTCCAACGGTGGAAACTTCATCAATTCCATCCAAACCGTGAACCACCATGGCCTCCTTTAAGCCGAGATTTTTAAGGACCCATGCAATTTTATTTACAAGCGAAGCATCGTAAACTCCTATCAGTTGAGCGTCTGCACTTGCGGGATTCGCCAAAGGCCCCAAAACATTGAAAACTGTTCTTATGCCTATTTCTCTCCGTGGGCCAGCGGCATTTTTCATGGCTGGATGGAAAATTGGAGCAAACATAAAGCCTATTCCAATATTTTCAATTGCTCTTTCAACGGTTTCAGGCTTTACACTTAAGTTAAGCCCCAGCTTTTCCAATACATCGGCGCTGCCGCTTTTGCTTGTAACTGAACGGTTTCCATGTTTAGCTATGGCTATGCCTGCTCCAGCAACCACAAACGCTGCTGTCGTGCTTACGTTAAAAGTTTTTAATTTGTCGCCCCCTGTTCCACAAGTGTCCACGAGACGGCCGTTAACCTTTGGATGGATCTTACAGCAGAAAGCCCTCATCACGGCGGCGAAAGCGCTTATCTCTTCGATTGTTTCACCCTTAATTCTCAGCGCAGCTAGAAAGGCAGCTATCTGAGCTTGGGTTGCCTCGCTAAGCATTATTTCCTTCATTACTTCACTGGATTCCTCATAGGTTAAATCTTGCCTATTGACGAGTTTTTCTATGGCTTCTTTTATCAGGTTCTCACCAGCCGTAGAGGAAGTTTTTCAAAATTTCCCTTCCGAATTCCGTTAGGATGGATTCTGGATGGAACTGGACGCCTTCAATTGGGTAAGCAACATGGCGGACGCCCATAACTTCGCCGTCGTCAAGGGCCACGGCAGTTATCTTTAAACATTTGGGAAGGGCGTTTTGGTCCACAACAAGCGAGTGGTATCTTGTAGCCCGAATAGGATTTCTTAACCCTTTAAAAACGCCGTTTCCATCATGCATTATGAGGCTTGTTTTCCCATGCATCAACCTCTTAGCACGAACAATTCTTCCGCCAAAAACAGAAACCAATCCTTGATGCCCAAGACAAACGCCTAAAGTTGGAATTTGGGGGCTAATACGCCTCAAAATTAGGGAACATATCCCAAAATATCGAGTTTCCTCCGGAGTGCCCGGGCCTGGAGAGATAACTATTCTTTCTGGTTTTAGATTCAAAACTTTTTGCAGATTAAGTTCATCGTTTCGATACACTATAGGGTTTTCTCCAAGCTCTCCAATGTACTGGACAAGGTTGTAAACGAAGGAGTCATAATTGTCAATAACCAACACCTTCATTTTTGCTCCTCCTCGGAAGAAAGTTGTAGGGCTTTCAGCAGAGCAGAGGCCTTATGCTCTGTTTCAAACCACTCCCTTTCAGGAATGGAATCGGCAACTATGCCAGCTCCAGCTTGAATGTAGCCCTTATTCTCTTTTGCAATAAGCGTTCTTATGGTTATGGCAAAGTCTGCGTTTCCGTTGTAGGAAAAGTAGCCTAAAGCTCCTGCATATGGACCTCTTCTAAACGGTTCACACTCTTCAATTATTTCCATGGCCCTGACTTTCGGTGCGCCGGAAACTGTTCCAGCTGGAAAGACAGCCCTTAACGCATCGTAGCAGTCGCAGCCGCTTCTAAGCTTTCCTGTAACCCTTGAAACTATATGCTGGACATGGCTGTACTGGTAGACTTTCATGAATTCTGGCACGCAAACAGTTCCAAACTCTGAAACCTTGCCAATGTCGTTTCTAGCCAAATCCACGAGCATAACGTGTTCTGCGCACTCTTTGGGGTCTAATAGAAGTTCCTGCATCAAAGCCTCATTTTTGCTAACATTTTTAACACGCGGCCTTGTGCCTGCTATTGGAAAAGTTTCAATAATGCCGCCTTCCACCCTTACAAGCATTTCTGGGCTGGATCCAACTATTTGGCGGGAACCCATCTTGAGGGAGTACATGTATGGGGATGGGTTGATTTTCCGTAAAGCCTTGTAAAAGGGGATTAAGCTTCCGTTGAATTTGAATTCATAACGTTTTGAAAGGACAACCTGGAAAATGTCGCCTGAAGCTATGTAGCCCTTAGCTTTATCCACGATTTTCTCGAATTCCGTCTTTTCAATGTTTACCTTGGGCTCAGAGCAAGTGAAGGCTTCAATGTTACAGTTTCCTTTAACTACATTGGCGATTTCGGAAAGGCGGTTTTCGCCAAAATAATAATAAAGCGTTTCTCCACTTTTGTGGTCAAAAATTATGCCGTCATCAAATATTCCCATTTCAAAGTCTGGCAGCTTCATATCGTCAAAGGCGATTTCTGGCAGTTTTTCCCAGTAGCGGACGGCGTCATAGGAAATGTATCCAACTGCTCCTCCGATAAACCTATAACTTCTTGAAGGAATTTGCGGGTTACCGATAAGCTCTTTCATTAAAGGTAATGGGTCATCAACTTTGCTTACGGTTTTTTCATCTCCAACTCTGTTATACACTTCGGCTTTTCCATCTTTTATTGCCACGACTAAGCGGGGTTCAAATCCTATGAAGGAGTACTCGGCAAGTTTTTCAGGACCTTCTACAGATTCCAAAATGTAAACGTGATTGTAACGTTCATACAATTTTGTGAATAAATCAACGGGGGATGTTCTGCCCTTAAGCTTTACAATTTTTGGCGAGCTTTTGGAAAGCGTTGATAGGCCAAACATGATTCCCCATTTCACGCCCTCGCCCACAAAATGCATAAAAGGACGTATTTAAACTTTAACGTACAAAAATATACATATTCAGCATGGCTTGTCCCAAACAACTAATTTTAAAATGCAACTTGCCTCAAAAGCTTGCAAAAACTTTTACTTTCAGCTTACCATCCTATTTTATTGGTGATAGTGTTGGATGTAAAACTTTTAGTTGACGGAAAAGAGATAGAGCTGAACGAGTTCGTTGTGAAAATTTTAGGCGGAACAATAGTTGGAGCAGTGACTTCCCTGCGAGGAATCAGAAGCGACTGGAAAGAGATTGAAATAAAGGTCAAAAAGTAAAAGGCGCAAAGGGAGAACACGAATTGATACCAGAAGAGCATAAAGAGCACTTAGAAGAAGAGTTAAAGGAGAATCTGGAAAAACCCGTTAAAATTGTTGTTTTCACTCAGGAAACGGAATGTCCATACTGCGCCCAGACAAGAAGCCTCATCGAAGAGTTGGCTGCGCTGAACAGTAAAATTTCGGTTGAGGTTTACGATTTTTTGGCCGACAGTGCAAAGGCGAAGGAATACGGCGTTGATAAGGTTCCAGCAGTGATTATTGTTGGAGAAAAGGATTACGGAATAAGGTTTTACGGGTTACCCTACGGCTATGAATTTCAAACACTTTTAGAAGCGGTAATTAGCGTCTCAAGGGGAAGAACAGCCCTCTCTGAAAATGTAAGGGATAAGCTTAAAATCATAACAGCACCTGTTCAAATTCAAGTTTTTGTAACCTTAACTTGTCCCTACTGCTCTGCAGCTGCCATCCTAGCCTACAAATTCGCCATGGAAAACGACTTTATAAGGGCTGACGTGGTTGACGTTAGCGAGTTTCCCCATCTGGGACTCAAGTACGGGGTCATGGGTGTTCCAAAGACTGTTATAAACGAGCGCGTGGAATTTATCGGAGCAGTTCCAGAGGAAGTACTTTTAGAGCATGTTTTGCTTGCCGCCCGCCAACCTTAACGGTGTCTGATCTGTCTAGAAAAGAGCCTTTAACCCTAGTTTTTGTTTACAGTGGAGCCTTTGCAGAACGCGTTATAAGGAACTTGATAAACGATCCGAGCTTCTGCAAATCCTGCGGCTTATATTGTGATTCCTGCAAGTATGACGTTTACAGTTATGTGCGTAACATACGCGCCGCCATAGAACTACCAAACCCTTCTGAACTGCCAGCCTTCATAGACAAGCCTGAAGAGTACATGCCCAAAACTGTTCCCAAAGCTGATTTGTGTGTTGCTTCTGGTTTGCATAAGGACTTAATGCTTGAGTTGCCCCATCACATCGAAAAGTTTGGCGTAAAAGGACTAATAGTGCCCATAGAGGATTTTAACGAGGTGCCTTCAGGTTTGAGAAAGCAATTAGAGGAACGATGCTTAGAACTAGGCTTGGAAAGCGCTTTCCCAAAGCCCTTCTGCTCTTTAATGCCATCTGAAAATAAGCCTGTAATATCGAGGTTTGTAGCTGAAATGGGTGTTGGCCGCCCAGAACTGGAAATCTCGACGGTGAAAAGGGGAAATTATGAAGTTATAGAATCTGCCATAGTTAGGCGTAGCGCTCCATGCGGCTCCACATGGTATGTAGCGAGAAAAATAAGAGGGGTTGAAACAAATAGAGAAAGCCTATACGACGCCATAGCTAAAGCCCATCACAGCTATCCCTGCACAGCAACCATGAACGTTGATCCAGAGGTTAAAGAGCCCATACTTCACATCGGCGGCTACATTATAAGAGAAGCTGTTGAAAAAGTTCTGGAAAAGGCTAAGAGTGGATTTTAGGCGCCTTTATTCTCGGCAAGCCTTTTAACAAGGTTTAAGACTTTCTCTTTTATTGCATCCCTAATTTTTCTGGCTTCATTAAGCGTCGTTTTCGCCGGGTCAGGCATACCCCACTCTTCAACATGCCTAGCGTATACTACGGGACAAAAGGCGCTACCGCACACAATCACTGCCACATCAGCCTTTTCTTGAAGCTCCCTTGTCAAGGGTTTAGGCTTGTTGTGGCTTATGTCAATTCCCTCTTCAAGCATAAGCTTAACAGCGTTGGGGTGAACTCTTTCTGCCGGTGTTATACCAGCGCTTACGGCGTTCCAGCCTTCTGGCGCATACTTGTTGAAGTAGGCTTCAGCAATTTGGCTTCTAAAACTGTTTTCTACACATGCAAATAGGACGGTTTTCAAAGCCTATACCCTCTATTAACCTTCCCAGTCGAGAAGCCGCTTTTCGCCCTCTATTTTCTTTAGGTCTGTTATGTCTTGGGTTACTTCCATGGTTCCAAGATACTTTCCATTCCCGTCTCTAACAGCAAAGTATCTGATGTGAACTAGGCGGTCGCCGGCTTGAATCCAGAACTCTGCCACATCTTTCTCGCCCTTTTTGAAAGCTTCCAGAATTTTATTCACTACGTGGACGCTTTTCTGCGGATGGCAAAGCTGAACTTTCCTTCCAATAACGGCCTTTGTTCTTACAAATATGCGCTTTTCAGCCTTATTGAAGTATTTTACAGCATCGTCCTTGTCTACAAAGGTTATGTCCACCGGAAGAGCGTTAAGGAGTGCTTCGATTTCCTCTTTGGACAAAGAACCCGTTTCAAAATGTAATACGCCCTCCGGCATAGCAGTCTCTTCGATTTGTGGTTTTTCAACCGCCACAGCTTTAGGTTTTGTTATCAACTGCGTTGGCGTAAAGCAGCAGTAGCCTATTTCATCAAATTCCTCTCTTATCCCTTGCCACTCCTGTTCTGTAATAACGCGCAAGGCTAATTGGAATAGGATGTTGTTCTCTTTGAAAATGTGGCTTGAAAGAGTGTTGCTTATGAAAATGGCTATTTCGCTTAGTTGTTTCTTGAAACCTTGGAAACCTATTTTCTCGCGGTTTTCTATTAGGCTGTAGAGCTGTTTCTTTTTTTCCCTTAGCTGGTTGTGCTCCATCCACATTATGGCTGGCGGCTCAGTTATCCCATGCTTTTCAAGCACTGGAAAAAGCACATTTTCTTCTCTCAAATAATGTTTCTCCGCATCCAAGAAATCTTCCGCAATTTGCTTGAGCTGCGGGATTTCATCGCTTACAGAGCTTAAATCTTCAGCTTTTTGAATTTTAGCCACTGAAGCGGCAAGTTTTTCCAAGAGCTGTTGAAGAGCGTTATGTTCTTCGCGGAGGATGCTTATCGGGTTTTCTGGGGCAGTTTCCACCTGCTGTTTTTGCAGTTGTTCCCTGAATATGGCCAAGTGCACATCGCAAAGTCTTTGAATTTCTTCTCTGGAAATTCCTTCCTCTATAAGTTCCTGCTCGATTTTTGCAATTTCAAGCGAGCTTACTCCTTCAAGCACTTGCTTGAACTTTTCCTTAACCTCTTGCGGAGAAACACCAGCATGCAGCTGCCTAATAACCTCTTTCAGAAGCTTTTTCCTTTCTTCTTCAACTAATCCGCCCATGTTTAGGCTTCCTCCTTAATCTTCTTTGCAAGCGTTTTGCCAATTTCCACAATTTGCTTGATATTCTCTTCTGTTGGAGGACCGTTTATTTCTAATGCGCCGACACCTTCGACTTTAAACTGTCCAAGGGTCTCTTGAATTTGTTTTATTGCGCCTCCTCCCCAGCCGTAAGAGCTAAGGACAACCGCAAATTTTGTAGGCGGCCGCAAAGCTTTCACAAGGTATGCCGCGTAAAAAGCCAAGGGATGGACTCCACCTAAAACTGTTGGGGCGCCTAAAACAAGGGCTTTGGAGTCTACAAGGTCTTTGGCTAAATCGCCTATGTCTGTTATGGCTAAATTGTGAAATGCTATTTCAATGCCTTCAGACGCTAGTGTTTCAGCCATCTGCTTAACCATTTTTTCTGTACTGTTCCACATAGTAACATAGGCTATTGTCGCCTTATGCCTAGTCTCTCCGCTCGCCCATTTTCTATAGGCGTTTATGATGCGCTCGGGGTTTCTGTGGATTGGGCCGTGGCTCGGCGCTATCATTTTAATGTCTAAACCATGCAATTTTTCCAAGGCCTTTTGAGCCATAGCTCTGAAGGGCATCATTATCTCGCCCCAGTATCTCTGAGCGTGAACCAGCAAGTCTTCAACCTCGTCATCATAAAGTCCACCGGCTAGGTGAGAGCCAAAAAAGTCGCATGGGAAAAGAATTTTGTCTTCTTGCAGGTAAGTGAACATGGTTTCTGGCCAGTGAAGCATAGGCGCCTCAATGAAGCGAAGGGTTTTTCCGCCGAGGCTTAGGGTTTCTTGGTCTCTAACCACTTTTATTCTATCTTGTGGTACATGGTAAAATGTTTGAGCCATTTTTGCGCCTCTATTTGTGGTTATTAGCTTGGCTTTGGAGGCAAGTTTTATCATGTATGGGATGGCGCCTGCATGGTCTGGTTCAGCGTGGTTCATAACAATATAGTTAATGGCTTCTGGGTCTATGACGCTGCGGACTTTCTCTTCCAACTCCTTCTCAAAGCCTGGATTTACGGTATCTATTAACGCGTTTTCCTTTTCACCTATTACTAGGTAGGCGTTGTAGGATGTTCCTTTAGGAAGCGGTATTAAGGCGTCGAAAAGTCTGCGGTTCCAGTCTCTTGAGCCAACCCAGTAAACGTTTTCTGATAGTTTAGCTACGTTTTTTTCAGTCATTTTACACAACCTATATTACAATTGTAATAAAGTATATTTATGCCTTTTCCCATAATATCACACGGAGAAACAACCATGATGCTACCCTGCGAAATTGCCGTTAAAACTCTCCTTCCGCCAGCAAGAGCTGCGCTCGCTAAAGAGCTTATGGCTAGACATGGTTTTAAACAGGTGGAAGCTGCAAAGCTTTTGGGGGTAAGCCAGCCTGCAATAAGCCTATACCGCAGAAAAGTGCGCGGGAAAGCCCTTAACTTGGAAGAGGATGAAGAAATCAGAAAGTTAATAGTGCGCTTTGCGGATTCTCTGGCTGAAAAGAGCTTATCTCACAAAGATTTCATTTTAAGGTTTTGCGAAATCTGCAGAACCGCACGCGCAAAAGGTTTGCTATGCAACATGCATAAAACTTTAGACCCCACATTCGAGATTGAAAAATGCGAACTCTGCATGACTGACTCAATAAAATGTGTTTAGATTAAGCGTTATTCTGCTAATTGTTTTATGATTTTTTCGTAGATGTCCTTATCCCTATAATCCTCGTATCCTCGGTATATGCTTGGATTGTCGTTCACCTCAACTACCACATATTCGCCGTTGACTTCCTTTATATCAACCCCATAAAGTCCACAGCCCACAACCGCGCAAGCTTTTAGGGCTGTTTCCTTAAGCCTTTGAGGGGCATTATCCCTTTTCAGAGAAACTGTTCTACCCCAGACGAAGCTTGGCTTCCCCCTACGTTTTACGCCATGTTTCCATTTACCCTTAGGCATCATGTACTTGCAAACGTATAATACTTCGTTGTTTAGGACGCCGACTCTCCAATCAAAACGTGAAGGCATAAATTTCTGCACAACTAGAAAGTCTGATCTTCTGAAAAATCTTTTGGCAACGTCGCGGAAGCTTGTTTCACATGCAACTTTTTCCACGTATTTTGAAAAGCTCGTGTAAGGCGCCTTTATTACGACTGGTTTTCCAAAAAGCTCGAAGATTTCTGAAATTTGCCTATGGTGAAATTCTTCCTTGTTTAGAAAGAGGGTTGGAATGTGGGGAACACCGAATTTTTCAAAAAGCCTATACTGGTGAATTTTATTTGCGCATATTCTTATAGATTCTGGGTCGTCGATAACTTTGAGTCCGAGTTCCCATGCTGTTTTGGAAACTACGTAGGCGGTGTAAAGCGGATCCGTCGTTGCCCTAATAAAGACCGCGTCGTATTTTGGAATTTCTGAAAGCCCGTTCCTAAACATGAAGTTGAATTCGTGGCCCATGCTCTTAGCTGTCTGTTTAAAATTCTGAAGTGCCTCAGCCTCTTTCGAATATGAAAAATTGTATTTCTCAACAAAACATGCTATTCTCGTCAATCAAACCCGCCTTTTTCGGAAATTTCCATAATTTCCGAAGAAATCACGTTTAAGTCTGATGGTGAAATTTCCTCCATCTCTAGAGCTTGAAAACCGCACAGGTAAGCTTCTCCGCCAACATGCTGGATGTGCAGTTTACAGACTGGGATATTAAAGGTTTCGTAAACCTTCCTTGAAATTTCATCGACATTTTCTTTATCAGCAACATCGCATTTTCCGAAGAAGGATTTATAATTGGCCATTTCGCCGTAAAGGGGTTGCGCGCAAACAGCATATCTATAATTCATGCTTAAACTTTTAACAGCCCTGTAAAGTGCGCTTCTGTTTTGGGCGATTTTGAAACCGTTAAAAGAGAAGGGGTTAACAGCGAATATGACTAGTGGGAAGGTGAACTCAGCCATTATTTGCTTCACAGAATCAGTCACCAAGTAAGGCAGTGTTGGAACACCAGCCTTTGAAGCTCTAACAAGCAGTATGGGCAGCCTATACGCGTCAACAATGTTCTCGGTTGACGGAATCACTCTGTTTCCCAAGATTTCCGCATGCAAAGAAACATAGTATCCTGTTTTCATGTACCT
>Ga0209225_1000750_pt1 | contig 35105 bp, 32 predicted proteins | sample WasSprMetagenome_FD_184732 | JGI IMG/M metagenome (GOLD analysis project Ga0209225, IMG submission 184732) | Sulfidic aquatic microbial communities from Washburn Spring, Yellowstone National Park, USA - WS (SPAdes) (version 3) | ecosystem: Environmental > Aquatic > Thermal springs > Hot (42-90C)... | reverse complement strand
CACTCGAACGTAACGTAAACGCCGAACCATTTAGCCAAATTCTCTGCAACTTTTCTAACAGAAAGCAATGTTTTCTGTAAGTAAGATCCTTTGATCGACTCTGGATCAGGTATGTCGAAGTTCATTATAACGCTCCTTCCGTTCGCTCTCTTGAACGCTTTCTTGAATATTCGAGCGGCGGCGGACTTCACCCAGCCTTTCGCTCTGAACCTCTCCGATAAGCGTGCGAGCGCGTAGTTCACGTTCGGCTTGCGACCGTTTGCGGCAGCCCGCTTCCTCTGCGCAGCCTCCATCAAGCGCCTACCCCTGTTCGGAGGCTTCAGCTTCGGCGTCTCCAAAACCTTCGTCTCACTCCCGTCGGAAACAGCGTAAACAGCGACGATCCCGTAGTCGCTGTTCGCGTCCACGTAGCAGAGTAATGCACCCTTTGGATCCGGCATCACCGGTTTCGGGCGCTCAACCCTCAACACGATCTGAACTTTAAGGTACTCCGGCCTATCCTCGCGCCACTGTACGCGCACCGTGCGCGTAACCTTCAGCGGTGCAACCTCCCGCTCCTTCTCTTGAATCCACTTCAACACTCTCTCCGGCAGGGGGAGCTCCATCCTCTCACCGTTGCCGAGCCTCACGACCAGCTTGCTGCCTTCGATGTAGGCACCACAGTTGTAGTGAAGAGCATCGGTGCGAGGCAGCTTCAGCACCATTTTCCTCGGCCTCTTCATTTTCCTGACCTCGCTGAACTGGTAGACTTGCGACCTCTCATCGAAAGCCTTCCTGTAGTAGCTCGGCAGCTGGCGTGCTCGCTCGAGCGCCAGTTCAACGCTCTCATTGATGTTCAACCGCCTCGACCAGAAGTAGAGCGCGCCTATCGCCCTGTACGTTTTAAAGAGTTCTACAAGCCGCTGGAAAGCGCCGGCTGGAAGCTCGTCAACACGGTACAGTAAGGTCAAGACCCGGAAGCCCTCAACACCCTCCTTCTTCCTGTTCCTACCCCCCACAGGGTCCGCCCCTCGCCCGGGGCGGGGGATCTCCAGCTCGGGAGCTCGGGGCTCAAGCCCCCTCACAGCGTTCTCTCCCGCCGCGTTGTTTACGCGGCTCACAGCTTGAAAGGCGAGGCAGGGGTTTATAAACCCTGCCCAAAGTAGACTGAAAGTAAAATTTTTTAACCAGAAAGTTAAAGAAAAAGATAGAGAATACTCTAGCACACTGCGGAGAACGCTCCGGCGGAGCTGCGCGCGATGCCTTCCGCAGGAGGGGCGCGCGCTCAGGTTAGACCTGGACGAGATCGAGGGAGAATTGAAGAGGAGTCTCATGGTTTGGAAGATGAGGGGGACTTCGCACAGCATGAGACGACACGTTTTTGAGATCACCGATAAGGGCATAATCGTATATCCCCACAAAGTGCTTAAATGGCGTGGGCGCAGTTACGAGGAGGGAGAAGTATGAGCGCGCTAGCGGTCGAGGCTAAGCGGTTGAGCGTAGGTTACGAAGAGCTCGACGAGGTTCTGTGGGCGGTGAGAAGAGCGACTCTAGGGGTTCGCGCGGGCGAGGCTTTCTGCCTAGTTGGCGAGAGCGGCTCGGGCAAGTCCACTGTGGCCAGCGCGATAGTCGGGATACTCCCGCCCCATGCGGTGACTGACGGAGAGCTTCGCGTTGACGGGAAGCTCGTCGTGAAGGGTAACGAGCGGAGTTACGAAGGGGTTCGAGGGCGTGTTGTGACCTACGTGCCCCAGAGCCCTGGCGCTAGCCTCAACCCCTACCTGGAGATAGGGGATCAGTTCTACCACGTTTTGAATAGCCTCTACGGTCTCAACCGCCGAGAAGCGCTGGAGAAGGCGCGCGCGTACCTCGGGATGGCAGGCCTCGACCCAGAGGCTGTGCTGGACCGCTACCCGCACGAGCTGAGCGGAGGGATGCAGCAGAGGGCGGCGATCGCGCTCGCTCTCTCCACGGGCGCTAAGATCCTGGTGGCCGACGAGCCGACATCGTCTCTCGACGCCCACTTGAGGTTGCAGATCGTGGAGCTGCTGAGGAGGTTGCGCGCCGAGGCCGGCCTAACCTTGATCTTCATAACTCACGATATGCTGCTGGCCGGTGCTTTGAGCGAAAGGATAGCCATAATGTACGCGGGCTCCCTAGTGGAGCAGGGCCCCACCGGAGAGGTGCTGAGGAAGCCGCTTCACCCCTACACGTCCATGCTCATAGAGAGCGTTCCGGTGTTGGGGGCTAAGCGCCCCTTGAAGCCGTACGCCGGCGAACCACCGAACCCAGGGGAGCTCGGTGGAGGTTGCCCCTTTTACGATCGATGCCCAAGCAGGCTTCAGGTTTGCGCGTCGGAACCCCCTGTAATGAAAGAGGTAGGTGATTCACACTATGTCGCATGCTGGCTCTACTGATTGGGCGATAGAGCTGAGGAACGTTAGCGCAGGCTACACTGTAGCCGAGGGGTTCAAGGCGATCAGGAAAAGGTACGTGGAAGTGCTGCACGATGTGAGCTTCAGGGTTGGTAGAGGCGAGCGGGTGGCGGTCATCGGCGAGAGCGGTTCGGGGAAAACGACTCTGCTGAGAGTGATGCTGGGCCTGCTTCAACCGCTAAAAGGCGACGTGATGGTACTCGGCCAGAGGATATACGCTATGCCGAGTAGGGAACGGTGGAAGATTACCAGGAGGATAGGATACGTCCCCCAAGATCCGTTCAGATCGCTCAACCCAAGGCTGAGGGTGGCCGACATAGTCGCCGAACCCCTCACCCGGCTGGGCTTGTCGGAGAGCGAGAAGCTGCAGCGGTTGCGGGCAGCTCTCAGGATGGTTCAGCTTCACGAAAGCGTCCTGGAGCACTACCCATCAAGGCTCAGCGGTGGGATGATGCAGCGCGTGCTCATCGCGAGAGCCGTGGTTCACGAGCCGGAGATCCTTCTGCTCGACGAGCCGACCTCTGCGCTGGACGTGTCCACGCAGGCCCAGGTGGTGAACCTACTAAACAGCATCCAGGAAAGGTTGGGATGCACAATGGTCACCGTCACCCACGATCTACCACTGGCTCAGTACCTAGCCGATCGCGCGGTCATACTCTACAAGGGGGTAGTGGTCGAGGAGGGGGCGCTCGACGAGATCGTGCGGAACCCCAAGAGCGAGCACGCCAAGCTGCTGATCGCCAGTTACGCTCTCGGCGCGAGCGGGGTCGTCTCACCCCTTTCCTCGAGCGCGGCGAAGTGACTCCTCGAGTGCGGCGGAGATGAGCTGCTCCCTCGCTGCTCTTCCAGCATGCTTCTCGGCGCGGAGCCGTTTGTACGTATTACCTAGGGCATTCGCTGCAGAAATCGGCGGTGATAAGCTCTGCGGCCTAGTGTTTCGCACCAAAGGTCCCAGCGCAACTCTTCTATCGTTAGCGCTATGGTGAGCAAGGACGTAGCGTTCATTAACGAAAGGTCGAACGTAGCTGTCTGCACCCTTTGGACGAAGAAAGAGGTCGTAGTCAGCAAGCTCGATGAACTGGGGGTTCTGGGGAAGGTGCACGCCGTCGGCACGCTCTACACAGTCTACGGGATCAACTACCTCCTCCACACGCTAGCCCAGAGGCCGCAGATCGATACACTGATAGTGTACGGTGCGGACCTCTCCGGCAGCGGGGGGGCTTTGGTCGAGCTTTTCTCTAAAACCCGCGTGCCCCCTGAGCTTTTGTGGCCCCTAGGGGAGTTAGAACCTCTGCTAAAAGGGGTCAAGGTGGTGGATCTGCGGAGCTCTTTCGCGCGCGGCGACTGGCACGCGCTCGCAGAGGTTATCGAAGCTTCGTACGACCCCTCTCCGCCCAAAAGGGGGGCTTTAAGCTTGGAGCTGCGGGAGCCCCGCGCCGACAGCTGGCCTGTACCAGTTAGCGGCCAAGCGATCCAGGAGACCTCCCTCTTTAGAGCGTGGGTCAAGGCCGTCTACTCTGTCATGATGTTCGGCGCTGTGAAGGAAAGCGAGTACGGGGAGAGGCAGAAGCAGTTACTGAACCTCGTGGTGGCGTTGAACATGCACGGCAGCGAGTACCGTCTAGAGCGCGAGCTCTTGAGCCGCTTCAGAGGGGAAGACTTCGAGGCGCACTTCCGCTCTCTCCTTAACCCAGAGAAGCCGGTAGGCGTTTCGTACACGTACGGTGAGCGTTTGCGCGCCCACCCGCTAGCTGGGGACCAGCTCGCGTGGGTTAAGGAACGCCTACGGGAAGCGCCGAACACGAGAAGGGCTATCGCCGTGCTCTGGGACCATGGAAGGGATCTTCGGAGCAGCGATCCCCCCTGCATTTTCGCTGTCCAGGGCGACGTGACAGGTGCCTTTTACAACCACACAGCCTTCATAAGGAGCAACGACGTTTACGCGGCGTGGCCGCTTAACGCGTACGGGCAGGTTAAGCTGGCAGAGCACATCGCAGCCGAACTGGGGGTGAAGGTGGGGGTCGTCACGCTGATCAGTAGTTCAGCGCACGTGTACGAGCACGATTGGCAGCGGGCCTGGGAGCTCGTGCACGAGCACTACGAAGCGTTGAAGGAGTTCGTACCCGACCCGCGAGGGAACGTGCTCATCGAGATCGAGGGTGGAGATCCGCGCGTGGAGCTAAGGGCTCCAGACGGGCGTCCCGCCGCCCGTTTCGCTGCCGCTTACAGGGATTTAAAACCGCTCGCCTCCTTTCTCGCTCCTGATCACGCGTTCTACATGGGTTGGGAGGTGAGAAGGGCGCTGGAGCGAGCTAGACGCGGGGAGCCGTACGTTCAAGATTCCGAGTAGTAGCCGTCAAGCTTCTCGCTCCCGCTCGAAGGTCTGAGCGGGTACCCGCAGTACGGGCAATAGAGGGCGTCGCGGGGCACTTCAGCGTAGCAGTACGGGCATCGCGATCCTCTCCTCCTCAGCGCTACGATCACGAGAAGCGAGAAGCCTACAGCTGCAGCGAGGGCGATCGCCGCCAGAGCTACCGCGATGCGCGGCACCGTAGGTGCGCTTTGAACCTCGAAGCCCCACTTGCGGAAGCGGGGTGTTAGATCCTCTCCGGCTGCCGCGCTCATCGCTTCAACCAGCTCCTGGTTCGATCTCACTCCTCCTCTATTCCTCACCACTTCGGCCAGCCTCCTTATGTAGTCGAGGCCGCCATGCTCCTTCGCGATGGACGCTACGATGTAGTAGGAGGCCGCGTAGTAGTACCCTTCGTTACCCGACGGCGACCACTCCTGCACGAAACCCGGTTTCACGAGACCGCTGCTGAAAATCCCTGTTGATTTTTCGAGCGATTCTCTCATGTCGCTGACATCGATGCCCAGCTCTCCGCACACTTCGATGGAAACGTACTGCGCCACCCCCTCATGGAACCACCTCAACTCGCTGTTCGCGGGCACGCCCAAAGCCCCTAAAGCTTTGTGCACGAGCTCGTGGACTACCGTTGTCTCGAGGTAACCTTCTTTGAACCGTACGAGCGCCAGGTTGAGGTGGATGGGGCCTTCCCCGCCGGCGTTGATATCTTCCCCCATCACGTAACCGAGAGCGCTCAAGTCCATGCGGGAGGGGAGGAAGAGCTCGAAATCTACGGATGAGGGCGAGTAGCCGAAAAGCTCCCGGATTCGGGGTAGGGCTCTCCCGACCACGCTGGCTATTGTGCTGGCTAGCCCCCTGTAGTAGGGGGCTGCTTTCACCCTAACGGACGCGCTGCCAGCGCTTTCCGTGATTGTCGTCTCTTCGGGGGGGTTCTGGGGCCTGAAGTCAACCGTCAAGCGAGCCCCCTCCGGGCTCAGAGAGGCTACGCTGACCTTCAGCGTGCCGTTCTGCAGGCTGTACGCTACTGGCGCGCCGCTTAGCGATACGTCGAGTATTTTTCCCAAACCCTCGATCGCGATGAGAACCGTTACTGTTGTGCTCGGTGGCGCGCCGAGAAGAGGGGTCATAAACCAGCCCCTATCGCTGGCGTAGAGCGAGGCGAAGGGGAATTTGAAGGATATGTTCATCCCGAAAATCCCCGACGCGTCTGTGAAGTACTCGAAAGTGGCGTTGTAGTAGAAGTAGGCGCTCGTGTTCGCGACCCGCTCGCTTACAACGTAACCTTTCCATACGGTTACGTTCCACCTCTCAAAGCGCGGCACGTACGTGTAGAAAGTGCCGCTGGTGTTCGAGAAGTAGACCATAACGACTGTTGCGTTACCGTCGGCAGCCACTTTGACTAAGTAAGTCAAAGAGGACGGCGAAGCCGCAGCGCTGTGGCTGGCTAGCGCTAGAAGCAGTAGCGCTAAACTAGCGGCCAGCGCGGTTTTGCAATCCATAGGCTCTACGCTGCGGGCGTGCTTTTAACGGTTCCGCGCGCCATGTCACATTTTTAGCGCGCGCTCTGAGTTTGAAGAGCTTAAAATATCTTAGACTCCAAAATTGATGAAGAGAAATTCGGGGCTGCTTTAGATATGGTTTCTGGGAGGAGTGTCGAAGATGAGGATTATTAAGAATAATATGCGTAGCGCACGCTTTTAGCGCGCGCTATTAGACAGGTTTTGCGCGAGCTACCGGGCGGAAGAGGCTGTTCAGAGAGGCTCCGAGCCTCGGCGTGAAAATCTCCAGCCTACTGAACCACCACTTGTCGCTCGGCGTACGAAACCTTCGCGGGGGAGAGAGGGAGATTTAATTCTCGTGAAACGCCAGGGCTGATCGATGGGTTACAACGTGGTGCGCGCGAGCTACAGCGTGGTGGATATCGACCGAGCGGTGCTGGTTTCCGACGTGCACTGCAACCCGGGGAACTGCAGGGCGAAGGAAGTTGCCAAGCTAGCTGCAAGGGAGGGGGCTTCGCTCGTCGTACTGGGGGACCTCTTCGACGACTTCCATTGGAGGGTGAGCGAGAGCGAGCTCGAAAGGGCGCTGCGTGCCGTGTTCAGGGGGGTCGCGGGGCTTGAAGTCCACTACGTGACCAGCGGCTCGAGCCACGACCCTATCCTGGAGCGGGATGCGCACTTCAAGCTGGAGGGTTTGGCAGTGCACGTGTATCCGAGAGCCCTGGTGGCGCGTATTGGCCCGCTGCGTGCATTCCTGACTCATGGAGATATGGCGCTCCGAAACGGGGCTCACGCTTTCCTGGTTAACGCGATCGCGTTGACCTTTGGCGAGAGGCTATACCTCGAAAAAGCTCTGAAAAGGAAGCTGCATCTACCCGACAGCTGGTGGTTGATCATGGGCCACACCCACATACCCGGGATCGACTACGAAGCACGTGTGGCTAACACGGGTAGTTGGAAAGCGGCGTGGTGGGCCGGTCTCCCTTACTGGAGACCCCCCTCAAACACCTACATCCTCGCAGAGGGGAGAGACCCCGAATTGTTTTCAACCAGGGCGCGCGGGTAGTCCGCTTTTACACCGCACTTCGCGCGCGCGCAAGCTTTAAAGGGCGCGCGCCGAGGCGCCTGGCGTGGCTGAAGAAGAGAGAGCGAAGGATGTAGCACGGATTCAGGAGGAGTTGAAGGAGGTAGAGCTTTTGGTCCCCTTGGAGATGTACTTGGCCGCTGGCGTGAGAATAGGAACCCGTATGAAGAGCGCGTTCATGAAGCGTTTCATCTACGGCGTCCGACCTGATGGCCTGCACCTCCTCGACGTGCAGGAGACGGACCGGCGGTTAAGGATTGCAGCCCGGTTTATCGCCCGTTACGAGCCTTCGCGAGTTGTGGTGGTGTCAGCGAGGCAGTACGGTTTCCGACCAGTGCAGAGGTTCTGTGCTTTCACCGGCTGCGTGCCGGTTGTAGGCCGCTTCCCGCCTGGAGCTTTGACGAACCCGAAGCTTCCCAACTACATAGAAGCTGACCTGCTGATCGCCACCGACCCGAGGGTTGACACCCAGGCTATCAGCGAGGCTGCCCGGGTGGGCATCCCGGTTGTCGCTTTCTGCGACACCGACAGCCCGATAGAGTTCATCGACCTAGTAATACCGGCCAACAACAGAGGAAGGAAGGCGCTCGCCCTGCTCTACTGGCTGCTGGCTCGGCAGGTCCTCAGGGAGCGCGGCGAGCTACCGCCCACCGGCGAGCTGCCAGTCCCACCCGAGGACTTCGAGGCTAAGGTGCTGCTAACCGGCGAGATAATATAGGGGTAGGGAGAGCTGATGAGAGTCCGGCGCCCTACCGTCGCAGGCCTCTTCTACGAAGCTTCGAAGGAGCGCCTCCTAGAGCAGCTGGAGGAAGCCTTCGCGAAAGGTCCCGGCGAGAAGCCGCCAGCATCCAGCTACACCGGAAGGGTGCTCGGGATAGTGGCTCCGCACGCCGGCTACGTGTACTCCGGGTACGTTGCCGCCTACGGCTACGCCGAACTCGCGCGCGGCGGCACGCCTGAGACCGTCGTGCTCATGGGGCCCAACCACCACGGCATCGGAATGCCGGTTGCCGCGTCCGAGGCGGACGCGTGGGAAACCCCCCTCGGGACGGTCGAAGTCGATAAGGACTTGGCCCGCAGGCTGGCAGAGTGGAGCGAAGTCATAGTCTTCGACGATACCGCCCACAGGTACGAGCACTCCCTTGAGGTCCAGGTACCCTTCCTCCAGTACGTATTCGGTTCGGGTTTCAAGATAGTCCCCATCACGATGTACCTCCAGAACCTCGAGGTCTCGCGGAGGATCGGGAGGGCTATCTCCCGGGCGATCGCCGAACTGGGCGTGAAGACGTACGTTGTGGCCAGCAGCGACTTCACACACTACGAAGAGGCGAGGAAGGCCGCTGAGAAGGATCACGCCGCCATCGACGCGGTACTCAGGCTCGACGACAGAGAACTCTACGATGTGATAGTGGAGAAGGACGTCACCGCCTGCGGTTACGGAGCGATCATGGCTCTCATAGCCGCGGCCAGGCAGTTAGAACCCTGCACGGCAAGACTCCTCAAGTACGCCAACTCCGGCGACGTTACCGGAGACTACTCCTCAGTGGTCGGGTACGCGAGCATAGTATTCGAACGAGCGAGCACCTGAACCCGCTGCGCACCCCGCTGAAGCTGTACCGCGCTGGAGTTCGCGTCTCTGAGACTTCGCGTGAACCAATTCTTAAATAAGGTAAGGGTTAACCAATGATGCCATGGTACGGGAAACGTTTAGCTGTGAGAGATGGGTGGAGGGTGGAAACCGGGTTCCGTACGCCATCTTTGAGAGCCCTCTGCTTCGCAAAGGTAAGTGCAAAACTAAATTTTGACCTTGCAGGGGTTGCCGCGTGAGCCGGGGTTTCAAGCACGTATCGAGGAAGGACGATCACCTACTTTACGCGCCCCTTCCCGACTCACAGTTCGCTAGGAAGACAGCGTGGTTCGAGTACGTCGAGCTCGTTCACGCGGCGGTTCCCGAGATCGATTTCTCGGAGGTAACGCTCTCAACCGAGTTCCTAGGGTTCAAGCTTAAGGCTCCTTTGCTTATCGCCGGCATGACCGGCGGCACCCCGCTCGCCAGGAAGCTGAACGCAGTCTTCGCTAGGGCTGCGGAGGAGCTCGGACTAGCTCTGGGGGTTGGGAGCCAGAGGGTGGCGCTGGAGGTACCGGAGCTTCGCGACACCTTCAGCGTTGTGCGGGAGGTCGCCGTGAGCGTGCCAGTTATAGCGAACATAGGGGCTAGCCAGCTCGTTGAGGGGTTCAGCGCAGACGCCGTGGAGAGCTTGGTGGAGATGATCGAAGCGGACGCCTTGGCCGTGCATTTAAACCCCCTGCAAGAAGTTCTCCAACCCGAAGGCGAAGCGAAGTACGCAGGCCTTCTCGAGCGCTTGGAGGAGCTCGTAGAGCTCTCGCCTGTACCCGTGATTGTGAAGGAGACAGGCGCCGGTGTTAGCCGCGAAGCGGCTGCCAAGCTCGCTTCAGCTGGAGTGCGAGGCATCGACGTCGGAGGGGCGGGTGGAACTTCTTTTGCTAGGATAGAGGGGCTCCGCTCTCTCTCGATGGGCAACGAGCTGCTCTACCAGCTAGCCGAGGACTTCTCCGAGTGGGGTATACCGACAGCCGCTAGCATACTCGAAGTGAAGAGCGCAGCGGCGGGCTTGCTCGTGGTGGCTACGGGCGGCTTGAGGAGCGGCGTTGACGCGGCTAAAGCCTTGAGGCTTGGTGCCGACCTATGCGGGTTCGCCCACCCCGTTCTCCGCGCAGCCCTTGAGGGGGGTTACGAGGGTGCGGTGCGCTACCTTAGGAGGGTAACTGAAGGGCTCAAGAGGGCCCTGTTCCTTACAGGCTCCAGAAACCTAGCGGAACTCAGGCGGGCTCCAGCGGTACTGAAGGGCGAGCTACGCGAGTGGGTTGAGCTTCGGAAATTGGCGATCCCTTAGCTTAGCCGGACCGAGAGCGCCTCGGTTCGATGACCTCTTTCGGCGCGGCTTCGAAAGATTCCAGGTACTTCCTCAAGGCTTTCGGGATCTCGACGTAGCCGTCGGGCCTCTGGTAGTTCTCCAGTATCGCTGTTATGGTCCTCGAGGTCGCGAGCGCCGTCGAGTTCAGCGTGTGCACATAGCCCTCCGCGGGCGCTCCCCTAGCTCGAGCGAACCTTATGTTGAGCCGGTAGGACTGGTAGTCGGTAGTGTTGCTGCAGGAGACCATCTCCCTGTACTTGCCCTGCGCCGGCATCCAGGCCTCCAGGTCGTACTTCTTGGCCGCCACCACGCCGAGGTCCCCAGAGCAGACGTTGACGACCCTGTAGGGGATGCCGAGGCCTTGAAACAGCTCTTCGGCGTTGCGGATCAGCCTTTCGTGCCAATCCCAGGACTCCTCCGGCAGGCTGTACACGAACTGCTCAACTTTCGTAAACTGGTGCACCCTGAAGATACCCTTCGTGTCCTTGCCGTGGGCTCCAGCCTCCTTCCGGAAACAGGGGCTCAAACCGGCGTAGAGCAGCGGCAGCTCGTCCTTGGGTATCGTCTCGTCCATGTGGAGGGCCGCGAGCGGGTGCTCGGCCGTGGCGATCAAATACAGGTCCTCCCCCTCGACCTTGTACACCATGTCCTCGAAATCCGCGAAGCTGATGACGCCCTCCAGGGGCCTCCTCCGCAGCATGTAAGGTGGAACGACCAGCTTGAAACCCTTGCGCGCGAGGTTGTCGAGAGCGTACGCGACAAGCGCCAGCTCCAGCCACACCAGGTCGTCGAACATGTAGTAGAAGCGGGCGCCGGCCACCTTTCCGGCTCTGAGCGTGTCCACCCAGCCGGCGCTCTCGCTCAAATCGGCGTGACCCGCGGGCTTCCAATCGGTAACTTCGTACTCCACGCTGAACCCCTTGGTCTGCTGGATGAACTGCTCCACGAACCCCTTCCAAACCTTCGGTTTCCCCCAGAACCTCACCGGAACGTTGTCTTCCTCGCTGCCGCCCACCGGCACGCTCTCGTGGACGATGTTCGGGATCGACAGCAGAACCTTCTCCCTCTCGGCTTCGATTTCGCTCAAGCGCTTCTCTGCCTCCGCGAGAGCGCGGTCTAGGCGCCGAGCCTCCTCGACCAGCGAGGCCCTCTCCTCCGGCTTTGCCTTAGCGATCTTTGAGGCCAGAACGTTCCTCTCGTGCCTCATCTTGTCTATCTCGGCCTTGAGCCGCCTCCATTCAGAGTCGAGAGCCAGCGCCTTATCAACCAGCGAAATGTCGCTGCCTCTAACCTTCTGAGACCACTTCAGCTTCTCCGGATCGCTTCTAAGGTAGTAGAGGATGCTCCACATCCTACCAACCCCCCTCTAGAGCACTCTTATTTTTAGTGCGCGTCTCTGCGAGCCGGTGATTGCTACAGTGGCGGCGGGGTTTTTGCACCGCTCCGCAACCACTTTTCGAAAGCAGGCGGAGGGGGGTTCTGCCGGTACAGCTCTCGCCGCCTAGCTTCTAGCAGCTTCTCCTCAACGCCCGCGAGCTCGGTGTAGGTGAGCACCGATTCAGCGCCCTTCTCCGCCAGGCGGGCGCGCCACTCGCTGTCCCGCAAGGTGTGGTGGCTCACGACAAGTCTCGCAACCTTAGCTAAGAACACCAGGTTTCTCAAACCTCTCTCGACGCTTTCAGGGTCGACTTTCACGCCCTCCAGGTAGAGAGGTGGGCCTCCAACGATCAGGAGCGTGGGGGTGAGCGCAGCGAGCTCCTCTGCCGCTTGGTCGTCCACAGGCCCTTGCACGTCCGGTGCGTACACCACCCTGGTCCTCCCGTACCTCACCATGAAGGCCAGCACGGAACCCATTGGGCCTGCGGAGCCGTGAGGGTAGGGGCCCAGCACTTCGACTGCTGTTTTGCCGAACGCGAAGCGCTCCCCGTCGGCTTCGACGGCGCGGCTACCCAGCTCCCCGAGATCCCTCAGGAACGCTGCAGCCCTCCTTCGCTGGTTGAAGCTGACTGTCGAGTCGGGTTTCTTAACTAAGACAAGCTTCCCCCCGTACGTCTTCTCGAAAACCTCGCGCGAGCTCCACTCGTAGAAGCTTGTGAAGCTCGGTGTGTAGTGGTCGAGGTGGTAGTGGCTCACTGTCACGACATCGCAGCGCTCGGCAAACCTCGTGATCCGCTCCCGCGCTTCCCTCGCCGCCTGGAGCTCCAGCGGGTGAGGGGGTAGGCCGAAGCGGCGGGGCGCCAGCGAGACACCCGCGTCGAGGAGTATCGCCGCGTCGGGCGTCACCACACCTAACGCCATGGATCGCACACCCATGCTCTCGTCTGCCAGCGGGTACAGCTCGATCTTGCCCAGTACGAACGCGTTCACCGCACGCTGTAAGCGTCGCTCGGTTTAAAAACTGCTTTTAAGCGGCGCCGCTTCAGCAGAGCTTAGAGATGACGCGCGTAAGCCGCAAGAGAGAATAAAAGCGCTGGCGTGCACTCTCACGCCCGGTGGCGTCATCGAGCGTAGACCGCGAGGAGACGGGGGGAAGCCGGATAGCCCAGCGCAGAAGGCGGGGTAGCGGCGCGGCGCTCGCTAGGGAGATAAACGTCGCTACCAAGCCCGTTAAGCGCGGGGATTTGGGCGTCGCGGTGGCCTACCCCTCCATCTACGAGGCCGCTGTGAAGAGCCTCTCCATCCAGATGCTGTACTTCTACCTCAATTCCCTTGAGGGGGTTTATGCGGAGCGTTTCGTCCTGCGGAAATTGACCGGGAACGAGCCCCCCGCCCGTAGCCTGGAGGGCGGGAGACCGCTAAGGGACTTCTGGCTTATTCTTTTCTCCATCCACTACGAGCCGGATTACGTAAACCTCGTCAGGCTGATCTCTGCTGGCGGCGTGAGCCCGCTGGCTAGAGAGCGCGAGCAGGTGGTTGTCGTCGGCGGCCCACCCGTGATCGCGAACCCGGAACCGCTGAGCGAGATAGCGGACGTCCTGGTAGTAGGGGAGATCGAGAGCACCGTGCCGAAGCTCGTGGAGGAAGCGGTGGCCCACGCAGGCGATAAGCGGTCGCTGCTCGACGAGCTGAGAGCCGAGGAGGGCTTCTACGTGCCCTCGAGGGGCGACGAGAGAGTGTACTACAGCTACCCTTCGAGCCTCCCCCTCGAGTTCCACCCTGCAGCACAGGTCCAGCCCGAGGACGGCGAGTGGAGGAGGACTACGATGATCGAGCTTTCGCGCGGTTGCACGCGCGGATGCAGGTTCTGCATGGAGGGTCACATATTCCTCCCCAAGAGGGACAGACCGCTGGAGGATATACTCGTGCTGGCCGAGCGCGGGTCCCGCGCGAACTCGAGCATGCACTTGACGTTGATCTCGCTCTCGCTCCTGGATCACCCGCGCGCCGACGAGTTGCTGGAGAATCTAGCGGAATCCGGCTACGAGTTTTCCATACCTTCGTTGCGCTTGGAAGCGCTCACGGACGAGAGGCTCGAGCTGCTGGCGAGGAGCGGGCAGCGCACGCTCGTGCTCGCTCCAGAAACGGCCAGCGTGCAGCTCGCTAAAGCCATAGGGAAGCCGCTGCTCAAGGAGCGTCTCCTGGAAGTCGCGGCGAAGGCTCGCAAGATCGGCTTCAAAGCCCTCAAGCTCTACTTCATGGTGGGCTTGCCCGGCGAGAACGAAGTTCACGTTAAGAGCGTTGCCGAGCTTGTCAGGGAGGTCGCCGAGGTATCCGGCTTCAAGGGATCTAGGGAGCTCAAGCTGAGCGTGAGCGTTTTCGTGCCGAAACCCCAAACCCCGATGCAGTGGTTCGGCATGGACGAGCCCAAGAGTGTCGCTAGGAAGCTCCGGCTTCTAAAGCGCGAGCTTGGAGGGTTAGCCGAGGTGAGACCCTACAAGCCGGCGTGGGCGAGCGTCCAGTGCGTTCTCTCGAGAGGGGGGAGGGAGATGACGAAGCTGCTTCTCGAATGGGCTGCCGCGGGAGGCGGGCTCGGCGGGTGGCGGCGGGCGGTCAAAAGCGCCCGCTTGGACGTCGGAAAGTACACTGCCCCCCTGGAGCCAGGAGGCGAGCACCCGTGGAGCAAAGTTATACTCCCAGCAAGGGATCGGTTGGCAAGGGAGTACGCCCTCTGTTTGATGCAGCTAGGCTCACATTGATGGGATACCCTTAAATGCGCGGAGGGGCCCGAGCTCCCCGTGAGTATCGATCGTCGAGAGCTCTTGGCGTTAGCGACGCTGATCGCCCTGGCCGGCGTGCAAGGGGCTCTAGCTCAGGCGGTCAGCATAATCGGGCTTGTAACCGATTCCGGCGGTGCGCCTTTGGGCGGGGTGACGGTGGAGGTGTACAGGAGCGGCTCGTTCGTCGGCTCCACAACCACGCTGGCGAACGGGTACTTCTCCATCCCGCTGCCGGGCACGGGAACCTACGATATCGTCACGTACAAGCGTGGTTACGAGAAAAAGTCCCTCAGGCTAGACATACTGTCCAGCGGTACGGTGAACCTGGGTCGGCTGAGCTTAGGCTACGCGTTGAGCATTGTAGCTGACGCCACATACGTTGTCGCGGGTCAGGGCGAGCTGGTTCAGCTCCCGCTCACGATAGCGAACACGGGCGCGTTCCTGGAGGAAATCAACGTGAGCGTGGTAGCGCCCACGGGGTGGGCAGCCGATCTGGTAAGCGAGTGGGGGTTCGTGGTTAAGAGCGTGATGCTGCCTCCGGGCGCTTCCAGGAGTTTCGTTTTGAGGGTACGCGTGCCCGGCTACGCTCTCGGCCCAGCGCAGTTGGAGCTCCGCTTCGCCTACGCCAACGTGAGCCAGCTCCTAACGGTCACCGTAGAGGCTGCCGCCAAGGACTGGGGGCTCGTCCAGCTCCTGTACCCTGAGGTCACATCGTTTGCCGGAGATACGCTACGTGTACCGGTGAGGGTTCGCAACACACTCAGCGAACCCTGCACGATAAACGTCTCAGTGACAGCGCCGCAGGGGTGGCTCGCGTTCCTGACCGTGAACGGGACGCAGACGACCTCGCTGAGGTTGGACCCCGGCTCCACAGCTTCAGCGCTCTTGGTCGTGGGGGTGCCTGACGGCGCTCAGCCTGGGAAGTACACGGTTTCCCTAAGGGCCGACGCTTTCGACGTATCCTCCCGCTCGGGTTTGGCTGTGAACGTCGTCCCCGGCTACGACCGCCTCGCTCTGGACACGCCCACCCCTGTTGTGAGCACATACCCGGGAGCTCCGGTCTCGCTCTCGGTCACAGTGTTTAACGACGGCACTAGGTCCGCGTTCGCTTCGTTCGAGGTGGCGGGCCTCCCACCCGGTTTCAGCTGGGCTGTGAAGGACGAGCAGGGCAACGTGGTGACGGCGGTTCGCGTTCCACCCCGTAGCTCCCAAAGGGTGGTTCTCTACATAGACGTCCCCAGCACGTCGACTCCAACGGCTTTCAACTTCACGCTCGCAGCCAGGGGCGCCACCAGCAGAGCGAGTTTAGAGCTGGGCTTAATCGTTATGGGAAAGCCCTCCTTAAAGCTCGCGACGCAGAACTGGGAAGTAGAGGCGAGCGCCGGCTCCTCGGCCGTGTTCCAGCTAGCGGTAACGAACGACGGCCAAATACCTCTGGAGGAGCTGCAGGTTAGCGTGAGCGGCGCGCTCCCCCAGGGCATTCTCGTCCGAGTGGATCCACCGCGGGTAGCGAACGTGCCGCCGGGCGGCGACGTTTCGTTCACCCTAACCATCGTCGTGGACAACAGCGTACCTCCAGGGAGGTACTTCATCCCCGTGGTCGTGTCCGGAACCGGGGTGAAGGTGGAGCGGGTTCTCGCTCTGAACGTGAGGACGGGAGGAGGGCTTTTCTTCACATTGATCGCCGCGCTCGCGATCTCGACGATCGCCATCGCTCTCGCCGCTAGGCGGCTCCGGCACAGGGGGAGCGGAGCTTGACGGACCTCCTCGGGATAACCACGATGCTACTCGCTGGCCTACTCACATCGCTCTCGCCCTGCCTCTTCCCCGTCCTCCCCGCGTACCTCGTGTACGCGGCCAAGAGGAGCGGAGGAGCGCTAAAGGTGACGGTGGTTTTCACCGCGGCGATGGCCTTGAGCTTAGCGGCCTACGCCTTGACCGCGTCTACAGCTGGCTACGCGCTGGTATCGCAGTTGAAGCTCTCGCCCTCCGACGCAGCGCTACTGCTTTCGACACTCCTCCTAGCCATCGCTCTGGCCCAGCTGACGCCCGCCAAGGAGCTGGGCTCGCTGGCTCTTAAGGCTTCACCGAAAGTAGAGAAGCTGGATGCGGCAGGCGCTGCCGCCCTAGGCGCGCTCTTCGCTCTGTTGGCAGCACCCTGCGCCTCAGCCCCCCTCTTGGCGCTCGCAGCGAAAGCTGCCTTGGATCCGAGCTCGGCGCTCCCCAGCATTGCCGCTTTCTCAGCGGGAGCAGCGCTCCCCTTCTTGATCGTGGGCGCTACGGCACACAGCGTTGGCCAGAGGATCCACAGAAGCGTCAGCAGGAGCTTCATCGTCAAGAGGAGCGGCGAGCTCACAGCGCTTCTCTTTGCGGTCTACGGTGCTGCGGGCCTTTGGGCGACGGGAGACCCCCTACTCTACATCGAGCGCTCGCTACCCACCCTCCGAGCTGCCGCACCCTGGTTGTGGGGGATCGTGCTCCCGGCCGCGGGAGCTCTCGTGCTGTGGGGGTCTTCTGGCGTTAACGCGCGCGTATCGCTTCTCGCGCTGTTAGCGATCCTCGCAGGGCTCTCGGATTCAGCTTCCGCCGTTCTCGGAACAGCTTCCGCTCCGCCCCCGCTCGATTTACACTACGCGATTTTAGCCGTGCACGCGTTGGCAGTAGCTGCATGGACCCTAGCCTACGCTAAGGGGAGGGGGCGCGTTACCAAGTGGTTGTCCATCGCTCTTTTTGCGAGCTTAACCAGCTGCGTCCCCCGCTGCGCGCCAGCTCTCCCCGCGGGTTCCGCCCCCCCTCTGGTCCCAGCGACCTTCAGCGTCCCGCTCGAGTACGCGCTTTACATCGTGTCCTTCGGGCTCCTCCCAGCGCCTATCGCCTTGGCTCTTGATGCGACGAGCTTAAGGCGGTACCAGAGTGCAGCGGGTTGAGCCCTCTGGAGCTTGAAGGTGCACCACGGTGCGCGCTTCACCGCAAGCTTTGCATCACAAGTAGCCTGTCTCCCTCATCAGTTTTTCCACAGCTCCGACGAGCGGGCTGCTCGGATCCAAAGAGTACCTCCTCGGCCTGCCTTCAACGACCTTTACAACTCCGATCCTCGCTAAGCGATCCAGGAGAGGTCCTGCATCGTAAACAGCAGCGCGGTTCTCTATCGCGTACTTAGTTAGGGGTTCCCGAGCCGTTAATAGCACGCGCAATACCCTCAACGTTTTCCTCGAGCCCCTGAAGAGCTCCTCGAGCGGGTGCCTGTTCATCGCGCTACGCGAACCACGACTCCAGCGTCGACTGCTTGAACAGCGACTCGTAGGCTTTCTCGAGCCTCTCGAGAGCGGTTCCAACGCGCTCCCGGGAGAACTGGTGCTCGTCGCATAGGAACTCGATAACTCTGTCCCTATCCGGCCGCCTCCACTCCAGCCTGTAGCCGCTCGTGACCTCCGGCTCGAGGAACAGCTTCGCAATATCCTCCGGTTTGACGGGGAAGCTCCACTCCACCGCCCGGGCTAGAGCCTCGAGGTTTGGAAGCTCCTTGATGAGCTTCAAAGCCTTCTTCGGCCCAACACCCTTCACCCCGCCTGGGTTGTAATCGGTGCCTAGCAGCAAGCCTATGTAGACCAGCTGCTGCCTCGTGATCCCGTAGTACTTCAGAAGCTTGTCGAGCTCGATGAGCTCGGGCTTCACCTCCACGTACTCCTCGCGCCGGGGAAGCTTCCGTCTCCCGGTTATCGTGAGGTTACGCACCAGCCGCGGGGCTCCGTAGAGCAGCGAGTCGTAGTCTTGGCTGGCCGCAGCCCACGCGTCCCCCCTTGCGACCATGTAAGCCGCCTGAGCCTCGCCCTCGGCTGGCGCCCGAACCCAAGGCACGCCGATCGCGTCTAAGAGCTTCTTCGCGTCGTCGACCATCGACGTGCTGAGGCGCGAAGCCTGCTGCGCGTACAGCCTAGCCTCCTCCAGCTCCCCCCTCTCCAGCGCCTCCACGTACTTCCGCTCGGCCTCCTCCCGAACCTTCATCCTCCTCTCGAGCTCGGCGGCTTTGAGCTCCGGGGGCTTACCGTCGAACACGTATACAGGCTTGATGCCCTTCTCAAGGAGGTTGATCGTCCTGTAGAAGAGGCCGTTCAGGTGGCTGGTAACCCTACCCATCGCGTCCATCAGCGGCGTCCCATCGGGCTGGCGTATGGTGGCTAGGAACTGGTACAAGGCGTTGTACGCGTCAAGCGCGACGACCTTACCGGACAGGTTCTCCAGCTCCAGCTCCACCCTTACGGGGGCAACCAGCTCCTTGAGCTGAACGCCCACAGAGCACCCTCCCTCAAGTTGGAGATACCCCTTCTTTAAGGCTTCGCGAAAAACAGAGTGAAATTTTTACCGGTATTTCGCTACCCTTGCTGCTCGAGCTTCTTCGGGACCAGCTGGACGATCCTACGGCTGCCCTCGATCCGCAGGTACCCTCTGAGCTCTAGAGTCATCAGGAGCTTGGTGAACTCGCCCTTCGTGACCTCTCCCCCCATGCTCTCCACGATCTTCTTCACGCTCTCGTACAGCTCCTTCTCGGTCGTCGTGCCTTTACGCAGCAGCTCCGCCAGAATCACGTGCGGGGTCAGCGTCATAGCTTCACACGTAGAAGCTTATCGGGGATACCCTCCCCTGCAGCATCCTCTTCGACTTCTCGGCCCACGACTCGTAGAACTTGAGCATCTCCGGCGTTAAGCTCGGCCTCACCTTCCTCAAGGCTTCCTCGAAGTGGCGCATGTGAACCTTATCGGCGCTCACGTTTTCCCGCATGGCCAGCATTCCAGCCTCCCTGACCAGCAGAGCCAGGTCGGAGCCGGCGTAGCCTTCTGTTGTTTCGGCGATGCGTTCGAGGTCGACGTCTTCAGCTAGGGGCATCCGCCTCGTGTGCACTTTCAAGATTTCGAGCCTCGCAGCCCTATCCGGCGGCGGTACGTACACGAGACGGTCGAAACGACCAGGCCTCAACAAAGCAGGATCCAAGATATCGGGACGATTCGTCGCACCAATCACCACCACACCCTCCAACTTCTCCAAACCATCCATCTCAGTAAGCAACTGGCTGACAACCCGCTCGGTGACGCCGGAGTCGGAGTAGCCGAGACCCCTCATCGGCGCGAGCGAGTCGAGCTCGTCGATGAATATGACCGCCGGCGCCGCCTGCCGAGCCTTCCTGAAGATCTCCCTTATCGCCCTCTCGCTCTCGCCAACCCACTTGCTGAACACCTCCGGGCCCTTTATGCTCAAGAAGTTCGCTTCGCTCTCAGTCGCTACAGCCCTCGCCAGCAGGGTTTTACCGCAGCCGGGAGGCCCGTACAGGAGCACCCCCTTCGGCGGGTCGATGCCGAGCCTCTTGAACGTATCGGGGTACTTAAGGGGCCACTCAACCGCTTCGCGGAGCTGCTGCTTCACGTCCTCGAGCCCGCCGATGTCGCTCCAGTGCACGTTCGGGACCTCTATCTCTATCTCCCTCAGCGCGCTGGGCGTGATCTCCCTGAAAGCGTCGAGGAAGTCCTGCATCGTAACCTTCAGCTCTTCCAGGACCTCGGTGGGAAGCTCCCCCTTCTCCAGGTCGAGCTTCGGGAGGAACCTCCTCAAGGCGCGCATCGCTGCCTCCCTGCACAGAGCGGCCAGGTCCGCGCCCGTGTAGCCGTGCGTCATCTCAGCCAGCTTCTTCAAATCCACGTCGTCGGCGAGCGGCATGTTCCTCGTGTGCACCTGAAGGATCTCCAGCCTACCCCGCTTATCGGGCACTGGTATCTCGATCTCCCTATCGAAACGCCCAGGCCTCCTCAACGCGGGGTCGATCGCGTTCGGCCTGTTCGTCGCGGCGATCACGATGACGTCGCCCCTAGCCTCCAAACCGTCCATCAGCGCGAGGAGCTGCGCGACAACCCGCTTCTCCACCTCGCCCGTCACCTCCTCCCTCTTCGGCGCTATCGCGTCGATCTCGTCGATGAAGATGATCGCCGGCGCGTGCTCCTTGGCTTCCTCGAAGATCTCGCGCAGCCGCTGCTCGCTCTCACCGTAGAACTTGCTCATGATCTCCGGCCCGTTAATCGCGATGAAGTATGCTTCAGTCTCGTTCGCCACCGCCTTCGCCAGCAGGGTTTTACCGCAGCCGGGAGGCCCGTACAGGAGCACCCCCTTCGGCGGGTCGATACCCAGCCTCTTGAACAGCTGCGGGTACTTCATCGGCAGCTCGACCAGCTCCCTGATCTTCTGCTTCGCCTCCTCCAGATCCCCGATGTCGTCGTAAGTGACCTTCGGTATCCTCCCAACCTCCACGGGCTTCTCTAGGATCACAACCCTAGAGTTCTCCGACACGACGACAGGCCCGGACGGCTTGGCGGCGACCACTGTGAACGGTATCATCTGGCCCAGCACCGGCACCTGCACCACGTCGCCCTCCATGATCGGCCTGTCGAGCAGCCTCTTCTTCACGTACATGACGAAGTTATCGTCCACCGTCAAGCTCATCGAGGTGGGAGCCAGCTTCACCATCTCCGCCGCCTTCACCTCAGCTTTCCTCACCTTCACCTTCTCGCCTATGCTCACCCCCGCGTTCTTCCTCGTCCACCCGTCCATCCTGATGAGCCCAGTGCCGCGATCCTCGCTGTAACCTGGCCAGACGATCGCCACCGTCTTCCTCCTGCCCTCGATCTCCACCGCGTCCCCAGCCGTCAAGCCGAGCTGCTCCATCGCCTCCTCGTCGATCCTCACCCTACCCCTACCGGCCTCGTTGTGCCTCAGCTCTCCAACCTTCAGCTCCAGCTCGTTAACGCGCTCTCTCACACCGAACACCATCACACCCAGAAGGAATGGGGCCTTTAAAGGGTTTCACTTTCAATCCGACGGCTAGAAGACCCCGGGTATCCTCCTTTCCTCGCCGCCTTGAGCGGCGAGGAGCGGGTTTAGCCTGCCTTCTTTCGCTAGCTTCGCGAAGTACTCTTTGAACTGGGATGTGTGGTTTATGTCGAGCTCGAGCAGCTGCTTCAAGAGATCCCAAGCCTTCCTCTGCACATCCTCCAGCATCTCGCGCGGCATATGCCCCACGATAAACGGATCCTGAAGCCACCGGTCGAACGCCTCCAGAGTGCGGATCATGTGACGGAACGCCATCCTCGACGCCAAAATCAACTCAAGCCTATCAGCATCCCTCAACTGACCCTCCACCCTCAACACCGACGAAAGAACCAGCTTCTGCGCCTCCACCCACTGGTCTAGGTTGGAGACAAAAGCCCTAGCCGACTGAGCTTCACTCATGTTTAACCGTCAGAGGACTGGTGCCTCCCTATATAAACCCCGCGGCCCCGTTAGCGTGCCAGCTGTCAAGGCTCTGGGCTGGCGCGCGACCGCCCCTAAGCTTTCGCCCTCGAGTAGCGATCAACCGCCTCTTTCACCCGCCTCCGGGCCTCGTCGGCCCCCTTCCAACCCTCCACCTTCACCCACTTGCCCGGCTCCAGCTCCTTGTAGTGCTCGAAGAAGTGCTCGATCTTCCTCCTCAAAGCCTCTGGGAGCTTGGCGATGTCGTCGATGTCGGCGAAGCGCGGGTCGATCTTCGGCGCCGGCACGGCGACCACCTTGGCGTCGGGCCCCTTCTCGTCCCTCGTCAGCAGAACCCCAACGGGCCTGCACCGTATCACGGAGCCGGGCGCGAGCGGCTCGTAGCCCACAACCAGCACGTCGACAGGGTCCCCGTCCTCCTCGAGCGTCCCCGGCACGAAGCCGTAGTTGAACGGGTAGACCATCGACGTGTACAGGATCCTGTCGACGAACAGCAGCCCAGTCTCCTTGTCCATCTCGTACTTCACGCCGCTCCCCTGCGGGATCTCCACGACGACATTGATCTCGTCCGGAGCCTTCTCGCCAGGTCCCAACGCCTTCATCGCCCAACCCTCCCCCGAGCTTACGAAAAAGGTTTTCTGCAGAGTGCTCGGCGGTCTGCCCAGCGCGGGCGAGAGCACAAGTTACGCGCTTCGGCCTAAAGTTTATCTCGCGCTCCACCCTTCAGGGGCGTGGACGGCTGCGTTTTCTGCGACATCGTAAGGGGGGCGGCTCCGGCGTACGTCGTCTACAGGGGCGAGCGAGCGGCGGTTTTCCTAGACAAGTTCCCCGTGGAGAGGGGGCACGCGCTCATCGTACCGGTCGAGCATTACGAGAACCTGCTCGAGGTCCCCGACGACGTCCTGTGCGAGCTCGCTAGGCTGGTTAAAGCGGTAGCAGCCGCGCAGTTCAAAGCCCTCGGCGCCCGCGGCGTGCGGGTGGTTCAGAACAACGGCGCTGTGGCGGGCCAGGTGGTCCTCCACTTGCACTTCCACGCGATCCCGTTCTACGGTTCCAGCCTGAGGGGGAGGAGGCCCCTCGACCCCCGCGAGGGGGAGGAGGTTTCGAAGCTCCTCGCCGAGGCTATTTCCCAGCGCCGGAGCATAGAAGCTTGAAGGCGGCACCCGCGACGAAAAGTATTTCAGCGGAGGTCTGGATCTACTCTTGTCGTTCAGTATGTCGGTAACCGCCGTCGTGCTAGCCGGCGGGCAGGGCACGCGCCTCAGGCCGTTCACCTACCACAGGCCTAAACCCCTGATGCCGGTGGCGAACAAGGCCGTGATCGACTACGTTCTCGACCTCTTGGAGCTGAGCGGCATAGTCGGTAAAGCCTACGTCCTCCTGGACTACATGGGCGAAGCCCTCGAGACCCACCTGAAGGGGGAGCAGCGCTCGATCGAGGTTGTGCCGATGACGTTCAAGGCGCTCGACACGGCGGACGCCGTCCGAAGGATCAGGCACGCGCTCAGCGACGACTTCCTCGTCCTCATGGGCGACATCATCACCAACTGCGACGTCTCGTCGCTGTGGAGCGCGCACAAGGAGAGGAAGGCGGTCGCGACGATAGCCCTCAAGGACGTCTACAACCCCAGCCACTACGGGTTGGCGGTTCTCTCCTGGGAGGGGAGAGTCTGCTCGTTCGTCGAGAAGCCCCGAAGCCATGAGCTGTACGTCGTCAGCATAGCGATGCGAGCGGCCCGCGCGAAGTACAGCTACGCCAACCTAGCCAACATGGGGATCTACGCCCTGTCCTACAGGCTTCTCGACTTGCTGGACGATAACCCGCACCTGCTCGACTTCGGCAGGCACGTGTTCCCCTACCTGGTTGAGGAAGGGTACCCCGTCTACGGCTGGCACTCCGAGGGCAGCTACTGGATCGATGTGGGGACGATCCAGACCTACCACCAAGCCAACGCCGACGTTCTGGACGGCCTCTCGGCGCCCCTCCGCCCCTCCGGGATCAAGAGCTCGGGAGCCTGGCTGGAGGCCGTTAAGGAGCTGAGCGGCGACCTCAGGCCGCCGAGCGCGCTGGGGCAGGAGGCCGTGGTGAAAGCCGGCTCGGCCGTCGGCCCCTACGCCGCTGTGGGGAAAGGCGTTATCGTCGAAGAGGGCGCCTACGTCGTAAACAGCGTGATCATGGACGGCGCCGTAATCGGGAGGGGGGCTGTTGTGAGCGACAGCATCGTAGGCGGCGGGGCGAGGGTGGAAGAGGGCGCGAGGGTCGTCCACTCGCTAGTCGAAGATGGAGCCGTAGTGCCGCCGGGCACGTTCCTAGCTGGCGCCCTGGTGCCCAGCTCGCGCGCGCCGCCGGAGGTCGCGAAGAGGTTAAGCACAGGTAGAGCGCGCGCAGCCTAACCAAAGCCGACCCGCCAGCGGGCTCCAGCGCGCCCCTGCGGGCAAGCGCGCTTCGAGGAGCGATAATGTTTTTTGCGAGGTTGTTGAAACGTAAAGGGGGAAGAAGGGTGGTGGACCTTGAGCTTAGAGCTCGAGCTGGAGGACGGCAGGATAAGCGGGATCGCTAACCGGTCTCTAACGCCGGACGTCGCGGCCGAGCTGGGCAGCGCACTGGGCACGCTGCTCGGGGAGGGGTCGGTAGTGGTCACAGCGCGCGACAACTACCCGCCCTCAAGGATGCTGAAGAGGGCCTTCTCCGCCGGCCTCATGTCCACCGGCGTGACCGTTATGGACTTCCACGCCGCCACGACCCCCGAGCTCGTTTTCGCGATAAAGCGCTTGGGGGCGAAGGCGGGGATCCAGTTCACCGTATCCCCCCTCGAGCGGAACGGCGTGTCGATAAAGGTGTTCGACGCCCAGGGGATCGCGTACTCGAAAGAGCGCATGGAGGAGGTGGCGGAGAGGGCTGAAGCGGGCAGGGTCGTCCGGAGCCTACCCACCTCGATAGGGTGGGTGACCTACGCGGAGTACGTCCACGACATTTACACGGCGGCCGCCGTGAACTACGTCGATGTGCACACCATAGCGGCGCAGCGGTTCAGGGTGGTTTGCGACGCGAACTTCGGGCCCTCCTCCGAGGTGCTCCCCGAGCTGCTGTCGGAGGTCGGTGTGGAGGGGGTGCTGCTCAACTCCCACAGGCCCCCGCTCCGCGGCTTGATATCGCACATGCCCAGCCCCCGCGCTCTAGCAACCCTCCGCGAAATGGTGAGAGCGTCCGGCGCGGTCGTGGGCGCGGCGCTCTGCGCGGACGCCACGCGGGTTCTAATCGTGGACGAGAACGGGCAACCCCTCCTTAGCGAGGAGCTGCTGGGCGTGCTCCTCCTCGGCGTGCCCGCGGGCACGAGGGTCGTGGCGTCGGAAGCGATGATGAACGTCGTCGACGAGGTCGCAAAGAAGGTGGGGGTGAGGCTGACGAGGGTGCGCGGCAACATTCACGACCTGGCTAGGGTGGCCAGGCGCACAGGGTCGCACATAGCCGCCACCTGCGGGAACGAGGTAGCCTTCATGGACTTCTCAGCGGCGCCCGACGGGATGCTCACCCTGTTGAAGGCGATCGAGCTGCTGGCGAAGCAGGGCGAGACGCTGTCGACCCTGCGCGGCGAGCTACCGGAGCTGCAGCTCGTGCGCTCTTCCGTGCGGCTCGACGGCGCCGACTACTTGAGGGTTCTGAGCGAGCTGAAGCTGCAGAAGGGGGCGGACGCCCTCGTGACGCTCACAGGCTTAAGGGTGAGGTCGGCCGGCCTCTGGGTCAACGTGGAAGCGTGGCCGCACGGCATCGAGCTGGCGGCGGAAGCCGTAGACGGCGCGGACGAGGCCGTCAAGGAGCTAGCGGAAAGCATCAAGGGCATCGTCAGGGAGGTGAAGGGCGCGCAGGTCACCGCGTAAGCCAGCAACCCGCAAAACGCAGCGGCAGGCGAGCTCGCCGGGCCCGTCGGGGCTTCCGGGTCCGCAGGCAACGCTTTAACCCTGCCCCCCACGTGGTGGGCGTGAAGAGCCTCGGCGTGGACTTGGCCGGTAGCGAGCGGCGCCCGACGGGCGTCTGCCTGCTGGACCAGGACTTGAACGCGAGGGTTTGGGTTGCGCACGCGGACGCAGAGATCGTTGAACTGGCTCTGGCGGCGAGGCCGGACGTGGTGGCGGTGGACGCCCCCCTCACCATCCCTCGGGGGCGGAGGAGCATAGAGGACGCTAGCGGGCCCCACCTGAGGGAGTGCGATAGGGCGCTGCTGGAGCTCGGCATCCGCTTCTTCCCTGTCACGCTGGGGCCCATGAGGCTCCTCACGGCCAGAGGGATCAGGCTGAAGGAGCGGCTCGAGGCGGAAGGCTTCAAGGTGATCGAGGTCTACCCCGGCGGCGCCCAGGACCTGCTGGGCATACCGAGGAAGACGCGCGGCCTCGAGCCTTTGAGGGAGGGGCTCGAGCGCTTGGGCGTGAAGGGGCTGCAGCCCGGCATGAGCGGCGACGAGCTCGACGCGGTGACAGCCGCTTACGTCGGCCTGCTCTACCTGCGCGGCGAAGCTGTCGTGCTCGGCGGCGGGGACGGCGCGATCGTCATGCCCCGCCCTCCCCCCCGGCTTCACTCGAAGAGGTCGCGGATCGAGGCGAGGACGTAGTCGGGCTTCACGCGAGCCCGCTCGAGCTCGCGGAGGCCCGTAGCGCCGGTGAGCACGAGAGCGGCGGCCAGCCCAGCCCGCTTCGCCCCTTCGACGTCCGTGTCGAGCCGGTCCCCCACCGCCAGCGCGGTTGCCGGCTCTATGCGATGCTCCCTCAGCGCGAGCTCGTACATGTAGGTGCTGGGCTTGCCGATCACCATATCGGCTTCTCTCCCAGCGGCCGCTTCGAGGGCCGATACGATGGCTCCGGCCCCGGGCGCCAACCCCCGCTCGGTAGGCAGGGTCGGGTCCCTGTTCGTCGCGACGAAGAGGGCGCCCCGGATCAGGCACCTCAGCGCCTCCTCCAGCTTCCTGTAGGTGAGCTTCCTGTCCAGGCCGACCACGATGCACTCGGCTTCGTCCGGGCCGGCAGCCTCCAAGCCCGCGAGCTCGAGCTCCTCGACCAGCCCCTCCTCCCCCACAACGTAGACCTTCTTCACCCTACCCTTCAGCCAGGCCGCCGCCGCGTAAGCGCTGCAGTAGATCTCGCCCACTTCGGCTTCGAAGCCCAACCCCCTGAGCTTCTCCAGGTACCCCTTCCGCGAAAGCGTCGCGTTGTTCGTGAAAAAGAGGACCTTCCTCCCGCTCGCCCTCAGCGCCTCTACCGCTTCGCGCGCCCCCGGGATCGGCTCCCTACCCCGCCACAGGACGCCGTCGCAATCGAGCAGGAAGGCTGAGAAACGCGCGAACTCCGGCTTCAAGCGCATCGCGTGCGCTTCAGCGCTTGAAGGCTTTAGCGCCGAGGTAGGAGGCTTCGCCCGCCAGGTACTCCTCGATTCTCAGCAGCTCGTTGTACTTCGCGGTCCGCTCGCCGCGCGCCGGCGCTCCCGTCTTGATCTGGCCGCAGTTCAGCGCGACGGCGATGTGGGCGATCGTCGCGTCCTCCGTTTCGCCGCTGCGGTGGGATACGACCACGTTCCACCCGCTCCCCATCGCCATGAACGCTGCCTCCAGAGCCTCGGTGAGCGTGCCGATCTGGTTCACCTTCAGCAGCAGCGCGCTGGCTGCGCCGACCTCGATGCCCTTCGCGAGCCTCTTCACGTTCGTGACGAAGATGTCGTCGCCGACCACCTGCACCCTCCTAGCCCTCAGCTTCTCCGTGATCGCCTTGAAGCCCTCGAAGTCCTCCTCCTCGAACGGGTCCTCGACGGAAACGATCGGGTACTCGCTCACGAGCTCGAGGTAGTAGTCGATCAGCTCCTCCCTCGTCAGCTCCCTTCCGTCGATCCTGTAGCGGCCGCCGCTGTGGAAGTTGCTCGCCGCCGCGTCGATCGCCAGCGCGACGTCGCCCCCCGGCTCGTACCCAGCCTTCTTGATGGCTTCGACGAGCGCGTCGAGCGCCTCCCGGCTCTCCCTCATCGGCGGAGCGAACCCTCCCTCGTCCCCCACGTTCACAGCCGACTTCCCGTACCTGCCGAGGAGTATCTCCCGGAGGCTGTAGTAGACCTCGCAGGCGACGCGAAGGGCTTCGGAGAAGCGGTCCGCGCCGACCGGCACGATCATGAACTCCTGGATGCTCAGCTCGTTCCCCGCGTGCTTGCCGCCGTTGATCACGTTCATCAGCGGCGTCGGCAGCACGCGCGCCAGCTTCCCCCCCAGGTACTGGAAGAGGGGCATACCGTACGTGCTCGCCGCCGCCTTCGCGGTCGCCAGCGAGACCGCGAGGATCGCGTTCGCCCCCAGCCTCGACTTGTTCGGCGTCCCGTCCAGCTCGATCATCGCCCTGTCGACCCCCGCTTGGTCCCTCGCGTCCATCCCCACCACGCGCTTCGCGATCACCTCGTTCACGTTCGCCACCGCCTTCTCCACGCCCTTACCCTGGAACCTCTTGCCGCCGTCCCTCAGCTCGAGCGCCTCGTGGACGCCCTTCGAGGCTCCCGCGGGGACAGCAGCGGTCCCCCACCCTCCCCCAGCCGTCGCCACGTCCGCCTCGACGGTCGGGTTCCCCCTCGAATCCAGAATCCACCTGCCCTTAACCAAAACTACCGTGAAGTCGTCCTCAACAACCAGACCGCTGGCCATCGAGCAGACCGCCGCTGGAGCATTATAAAACCGTTGCTTTTGTACTCTTTGTTTCCAGAAGCCCAGAGCTCGAGGCGAGGGGTAGACCCCCAGCTTCAGCGGGGGGTAAATCGTTTTAAACCCCCTTTCGGGAAGTTTCGAGCGTGAGCAGGGACCAAGCTATCGGAGCTGCGCTGATGGTCGGCTCGCTGGCCGGCATAGCGGTGTACGGCTGGCTCCTCACCAGCCCCTACCACCTCGCCATACTCAAGCTCACAGCGTTCGTAGCGGTCGCCGGCGTGCTGGGCATCCTCGCTTGGATCGGCTACACGCTCGCCACCACGCCGCCTCCCAAACCCATCGAGGAGATCGAGAAGGAGATCGAGGAGGAGCTGAAAAAGCTGGAGGAGGAGGCGAAGAAGGAGCAGGAAGGCCAGCAGCAGCCGAGCGGCGAGAGCAAGAGCCAGTGAGCTCCGGGGTGCCGCAGCGGTGCGCAAGGCAGCACCCCTGCTAGCCCTTTTTCTAGCCGCCCTAGCCCTTGCCCAGCCCCAGCTCGCGGTCTCGACCGACTCGCCGGTCTACGAGCCCGGCACCACCGCCACAATCAAGGTCGAGGGCCCGCCGGGCGCGCCGGTCGGGTTGGAGGTCAGGGGCCCCGCCGGCGAGCTCGTCGCTCTGAAGCAGCTAGCGCTCGACGCCAAAGGGGTGGCTTACCTCCAGCTCGAGCTGGACCCAGCTTGCAGCGAAGGGGTTTACACGGTCTACGCGGCCACGCCGGGCGCTTTCGCCCAGGCTGCGTTTTCGGTGCTGAGGAGGCCTGCCCCCGCGGTACTCTTGGCTCCTCCGGGCCAAGCCGAAGTGGGAAAGGAGATCGCGATCCCGGGCTTCGTCTACCCCGGCCTACCCCTCGAGGTGACCGTCTACGTGAAGCCTCCCGGCGGGGACTGGGTGCTCGCGGGAGTGGCTAAAGCCAACGAGAGCGGCTGGTTCACCGTAGCGTACAAGCCGGTCGGGGAGGGCGTGCACCTGCTCAAAGCCGTGTACAACGGATCGGAGGAGTACGCGCCAACCAGCTCCACCGCCAACTTCACCGCCGCGCGCGCTCCACCACCCCAGTGGAGCGTGAGCGCCCCCCAGCGAGCGTGGCTGGGCGAAACCGCGAGCTTCGAGTGCGCTGGCTGCGACTACGTGCTAGCCAGGACGGTCGCCAGCGAGCGGCAGCTCAAACCCGGGGCGCAGGTCGAGCTCGACGCGCCGGGCCCCTGGATCCTCTACCCAGCGAAGGGTAAGGCGCTCGGCTCGCCGGCGGTACTGCTCGTGAGAGCGAGGGTTTCCGCCTCTGTTGAAGGGCCTGCCGAAGCCGGTGTGGGAGAGCCGGTCCAGCTGAAAGCCCAGCTCTCGCTGCCCGTGCAGGCGCTCAAAGTGAGGTTCGAGAGCGGCGGCAAGGTACTGGGCGATGCGGTCTCCAGGTCGAACGGGACCGCGCTGCTCAAGGTCGCGTTCGCGGAGGTCGGCGAGTACGAGGTGGCGGCGTCGGTGCAGCCCACCAGCGTCTTCGAAGCCGTGCCCGGCGGGAAGCTCGCCTTGAAGGTCGTCGGCGAGAGGGTGTACGTGCGCTTGATCGCAGTCGACTCGAAAGGCAGGAGGCTGTACAACGCGGTCGTGGAGCTGGACGGCGCTAGGCTCGAAGCCCCCATGGGGGTCGCCGAAACCGTGGTCAGGAGGGGAATCTACGACGTGAAAGTGCTGTGGCGCGGCCTCACCGTCTACGCTGGTAGGGTTGGGCTCGAGGGCGGCAACGTGACGCTAACAGCGCAGCTCTACGACCTAGAGGTCAAGGTGCTCGACTTCCTCGGCAGGCCGGCCCCCGGCGAGAGCGTCGAGCTCTACAACGCCACCGAGCTCCTAGCGCTCGCGCTCACCGACAGCGAGGGAAAGGCGCTCTTCATCAGGCTGCCGCCCGGCACCTACACCGTTAAGGCGGGCGAGGCGCAAGCTCAGGTCGCGGTGCCCCTGGAGAGCGGCACCACCCTGCGCCTACCGCCCCCCTCCTGGCTCGTACCCGCAGTTGTTCTGCTGGCGGCTCTCGCGCTAGCCGCGGTAGCGCTCAAGAAAGGTGGTTTACAGGTTAAAATATCGAAAAAAGAGTGAAGCGGAGAGCGGGTTCAGCCTGTAGCCGCTTTTCTTTTTGCTATGAAGTAGCCGGCCGCGAAACCGGCCGCCGCTAGGACGATACCGACACCGGCTGCCAGAGCGTACGCTTGCGAAACCTGCTTCTCCAAGTCGGCAGCCCTCTGCTCGAGCTGCGATACCTGGCTCCTCAGCTGCTGGTTCTCGGCCGTCAGCGAATCCACCCTGCTCTGAGCGGCGCTCAGCGAACCCTCCAGCTCGCTGAGCCTCTGCGACAGGCTCGCGCGCTCCTTCTCCAGCTCGCCAGCCCTAGCCTGCAGGGCCTCAGCCTCCGAGCGCAAACGCTCCAGCTCGCTCAAGGTAGCGTTCAGCTGGGACGCGAGCCGTCCAACCCTAGCCTCTATGCCCGCGACGTTCGCGAGCCTGCCAGCGGCCACTATCAGCTTGCAGGCGAGGTCGATCGAAGCGAGCGAGGAATCCACGTACGTCGGCGACACCTCGTCCAAGCTCCTGTTAGCCAAGACCAGCAGCGAAACCACCAGGCTGTCGTTCGTCGAGCCCGCGATCTCGGCGACAACCCCCCGGAGAGCTTGAACCGAGGCGCTGAACAACTGGTTGAGCAGCTTGCTGCACTCGCTCGCAACCTCCGAAGCCAGCTTGTAAGCGGCATCGTAATCGCCAGCGTTGTACTTCGCCTCAGCCTCGCTCAACTTCGCGCTCAAAGCCGCGAGAGCCGAAGAAGCGTTCGCCAAAACCCCCTCCAAACCCAAGGGAGCTAGAGAGGCGTTCAGCGAAGAGATCGCCTTGGAGAGCTGCGCCAACCTGAACTTCGCCGTGTTCAAAGCGGAGGAGGCGGCAGCACCCGGCGACACGGTGACCGGCGCCGGCGCCGGAGCGGCCGCCGCAGCGACCGTGAACGTTGTCGTAGCGCTCTCGCCGGTGGTGGCGACGTAAACCGTGTACGTACCAGTCGGGCTGTCGCTCGCTAAACCGATCGAAAGCGTAGCTCTACCGTCCGAGCCCGCCGTCACCTGCTTCAAAGCGATGAGCTGGCCACCGGGCCCCCTCACCTCCACACCGTAAGAGGTGTTCGGGCTCCCCTGAATGGTTATAGTAACGGTCTCGCCTGGCGAGTAGCTGCCTTTATCCGTAGACACTGTGAGAGGCGAAGCGTAGACAGGCAGCAGCGCAGCGACCACGATTAGGCAAGCCGCAACCCAACGCCTCATCCTGCTGGCCACCCCCTGCAAGTATATAAGGTATACTCCGTCAAACACCACCTTCCCGGTAGATTTGCACGAAAAACTCACATATTGTTTTGGAAAGAACGCCAGGTTAGTTAAAGATTAAAAGAAAAATAGAAATTAAATTATCTCAGCCTTTCAGCTCTCTCTTCAGCAGTACGAAAGATGCAGCGGCGATGGTGGCTACAGCCAGCGTTAAGATGAACGGCGTATAATCCTTCTTCACTTCGCCGCCGACGAGCGGCGTCACCGTTAGAGTCTCTGTAGCCGTACCGGATGTCGTGCACGATACGTAGACGGTGTAGTCGCCAGCCCTAGCGTCAGAGGGGATACCCCACTGAACCGAGCCGGCACCGTTCGAGAGCGTAATCTGCTTAGTGAAGATGACCGTGTTCGCGGGATCCCTAATCTCGATACCGCACGTCTCGGAGTCCTGACCAGTGATCGATATCGTCACGATACTGCCGGGAGCGGCGGTGCTGGGCGTTACGGTTATAGTAGGTACAGCTAAAGCCAGCGCAGCGGCCAAAAGGCAAACCGCCAAAACCCACCCAGCCTTCATCCCCACCACCTCACGGAGTCACCGTCACAGACGTTGTCGCGGGACTGGCGAGCGGAGCCCACGCTGCGCCCATCTCCGACGGGAAGCCGTTCCACACGTAAACTTCGAATGTGTACGTGCCAGTCGGGTCCCCAACCCTCGTAGCGATACCGCCGCCGAACGTCTTAGAGCCACCGGGCGCAATCGTATCCCTAGTGAGGGTCAAACCCATCATCGTGTTCTTGAACCACATCGTGATCAGCTCCAGGTAGCTAACGCCGGCTGGCGCGTAGTAGTAGTACCCAGTCGGGCACGTGAGCGTTGTTTCGACAATGATTACGTCACCTCTCTTGAAAGTCGTCGTGGGAGTACCCTGGTAGTTTTTCGTCGTAACGGTCGTGATTTGGATGGGCATAGTTTGCGCCAAAGCCACCGCGGCTATGAAAGCCGCGGCTACAACCGCTAGCAGAGCCTTTTTCATCTCCGGTCGCTATTCCTCTCGGCTTGCGGTATATAAGAGTAGCTTTGCTCCGAAATCCAGAACAGCGGCAGAAAACGCTAAAAAGAACGTCGGCAGTCGAGTACCGCGAGCCGCCGAAACCGTTTAAGCGGGCCGCTGGAAGCGTGCAGCGTGGAGGAGCCCGAGATAGTGATCGAAGTGACGATCACCTGGTGGCACCTCCTCGCGCTAGCGGCGCTGGTCGCAGCCGCCTCAGCGGCTGTCGCGTACTACCCCCAGCTCAAGCTCGCGATCGAGAGAGACCTGCTGAGAACCCCTTTAGCGGAGATCAAGCTCGGCAACGAAGCGTGCAAGCCCGGCGACCTCGTCAAGATCGAAGTGTGCCCAGCAGCGGAGCTCAAGGGGGGAGACCTGACCGTAATGATCTTGGACCCCGATGGGCGCGTGGTCAAGACGGCCGCGTTCCAAGCGGGGGAAGGCTGCACGGCGCTGGAGGTGCTGCTGAGAAGCGACTCGCCGGCGGGCACCTACACAGTGATCGTCCGAAGCGGAGGGCGCGCGGTCGCCGCGAAAAGGTTCGAAGTAGCCTCCAGCTAGGCGCGCGCCCGGCAGCGTTCAAACGAAGTTCGCGATGAAGCCCAGCGCGTAGTTGGCGAGCGCGAGCACCGCCAGCGCTTTAACCAGCAGGGGCGCGTCGCGGAGCGCTAGAGCCTGGTAGGTGGGGAGGGGCAGCGCGTAGATCGCCCTCCACCTCAAATCCCAGCGCGAAACCGGCGCCAAAAGGGCGACCGCGCTGGATGCGGCCGCGATCGAAGCCAGCAGCCCGCTACCGCTCTCGGCCAGACCGAGCAGAGCCAGCAGCCACGTTGCCGCGTCGACCGCGGCGTTCACCGCGCAGTTGTAAACCACGAAAGCGAGGCCTTCAGCCCACTCCCGCGATAGAGGCAGAGCGTAGCGCGCGACGGTTTGAGCGGCGCTGCTTTCTGCGAAGCCCATCGACTGCAGCTCCGCCTGCACCGCGAAGACCGCGGCGACAGCCAGCAGCGCCAACCCCTTCCCGCTCCGCTTAGCGAGAGCGGAGCCCGCCAGGGCGATCGAGTAGAAGAGAGTTGAGTAGGGGTGCGTGAGCACCGCCAGCTCGTAAAGAGCGAGCGCGGCCGCGAGCCTGCCGCGACCCCCCTCCCTGCCCCACCGGTCGAGGAGCGCTAGCGCGGGGAGCGACAGCGAGCTCGCCAGGATGTTGTTGTAGTAGCCCGAGTGGAGGAGGACCGTCGCCGTGTACGAGAAGGGGAAGATGAGCGCCGCGAGCCTCGCGCTCTTTCTACCCAGCGTCCACAGCGCGAAGAAGTAGACTCCCGCGGCGAAAAGGGCGAAAGCTAGCGCCTGCACGAGCCGGAGGGCCCAGTAGTCGCCCAGGATCAGGGACAAGCTGTAGAGCGGCAGGACGAACAAGGGCCTAGCCCTCAAAGCCGGGTGAGACAGGGTGAAGTTGCTCTTCAGCTCCCCTAGCCACACAGGGTAGAAGTGGGCTGGATCGACCCCCACCAGCCTCCCGGACGGGTTGAGGCTGGGGAGGTAGGGGACCTGGGACACCGCCACCGCGAGGACAACGGCGGGCAGCAGGTACCGCAGCTCGGGGCCGGAGCCGCCGCCCCCCTCCTCGCCTTTAAGCAGCCGCTCCAGGTACTTGAAGGGCGCTAGAAGCAGCATCGCGACGAGCAGCGGCAGCGCCGCAAGGGAAGCGGAAAGCCTCAAGCTCCGCTCCACGTGCGCGAAAAGGCCGAAAGGCCGCAAACCCAGCAGGGCGGCAACCAGCTCGGCGAGCGCTAAGGCTTCGAGGCAGGCCAGCGCCGCGGCCAAACCCCAAGCGGTCCTCCGCTTGTGCACCGCCACCGCGGCGAAGCTGGCGAGCGCCAAAACCCAGGGGGGAGCGACCGCCAGCAAAAGGGCGAGCAGAGACGCGTAGCGCAGAGCTGGGGCGAGAGCGATCGCGAGGAGAGCGGCCCAAGCCACCCCCACGTCCGCGTAAACCGGCAGGAAAGGGGTTACCGCGCCGGGATCCGGCAGCGCGACGCGGGCGGCACAGACAGCGTACCAAGCAGAGAGCAGCAGAGAAGCGCCAGCGGCGACCTCGGAAACCGGCTTCAGCAGATTCCTCAAATTCCCTGAAACCCCTCCGGCAGCTCCAGCTCTCATCCGATCGCCTCGCCCAAGCCGCCGAGGTCCCGTTTATGAGCTTGCGCCCGCCGCCTGCGGAAAAGTTATCAAGCCGTTCTCCACGCGGGCCCGTGGATCGAGCGGGAAGCCGCCTCCGCCGCAGAGGGCGGGCGGG
>Ga0209225_1000747_pt1 | contig 35152 bp, 44 predicted proteins | sample WasSprMetagenome_FD_184732 | JGI IMG/M metagenome (GOLD analysis project Ga0209225, IMG submission 184732) | Sulfidic aquatic microbial communities from Washburn Spring, Yellowstone National Park, USA - WS (SPAdes) (version 3) | ecosystem: Environmental > Aquatic > Thermal springs > Hot (42-90C)... | reverse complement strand
TATCACCTCCATTTGGACTTGATTTAACTATCCCTTGACACCCTCACCCCTATAAACATAACTAAGCCAAAAACACGCTTCCCTTAAACAAAAAAGCCCAAAAAGAATTATTCAACACTTATGCGCGTACTTAGCCCGCATACTCCATCAATTGATGGAGAAAATGTTCAATATTTAAGGATTCGCTTAAAAATTTAAGTGGGCCGGGCCGGATTTGAACCGGCGACCTTCCGCACGTCAAGCGGATGTCCTAACCGAGCTAGACTACCGGCCCCCTGAGACAGTCTACTTCCTCTTTCGGTATATGGCAACGCCATCCCTTTCGCTATATCTAACAAATTCGAAGCCAACCTCTATTAGCTTTTTCTCCTCTTCAAGGTTTTTCGCAACTGCCACATGCCACTCCTCGTTTTCAAAGCTTACCAGATGCGTGTATATGTCCGTATTTTCGATTTTCTTGTGTCCAAGCAGGTATTGAACATACTTTATGTCCTTTGTCCTGTAATACTCCATGGTTGCCTTCTAGTGGCGTACCGTGTGAAGGTGTATTTGCCTCAACCTTGGATTCTGAAGTTTTGCCGCAATCTTGTTCCTCTGCTTTGTGAAGTTCTTGCGTATCGATGAAATGTTTGTGTTGAATATGTACTCGCCGTTTCTTGGCAAACTCTTCAGCATTGCTATAGTTTTCGGTGAAACCCTAACAACCCTTGCTAGGCTCCCCTTCGTTGGGTTGTTTATCCTTATGGTATTTGTCTTCTCGTCTACATCCTCCCATTTCAGTCTACAGGCCTCTGAACCTCTTGCTCCCGTATCTTTCAAAACCTGCAGGAATGCGGCTGTTTTCTTTTTCTTTCTAAGCCATTTATAGAAAATTCTAAGTATCACTTTTCATGCTTTGTCCACTCGCTGTAATTCCTCTGCTCAATTTTTGCGATAGGATTAACAATATCCTCCATTTTAGCCTGAGTAAGAGGCTTTCCTAAATTTCTAGCAATCCTCTCCAAAGTGTCTAAATACTTTATTATAAAAAGGGGTGCCCAGAAAACGCAGAGCTTTAGCTCTGGGATGAATGGGCTAGGTTTAAATAGTCGTGTGTTGAAGAATTGCTTGAGATGTTCCCTTGCAGTTCAGATGCCCGAAATGCGGGCTAATCTACAATAGAGACCTGAACGCCTGCATAAATATAGCCCATGCCTTAAAGAGAGGCATGGGATGGGGGAGATGTGAGCCCCCCGAACCAGCAGATGAGGAGATAGGCGCAAAGCCTACTCTAAACGCTGGAAGCTCCCGACTTTAGTCGTGGAGTAGCTCACTCTAGCTTTGCTATAACCTCTAACGATACATTCTTGGTAAAACTCAAGGATCCTTTGTTTACTTTCCTCATCAATGCTAGAATTCCTTATTTTTCTTAAGCAAGCTTCAATTCTTCTCTTATAGCAGTAGACTTCGTCTTTCACACAACCACTTTATCCCATCACCTTTTATTGATTAGGGACATGTGGTTGTGCTGTAACGCCCAGGCAGGAAAAATAAGCACAACCACATGCCCAACAAAGGCATGAAGTTTTCCGAAACTTCAAAACAATATTAGCGTTCAAACTTTAAATAGTTAACATCTTTTTAGGTTTGATTTGTGAAATGAATTGCATGAACATTTTAATCGTTTGTTAGACTGGGTTCGTAATGAAAGAAAAAGATTTGAAGAAATGGTTAGAGAAGCATGCATCATAGTTGTTTTGCTAGGAGCAGGAGGAAAGGAGATAAGAAAAAGAAGGATTATAGCAAAAAAGCTGAGAAATAATGGAATAATTGCGCTTATACCGGAAGATGATTTCGCTCCTGATATTGCCCCGAGCTTGATTGAAGAATTTATTTTCAAACATTCTGATGTGGACCTAGTTTTCATAAATGTTGAATCATGGGGCTCAGCAACAGAATTCGCACAATTTCATGATGATACAAGAATAGCTCCAAAGCTTAGGGTATTAACTTTTCATAAATATCATCCTCTTTACGGAAGTTCCATGAGCTATCTTTCAGACCTCTATTTAACGCATATTGCAAAATACGGACATGTTTATGCTTATGACGATAAAGAAGAAAGTAATTTTCCCTCGTCTGAAAAAATAATTTTAACAATTTCCATTCGGTATAAGTTTCTTAGAGCTTTAGGTAAAGTTTAACTTATCAGGTAAAAATTTATTTATCTGATTAACTATTTTTTAACTGGTGAAAAGATGGAAGAAGCGAGAAAAATGCTTACTATTTACAGGGCTTTGGATAACGAAAGTAGACTTAAGATACTTTACACCATATTGAACGAGCCTGATATAGCTTTTAACGACATAGCAAGAAAGACAGAAATCGATAAACCTGCATTGGCTTATCATCTAGGAGTTTTGAAAAATGTTGGGCTAGTGGAAATGGAATACCAGAAAAGAAGTAAAAAACTAACAAAGTATAGAGTAACTGAACAAGGAAAGGAAATTCTCAAAAAATTGAAGCTTATAGAAAAACCTGTTGAAGTTTCCTAATCACCACATATTGATATCGGAATTTCTAGCGGAACGTAAATCATTTGTTTATTCCATTAAAAATTAAACATGAGTTATAATCGAATCAATCATTTTCAACGAGTTACCCTTAACCGAAGCCTTTATTCCGACCAGACTTTTGCACAGAGAAGGCCAGCTTAGAGAATTAGAAAGATGTTTGAAGCCTGCTTTGTATGGAAAGCCTACAGAAAACGTTTTTCTGGTCGAGCCTAGCGGAACCGGTAAAACTACTCTAGCTAAATGGGTTCTTGAAAGCTATTTTAAGGAAATTTCCGCTTACATTAATTGCTGGAAGTATAGAAGCACTCATGAGGTTCTGAAAGAAATCCTTCTCAATTTTCAGATACCTGTTCATGGAAGAGAGTCAACAGGCGATCTGGTTAAACAGCTTGAAAATCTGGTTAAGAAAAAGAAAATTATTGTTTGTTTGGACGAGGTAGACCGTTTAGAAAATTTTGATATTCTATACATCTTATCAAGAAATAACGTTGGGTTAATTCTTGCTTCCACACGATATCACGCATTAATAGATCTGCCATCGAGGATCAAAAGCAGCCTAGCTTTGACCGAAATAGAATTCCCAGCTTACAAACCGGAAGAACTCTTTGATATTTTTAAAGGACAGGGTTGAGTATTCATTCCGGCCGGGATCAATAAAAAAGGAATTAATCAGGATAGCGAGCGTTGCGGCTGAAGGCGATGCGAGGGTTGGCCTAGAGATTTTGAGAAGGGCTGGCAAAAAAGCTGAAGATAAAGGGTTAAAAGAAGTTACAATTGAAGAGATAAAGCAAGCTATTAAAAAGGCAAAGAAAACGAAGGTTGCATTTTTTACATCTAAGCTTAACGAGCATCAAAAAGTTATCTACGAAATTCTTGGTAGAAAAAAGAATGCCCTCGGGCATGCTTTATAGGGAATACTGCAGGGCTGTTGCCAATCCGGTAGTCGATAGAGCTTATAGGAACTACATGATAGAAATGGTTAAGCTTGGATTGGTTAAAGCGAAAGGGAAAGGTAGATGGAAGATTTATGAAGTTGTTCATTAAAGTTAATCACGCATCAGCCCTGAAATCATACTAATAAGAGTTAAATTGACATAAATCTAAATTGTGAATTGTGTAAGGGGAATTAAAATGGAGGTTGGATTACCTCATAACGAACCCCTGCAATCTATCTTAAAGCAAATAGACGAAGGTGTTATAAAATTACCAGAATTTCAAAGAGATTTTAGGTGGGAAATCGGTGATGTAATAGACTTAATAATTTCACTTTTGCGCGGTTTTCCTACAGGTGTGCTACTTTTTTGGAATGTATCTGATAAAAAAGAAAAGCTTGCAGAGAGACCCTTTGAAGGAGTAAATAAACATCGGCTAATACTAAATATCAAGTTCTGGATGGGCAGCAGAGGCTAACCTCTCTTTACCAACTCTTCTATAAAGAATATGTCGTTTTAAAAGGGGGACGAGAACGTAAGTTCTTTATAAATTTGGAAAACTTAAAAACCAAGAGTATGAAGATTGCATTGAATATTTTCACCTAAAGATGTGGCAAGACAAAAATTGAATGAAATTGACACCCGAGTTTCTAGGAATTTACTTCCACTCAATATACTGTTCGATGAAGATAAACTTCGTGATTGGAAATTTAAATTTGCATCAAAATATGATCACGACAAGTCTCCAACGAAAACATACCCCACGAAGCATGGAAGGAGTGTCTAAGCAACTTTGAAAAGGACTTCTTAGATTCGGGAAAACCGTTGGACAACATTAGAAAGTATGAATTTCCATTGATCGAGCTGTCTTCTACACTTTCCTTAGAAGCAGTTACCACAATATTTGAAAAACTAAACACCACCGGTCAACCTCTGAACATCTTCGAGATATTAACCGCCAAATTCTATCAATCGTTAAACTTACGAGAATTATGGGAACAGGCTAAAGAAAAAACATAATATTCAAAAAATATATCAAAGATGAGAAGGACGCCACTTTAGCATTTTTGATTTTAAAAGCGATTCTTCTAAAGAAATCATTAGAAGACACCAAATTTAGAGCATTTGAATGTAAAAGAAAGAATCTCCTAGAGGATTTACAGGCTTCTGATATTACAAAGTATTGGGATGTCATGGTCGATGCTTTTGCAAAATCGTTAAATAAACTTAGTGATGAATACGGTTCACCGTCTCTGGACTGCCTTCCTTATACAACAATGATTACACCATTTGCATTAATTTTGATTATATTGAAGGAAAAGTTACGCTAACGAAAAAGGGTGATGCCTACAAAAAATTAGAAAAGTGGTATTGGACATCGATTTTCTCGGTAGGTACGATTCCGCAACAGACACGAAAACAAAAACAGATGTGGAAGAAATTATAGAATGGATTGTAACAGGCCAGGAGCCAGCTTTTATTAAGGAGTTCAATTCAAAGACTCTGAACCTCGAAGAGATAACTAGCGGCGCTAGATATAAGGGAATTTTGGCATTGAGTATTAAAAACGGGTGTAGGGATTTATGTACAAAAGAACCTATAGCAATGTTATTGAAAAACAATCCAAAGGAGGTCGACGTACACCATGTTTTCCCAGAGCGCTTCTTAGAAAGGCGATATGGGAAAGAGAGTAACGAGTACAAAATGAAAGATTCTGTTTTAAACAAAATTATCATCAGAAGCGACACTAACAGGAATTATTTAAGGGACTACGCACCCAGCGATTACATTCAAAGCATCAGAAGGTTTAATCCAGACATTGATAAAGAACTGGAAAAACATTTAGTACCAGTAGATCAAATGGAAAAAACGATTTTAACAGGTTTTTAGAGGAAAGGAAAAAACTAATACTCGCGCAAATTGATAACCTATGTTAAGGGCCTATATCCTACCCCCTATTTTGGCTTTCCCGGCAACTTTGCTCTTTTCAAATAACCCTCTGCCCATTCCTCCCCTAAACTAAAATCAAGTTTCATTTGCTAAACAGAAAAAAGGGAGTTTGCGGGGGATGTCACCAAAATTCTTACATATAACCGAGCTAGACTACCGGCCCTTGCTAGGATAGTTTTACTTGTCTTCTCATATATAGCTAATTCGTCTTGTGGTTCGGATAAAGATTTAAGGTTAAGATATATATGGAAGATAGCGGTTATTGAGCCGGGATGGCGGAGTGGATAACGCGCAGGCCTTGAGAGCCTGTGGCCCTTTTGGGCCGCGTGGGTTCGAATCCCACTCCCGGCGCCTTTAAACGCTATTTTCTACGGGTCAGCACAACTAAAAGTCTAAAATATTTAGGGTGTCTGAAAAATAATTAATGTTAGTGGGGTTAATAATCTGAAGAACAATTAAAATCTTACTAGGGTTGCGTGGAACAACGCTATGAAGAGGATAGATAAGCCATGGGGATATGAAGAAATTCTTGTGGATGATAACGGTTATTTGGTTAAGAAGCTTGTTCTTATGGATGAGACGTCAACGCATTATCATAGCGTCAGGAATGAGTTGCTTATACCGGTGATTGGTGAGGGCGCCATAATGTTAGATGGCAATGTTCTTCCGTTGACTCCCCTTACACCCGTCCACGTCAAGAAGGGGGTTAAACATAAAATCATTCCTAACCGGTTCCTTGAAGTTATCGAAGTTTCAGACAGCAACGTGGATGATGTTGTAAGGGTATCCGACAAATACAAAAGGGTAAAGTATTAAACTGGTTTAACATGCGCTGTTTACGCTGTGGAATGTGCTGCCGTCAAACTGAAATGGAGCTTTCATCAAGTGACATCCAAAGACTTGTAGATGCTGGTTTTCGTCCAGAAGACTTTGTTGTTATGTGGGATGGTGTTTCCCGTCTCAGAAATGTGGATGGCTGGTGTTATTTTTACGATCCTAAAGAAAGGCGGTGTAAAGTTTATAGAATTAGGCCTTTAGGTTGCCGCATTTATCCAGTTGTGTATGTGGATGGTGAAGGCGTAGCCCTAGACAAATTATGTCCAATGAGGCATACAGTATCCCAAAAGGAGTTTATGGCGAAAGCAAAAGCTCTCAAAAAGCTTCTAGAAAGAATCGATAAGGAGCGTGTGCTTCGACAGCGAAGGTGCTAAAAAAGGGTTCTAACATCTTTTGGTTGAAAAAGCCATTAACAGCCTAGCCCTCTCTTGTTTTTGTGGGGCTGGGAGGTGGCTTTTGCTGAAAATGTTTTTCTATGGACAATCTTTGAGGTTTTTCGAATTGTTCTGCGTATTTGTATCCGCTGTCTGGGAAAACTAGGACGTATACGCCTTTTTCTTCGGCTATTTTCTGAAAGGCGTTGACGACGGCGCCTGAGCTTAACCCTATTAGAAAGCCTTCTTTTCTCGCGATTTTTATGGCGGCTTCTATAGCTTCTTCCTGTGTGACGTCTACTATTTGGTCGAAGCTTGTCCAATGGATCCATTTCATCCCCGTTTCAACCCTTCTAATGCCGGGGATCACTTCATTTGGTGCTGGTTGGACTCCTATTATTTTGACGTCGTCGCCATATTTGGCTTTAAAGTAGAGGGATATGGCGCTCATGTGCCCAGAAGTGCCTAATCCTCCGATTATGCATGTTGGCTTTAATCCTATGCTTGCGAGTTGCTGGTCGATTTCTTTTGCTGTGTGTTTTAGGTGGGCTTTGAGGTTTGCGTCGTTTTCAAACTGGTTTAGGTGGGCTGCTCCTTGGGCTTTTGCTTCTGCGTCCACTTGGCTTATGGCTTCGACTGTTAAGCCTACTGGTAATCTGACAACATCTGCTCCTAGGATTTCTAGGTATATGTCACTTGCCCTTTGCACGCTCATTGGGATGTAAAGCCTTGTTTTGGCTCCTAAGATGTTTGCTATTGATGTTAGAGCTATCCCGGTGTTTGTGGAGGTAGCCTCATACAAAAAATGTTTAAACTCTCCATTTTCTATGGCTTCTTTGATCATGTACCATGCTATTCTATCTTTGACGCTGTTGCTGAATGGGTTATAGCATTCGAGTTTTGCCCAAACGCTCCTATTACTGGTTGAAAAAGAATTTAGCTTAACAAGCGGCGTGGGCCAGCCTTCATGAAGCAGTTCCAAGCTGCTGTTGTAAACTTTTAACACTTTTTTGCTTTGCCTTTCCCGTTTAGACAACTTTTTTAGTGGAACATTTATCGCGAGATGTTCGGTTAGAAGAGTGAAGCTTTTCGGTGGAAGTTTTTCTCCTTTAAGTCCTGCCTTTAAAATAGCTTCTTTTGTTAGATTTTCTGTGGCATTTATTTCCACCTTGTTGATGTCTATTTGAAATGCCGGCACCATTTCGGCTGAAAGTAGATCTAACGCTTGGAACGCTTCATAACCGTCCAGCAGAACCCTTGTTTTCTTGTCCAAAATAAGTGGCACATCAACGTTTTCTGTTTTTAGGAATCTGGCGTAAACCTGGAGCGCATCCTTCAAATTTGTGTGCATGGCTGTCCTAACATTTTCCAGCGGGACAAGTTTGAGGTCGCTTTTCAAAATTTCAAGAGGAACATCCACTTTTTTCTCGATGGATGATATGTGCACGGAGGTGTCGCTGTTTTTTATAATGTGTCGTGAAGTTTTTGGCGGAAAACGTTTTCCAGTCAAGGCGGCTTCAATCACTTCGTGTTTTGTTAGGTTGTATCCGTTTCTCCATGTTTGAACTTCAATGTTTGGCGATTCGTAATCAACATATATGACGGGGATTCTTTTGCATCCTAGGTTTTTTAAGGCGTTGTAGCGGTGTTCCCCGTCTAGGATAACGTTTGTTTTTTGGTCAGCGACTATGGCGTATTTCAGAATTTTGTCGGAGGCTATTTGTTGGGTTAACTCTTTTAGATAGTTTGCGTCTGCCTCTTCGTGTGGGCGTAGTTTTTCCAGTTCAACTAGGTGGATTTTGCTGTGGTTTTGGGACATTTTAACACCGTTAAACAAATTTAACACCGTTAAAAATATATAAACTTACCGACAAAAGTAACAAGGGAACAAAACAAAATGAAACCACCATGCGTAATCGTCGTAAAATACCTCCTACCAGCCATCAGGGTGCTCGTGACAAAAGAGCTCATAGAAAAACACAACCTGCGCAAAATAGAGGTTTCCGAAAAAATGGAGCTGACACCAGCCGCCATAACCCAATATTATAAAGGCGAAAGGGGATCCGTTTTAACCCATGAAATAGAAAGGTCGCCAGAAGCCATGAAAATGATTTCAAGGCTGGCTGAAGCCATAGCTCGAGAGGAAGCCACACCAGAAGACATTATAGAAAAATTGTGCGAGATATGCACTGCCATAAGGTATGAAAAGGTTATATGCAAACTTCATCAAGAGGATCTTCCGGCGCTTGACGTCTGCAAATGTTCTACGTGTTATCCGCCGCCTAAAACAGAGGATGGATAACATTGAGCGTGACGGCTACTGGCTTAACGTTTGATAGTAGCCACAGCTTTCAATGGCTGTTTAACACCAACTTTGACAATTTTCACTTTAACCGTTTTTAGAAAATCTTCTGCTGCTTTTCGCGCTTTCCCCTTTGTTTGGTACGTGCCTTCAAGTTCGATCCATGGCAATGATACGTCGATCTTTACCCAGACAGCATACAATTTTACCACACACATCAATAGCAACAGTATAGAGTACTTGAGTTTGAGTAATTAAAACAGTTATGAATCTTGAATCTAGATGAAAAATTAATTAGGATGTTCCATAACCATTTGATGGCTTAGGAGCGAACAGTAAAAGTGGAGTTTGAGGGCACGCTGGAAAACGCGCGCCTGAAGGGGTGCCTATGCGGGATGGAAAAAGGCCTAACATGCCAAGAAGGCGAGGACTATGAAGCCAGCCGGAGCAATGCATATATACAGAAATACCAAGCGCTATGTGCCCAGTCAGTTCAATATCAAAAAGTTTTACTCAACTAGTTTTATTGGCGTCATATTTTTCTGCGGAGGTTTAGGCTATGATGCGAGACGCTGAGCCAGGATTCGCAAAAATCTTAAAGCAGTCGGTGATGGCTTACGCCTTCAACATTTTTGGAATAGTCGCCGGAACCATAATCGCATACTATTCTGGGCTTTTCGAGCTGGCCCCGTGGGCTGTTGTGATTTATCCCCCAATACTGAGCGCTCGGGGAGTTATTGGAGGCTTGTTCTGTGGAAGACTAGGCACCGCCCTTCATCTTGGTACTGTTCAGCCCCGCTTTTTCGGAAACACAAAAAGCTTCTATCTGCTTTTTCAAGCGATTGTGTTCCTAACTTTTGAAGCAACCATTTTGATGGGGTTGATTGCAGTTTTTTTTAGAACCCTTTTTCTTGGCATGTTTCTCGCCGAGTTTTGGGACATGCTGAATGTGTTAATGGCTACTATGGCTTTGGCTTTGGCTGTTATTTCCCCGCTTACATTGATAGTTTCCTTCCTTTCTTTTAAGCACGGCTTGGACCCAGACATTGTCCTATATCCAGTAGAATCCACAGTTTCAGATCTTCTCATAACCGCCATTTATATCTTTGTGCTTAACGCTTACCTTGCGTTTAACTTATTTTGGCGATACGCCTTCGCTATGATAAGCTTAGCACTGTCGTTCACGGCTCTATATGTGTTGGCTAAAAACATACGGGAGCCTGAGTTCGTCAAAACTTTAAGGGAATCTCTTTTAACGCTTGTTTTAGTTTCCTTCATAATTAACGTTGCTGGAACAGTCTTAGAAGGAGTGGATGAGCTTGTGCGCGAAAAGGAAGAAGTTTACGGAAACTATCCGGTCTACGTCGTTTATCCCGCTTTGATCGACACTATTGGCGACGTGGGAGCAGTAGTCGGCTCAACGGCCACAACTAAACTAGCTCTGGGCACTTTAAAATCTTCTTTTTCCTCAATAAAAAACCACTTCACAGAGATTTCAGGTGCATGGGCGGCTTCCTTAATAATGTATTTCGCCTACTCTATTTTAGCCCTAACAATTAAAGGGATATTAACGCCTCTAAACCTTGCACGTTTTTCCTTGCTCTTGTTCACTGTTAACGTTTTGGCTGCCGTCCTAATCGCTTTGGTTTCCTATTCAGTGGCGATTATAACCTACCAGAGGGGTTTGGACCCCGACAATTTTGAAATTCCGATTGAAAGTTCTTTGGCTGACACTTTGACGACTGTGTCGCTGCTTGTTGCTTTAACTTTGTGGGCTTGGATTTAGCCCTCTTCAAGGATAAGGGTTAAAATATCCGTCGTTTAATAAGTCTGCTTGGGAGAGCTCCCAACGCTATGAAATCCTTCGAGAAAATAGAGTATAAGCCCATACCAGTCCGAGAGCTTCTCCGCGAAATGAAAAACCTCTCTGAACTCATGATAGACTTAGCCTATTCAGCAGCCCTATTTAACGATAGGGATTTAGCCGAAGACGTTTTGGAGCTTGAGAAGCGCATAGACACCCTAGCCTACCAATTGGAAATGGTGACAATGATAGCCGCCAGAGACGCCGAGGATGCTGAAGCATTGGTGGGCGTATCAAAAGTGGCTTCTGCTACAGACAAGATTTCAGATGCCGCTGCAGACATAGCCGCCATAGTCACCCAGAATATTGGCGTCCACCCAATTGTAAGCGAAATTTTCGAAAGAGTTGAAGAACGTCTCACAAAAGCCAAGGTGCAAGAAAACTCTATTCTTGTTGGGAAAAAGATAGGCGAGCTTGAACTTGCTCCAAGAATGGGCGTAGACATAATCGCTATCTACCGGCAAAAGGACTGGATAATAAACCCGAAGGAAACAGAAAAAATCCACGCGGGCGACATTTTAATTGCCAGAGGAACTTCTGAAGGCCTAAAGGAGCTTAGGGCGCTCTGCGAGGGAAAACTGGACAAGCTGGGGGATTAGTTGTGCCGAGAAAAAGCCAGAAAAAGTTTGAGGAAATAGTCAAACGTTTTGTTGAGCTTAAAGACACGTCTGAGCTTATGATTGACTTGGCTTATTCGGCGCTTCTTTTAAATAGTAGGGAGCTTGCCGAAGAAGTGCAAAAACTCGAAGAGTACATGGATAAACTTCACACAGAATTCGAATTGCAGGTTCTCACAAGTGGCTTCAAAAAGGAAGAGGCGAAAGGCTTCCTTGGGTTAATAAGGCTTGGAGTTGTAACCGAGAAAATAGCCGACGCTGCGGCGCAGATAGCTGAAGTTGTCTTGAGGGGTTTGGAGCCGCATCCCGTTTTGAAACTCGCCATAGAAGAAGCTGAGGAAACAATAACTTATGTGCAAGTAACCGAAAACTCCCCGCTAGCAAACAAATCCTTAAAAGATGTCAAAATTCCAGAGGAGACAGGTATGTGGGTTCTCGCCATAAAGCGAGGCGAAAAATGCATAAGACCAAAATCTGATACGAAAATCCAAGTGGGCGACATTTTGATTGCTTCAGGCTACGCCGAAGGAGAAGAGGACCTTAAAAAGTTAGCTGCTCCGTAAAACATCTCGTCCCTTGTTTTTAGAGTGTTGGTTGGAATAAGAATTCAAAATTCGCGCTATCTAGCTAAAATCGTCCGAATCCGGTCGTGCACCACGAGTCTTTAGCAAGGCTGTGGATTTTAGCAGATGGATATTTTTCCCTGAGCTAATTCCATGCAGAAGTTATCAATATTCTCCAGCTCATACTCTAAAATTGCAACTATTCTATTTCTAACTTTGTCTATGGATGAATTATCATCTTTCAGCACAACTTGTGCCGCTGCTACTGCGGGCTGATCTATAGGTCTTCCGATTTCGCTTAGAAGCCATATGTAGACCTCTTCCAGCTCGGGTACTTCTTCGTAAACATGTTGGGCAACCTTAAATGTCAAGACGTTGTAAATTTTTCCGACATGGCTGACCGGGTTTTTACCAGCAGCGGCTTCGGAGCAGAAAGGTCTGTTTAATGAAATTAAACCGTTTACACGATTTCCTCTGCCAACTTGCCCTGAGTCTCCGCTGTCTGCGCTTGTTCCTAAAACAGTTAGGTATACCCCATCAATGCCTCTGCCTCGGGTGTCCAAAGTGTTTAATCGAATGTTTATGTCTTCGAAGTCGGCGTTAGCCCTCACAAACTTGTTGATTTCGTCAAGTATCTTTGCTTTTTTCTCAAAGTAGTCTTCTTCGCTGTATATGTAACGGTCCACAAAAGCCATTGAAATTGTAAGGTTGAGGCTGTTGTTGTTTCGGTATCCCATAACTTTTATGTCTTCGCCGGACTCTGGGAATCGCTGTTTAAACTCCTTCGAATTTAGAAATTGCTCCGTTTTTAGAACTATTTTTTCCGTCCTGGTCATGGGTGCGTAGCCGACAGCTGCTGAAGTGTCATTGGCGGGCAATACTTTCCCACCGCGTTTAAAAATGTCGACAAGACCTGCTGAACCTGGTTTCAGCTCGACTTGATATTTTACATGTTCCTCTGGATCTACAAAACGCATGTTTTTTCTAAACCACTCTTTCGCCGAATTTATGGCTATCTCTTTAACATCTATTTTTACACCGTCAAACTCCGTTGTGGCTCTGTCGCCGAAAACGAAAAGCATGGGCTGTTTAACATAACCTCCGCCAAACCTAACTTCTGCCTGTCCCGCCACAAGGAGGGATTTATCTGCGTTGTGATGCAGTATTGTACCCGTTTTCTCCATGTATTCCTTGCTTAGACGACGAGAAATCTCCTCCATAACTGCGTCGCAAATGTAGTCGGGGTGTCCTAAGCCCTTTCTTTCGACAATTTCAACCCTTTGTTTTTCTAGAGGTGTCTGCCTCAACTTTTCAACAACTATGTTTCTCAATTTTAACCTCCACTGAGTGGGTTTTTGAGTTGTATATGGGAAAGCAAATATATGCTTTGCTGTATCAACTTTGTATTTAGAAATAACTGGTGGTTATAATTGATCATAACCGGCTCCACCATCAAAAAACTGAGGCTCGAAGCGAGGCTAACTCAGAAAAAACTTGCAGAGCTTGTCGGCGTTTCACAAGCGCATATAGCAAAAATAGAGCAGGGAAAAGTTGACCCAAGGCTTTCGACAATCAACAAAATTTTAAAAGTATTAACAGATAGTGGAGAAAAGAAATGCAAAGACATAATGACCCGGGGAGTGATTTTTGCGAAACCAGGGGACAGCGTTTTGAAAGTAAGCGAAATAATGGTGCGTCACGCCATATCTCAAGTGCCAGTGATTAAGGGTTCTGAAGTTGTGGGCACAGTCACCGAGGAGGGTATAATACGGAAACTTGGATCGAATATAGCGGAAGAAAAAGTTGAAAGTGTTATGGATCCTCCTCTTCCAATAGTGCCCGAGGATACCAGCATAAGCGCAATTCGCCCCTTGCTAGAAAGACGGCAAGGCGTCTTAGTTGCAAGAGGAAAGAAAATAGTTGGTATAATAACTCGTTCCGACCTCTTAAAGACTATTGGGTGAACATCACATGTCCTTACAAGGTTTTAAACAAAAAGCCGACCATGCCATTGCTATGCTGAGGAAAAAGGCGCCAAACAAAGTTCTTATCATTCACCACGACGACGCTGATGGTTTGTGTTCCGCTGCAATAATGAAGAAGGCGCTGGAACGTGAAGGGCTAACCACGGAAACCTTCTGTCTAGAGAAAGTTTACAATGAGGTTATAGCTGACTTACATTCAAAAGAAGGCAATGTTTTGTTTTACGTTGACATAGGCTCTTCCCATGCTGATCTGATTTCAGAGCTAAACGATGGACGAAACCTAACCATAATTCTTGATCATCACGACCCTAAGCCTTCAAGGGACGATATGGTTTTAGATTTAAACCTAGAACATTTCGGATTTAAAGGCGAGACAGATTTCTCTGGAGCTACATGCTGCTATCTCTTCGCAAAGGAAATAAATAACGTAAACAGCGATTTGGGCTACTTGGCTCTTGTTGGAAGCAGCGAAATCCCGGAAGGGTTCAAAGCCTTAAACAGCATGGTCTTGCAGGAAACATTAGAAAACGGCATTATTCGACAAGTAGGTAAAAGCCTAGAAATTACCCGACTTGGCATCAAAGTTGATGTTCTTTTCTCGAAACTTCAAATTCTTGGAGCCGTTGGTTATTATGAAGATGGTCCAGATATGGGTATAAAGGCGTGTCTTGAAGGAATCGATAAGACATTGGAGGATAAAATAAACGCCCTAGAAGAAAGGCGAAAAAACGTTAATCGAAAACTTTTGGGAAGGCTTTATCGTGAGAGGCTTAAAGAAACAAAGCACATTCAATGGTTTGATGCTGGAGATATGTACGCTGGCATGGGAACAAAAGTGATAGGACAGTTCTGTTCTTTCCTATCCTATCAAACACGTCTAATAAAGCCAGATAAATACATTCTCGGCTTTGTTAATGTTCCTCCAGAGATACCGAAATGGGGAAAACTTAAAGAAAACTTTGTCAAAGCCTCCGTTAGAGTTCCAAGGCCGATGCAAGAAATGATTGATCAAGGAAAACTTCCTGGAGCCGTCAACCTTATGGAAAGAGCATCTAAAGATTTTGGGATGGCTGACGGCCACCAATACGCTGCGAATGTCGTTTTACCCGTGGCTAGAAAGTTTGAACTTCTGGAGAACGCGGAACGCGTGCTGGAAAGTGAAGCCTAAAAACCAGCTTTAATGGGGTTGCGTGGCTTCATAATCTCCCTTAGAAGAACAGTTGCATACGAACCTCTATAAAGCATGAAACTCATAACGACCTTCTTTTTTCCATTAGCAGTTTCATCTCTAGAGATTTCGCGCAGAGAAAACTCTTTTATGACTGTAATGGCTGGGCGTAACCCACCTTTTAGGCTTAGTTCAGGTATTTTCTTTATTTTGAAGTTTTCCAACGAAACTCCTTCCTCTTTTAGAATAGTTCTCTCGATCTCTCCTTGAAATCCCTGAGAAAGCGCTTGCTTAAAACCAGCCAGCGGAAGAGCCAGCAACATTCTTCCAGATTTTATCGCTTTGTTCACTTCATCTATTGTTTCTTGGCTGACAATACGGCATTTCTGGGGGTTGGGTAACCCTGAAGGTTCAACTTCTATTACATAATCTCCCACTTCAGCCCCGTTTATTGGCAAACCTTGAATTATTCTCTTGCTTAAGATTTTGTTGAAAAGATAAGCTTGATAGGCTTGCGGAAAAAGTGTCCGAAGTTTTGCTGGCAGCTGTCTAAAAGCTCCCACAAAATCTTTAGGTTTTTTCGCCAAGTGCTTAAGCATTAATATTTCATAATGAAGGCTTTTTGGAAAGTTTTTCAAGGCTTTCTCAAAATCACCTGTCTTCCACAATTCTTCCCTCGCTTCCCTGGATTTAGGGTGCTCGTTTGGACTATGCTTTGCAAGGAAAAGCATGGCAGCTCTGCGAAAATTTCCCTTTACCAATGCTTTTCCAACCAAATGCGTTATTGGGCGAATTGTGCCGAAACGCTGATGCCCGTAAAAGTTTGGCACACCGCCCAGAGTTTGAATTTCTTCAACGATGCTTGATATTCGCCTCTGTATTTCCGTTTTTGTATGGTTTAGGGCTCGTATAGTGATTGTAAAGGTGTTTCCTAGAAGATGGTACGGTGAAAGTTTTGTATGAAAATAGCGTATTGGTCGAACCTCTAAGTCCTTAATTTGCACTTTTTTAATATCGTCTACATTCATGCTTTCTATTGTTATGTGCTGTGCGGTGACGGCTTCTGCATCTTTTATTCCAGCGATGTGTATTCGACGCATACTTATACCTAACTGGCGTGCGACTGCTTTGATTGCTTGGAAATTGTCCCAGTTTCTCTTAACCAAAACACAAAGCAAATATCGCTGTTGCGCATTTTTCTTTTGCAGAGTTAGCGGCTCTGTTTTTGATGCTTTTATTTCCGCTAGTGTCCCATCTCGTAGAATTTCTTCCACTAAAAAGTCCTCAGGAAAGCGTTTAATAGCTCCTCCAATGCCTTTAGAATGGGTAATGTAAACCTCGATTCCTAAGCGTTTTTCCAGTCTTGAAACAATCAAGTACAAAACCTCAATTATAATAGCGGAAGTTTCCCTGTTAATTTATCCAATTTTTCGGCCGGAGCTGGACCTATTCCTAGGCATGTTATTGTACCAGGTGGAACTTCGGTGAGTCCCCTGTCAACTATTAATGCATGTGGTAGCCCTAACTCCTTCGCCCTTTTTTCCAGTTCAAGAAGTTCTTCCTCGTTTTTGACTTTTACAACCACTTTGCATTGCCCCTCTTCCAACCATGCTTCAAACCAGTCTTTGTGGCTTCTTCTAGCTTCTTCAGCGGCTGAAACTGCAGCATGTCCCGCTTGAGCCGCTATTTTGCCCCTACTCATTTTCAAGTCTGTTCGAAAGACAATAACTTGCTTATAATGAAACTCGCTCACAAATCTTCCAACCAATCCAATTTAAGCGCGCTATTCCATTTTGACTTATCACGGGTTTTTAAGATTTTCAAACGAAACAACTTAACAAGAAATATACAAGTGTTGACAACATCCTCGGTTTTCGCCATATATCAAGAAGTATTCGACCTTGAAAGTCTATCTCTTTTAAATCTGAAAGGTCTAGATCTACATGAGTTTTTTTGCAAAAATCTATAATCTTGTCAATCTTCTCATCTGGTAACGTGTCAAGTAGTTTTCTCGCTATTTTCATAACTTTTACGTCAAAGCTTAAGAGTTTCATAAAGCACCGTTGATATGTGTTCAAAAATTTTGAAGAATAATCACCCCTTTTTATGGCTTCTACCGCAACATCGGCTGCAATTTTTGCACAATTTAATCCAAATATAACTCCACCACCAGTGGTAGGTTTCACTTGAGCTGCAGCATCACCGACGGCGAGAAACCCGTTCGAATAAGCCTTTACTGGTCCACTTAGCGGTATTGGATGAAAATTTTCTCGCATAATTTTGGCATTTCTTAACTTTTTTGAAGCAGCCGGATGTTTGTGTATTAACTTTTGAAGAAGTTTTCTGGGATTCCCTTTTTTAGCGCCAAGTCCAACTTTCGCTATGCCCCCTTTTAAGGGGATAAGCCAAGCGTAAAAACCCGGCGCATAAGCATTTCCAATGTAGACTTCAACGGTGTCTGGTTCTACATCCTTCACATTTTCAACTTCAGCATTAACGCAACTGACAAAACAGTCCCTGTCTGGTGAAGATAACCCTGCGTCCCTCAAAATTCTATACGATGTTCCTTCAGCATCTACAACTATTTTTCCAAAAATCTTGAGAATCTTTCCGTTCATTTCTGCTTCGACACCTTTTATGTTTCCTCTCTCTGTAATCAAGCGTTGAACTTTTGACTTTAAGAGTATATTAGCACCCGCTTTTTCAGCTAGACGTGCAATGTATTTGTCGAACAATGCACGGTCAACAACACATGTTATTGACGGAGAAAATTCTACAGAAAATTCTAGTCCCTTTGGCGAATAGATTTTTGCACAGCAAAAAGTATTTTCGACAACTTCTTTGGGCAATGGATGAAGCCCAAGAGCCTTCAAACCGTTTATGCTTAGATGTCCTGCACAATGGCATGGAATGCCGATTTCGCTATGTTCTTCGAAGATTGTTACGTCAACATTCCTTTCCGCAATATTAAGAGCGCAAAAAGAACCGCTAGGACCTCCTCCAACAACTATTACATCCAAAAAATCTTCCATGCATAAACACGTTGCTGTAGGCTCGTGTTACTACGCTACGAGTTCAACTCTTTTCTTTCCACGTGCAAGTGATGTTGTGCGTATCTTTCCAGCAATTTCAAGCCTTAACAGTAATTGATTAAACTCATTGAAACCAATGTCCTTGCATTCCTCTGCTACGTACTCAAACAGCTCTGTGTCAGTCATGGCGCCCTTTTTCCTTAAAACCTCCAATATGATGTAGTACGTTGGGTGAGGCTTCCAGATTTTTATTGGCATATTTTTCACCTAGGCCACTGGCGTAGCTGGTTTTTGCACTTGTCTGACTTGTTGCATGAAACTTTTGTACCATTTCTCCATGTCCGGCGTTATGGAAGGCCCTATTCTCTTTAGGGCTTCCTCAAAGTCCTTCATTGTAACTTCCTTTGCATTTATGTCTCTTCTCAACGCTTGCATGGCGGCTTCTCTGCAGACAGCCTCTATATCAGCACCTGAATAATACTTTGTCATAGTTGCCAAGGCTTCCAAGTTTACATCTTTAGCCAACGGCATGTTCTTTGTGTAAATCTTGAATATTTGCAGACGACCTTTCTCATCAGGTTCCGGCACATAAATAAGTCTGTCAAACCTTCCTGGGCGGAGCACAGCCGGGTCAACCATGTCCGGCCTGTTAGTTGCAGCTATTACGACAACGTCTTCTAACGTCACTATGCCGTCCATTTCTGTGAGTAGTTGGCTTATCACTCGTTCCGTTACACCGCTGTCAGCGAATCCTAAACCTCTACGGGGCACTAGAGAGTCTATTTCGTCGAAGAATATTACGGCTGGGGCTGCCATTCTGGCTTTTCTGAAGACTTCTCTTATGGCTTTCTCAGACTCACCGACCCATTTTGAGAATACTTCTGGGCCCTTCACGGTTATGAAGTTAGCTTCGCTTTCTGTTGCAACCGCTTTAGCTAAAAGTGTCTTACCGCAGCCTGGAGGGCCATATAACAGTATTCCTTTAGGCGGTTTTATTCCCATTCTTTTGAAGATTTCTGGATGTTTTAGAGGCCACTCGACTGCTTCTCTGAGTTCTTGTTTTACTTCCTCCAGTCCTCCTATGTCGTCCCAGTGGACCGTTGGCACTTCAATGTACACTTCCCTCATGGCGGTGGGTGTAATTTCTTTGTAGGCGTTTAGAAAGTCCTCCATTTTAACCTCCATTTTTTCCAGAACTTCGGGCGGTATACGTTCTTCTTCAAGGTTTATCTGTGGGAGATACCGTCTTAACGCTTTCATGGCGGTTTCTCTGCAAAGTGCCGCCAGATCCGCACCGGTATATCCATGGGTCATTTCGGCAAGCTTTTTAAGATCCACATCCTCAGCTAGGGGCATTCCTCGAGTGTGAATTTGCAATATCTCATATCTACCTTGCTTATCTGGCACTCCTATCTCGATTTCCCTGTCGAACCTTCCCGGGCGTCGTAGGGCAGGATCTAAAGCGTTTGGTCTGTTTGTTGCCCCTATGACTATAACGTTTCCCCTACCCGACAAGCCATCCATCAAAGCGAGGAGTTGTGCCACAACCCTTCTTTCCACTTCACCGGTTACTTCTTCGCGTTTCGGCGCTATTGCATCTAACTCGTCGATGAATATGATGCTTGGAGCGTTTTGTTGAGCCTGCTGGAATATTTCCCTAAGACGCGCCTCAGACTCACCGTAGAACTTACTCATTATTTCCGGACCGTTTATACTGAAAAAGTTAGCTTCAGACTCGTTTGCCACGGCCCTAGCCAACAGAGTTTTACCACATCCCGGCGGCCCATGAAGCAATACGCCTTTAGGCGGTTCTATGCCAAGTCTCTGAAAGAGCTCTGGATGCCTCAATGGGAGTTCCACCATCTCCCTTACTCTCTGAATCTCCTCATGTAAGCCTCCTATATCCTCGTAAGTGGTTCGAGGCACACCTTTACCTTCTGGGGCGGGCTCGCTTAGGATTGTCAATTTTGTATCAGCCGTGACCTTAACTATGCCGTGGGGGCGGGTTTTCGACACAATAAACGGTATAGCGTGCCCAAGCATCATGACAAGAGTTGTGTCTCCTTCGACAACGGTTCTCTCCATCAAACGGTTTTTAACAAAGTTTGTGAAGTCTTCGTCCACATTCAAGCGCATGTCAACGGGCGCCAATGTAACGCTTAAAGCTTCCTTTACCTTTGCAGGTCTTACTATAACATATTCGTTGATGGCCACTCCAGCGTTTTTCCTTGTGAAGCCGTCTATTCGTATAATGTCGCGGTTTTGGTCTTCGCTGTACGCTGGCCACGCTATTGCTGACGTTGTTCTTTTGCCAACTATTTCTATGACGTCACCTGCACTTATTCCCAATTTCTGCATTGTCCTCTGGTCTATGCGTGCTATGCCTCTACCTACATCTCTTTGTCTTGCGTCCCCGACGCGTAGCTGAACTTCATTTACTTTCTCGTTCACTCAAAACCCTTCCATAAATAGGGCTACTCTGTTTCGAAACAATACAGTTCCCATATAAAGGTTTAACCCTTCATCGACTTATTCTTCTAACCATCAATGTTTGTATCTGACTTATTTCGCTTATCTGCTCCAGTCTCTTTTCGAGCTCCTCAAGAACTCCGGTTTTGTCCTCTGGAATTTTAATGGCGCATAATAAAGCATTTAAACCAAAGGCTACTGGTTCTTCCCCATACCCATATATTGTGGCAAACTCGGGCAAGGAAGCCTCAATTTTCTTCTTTAAATCATCAAAGCTCACAGTTACATCTGTTGGAAAAATTTTATATGTAACTACAACACTGCCCATAAGTCTTTCACCTTCCATATATCAAGGACCTGTAAAACCGCATTTTGGACACTTATAAAAACGTCCAAACTTTCTACACTTTTTACAGCGTCTTATTAGTATCTCTCCACAGTTTGGGCAAAAAAACTTTGTAGCTTCTGCCCCAGGTGGAATAGGCTTACCACAACTTGTACACGTGACCAATGTTATCGTTATTGTTTTTTCGGCCATCTCTTGATTCTCCAGTTTAAGAGTAGTGTTGTAAATGTTTGAGCTTCCTTATATTGTTTTATGTTATGTAAAAACTTTTATTGTCATTTCTGCATTCAAAAATTGGGCGTATTCAGATTTGGGCGTTAACCTCCGCGATATAGTTCCAAAGACTCCAATTAGGCTTGAGGATTTGAGTGGCAAATCCATTGCAATCGACGCTTATAATGCGCTTTACCAGTTTTTGGCAATAATACGGCAACCCAACGGCACTCCTTTGAAAGACAGAAGCGGACGTATTACAAGCCATCTGAGTGGCTTGCTTTACAGGACAAGCAACCTCGCAGAGTTGGGAATTAAACCTATCTATGTTTTTGATGGTACCCCGCCAGCCTTGAAAGAGGCTGAAATTAAGCGGCGTATGAAAGCTAAGGAAGAAGCTTTAGTGAAATATGAGCAAGCATTAAGGGAGGGGCGCCTTGAAGAGGCGCGAATGTACGCACAAGCCACGGCTAGCCTCAAGGACTATATGGCTGAGGACAGTAAACATTTGTTAGATTTGCTGGGGGTTCCGTGGATTCAAGCTCCAAGCGAAGGGGAAGCGCAGGCGGCTCACGTTGTTAAGCGGGGAGACGCAGACTATTGTGCAAGTCAAGACTATGACAGTTTGCTTTTCGGTGCTCCGAGGCTTGTTCGCAACGTCACAATTTCTGGAAGGAGAAAGCTTCCAGGTAAGAATGTTTATGTTGAAGTTGTGCCGGAAATCGTTGAACTAGATCGCGTTTTAAAGGAGTGCGGCATTACTCACGAACAGCTCATTGACATTGGAATACTTGTTGGAACAGACTTCAACCCTGAAGGCGTAAAAGGGCTCGGTCCTAAAACAGCGCTGAAACTCATAAAAGAGTATGGCAGCATCGAGAATGCTTTGCCTCATATTAAAGATGCAGATTTTCCGGTGGACCCTCGCCAAATCAAGGAGATTTTTTTACACCCTAAGGTCACTGATAATTACAAAATAGAGTGGAGAGAGCCAGATATTGAAGGTGTTGTAAATTTTTTGTGCGGTGAAAGGGATTTTTCTGAAGACCGTGTTAGAAAGGCTGTTGAAAAAATACAGAAGGGGTTTGCAAAACTTAAGGGTAAAACAACTTTGGAGAGATGGTTTAGATGAGCGAGCTTGCCGTCGACGTTGACGGTTTATGTGTAATGTATGGTTCTATAAAGGCTGTGGATGGTTTAAGTTTTAAAATTAAACGTGGAGAAATCTACGGTCTATTAGGTCCAAACGGAGCTGGAAAAAGCAGCACGTTAAAGGTTTTGGCTGGTATACTGGAACCCAGTTATGGCAAAGTTGAAATTTTCGGAAAACCCGTTTCTGAAGAGGTTGAGGTTAAAAGCTTATTGGTTATGTTCCAGAAGAAACGGTTCTTTTAGAGTCGATTACTCCACGGGAGTTTTTTGAGTTCATCGCTTCTGTGAGAGGCTTAAATGGAGGAGTCAATCTTTAGGCTTTCAAAGCTTGTTTCGGCTTTTGAGCTTACCGAATATTTTGACACTCCTATTGCCACGCTTTCCATGGGAACTAAGCGCAAAGTATCAGTTATCGCTGCTCTTTTACACGAGCCGCCGCCTTTGATATTGGATGAACCTTTAATAGGGTTGGACGCCCCGCTCATCAAGAATTTTGAAAGAACTTATAGCTCACCATGCAAGTAAAGGCGGAACGGTCATTTTCTCAACACACATCAATTTCGCGAAGAGACGTTTCTAAAATCGCGTTGCTGTCTTTTCTACGAATTTTTGACATTTCTTTAATAGTTGCGCTCTTGATTTTCCGGCTACATTTTTCCTTGTTGTACGCTCATTTTTTGGAAGCCTAGCCTCTTTGTTCGCTGTTGTTCTGACTGAAATTTTTGCCTTAGCTTTGACAATTGGTTTAGCAAAATTTTTCTATTCAAAAAATTGTTAGCGGTGGGGGAGGCTCGAAGTATAAGACCGTTATGCGGTTTATTTACATGCTTATATGGGTTCTTCCATCTTTTGGAATTACCTAGTTATGAATTTTGCTACACAAATCTTACAAATGTTTGCTCACTCGCTTGCACAGATATCATTTCCCATACGTTTGCGCTTGCCTTGGTGTATCCGTTCTCGTTGGGTTTCACTGTTGCCTTTGCAGCATTCCCCAACAAAATTAGTCTGGCAGCCGCTGCCGCTTTAGCGGTTTCAACATTTTTATATTCCGGTTTTGGGGTATTTTGGGCTGAACTATATGGGATCAACGATCAAGCGTATCGGTTCAAGCGGGGTTATAGTTGCTTCTAAGGCTTTTGTTAAAGACTTGCTTATTCGCCCTAAATCTGCCTTTTTTGGAATTGTGATTAAGGATTTAAGGGTGGCTTCTAGGTCTCCTTCTTACGCAAGTGTTCTAATGTTGCCAGCCTTGCAAATCATAATCCTTGTTCTGCCATCTTAGGGCTTACAAACATAAACTTGGTAACTGTTCTCAGTCTTCTGGCTGGAGTTTCGTTGTTGTCGCTTATGGTTACTCCTATGTTGTTTTCGGCTGAAACATTAGCGTCAGCTTATACGCGGAGCCTGCCTTTAAAAAGGAGGACGGTGATCGCGGCAAAGACTTTTCGTCAACGTTAACCTACGTTGGTTGTGCGATTACATTGACTGTTGTTATATTATACTTAGAAGGGAGCTTGTTTCCATCATAGCTTTCGGGCTTGCGCAAGCTGTTTCTGTGGCTGCTGGATGTATGATGGAGTTGCTTCTGCTTGTAAGAAAGTTTTGGGACATAGAAATGTCTTCTAGCAACATTTATGCCAACCTGCCCGTTTTCATACTTGTGCTTATCCCCGGAATAATCCTTTGTTTAACACCTATAGGCCTATGCTTCATTGTTGGTTTTTCAAACCTATCATATGCCCTAGTAATTTTCCTTGCATGTGCAATCATAGAATTTGGAGCAGCTGCAACGCTCACTACTTTATTGATAAAAAACTGAAACTAAGCTTAAGAAATGAAGCGGTCTAAAATAAGCCTTCTTACTTTTAAGCTTTGTGCCCATAACGTCCAGTTAAAGGTACGAAGGCAACTCCACCAAGGTTTTCTCGGCTAATTTTGCCGTTGACACTTTTCGTCACTTTTATTAAGCTTTGGAAAAAGTGCACGCTTCCAACGGGAATAAGCATGATACCGCCAGGCTTTAGTTGTTCAATCAAGGGTGGAGGAACATCTGGCGCGGCTGCCGTCACTAAGATTCTGTCGTATGGCGCTTTTTCTGGGTATCCCATGGAGCCGTCGGCACATATTATTGTTACACGGTCGCCGTAGCCTGCTCGCATAATGTTTTTTCTTGCGAATTCAGCTAAGCCCTCAATTATTTCCACAGTGTAGACGTGTCCCCATTCGCTTCTTGGGGCGTCGCTGGGTGCTATTATCTCCGCTATTGTGGCGGCATGCCACCCTGAACCGGCTCCTATTTCGAGGACTTTGTGGCCTACCTCCAATTGGAGGGCTTCATTCATGATAGCTACCATGTTTCGCCTAGCTCAGCATGATGTATGCTGAGGCTATGTGGCGCCGAAACCGTCTGCCCAAAACCAATTGGAAGAGGTGTGTCCACCGCGCTATATTGTCGCATGTTTTCCGGTAGAAACTTGGCTCTTGGCACGCAACGCATCGCCCTAATCACTTTCGGAGTGCGGAGTACACCCTCCTTTATTAGGTTCTCAATAAGCTTCTCCCATTCCGCTTCCAAACAATACACCAAGCTAAAATATTGGTAGGGAAAGAATTTAAACACATATGTAGGCTTAAGCCAGAAACTTCTATTTCACCGTCACAGATTTTGCTAGGTTTCTTGGCTTGTCTGGGTCGTATCCCTTTTCCACAGCCATATAATATGCTAGAAGCTGCAGCGGGACAACAAATGGTATGGGCGATAAAACGTCCGGAACTCCCTTTGGAATTTCCACATAGTCGTCGGCTAAACGTTTTATTTCCTCGTCTCCTTCTTCTATTATGGCTATTATGGAGGCTCCTCGTGCCTTCATTTCCATGATATTCCCTATAACAGTCTTGTGGGTGTCGTCTTTTGGACATATGAAAACCACCGGGAAGCCTTCTTCCACTAGGCTTATTGGTCCATGTTTGCTTTCACCCGCTGGAAACGCTATAGAGGGAATGTAGGCTATTTCCATAAGCTTAAGTCTGCCCTCGTAAGCTGTGGCCGTGCTTATTCCCCTTCCTAAAAAGAAGAAGACTCTCGCGTCCTTGTATTTTTTCGCTATACCTTTAACTTTTTCCTCCTGGGTTTGGATCACTGTTTCTACAGTGCTTGGAAGCTTTTTCAATTTAGCCTCTATGAAGTCCATCTCATCTTGAGATATTTTTCCCCTTTTTTTGGCGAGTCTAAGAGCTAGTTGTGCAAGGACTGAAAGTTGCGATGTGAAGGTTTTTGTGGCGGCTACGCCTATTTCTGGCCCGGATTGTTGACAGATGTAAACCCGGGAAATTCTCGTCAATGTTGAACCAATGACATTTGTCAACCCTAAAATCGTTGCTGCTCTTTGGCGGGCGATGTTTACAGCAGCAATAGTATCCGCGGTTTCGCCGGACTGGCTTACCGCCAAAATTGTGCTGTCAATGTTCACGGACTTGCCGTGCTGTTCGATAAATTCGGACGCGATGACCGGGTATGTGGCTAAATAAGCAAGTTTGGAAAACATGTAAGAAGCTGCGAGACACGCATGGTAGGAGGTTCCACAAGCGACTAAGAAAACCTCTTTAGCACGGTCTAAAAATGTCGCCATCAAATCCAGATAATGCTCTTGAAGACGTAAGGTGTTCCGCAGACAAGCTGGTTGTTCGTGAATCTCCTTTAACATGAAGTGAGGATAGCCCTGCTTAACAGCCATCTCTGGTGTCCAGTCCACAATTTTTGGCTCTCGCACCACGTAGCTCGCATCTGAAATTTTCTTTATTTCGAAATCTTCAGGAGAAAGCACTACGAGTTCACCGTCGTCTATTATAACCGTCTTGTTAGTTAGTGGTAGGAAGGCTGGGATATCTGACGCGCAATAGATTGCGTTGTCTGCCAATCCTAGAACAAGGGGGCTTTCATTTCTGGCGCACACAATTTTGTCCGGCTCTTTAGCGGAAATTACTGCAATGGCGTATGAACCTTCGATTCTCCGCACCGCGTCCAGAACGGCATCTGCGAGGCTTATAAACGGATTTTTTTTCAGAGCTTCCTCTATCAAGTGGGAGATTACTTCCGTGTCTGTTTTTGAAACGAAAACGTGTCCCTTATTTTCCAGTTCAAGTTTTAACTCTGCAAAGTTTTCGATGATGCCGTTGTGGACGACAGCTATCTGCCCTGTGCAGTCAACATGCGGGTGTGCATTAACCTGTAAAGGGGCTCCATGCGTTGCCCATCTCGTGTGGCCTATGCCTATTTTTCCGGGCAAGTCATCCAGATTATGAATTTTGTGGACTTCGTCTATTTTGCCGCTGTCCTTTTTTATGTAAAGTTTTCCATCATACACTGTTGCTTCGCCAACCGAGTCGTAGCCCCTATATTCAAGCCTTTTCAATGCTTGGTGTATTATTGGTGCCGCGTTTCCGTCTTTAACAATACAGCCAAATATTCCACACAATGGTTTTGCCTCAGCGCCTTTTGATGGTTATTTCAAGCCGTATGTTGGTTTGGATTTTAATAAGTATTTTTAAATGAAAGTTTTTCCAGCCTCAAAATTTTTATTAATTGTTTTTCAAAGTTTCCAGTTTATTTTTGTTTTTCTCTTTTGGTTTTTCTTTGGATATTTGAAATATTTTTGTAAGGTTTTATTGTAAAAACTTTCTTGCTGGTTCTGCGTTCAAAATTTTGCTTAGTCCTCCATTTCCATATTTCGTTCACTAGCGTATTTGGCTAATGCTTCATGGTCGGAGGCGCTGTTGTAATTAAGATTTTAATAGTGGTGTGTCTTTATGGCTAGTGGGATGCTATGGCTAAAAAATTGTTGTTTCATGATGATGGGAAAAAGCGTTTGGTCAAGGAAATTATGGTTTTTGATGATCCTCAGAAGTTGAAGCTGGTTCTGGGCAAACTAAGCTGGAAAATTTTGGTTATGCTTTCCGAGCGGGAGATGTACCCACTTCAGATAGCCCGAGAACTCGGCATCCACGAGCAGAGGGTTTACTATCATATTAGAAAGCTTGCCAGGGCTGGCGTCATAACAGTTGCGAAACAGGAGAGCAAGAAAGGTGCTATAGCCAAATACTACCGAGCAACTTCAACGGCTTTTGGCGTGGAGACTCCTCATGGATATAAAGCTGTGGAGCATGCCGCCCCAAAAATGATGGATGAGCCTCTTAGAAAATTTTTCCACGAGTTTCTGCGGGACGATGAGGTTTTTGATGGGAAAATAGTTGTGGGCAGCCCATTGCCTCACGGACCTTTCAGAACAAGCGCTAGGGATGGGCATTATGCTTCCCATTTGGCTTTCTTTCTTGGACAGTTTGCGCGAATGCCCGAGGAATTCGTTGTTAAGTTGGATGTGGATGTTAAAGCTGAAAAAGAGGAAAGGAACAACTTGATTCTTGTTGGTGGTCCAGGAACAAACTTGTTGACGCAGGAGCTTAACGACTTTTTACCTATAAAGTTTAACATGCAGCCTTCTGAGCAAGGCTTCTTGTTTGGCGGGCTTGTTTCCGTTAAGACTGGGCGTGTTTACACTGCTGACAGTGTGGGGCTTGTGGCGAAAATCGTTAACCCTTGGGATTCTAGCAAGCGGGTTATCGTTTTGGCTGGGAACAAGGCTGTTGGCACGAAGGCATGTGTTTTGGCTTTAACAAACTTTTGGAAGAAAACGCTGGAAAAGTATAGGAACGAAGAGCCTTTCGCGACCGTTATACAGGGCTTTGACTTGGACGGTGATGGCAAAGTTGATTCAGTAGAAGTTTTGGAATGATGGCTAGTCTGCAAAGTTACAACTAGCTTTCAGGGACTCTTCATGAGGGCTATGGAAGTTGTCAACGCATTTGGACATAGAAATGTCAAGGCTACGCATAGAACTACTTTTGAAATAACAAAGGAGAAAGAGCTTTCCGTTAGAGGGGACTGCATAGTTGCGGTTTCAGCAGACAAAGGTTTTCAGGACCTTAGACCCGAGTTTAAGGAGCTTCTCCGCAGGGATGGCGCAAAACTAAAGGTTCAGATAGAAGTTAATGGAATAACCGAGACTGCGTCAGCTTTTGGCAGTTCAAAGCTCATTCTAGCCCATCCTACTGATTTGGTTGTTAGGAAAAGCGACCACATCTGTAGTAGGACATTGGCTATAAGGGCAGATAAGGCTGCATGTGATCTTTCAAGGGAGCTTGTAGCAAGGCTGCAAAACCCAGCGCAGAAAGTGCGAATAATTTTGATGGTTGAGGTTTAGATGATTTCAGCGTCTATGACTGCTTGCCATTCGTAGGGGGCTGTTTCGCGGACAAACCTTGAAAAGAGAATCGCTTTCACAGTTCTTCCGTGTTTCTCCACTTCTTTTGTGAATCGTGTTTTTAAGGTTTCCAGGCCATCCATTCCTCTGGCAAAACCGTAGAAGTGTATAATGCCACCTTCCGGTTTTAGTGTTTCACACGCAGCGTCGATAAACTCGATGGCCTTTTCCGGCAAGTTCATTATTATGCGATCTGCTTTTCCGCGAAGTTGCTGTTTAATAATCTGCCTTGCATCGCCCAAAATTGGGTAAACTTTTTGGTTGACGCGGTTTAATCTAATGTTCTTTTTTAAAAGTTCGATGGCAGCTGGGTTTATGTCTATAGCGTAAACCTTCACGTTCACGTGAGTCTTCGCAATTAGCACTGCGAAAGGCCCAATTCCAGCAAACATGTCAACAACTGTTTCACCCTCTTTAACCACGGACGCCACACGCATGTGCTCATTGGATAGGCGTGGCGAAAAATAGGCTTTTGCTAAATCTACATGGAATTGGCATCCATGTTCTTTATGGATTGTTTCAGTTTTATTTTGTCCGGCGATTATGTTGAACTCTCTCAGGCGGTATTCGCCCTTAATGGCCCCAGATTTAGCCAAAACTGTCCGTACATTTTTGTGCACTTGCAGTATGGCGTTTCCTATATCTGTGTTGTAGGCTTCAAGTTCTGGCGGAATTTCGACGATGGCTATGTCTCCGACAAAGTCTAATGCGCTGGGGAGACAAGCCAGCAAGTGCGGCGGCATTCTATCCTTTAAAACTTCACGGATTGTTTTTGGTTGTTTATGCCGTTCTGGGAAAGTGTATGTTGAAACTTCTATGGTTGGGCTGTGCTCTTTAAGTTTTTCAAGTTCATCTGGTTTGGGGTTTCTGGTCAAAGGCACATAAATGTGGTTGTTATCTCTTTGGATTTCCAGTTCCTTGTCAATTATCCCAAGTTTATTGGCAGTGGTTATGACTTTTTCGCCATAGGCCTTTGGTGTTTTGAGGCAGAGCGCGGTTTTTGACACTGTTAAACGCCTAATAAGGCTATTCTATTATCTTGAAGAAGTCTCTTTCGGTTATTATGCCTACAAGTTTCCCATTCTGGACAACTGGTAAAGCGCCGAGGCTTTTCTCCCGCATTATTTCGGCTGCGCGTCCCGCGTCTACGTCCGGCTCAATTGTTAAAACTTCTTTTATGGCTATTTGGAGGGCTGGTGTGTTCAGCACTTGGGTTATTGTTCCGGACTGGAGGTGTTTGAAGACTTCGCCTGTGCCGAAGAACCGTATTATGTCCATGGCTGTTATTATGCCAACTAATTTGCCATCTGCGACTATTGGAAGCCTTCTAAAGCCGTGAGCTATCATGGTTTTCTCAGTCTCGAAAATTGTTGTTTGGGGTAGAGCTGTAACCACGTGGCTTGTCATTAGCTCTGAAACTTTCACTCCGCTTATTCGTCCCGCGAATACGTGAACTATGTCTCTTTCCGTTACTATTGCCCTAACATGGTTTTCTTCGTCAACAACTGGCAAACCACCCACGTTTTTCTCCTTCATTATTTGTATTGCTTCGCTTATTTCCGAGGTGGTTTTGACGGCGAAAACCTTCTGGTTCATTATCAGCTTTATTGGTTCGTTTATGGCTTTATAGAGGTTTCCCGAAAATTTTTGTTGGATTATTTCGAATTTTTTGCCTCCACCTAAATAATCGATAATGTCTGTGGCTGTGACGATTCCCGCCAAGGTTTTTGTTCCAGGATCTGCTATGGGGATTCTGCGGAACCTTTCATTGGCCATTATTTTGATTGCGTCGTAGATGGGTGTTGTGGGCGCCATTGTTATGACTGGGCTTGTGGCTATGTGGAGTATTTCGCCTTCCCGTTTTTTGGCTGTGGAGCTTTTAAGCGAAACCGGGCCTTTTCCTCTTAATGTTCGCCTAAAAGTTTCTCTACTCATTTTCACCTACCTAACTTAACATTATTTCACGATTAGTTTGGCTATATCTTCACGGTCCACTATGCCTATCAGCTTTCCGTTCTTGTCAACAACGGGGACGCGACCAATGTCTTTTGAAACCATTACTTTTGCGACGCGTATCGCCTTTATCGAAGGCTGCACTGCTATCACGTTTGTCTTCATCACTGCCGAAATTTTAGTTGGCGATCTGTATCTTCCCTTGTGCGACTCGAAAGTTGGCAAAAGCGCACCGCTTTCAAGAAGGTCTTTCTGTGTTACAATTCCCACAAGCTTGTCTTTGACGACTACTGGAAACCCAGCTAAAGCTTTTTCTTGCATTAAGCGCCAAACGTTGTCCACTTCGTCTTCCGGGCTGCATGTTAAAACTTTTGTTGACATTATTTCGGAGACCGGTTTGGCCAATTTTTCTGGGCTTGTTTTTATGATGTTTTCTATGAAGTTTTCAAGGCCTAAGACTCCTTTTAAGATTTTTTCAGTGGGAGTGTTTACGACTGGTATGCACCATTCGTCTAGGCGAATCATTTCTCGGACTGTTTGGTAAGCGTCGTTTTCCATGGTGGCTATGTATTTTGGGCTTGCCATTATGCCTTTCACTTTTATCGGCGAAATCGACGAGGAAATGGTCATAATTGAAGTTCGGGAGACAACTCCAACAACTCTTTTTTCACCGTTTATTACTGGGAGAATCCTTAAGGAGAAGTTGCGGATGAGGGATCGAGCTTTTGTGGCGAGTTCATCCTCATAAATAGATGGGTGTTTTTGGTTTGCTATTTCTTCGACACGCAAACAGTCTCCCCTTTTCCACTATTCCTCAACTTCTAACTCGGCTCGGCAGTCCTCGCATAGAAAAGCGCCGTCCACCTCTTTCAGGTTGTCTGACCATCCTCCGCAGCGGTCGCAGTACCCGCTTAGGGATGCTTCCTCTTCTGTTGTTTCTTCCGGTATCGTTTGCGTCATGTTTTCGCCTTCTATTAAGGCCTTCTCGTAGATGGTTTCTATGAGTTCTGGCATAACTGCTAAAATGTCCTTGCTTGAGATAAGCCCAACTAGTTCGCCTTTGTAGACTACGCCGAGCCTTCTGATGTTTAGTCTGCTCATTTTTCTGGCAGCTTCGTTTATTGTTTCGTCGGGTTCTATGGTTATTAGGGGAGTGGTCATCACATCCTTAGCCTTAACCATGTCTGGTTTGAGGTTTTTTGCCAGCACCCTCGCGACCAAGTCTCTTTCGGTTATTATTCCTATGGGTTTTCCTTCCTTGTTTACAACTATTATGCAGCCCAGCTCGTGTTTTTCCATGAGTTCTGCGACGCGATTCGCTGGGGCTTCCTCGTCGACGGTTATGACCGGGCTGCTCATCACGTCCCTTACGAGCATTCTGGATCTTAAACCTATTTCAGCCATTGTTTTCCAACCGCTAGCCTCTTTTCCAACCTTCACTGTGTCCAATCAACTCAAGAATGGAAAGTGGCATTTAAAACTTGTCATTTTTCGTGTGTTACATGTTTTTGGGTTGAAAGAAGCTTATTATTTTTGGTCGTGTCTGTCTTAACCGTTGGAGGAAACGTGTATGCTTAGAACAAATGTTGACAAGCTTGTTAAAATTTCAGTGGTTGGCGAAGTAGCCAGCCCAGTTTTTGGAAGAGGCATATACAATATTTCAGCCGAAGGGGTTCCCATGGTTTTGCCGGGCGTCGGCGGCATAACCTATAATGTGCGGGTTGGCGACCCTGCATGTGGTTGGGAGGCGGACCATGTTGAGCCAGGCGTAAGCATAGAGAACAAGGAGAATGATCCGCGGTTTGGACAGGGAGCCAACACGGCTTTGAATGTGCTTTCATGTGTTGGAAACGAGGCTGTTGTTGTTTCGGGCGACGCGAAAGGTGCTAGGGGAGTTGTCACGGGCAAGCATGGCGGGGTTGAGCATGTTCTTGTAGATTTTCAGCCGGAGGTTCTTGAAAGGCTCATGTTGGGCGACAAGGTTCTTGTGAAGGCTTTCGGTGTGGGCTTGAAGCTTTTGGATTTTCCGGACATAAAAGTCATGAATATGGATCCACGTTTTCTGGAAGCTTTGAACCCTAAACCCGTGGGCGACAAGCTTGAGGTTCCGGTGACTCATGTGATTCCGGCGGCGATTATGGGTTCTGGGCTCGGCGCGAACCAGACGTATTCTGGCGACTATGATATTCAGCTTTTTGATGAGGCAACTCGCCGTGAATATGGGCTTAACGACTTGAGGCTTGGTGATTTGGTGGCTATAATTGATGCAGACCACTCTTATGGGCGAATCTACCGTAAAGGCGCGGTTTCCGTAGGCATAGTTGTCCACACCAACTGCGTGTCTTCTGGGCATGGCCCGGGTGTAACGACGCTTTTCACTTCTTCGAAAGGCAAAATAATTCCGAAAATAGATTCAAAAGCCAATATTGCTTGTCTGCTGAATTTAAGAACAGATATATAAGCAAGAGTTACATCTGATATTATTAGAACTGTATGTGAGATGTTTGTGTTATGCCGTACAAGCGAAAGAGCCGTGGAAGGTCGAAGGGTGCGAAAGGTAGAAGCGGCTTTGTTCACTGTGCAAACTGCGGCGAGCTTGTGCCAAGGGACAAAGCGAAAAAGGTTACGCGTAGGCTTTCCCTGGTTGATCCCGCCTTAGCCAAGGAGCTTCGCCAGAAAGGCGCCTATATTTCTGCGCCTGTGGACACCAAGTATTATTGTGTTTCTTGTGCCGTGCATTATGGCATTGTAAAGGTTCGAGCCAGAGAGGAACGCAAACTCCGCATGGGTAGAAGGGTTTAGGCTTCGCTTTTCTCTCTTTTCTTTAAAGTTTTGTAGACGTAGAAGCCTCTTTGAAGTACTGTTAGATTTGTGAGCGCTGCTAGAAGTATTATACTTGCTTCTAGGGCGTTTTTCAAGAACATTTCGGCTATGCTCGCTGCCGCGATTATTATTAGGCGTTCGGCTCTTTCAGCTAAGCCTATGCTTTCCATTTTTATGCCGGTGGCTTCGGCTCTTGCGCGGCTGTAGCTTACCAGCAATGAGCCTACAAGCGCTGTTAACCCCCAGTGGAGTGTGCACATTCCGCCTAGCATTATGCCTGCATATACGGCTGCGTCTGCGTATCTGTCTAAAAGTGAGTCTAAAAAGCCGCCGAAGGGGGTGGTTTTCTGGCAGAGCCTAGCCAAAGCACCGTCCAACATGTCGCAGTAGCCCGAAAGTAGAAGCAGCACCACGGCCCATGGAAGGTTCTGTCTTCCACCAGTGTAGGCTAAAGCCGAAAGAATGGCGAAAACTACGCCTAGAGCGCTTATGGTGTTTGGCGTTAAGCCCAGTTTGTCGGCTGCTTTTGCCTGGGTTTTTATGGCGGACTGCACTTTTGCTTTAAGCCTTGTCAGCATAGCTTTCGCTTTTTCATTGTGGCAATTCTTATTTAAGAATTACAAAAAATGAGCGGTGTAAAACTTGGAGCGTGTGTGGTTTGATAAACGTGAACGTGGTTAAGGTTAGCGATAAGAGGTTTTTGGGTGTTAGGGTTAAGTTTCCAGACTCGCCGCCATTGGTGCTTATTGTGGCGGAGAAAGGCTTCGTCATGTGTGGTTTCCTAAACATCGAAGCAGCGGAACACCTTGGCGTGGCGGCAGCCATAGTCAGCGAAGTAAAAACCTTCGAGGATGTTTTGAATGCGGAGGTTAAAGCCGCCACTTCAAAGGCGAAAAGCCTAGGCATTCAGCCGGGAATGCGGGGTTCAGAAGCATTATTACATATGGCGTGAGAATGTCAATTATTTAGGCTGGTCGGCTACTGCTAAATTGGATACCCCCTAGGTTTTCTTTCATATTTTAGTTGGGGAAAACAGCCAATAGCGTCTAGCCCTCTCTAGAGTTTTGCTGTGTCTCCCTCAGAAGCGCGGTTAAAGCTGCCTCTTTTAAGGTTTTATTGTTAGGAGTAGGAGTTCTAGTGGTTTTAGCTCGCCCGTTACTTGGTCAACTTGCAGTCCGAGTTCTTCAAGGGTTGTTACGCCCAACACTTCTGCGTCTGAGTTTTCGCCGAAAATTAGTTTTGAATTTGCGCTTTCCCCGCGGCTTTATTTGCAGTTTTTCAAGAAACTCGCGTTTAATCATCGTGTATATTGAGCCTGTGTCGGCGAGAAGTTCCCTTTCGGCTTCCAGCTCTGGCTTGTGGATGTTTCGAATTTTCACCTTAACTTTAACGTAGCCCATTTCAAGGCGTTTCTCCTACTGAATTATTGTTTTGGCAATCCTAATAAGTGCTTCTTGGCATATCACTGAAGCTGGCTGGAAGGGGCATGGGGTCGTCTAGGGAGGCTGTTTTGGAGGCTGTTGCTTCAGAGGTTAAGGCTTGTAGGCGTTGTGGGCTTTGGAAGACCCGCAAGAACGCTGTTCCAGGTGAGGGCAGTCCAGAGGCCAAAATAATGTTTGTTGGGGAGGCTCCGGGCTACTGGGAAGACGTCAAGGGCAGGCCTTTTGTTGGGGCTGCTGGAAAGTTTTTGGACACAC
>Ga0209225_1000740_pt1 | contig 35448 bp, 38 predicted proteins | sample WasSprMetagenome_FD_184732 | JGI IMG/M metagenome (GOLD analysis project Ga0209225, IMG submission 184732) | Sulfidic aquatic microbial communities from Washburn Spring, Yellowstone National Park, USA - WS (SPAdes) (version 3) | ecosystem: Environmental > Aquatic > Thermal springs > Hot (42-90C)... | reverse complement strand
TAGGGCTTCTTCGTTGTCTTTAACTATGGGCTGGTTCGGCGGATTCGCACTCGTCATTACAAAGGCGTGTTCATCCACGCTGTCAAAAAGCATGTAGTGCAAGCCAGTATACGGAAGCATAACGCCGACATTGTGCAGTCCAGGAGCCACCAGTTCTGAAAGATAATAATCGCGGCTTTTGTTAAGCAATACTATGGGACGTGTGTAAGAGGTTAGAAGCTCAGCCTCTTTGGGGCTTACTTCCGCGAAGGATTCAATGGCGTCTAAACTTCGCGCCATGATGGCGAAAGGCTTCTGCCGCCTATGCTTGGCCTTTCTAAGCCTTATTAATGGGTTGTCCTTCGTTGTTGCGGCTGCAACATGGAAGCCTCCGTACCCTTTGACGGCGACAATGAAGCCTTCAGCGATAAGCCTACCAGCCTCCCTTATAGGGTCTTTATGCGGGATCAATTCGCCTTTCTGAGTTGTTAAATAGGCTTTGGGGCCGCAACTGGGGCAAGCCACTGTTTGGGCGTGGAAACGCCTGTTTAATGGATCAGCGTACTCGCTTTGGCAGAAGCTGCACATGGGAAAATCGCGCATTGAAGTGTTTTCGCGGTCATATGGAAGCCTATCGATAATGGTGTAGCGGGGGCCACAGTCTGTGCACGTGATAAAGAAGTAGTCATGTCTTGGATTATTTTTGTCTCGGAGCTCTTTTAGGCATTCGCTACATATGGCCACGTCAGGCGGAATAACAGAGCCTGAAAGCGTTTTTTCCTCGGAACTCTTATGAATTTTGAAGTCGGCGTATTCGCTTTCTCCTTTAAGTTCGGTTGTGATGACTTCATGGATTTGCGCTAGAGGCGGCTTCTTCGCGTTTAAATCTTTCAAAAAATTGTGAATGGCTTCCGCTTCGCCTTCTAGGAGGATTTCTACGCCTGCATCCCCCATGTTTCTAACATAACCCTTTAAACCGTTGTTCACGGCTATTCGGTAGATGAAGGGACGAAACCCTACGCCTTGAATGATGCCTGTAACCCTTACCTTTACCCGCAAACTTGCCATCTCTCTGATGTGATTATACCGCCAGTTAAGGTTTAAAGTTCACCCTCCAGATTCTTTCCACAGGTAATTAAAGTAATCCTTAGCCAATCCAGCTAAACCCGGATGGTCTGACCAGATTGCGGTTATTTCGCCTCTTTCATCGCTGAAAAGCAGCAGCACTTCATTGCCGTCAGATATGGCTCCGCCGCCAAACATTTTATCTCGACATCTTACTTCGCCTATTTTTGAAAGAGCCTTACGCACACTTTCCTTAACTCCACTCAATGTCATAAAGCGAACCTGCACCTCGCCGGCCACAAAAGAGGAAAGCAACGGATAAAAATCCATCAAAAACTCGTCTTGGATGAAGGGCAAAGCTATTAACAGCTCATGTTTGCATTTTTTAGCCATCTCCTTAAACTTTGAACTTATGTTTAATAGACCTCTTAAAATCCAAATGTCATATTTCTCTCTGATTTTCAGTTTCTCGTAAAAGGGTATAAGCTCCTCAATTATTGCTTTCTCCGCTTGGAGCCATTCGCTCTCGAAAACATTTTTCGCTGTTTTCATGGCGGTTTCAGGCGATTTTGGAAAATATTTGCTAGGCCTTTTCCTTGTAACCTCTATCCATCCCTTATTTTCTAAACTGTTAAGGGTTTGGTAAACCTTTGAGTAGGGGATTTGGGCTCCATAGCTTATCTGCTTGGCTGTTAAGGCGCCTTTTTCAATAAGAATAAGATAGGCGTTCGCCTCGTATTCTGTTAATCCGACTTTTCTGAGAAGGGTTTTCACTCGTGCACTCATGGAAAAATAATAACCCTTTTCACCCTATTAAAGTTATGGAAATTTTAATATAGCTTCACGCAAACAGCAAAATAACAAACGTCTAAATTCATGCTATAACTTAGGCGAAAGCAAATGTCAGAAATAAATGAAGAGGTAAAGTTTGAAACATACTCAACAAGCCTATGCCCAGAATGCCTCAGAAAAATTCCCATGAGAATTTACGAGGAAAAAGGCGTAATCTACCTTGAAAAAACATGTCCAGAACACGGAAAGTTTGAGGATGTCTACTGGGGAGACGCTGAACTTTTCAAGTGGTTTTACAGCGACTGGTACAACGCGAAATACGTGGGCAATGGCTTAGAAAACCCCCACACAAAAACGGTTAAGGGCTGCCCCTTCGACTGTGGACTGTGCACTCAACATAAGTCTCACACCATTTTGGGCATAATAGACGTTACAAACAGGTGCAATATGGCTTGTCCCGTCTGCTTCGCCCATGCCGGAGTAGTTAACTACGTTTACGAGCCCACATACGAACAGATTGTGGACATGATTAAGCTTTTAAGGAATAATAAGCCTTGGGCTTGCAACGCGCTTCAGTTCAGCGGCGGAGAACCAACCCTAAGAAACGACTTGCCAGCCCTCGTCGCAGAAGCGAAAAAGGCCGGGATAACCCATATAGAAGTTAACACTAATGGCTTGCGCCTCGCCGAAGATTTGGACTATTTTAAAAGGCTATTGGACGCTGGAGTAAGCACCCTTTACCTCCAGTTTGACGGCTTAAGAGAAGAAATCTACAAGAAAACCAGGGCACGAGCAGACCTTGTCCCAGTTAAACAGAAAGTTTTGGAAAACGCCAGAAAACTCGGTTTAGACTCAATAGTTTTGGTAGTCACCTTGGCTAGGGGAGTAAACGACAAAGACCTTGGAGATATAGTCCGCTACGCTGTGGAAAACCATGACGTTGTAAGATGTATTAACATCCAGCCAATTTCTATGGCGGGAAGAGCCAGAAAAGAGGAAATGCGAAAAATGCGCATAACAGTACCCGACACCATTAAACTTGTTGAGGAACAGACAAACGGAAACATTACGAGGCATGATTGGAGGCCTGTTGATTGGCCTGTCCCCATTTCAAAAGGCATGGAAATCTTGAAGAATAGGCCTTATCCAGTGTTCACCATGCATCCCATGTGTGGAGCTGCAACATTCATTGTAATAGAAAAGGACGGTTCATACAAGCCTATAACGCAGTATGTAGACGTTGACAGGTTCGCGGAAATCTTCTGGGACATCTACTATTCTGGCGTGAAAGGCAAGAGAACGGTGGCTAAGGTGAAGATGCTTGAGTTTCTGCCCATGGTTAAGTCTCCCTTCGTTAGAGAACTGCTCAAAGACGTGATAACCAAGGGAAGCTACGAAGCCCTAGGAAAGCTTATGCGCAGAGTAGTCATGATTGGAATAATGCACTTTATGGATGTTTGGAACTTCGACCTAGACCGCGCCCAAAGATGCGTCATCCACTATGCAACTCCAGACGGCAAAGTGAGGTCTTTCTGCACCTACAACAGCATTCACAGAAGCAACGTTGAAAAACAGTTCGCCATACCAATCCAGGAATGGACTAAAAAAGCTGGTAAGAAGATAAACGAACCAGCCTAAAAGCACGCAAAAATTAAAGAAAACTATGTTTTTACCGTTTATTTTGACTCTTCTTCCATAAGCACTCTTCTAAGAACTTTACCTACAGCATTCAGAGACAGCTTTTCATTTCGCATTTTAATTTCAGATACTTATTGCGAATTCATTAAAGATAAAGGTGTCCGAAGCTAACTTTCTTCTAGTGAGGAAAGATTTTGTCGAAGAAAGCGAGAACAGAAATGGACGAACAGGGCTTTGCAAGCTTTGATTCCAGTTGCCCACATTATTTTGGATACTTGGGGAAACGTGCAAAAGGTGAAGGAATTCCAGAAGAGTGCTTGGCATGTGAAAAGGCCGTGGAATGCATGCTCTCTGAGCCTAAAAACATTCCGCCTAAACCTAAAGCGGAAAAAGGGCCTGTGCCAAAAGAAGTTTTGAAAGAAAGCGTTAAACAAGATGTTGAGGAGGCTGTGGAAGAGGAAACTGAAAAGGCGGTAGAGGAAAAACCAAAACGTGAGGTCGAAATTAAGCTAGCGGTTGCAGCGCAGCCTTCGGAAAACCAGTTCATAGTGGAAAACCTTGGCATGCTATATGCAATGTGGACTAACACAGTTCGCATTTCAAAAGAAACCCTTTCCCAACTGGGCAAGAAAGTGAAAGAAGTTGAAGTTGAAACCGTCGATGGCAAAAGGGCACGTTGCAAAGTCGCATCCATGGAGAGTTCAAAAGGAAACATAATTGAAGTTCCAGACAAAGTGCAACATGCTCTTGGAATTACGAGGGGAGACCTCGTAAAAGTTAAACCATGCAAATAGAAAGCTTCCAAAAATAGAGATAAAGACGCTATTGGCTTTTCCTCAGCTAAACTGCACACAAAATTATCGGTGCAGCTGCTTAACCTGTCTTTTCAGGGTTTCTTCAGCTTTTTTAATGGCTTCCTGCAGTTTTTCTATACGGGTTCCTCCACCCTGAGCAAAGTTTGGTCTTCCACCACCACCGCCGCCAATAATTGCTGAAGCCTCTTTCACTATTTCAGCCGCGTTCACTCCCTTCTCAACAGCCTTTTTTCCAGCCATAACCATTATTCGAGCGTTTTTCTCATCAGCCCCATAGAAGATAGCAATGGTTGCATCATCCTTTTTTACAATTTCGCTTGCAGTTTGAACCATGCGGTCAACATCGATGTTCTCTTTGAAGTCGCGAAAAACAAGTTTTAAGCCATCCACTTCTTTCACTTCTTCAGCCGCTTTCACTGCTAAACCAGCGCCTTCCCGTTCCGCAAGCTCCTTTATGAGTTTCCTCTTTTCCACATTTGCCTCTCTCAGCTCTTTTACAAGTTTCTCCGCTGTTTTATCCAGCTTTTCCAGTGGGGCGTTCAAAATTTCTGAAACCCGCCAGAGCAGCTCTTCGTTTTTCTGCACAGCTCTTAACGCGTGGATGCCTATGGCGTATACAAGTCTCTCCACGCCATCTTGAATCCTTTCTGAGTGGATTATTTTGATGAAGCCTATTTCTCCAGTATTCTTAAGGTGAGTGCCAGCGCAAGCCTCAACTTCCCAATCTCCAATTTTCACAACACGAATTTCTTTGCCTGGAACAGCTCCGCCCTGGTAAAGCCTAAAACCATAGCGGCTTTCAGCCTCAGCTCTAGGCATCCACGAAATTTCCACGGGGATATTCCTTAAAACTGCTTCATTAGCCAAAATTTCTATTTTCTGCAATTCTTCCCGCGTAAGCCTGCGGTAATGGGAAATGTCAAGTCTTGAACTTTCAACACCTTTTTGAGTGCCAAACTGCCAGACATGCTGTCCAAGAACACGTCGAGCGGCGCTGTTAATTATGTGGGTTGCAGTGTGGCTTTTCATTAGGCTGTACCGCTTGTCCCAGTCTATAACCCCCTTAACAGTGGCGTTTTCCTTTGGAACCGTTTCGCCCCTAATTTTGTGAACTATTACTTTACCAACTTTTTGTACGTCAAAAACCTCGACTTTTTCTCCGTTAAACGTGAGGTAGCCGCTGTCTGCTGGTTGTCCCCCACCCTCAGGATAAAAACAAGTCTTGTCTAGGACAACGTACTCGTTTCCAATAACTTTGAGAACCTTTGCTTCAAACTCTTTCATGTATTGGTCGCGGTAGTACAACAGCTCTGTTTCTGGAAGGCCTGCCACTTCGGTTTCAAGCCGCTCTTCAGCTTTAACCTCTTCTGTCTGCTTAAACGTCTGCATGTGCCTTTCAGCGATTAAAGCGTAAAAGTTTTCAGGTGCTTCAGCCGTTAAACCCTCAGCCTCCGCGATTTCTTTAACAATTTCTGGCGGAACGCCATGAGAATCATAAAGCTCAGTAAAAGTTTCAACTGGAACCTTTTTAACACCTTTGGCTTTTAGTTCGCTGGCTATTCGTTTCACTAGGCTTTCTCCTCGCGTTATGGTTTCCTTGAATTTTTCCTCCTCGACGGAAAGCATCTCCATTATCTCGTTTCGCATCTCTTTAAGCTGTGGATAATCCTTAGACCAATAGTTAATCTGCATGTCCACTATGTCGTAAAGTCTATCTGGAATACCTAACATCCTCAATAGACGGTAGATTCTGCGGAAGATAAGCCTCGCCAAATATCCTTCCTGAATGTTTGAGGGGACAACTCCCTCGGAAAGTATGAAGGTTAAGCATTTAGTGTGGTCTGCAACTGCAAAAGCATTCTCGATGGGAAGCAAAACCTCGTCAAGCTTATCTACATTCATGCCAACTATTTCCGCTATTTTCCTTCTAGCTTCAAGCCTACCAGCTGTTTTATCTAGGCTTATTAAGCCTGAAACTTTCGCCACCTTCACCAGCAAATCTTTATCAACACGGCTTATTACAGCCATTTTAAAAAGCTCTTCAAGCAAATCGTCGTAAATGGCGTGAAAAGCACTCGGAGAGCCTTGAGAAAGCCAAGTGTAGCGTTCTATGCCATAGCCAGTGTCTACAGTTCGTATCGGCAATCTAACGAACTCGTTGCCGACAACCTTGTACTGCATAAAAACTAGGGTGGCAACCTCTAATCCGCGTATTATGCATTCTAGGCATGGGCCAGCGTTTCCACCGCCAGACCAAACCTCCTCCTTGTAGGTTACTTCTTCAGGCTTTATGCCCAATTCTTTAACAAACTCGTCATGGTATCTTACAGTTTGGTCTTTCCAGTAAACCTCCTTATCAGGGTAGTTAAAGGCGTGATGACCTCCCATCTCAAAAATTGTTATGTATTTGCCGAATGTTGGCCCGGTGTTGGTTATGTCCACTAGGCGTATACAAGGCTGAGCTATAACCAGGGGGTTTGCAGGCGGCGGCGCAATTCCTTCAGTCACGTAGGGTTGGAAGTCAATTATGCTTGCATGGGTTAGGTAAATGTCGTCTCTCCATCTTGCCACAACAGGGTAAGGCCTTATAAGGGTGTGCCCATGCTTTTCGAAAAAGGAAAGGAAAGCCTCACGCATTTCTCTTACGCTGTAGCTTCGTGTTGTAGGCGGATTCTCTATGAAAGTGTATGAGGCGCAGCCTTCAGGTCTTGCTTCTCCACAAGTTTCCTGTTCGGGGTTTAACGTCCAAAAATATGCACCGCACCGCGGGCAACGCTTCCTAATGTAGCCAAACTCCTTAAAGAAGGGAAGAGCGTATTCCTCTGCTGGAAATTTCTCCAATTCTTCCAACACTCCAGTCTAGTTACTTTAGTGACAAGTTTCAGAGGATAAACCACGCGCGTGCATTTAAAACATTTCGTTACCCAAGTTTGAAGCCTATCAGGAAACCCACGATGAAGCTTCCAGCAAAGGGAATAAGCGCCACAGCATGAATAAGCCACGTGGATGCCGTTCCAGCCGCCCCAAGCATGTTGCTTATAGCTGTAAAAAGGGCCTCATAGTTTATGCTTATTATTCCCGCCGTACCCAGATAGATAAGCGCAACTATGAATATGCCGATTAAAATTAGGATGAGTTTGCTTATCTTTTTAAGGGCGTACCCTACTATGAAACCGCCTATGCCGCCTATACCTAACTGATAGATTATGGGGGATAAAACCTCGCTCATCGAAACCTCTCCAAACCATCTTCCAAACTTGCATTGATTTAAATGCTGCTGGTTTATAAAACTTCTCATAGCATTTAAATTTAAAGAGGGGGTGAAAAGCTGGACATCCTTGAAATATACATATTAAACCTCGCTTTGACGCTGGGCATGTTTGCTGTTTTGATTTTCCGAGCTTGGATTGAAATGAAAAACTTCAAGCTGATGTGCCAAGAAATGGAATGGAGACAGACTTACCAAGCTGTTAGGCGCATTCTTAAGGCTGAAAAGGAGCTTTTTTCAAAAGTGGAAGGCGGCGACGAACTTTATAGGCTGCTGTGCGAAATATTCAAGGTTCGAGAAAGCTAAGGCTATGGATAATGCCACCCATCAATAAACTCTTTAGCTATTAAGCCGCGTTTTTCCATTCCATAACGTTCAATAGGCTTGGTAAGGTGTCTCTGAGACCTCGGCGAAGTAACATACAGTCCTTTAGCCAGCTCACGTTTCACTTTAACCTCGACTTTGCTTAAATCGGAAAACCGTAAACCACACTTTTCACATTTAAAACCCTTAGCCTTTCCCATAGACTTTAACCGTTTGCCACACTTTGGACAAATGGGATTGTGGTAAATCATTTTAGGCATAAGCCTAAGCACCCGCAACTTTTCAAGGTTTATAGTTAAGGGACAATTACGCGAAGGAGCTCGGACTCCCCCGTAAACTTCTACATAGTCTCCTTCAACCAGTTTAACCGCCGCCTTTCTTAGGATGCCAGTAGGCTCATATGCAGCACAATCAACACATGCGCCATCATCTTTAATGGGAAAGATTACATGCCGCCTCGGGATTAGTTTCGGATTTGCCGCCACTATTCCTCTAGCAATCACCGGATGGTACGGTTTTATTTGGATAAGTTGTTTAACGCGTTTTAGGTGTGCATCTGTCCCATGGTTTGTTCGAAATATAACCCATCTCTCTACTGGTTCAAGCGGCTTAACCATTTCAAAAGCTTTCTTTACTATTTCAGGGGTTTCGCCTCTAATACCAAAAAGAATGGGGTCTGGCCCACGTGGCGTAATCAATATTCTGCCAGTCTCCGGGTCGATGTTATTGAATGTGTATGGAGCCGTCGCCTTGTTCATCTCCACAATTGACGCCGCGTCTACTTTCCGTTTTTGCCCATAGTTTTCAGGCGTGCGGTAAGCAATTATTTCGAAAGTGTGGTCTCCTTGGAGGGTTTCGCCTATGGCTGCTAAACCGCCGATTATTCCGCGCGCCTTTTTAAAGCCAACAGCTTCGCCTCTAAACTTTTTCAGAAGTTTTAAGGCATCCTTTAAGTTTACAATTCCAGTGATGGCGTTTCTTGCAAAATTTTTAATTTCCTGTGGAATTTTTGTCCCTGTGAAGAAGACCACGCCTGGATCTGTGCCTTTATAGTCTAAATCCGAGTTTTCTTCAACTACTTCTATAACTGTTTCTTTAATTTCTTCCACAGTGTTTTCGTCGCATTTTATTCTGAGGCATAGGGCGCCGTTTCCTCTTGTTTTCCATGGAACGTTCGGATTTAACCTAACAAGATTGGGATAGTCTATGAATTGGGCACCGAGTCTGTGCAGTTTTTCCACTAAAATCGCGGTAACATATGTTGTGCATCCTTTTCTCGGCGAATCCGTGTCGTCTATTCCGATATGCATTGTTTTAATAGCCATTTACACAGCCTATCATCCATTACGTTTAGAGGTTAAAATAGTTAGTTAGGGGGTTTGGGGCGAAATAGAAATGGGGAAAGTTTTGGTTACTTTGGCTGTTCTTCAATTATTATCATTGTTAATGTTGATCTAACCTTGTCAAGCCTTCTTATGCGCCATGTTACTATTTCCTTAAGTTTATCCATCGTGTCTGCGGTTACTTTTGCAATTATGTCGTAGACGCCGTAAACTGAGAAAGCTTCTTCAACGCCGTCAATTTTTTTAAGGTCTTTTAAAACGTCTGCCTCGGAACCTATTTCAGTGTTTATTAACACAAAGGCTTTTGGCATTCAAATCTCCTCATATTATTGTCTGTATTGTGCATTAAAATATTTTGTTGTTAACCGAGGAAAATATGTAGGGGTAAAGGCATTAAAAAGCGATAAATGTGCCTATAATAGTCGCACAAGCATGCTGTGAGGTTTCAACCATATGTGACTGAAAATCTTCTTATCCTTTGTCAGACAATAATAGCTATTAGGTTTAAGCATGTCAACAGAAAGCCGTGAAATAGACACCATTACAAGCCGTGAGATGCGCGCTTTAGAATTAAACGCCGAATATTTTGGAGTTTCTCTGCTTCAACTCATGGAGAATGCAGGGCACAGCGTAGCCTTAGAAATAGCTTCAAGGTTTAAGCAGGATAAATCCGTGGCAATTTTCTGTGGTTTAGGCGGCAACGGCGGCGACGGTTTTGTAGCTGCACGTCACCTTTCAGCCATGGGGTTCAAGGTTACAGTAGTTCTTGCAGGAAAGGCTAAAGATATTTCCCATAAAGCAGCCCTAGAAAACTGGAACGCCTTGCAGTCTTTAAAGGAAACCATTCCAATATACGAAGTTCACGACAGCACGCTAATACCAGAAGTCAAATCGGAAATAGTTGTTGACGCTCTTCTTGGAACAGGAACAAAGGGCAAGCTGAAACCGCCTATTCTCCAACTTGTTGAAAAAATTAACTCGCTTGATGCTTTCAGAGTTGCTGTTGACGTGCCAACAGGCATAGACGCTGACACTGGAGAAGTTCTCGGAACCACCGTTAAAGCCCACTTGACGATAACGTTTCATAAGTCAAAAAAGGGTCTTGAAAATGCTAAGGATTACGTCGGCGAACTAGCCGTGAAAAGTATAGGCTTGCCAAAAGAGTTTGAAAATTATGCTGGTCCAGGAGATGTCCAACTAGTTTTAAAACCACGCCTAAAGGAATCCCACAAAGGGGATTTTGGAAGACTATTAGTTATTGGAGGAAGTGAAACCTTTTCTGGTGCTCCGGCTTTGGTGGCATTAGCTGCTCTGCGAACTGGTGTTGACTTGGCTTATGTTGCTGCGCCAGAGAAAACCGCTCACGCCATCGCGGCTATGTCGCCTGACTTAATCACCGTAAAACTTGATGGAGGACACCTGAACCCAAGCAACGTACCAGCTTTGAAAAATTATGTGGAAAGAGTTAATGCGATTGTTCTAGGTCCTGGACTTGGATTGCATACGGAAACAAGAGAGACTGTTAAGGCTGTAATTGAGACTGTTGAAAATTTTGGCAAGCCGCTGTTGTTGGATGCGGATGGTTTAAAGGCGTTTGCAGAATTTAAAAGGAAGCTAAAAGTGCCGGTGGTTTTCACTCCCCACGCTGGAGAATATGCCATACTAACTGGAAAGGCGCTTCCAGAAAAAATAATGGATAAAGTTTCAGAAGTGAAAGGGACTGCGGCGGAACTGGACGCTGTTTTGCTACTAAAGGGGCCGACGGACATAATTTCCGATGGAATACGTTTCAAACTGAATTTCACCGGAAACCCGGGTATGACCGTGGGCGGAACAGGAGATGTGCTTTCAGGCATTGTCGGAGCTTTTCTGGCGCAGGGAGCAGACCCTTTTGATTCGGCAGTTGCAGGAGCCTTCGTCAACGGAGCCGCAGGCGATTTCGTTTTTGAAGAGAAAGGGTATCATATGGTTGCAACGGACCTTTTAAACTGGATTCCAAAAGTGCTAGATGACCCCATGAGCCACGTTAAGGTGCGCAAAACAGGTGCAAAAACCAATTAGAATAGTTGTTTACCATGCTGGACAATGCGACCCTAAAAAATGCACGGCTTTAAAGCTTAAACGCCACGGGTTAATTCGCATAGTGCGCCAGATTAAGTTTCTTCCAAAAAGGGCTGTGGTTTTGAACCCCTTTTCAGAAATAGCCTTTTCGCCTGCCGATAGAAAACGCGTCGAAGAATTCGGCTTGGCAGCCTTGGACTTCAGTTGGGAACACGCTGAAAAACCGCTGCTTAAAAGTGTTAGAGGAACATCCAGATGCTTACCATACTTAATTGCGGGAAACCCAGTGAACTTCGGAAGTCCCACAAATCTTAGCACGGTTGAAGCCCTAGCGGCCGCCCTATACATTGCGGGATTCAGAGAAGAAGCCGAAAGGCTGCTTTCCATTTTTAAGTGGGGACACACGTTCATAGAAATAAACATGGAAAGACTTGAAAGCTATGCAAAGGCAAAAGACAGCGCATCCATAGTAGAAATACAGAAACGCTTCGTAAAATTAATGTAGAAGCACATCCTATTCCAAACTCACACTTAAGGCGCTAGTGCTTAATATGGCATTGATAACCGATTTCCCATTCTTTCTGGCTTCTGTGGTTTTAATATCAGTGCCCTTGGTTGTTACGCCAGGCCCAGTTTTCGCTGTAACCATCGCGAAAGGTTATAGGAGTAAAGCGGCTGGAGCTCTGATAGCCCTTGGACACGGAGCCATAGAATTCCCCCTCATTCTACTATTATATTTTGGACTTTCAGAGTTTCTGGCTAACACCATAGTCCATAAGGTTATAGGCTTAGTTGGAGGCTCCATCATGATTTATATCGGTTTTCAAACGCTTAAGGCGCGAAAAGAAAAAAGCGAAGAACACCAAAATCCTAAGGGAGGCTATAAACATTCTTCTTTCGCTGCTGGATTAATTGCGACTGCTGCAAACCCATACTTTTTCATCTCATGGGCTACCATAGGAGCTGCTCTCGTGGAAAATGCAGCGTTTTTTGGCTTCATAGGCCTTTTAATGTTTGCCATAACCCACTGGTCATGTGACCTTCTATGGGATACGTTTGTTTCTGTAACGGTTTTCAAGTCGCGGCGCTTCTGGACCCAGAAAGTGTTTAATCTAGTGTTTATTGTATGCTTTGCCATCCTAGTATTTTTTGGCTTATGGTTTATTGTTTCAGCTTTACTATGAGTATATAGTAATTCTTAACAAGCGTCTTCGGTATTGCTATAAATTAAACGCTTAAAAAAGGGAAGTCGGCTAGTGATAAATGGGACAGACAATGAGTGAAAACAATTGTGAATTTCAAATTGGCATGGCGAAGCTTCGCTTGGTTCAAGGCGACATAACTGAAATGGAAACAGACGCCATAGTTAATGCTGCAAATCCTTCGTTGATGGGAGGAGGCGGAGTGGACGGAGCCATTCATAGGAAGGGCGGACCAAAAATTCTTGAAGAATGCAAGCGTATAAGGGCTAGTGAATGGCCTAACGGACTGCCAACAGGAAAGGCTGTAATCACCACTGGAGGAAACCTAAAAGCAAAATACGTCATTCACACAGTTGGGCCAGTTTGGCAAGGAGGAAAAAGCGGCGAGGCTGAACTTTTGGCAGAGGCGTATCGCAATTCATTAAAATTGGCGGCATCTAAGGGCTTAAAAACCATAGCTTTTCCATCGATAAGTACCGGCGCGTATGGCTATCCAGTTGAAAAAGCGTGCAGAATAGCCCTTTCAACGGTTAAAGAGTTTTTGGAAAAAGAAGACAAACTTGAAGAGGTAACCCTTGTCCTGTTCACCAAGCATGACTTTGAAATCTATAAGGAAGCGGCAAAAGAGACTCTCTAGCCGTTTTCTACTAAATTTAGGCATTAATATCTGATGTGAACTTTTCCTCCAAGCTCTTCAACAGTCGCCCTTAACCCTTCCAAAACATTTTTCATTCTGTCATTAACTAAAATTTGCCATCCCTTCGACCCGCTTGGAACCTTCACTTCTATAACGCAATAATATTGTTCACCCAACTGGATAAACCGCCCCGCATACATGCTTTAATTAGGAAATTAGGCTTAGAACACTTAAATTCTGTGAATTTCAAGTATGGATTATACATATTTTAAAGTCAGATTCTGAATAAACCTATCTATTCCTATTCAAGCACCTGCGCCCGCTTGAACGCATACCATGATAGGAATAGGAAGGCAAGTGTATAGACTGCTGTCACACCTATAGATCTTATTAGAACGAATGAGAGAGGCTCCGCGTAGAGTTCAGTGTAAAGCTCACTAATTGAAGAAGGCTGTCCAGCTGCGAACACGTTTATTTTTACATAAGTCACGTTTGCTGAGGGGTAAAGGGCATAGTTAACAATGTTAGCTGCAATGGAATCTGTTCCCGTTGATATAGCTAGTCCCGGCGCGTATGGGTTGTCTGAGGCTACCCCTTTTATATAGCCTGTAGCCCCGTTTCCAGGCAAATAGTTTAGAACCCAAGCTTGTTCTGAAAACACTGAAATTATCGATGCGCCTATGGTTAATGCTATGAAGATTCCGAAGGTTCCCAAGGCAGCCATAAGCGAGCTTTTAGAAACAGAGCCTATGGCCAAAACTATGGCTATCCAAACGAGCGTGCTTAGTATGCTTCCAAGCAAGGATAGGGGAACCAGGTGGAGGTTGTTCTGAGGCCCGTAAATAATTGCTCCGCCAACAGTCATGTATAGAAAAAGAACAGCGTATGTTAAGAGGAGAGTTATAAAAGCCGCGAGGAGCTTGCCTAGGAAAACCATAGTCCTTGAGACAGGCTTAGTTAACAAGGGAACAATGGTGCCGCTTTCAAACTCGCCTGAAATGCTGTTCATTACAGTGACCACGGCGAAAAGGAACATGCCTAGTCCGCCAATGCCTATACCCGAGTTGACCACGTAATCAGGGTTTTGGCTTACTGGTTGACCAATAACATTGCTTAAAACAATGGGTAGAGCCAAAGAGAGGGTTGCGAGGGCAAAGGCAGCTACAACCATGCCTAAAAACTTTTTCTTCCGAACATTCCATAACAGCTCATATTTTACCACTGCCCATAAGCGGGTCTTCCAGCTTGGAACTGTTTTTGCACTCATTCCCTTTTTCCTCCTTGCTGTTGGGCAATTAGCTGCATAAAGGCTTCCTCAAGAGTTTGGCCCTTCAAATTCATGGAAACTATGACGCCTCCAGCTTTTGTAATTTCCTGCGAAACCTGCGCCCTCACATCATCGCGTGTTTTCAATTCAATACTTAAGACATTGCCTTCTTGAGAAACATCAGAAACGAATGGCAACTTCTCTAGGGCTTTAACAATCGCATCTGAAGGCTTGGCAATTTCCACTTGAAGTACAGCTTGCCCAAAAAGCCTATTAGAAACATTATGAAGAGTGTCGGAGATTAAGGATACTCCTTTATGAATAATGGTTACGTGGCTGCAGATTTGTTCAACCTCAAACAACAGGTGGGAAGAGAGGAAAACAGTCATGCCTCCTTTCGCTATTTCTTTTACCAGTTCTCTCACTTCAATCATGCCAACAGGGTCTAAGCCTAGGCTAGGCTCATCCAAAATAACCAGTTCAGGCTCATTCAGCAAGGCTTGCGCAATACCTAGGCGCTGCTGCATCCCTTTGCTGTACTTCCCAATAAGGTCTTTCTCCCTTCCCTTAAGTCCCACCATATCCAGAAGCTTGGGTATACGCTCTCTGCGTTGCTGCGCGCTCATTCCATACATTCTGCCGTAAATGTCAAGAAGCTCCCATCCCTTCAAGTGTTTCGGAAATTTGGGGAGTTCAGGCATATAACCTATCCTTAACCTGACATCGGGCATGTCTCCGTGCACTTCTTGTCCTAGAATTTTAACAGTTCCCTCATCGGCTCTTAGCAAGCCCACTAAAACTTTTATGGTTGTCGTTTTTCCAGCACCATTAGGACCTAAAAAGCCATGAATAGTATTCCGCTTAACCTGAAGGTTAAGCTTGTTAACCGCGGTTAACGCGCCATAACGCTTTGTTAATCCAACAGTTTCAATGGCTGGTTCCATTCAGAAAACCTCTCAAATTCATTTTATTTGTCAACAAAGAATAATATAAGATAAGTGTTGAAGTTCCTGAATCCTTCACACTTCAGCCTTAAGCAATAGCTTTTCAGCATTGCCCAACGCCATCTTATAGAATACGAAGGCTATGGCGGTTGCTATAATTCCGCTCACGAACAACGCCAAGTATGGATAGTATTCCGGCAAGGGCAAAGAGATGGCGAGCCAGTCTCCAGCTTCAAAAATAAGCATTATGCCATAGGGGATTAAGGGCGCAACTATCAATAAACCTACGAGTAAACAAACAATCAGGTTGACTAAACTCCATATAGGCTCTATCATTCTAGGTCTTGGAGGGAGTTCGCGGAAATCAGCTCCCTTTATTCCAAAGGTGAGAGAAACTCCTGCAAGGGCGAATATCAGAAAAACCGCCTCAACAAAACCTATAACAGCTATCTGTATCGAAGGAACCGTCAATAAGCCTGCAACTACCGAACAAATAAGAGTTACCGCAAGGCTGAAAATGGTTGTGAAGGAATATTTTGCCTTAATAAGGCTCTTTGCAGAGATAGGCGAAGCGAATAGATAATTAATTCCTTTTCCCTCAGAGCCAACAATAATGCTTCCTAAAATAACAGTCATTAAAGCTCCGGGAAGAAGCGTTAAGTAGACGAATAGAAAAGGCGAAAAGGTCTGCGGCAAAGCGGAACCCCTCATTGTGGAGAGAATAGGCATAATAATAACTATTATTGGGAAAATGAAAATGAACATAAGTTCATACCGCCTTGTAAAAGCCTTGAAGTCTTTCCGAATAATAGCAGCCTCCAAAGAAGAGAAACCCAGCTTTCCAAGGAAACCAGCCTTAGGAGCATAAACTCCACGAGATATCTTAAGGGAAGGAGCCTCATACAAGCCAAACCTAACATTCAGATTAACAGCAACCCGAAAGAGGAAGTAGATAAAGGCAAGAGAGGCTAATGAAAATAGGACAGTTCCAAACAGAAAGCCAGAGGCAAAAGCGGAGAGGGCTACTCCCGGCCATAGATAAGGAATAAACCATAACATTCTCTGTCCGCTAACAACTGATTCAATAAGATTTAGGGGCGACACGTTATAGTAAAGGGAAAAATAAACTAAATAGAAGACTACAAAAAATATTATGGAGCCAATAAGCCTCACCCACACTGCAGCTCGGCCAGCAGCCTTCGTCACAGTTCCAGAAATCCTCACCTGCAAAATTTTAAAAACTTCGGTGGTGATGCTTGCCAAAAATAGGCTTACTAACAAAGCGAACACAGTGAATACGGCCAGAGGAACCAAGCCCAAGAATAAAGAAGCCAATAGAATGCTTGAACAAATAAAAGTTGTAATTATGAGAGGCCCCCCTAACATATTAGCCAACACAGATGCAACAGTATGTTCCTCCCAAGTGATTGGCAGCCAGTAGAGGGGTTGAATTGAAATTTTAAAGCCCGCACGTTGAATTTGGCTCATCTCTGTGAAAACAAGCCCATAAAGAAGCACTATTGTCGGCAGCGTAACGAAAAGGTTGGCTGCACCTTCCAGAATAACATTCCTTAAAGCCTGGTCAGTTATTCCTCTGAAGAAGTTTCCAACAATCCAGCCGACCAGCAACCCGAGAGCACATGCCAACAAGTATAAAGCGTAGGTAACTGCCTTGTTTTCCCGATATCTTCTAAATTTTTCACCTCTAATCATGCGGGAAGCCTTAACGTTTACGCTTACAAGTCTAAGAACAGTTTTCCAGTTCACTTCGTCAACGCCTCGACAATAGGTTTAACATCGCCAGTTCCTGTAAGCTTAAGGAAAATGTCTTCTAAGCCTGATTCAGGCATTTTTGCTTTCGCCCTCAATTCTTTCATTGTGCCCAACGCCAACAGTCTTCCACCATACATTATGGCTATTCTGTCGCACATGGCTTGGGCGATCTCTAAAACGTGGGTAGACATAATGGCAGTCACTCCTTGCGAGGCTAGCTCGCGCAATAAATCCTTAACAATTCGCGCAGACTTTGGGTCTAAGCCGCTTAAAGGCTCATCTAAAAGCAGAAGTTCAGGCTTGTGCATTAAAGCAGAAATAATGACGACTTTCTGTTTCATCCCTTCGGAATAAGAGCTTATTATGTCGCCTTCTCTTCCCTCTAAATCCAGAGCCTTAACAAACTCTTCAATTCGCTTTTTCTTCTCTTCTGGAGCCATACCATAAACGTCTCCTGTGAAGTCGAGAAACTCGATCCCTGTTAGAAACTCGTAGATGCGAGGCGATTCAGGGACGTAACCCACTTTCCTTTTAACTGCAACTGGGTCGTCCTCAACATTAACGCCTAAAACATTTATGGATCCAGAGTCAGGCTTCACAAGCCCCAAAATCATTTTTATTGTTGTCGACTTCCCCGAACCGTTTGGACCTAGAAGACCTAAAATTTCCCCCTTTTTAACTTCCAAGTCAAGATAGTCCACAGCAGTCACGTCGCCGTAACGTTTGGAAACACCAGCCAACTTGACAGCAGGCAAATAAGTCAAAGTCGCAACCCCCATATTGGACAAATGTTTTCTCATATTTTCATCAGTTTAACTTTTACGCTTAAAATTGCCTTTGAGAGGAATATGTCTTTTAATAAAAGTCCAGTAACCGTAAAAGGTCATCCATGCTGCGGTTAAAACTAACACTATGGGAAACCAGTCTTTGTTTACCAGAAAAGCGTACACGTTTATTGCGATGCTTGCTAAAAAATTAATGTAGAAGGCCCTTTTCTGCCAGCCGTATTTCGATAAGGTCTCAACTGCTTGAAGCGCTGCAAATCCTTTCTCATTCAAAACATAGCAACCTTCACTGTTTACGCTAATCAGGTTGTTAAGCTTCTTTAAATGAAAATCCAGTAGGCCGCTGCTCTCAAGGTTAAGCACCTTTTTAATATCAGCGAACCTTCTTGGATGCTTGGCTAATATTTTGAGGATTTCAATACGTAACGGATGCGCCACCGCTTCAAAAACATCATCGTCTGAGCCCATATTCACCACGTTATAAAAAGGAGAAGGGATGATATAATTCTATCAGCCTTAACCGACAAGTCAATAGTTGTTGACAAAGTTTGGCTTATGTCCTGAAGTTTAAATGTTGTTGTTCGTTGAAACTTTGCGTCAACAACATTTGAAGAGCAACGTTGAAATTGGGATGTATAAGAGCCATTCTCACCTTTAAGAGCCATTGATAGAGCCTAGCATTTCATCAGGAAAACTTTCTTAAAATTTCAAGGCTGCTTCATTAGCAAACGCTGAAAAGGTCATTTATACCATTCAAGTATTGCTTTAACAGCTCTATCAGAATAACCGCAATTTTTAAGCATCCTATAAAGTTGCCGCCTATTCAAACCAACACCAAAAAGAAGTTCGCATCACAATTTAAAATCCATATTCCAAAAATAGATATATCTGATAGCCGATTCTTTCGCCGAATATTTTAGTGTTTCCAGCCATTTACAGCAAAAAGTTTGCGAATTGAAAGTCGGTTTTGCCCTCTTTTTGCTTCCATACCGCCTCCAATGCCTCCGGGAAAAAGGTTGAAAGTGATATAAGTGTTGTATTGTTTGAAAATGAAGAGGCAGCTGTGGATTATGCCAAAGAAAAAGTTGAAAAAAAGGTTCCTGTTTTATTATGGGAGGCAACAATTTTTGAGCCTCCGCCTCCAGAGCCTCCTAAAAACCTGAGTCACTTCGAAAGTTTCTTTTCCAATAAATGAAAACTGCACCTTTTCTCCCTAATGTAAAACCTTCTGTCCAAAAAGAGGCTGGCGTGTTGGCTGTAACTCAAAAGACGTGGAGAAGTCTCCCGCACATCCCCTCTTTTTCTGTTTTCCGTGAGCCCCTACGGGCTTAAACTTCCATGAAGCCTTTAAAATTGTTGTGAGGATTTATGCCTGTGTTTTTCAAAGGTTGCGGCTGCTTGTGTTGTTGAATTTTCCCCCATGCCTTTCCATAGGGCTTTCACGTCTTTTCTTGAAGCATAGATTTCAATTGGTTTCTTGCAGCGTGGACAATACGTTTTTATGCCCACGGCCCTGTTTAGGGCTGAAAGCTTAAAGCCGTGTAGGAGACGCTTAATCTGTTTCTTTGTTAGGACGATTTCGGCTGACTCGTGGCAGTATGGACAGACGCTTATTAGGGCTGCAGCTTGAGGCTTCATAGGGAAGCCGCCTTCCTGCATGTTTTGTGGGAGCTGTCATGAAGGCTTATGGAGAGGCTGAAGCTGCTGAGGCAGCCGCTTCTTTCATGCTTTTCCTGGGAACTGTTACGCCTTCCGCTTCCATTTTTGTTATGCTTTCTTGCAGTTGTTTAATTTGCTGTTCATACAGAGCCTTTTCCTCGGCGGTTTTAGCCTGCTCAAGTAAAGCCTTGAAGTGGACAAGCTGGCTTTTCATTATTGTAAGCATGTGCTTTTCCATTTCCCGCAGCCTATAAACATAGTCAGCCAGAAGCGTCGTGTAGCCTTTAACGCCCGTAATGATCAACCGCAGCTTTTTCACCTCTTCCTGGGAAACGTCTGGCTCCTGGAGACGCTGGACAGCAGCCCATAAAAGGCTTAAAGCCTCATAGGGCGAGGGCAGCTCTTGCGGGCTTACTGGCTGTATGAGTTTAACTGGCTGTGTTGTTGTTGTGGCTTCAAAAGTAACTTTATTCTCGCCGTTTCGCCGCACACTTTCACTTTTCCTTTTTGGAACCGGCAAGCCCATGCGTTTAGCCTTCATGGCAACGGCGTCTGAGCTGCGCTTCAATATAATGGCGATGTCCTCGAGGCTTTCTCCTTCCAGGATTAAACGGCGAAGTTTAGCCTCGTCTTCAACAGTCCATTTGGACATAGGCCTTCAGCTTTCACCAGAAGTTGAGGCTTTTCTTTACAAAGGCTTCCACGGTTCTGTCAACGGGTGGGACGGGCCAGCTTGGAAGTTCATCCAGCCCTAACTGTTTAAGCTTTTGCTCCGCGTCTTTATGCCATTTCTCAAGTTTCCGCCTTTCCTCTATCAGCTGGGCTACAGCTGCCCTGTGCCTGTCAATTTTGCGGATTAAAGCCTGGCCCTGCCTGATTTTCCGCTTCCATTCTGCCAGAATCTGCTCGGCTTCCGCCTCGTTAGCCTGAAGCCTCGCCCGCTGATTATTCAGTATGTTTAAGGTTTGGCGTAAAACAGCAAGTTCCCGTTGGCAAGCTTCCACATCGCCTATAAGCCTTTCAGCAGCGGCTAAATCTGTGATTGTGGCTTCTTGCCTCTGTTTTTCCAGGCTTTCAAGCTCCGCCCTTTTAGCTTCAATCCGCCTGTTTAAAGCGTCAATTTTCTCCTCAAGCCTTTTGAGAAGGACACCCATATTTTACCGCCCCTTTTCAGCCTTTTTTGGTTTCAAAAGGTTTTCAGCCTTGTCAAGCCGGATTAAGTCGAAAAGGTATTCGCTTGCACTGTTGTAGCCTAAAGTTTTAGCCCTGTATTGAGCCCATGCCCAAAGCTCCTCGTCTATTATGAAGATGTTTGTGCGGTTGTATCGCCTAATCACTTCCACCGCCATTCCACATTCACCATGTTTAGTTTTTAATGCTTATCCTACATGTGATGTATGTGTAGTAAGATTTAAATATTTTCATGTAGTAAATGTAGTATGAGGCGTAAAATGTGAGGGCTGCAGGCAAAACGAAGGCTTTCCATTTTAAAATCCTGGATGAAAAGCATGCGTTGTTAAAGGAAACGTTTCCACTGGCAGCTTCTACATGCGAGGGCTGCGCGGCTGAAAACTGCGTTCACAGGCAAGTTGCGGATTTTTTAGGCTACGTGATAGGCAAATGCGACTTGAAAACTTGGAGGTTAGCCTAACCATGAGGGCTGCGGTTAAAATCCGCGTTGAAGACGAGCTTAAAGCTTTTATGCAGGATGAAGAGTTCAGGCGGCGGATTATTAGGGCTTATGAAGTTCAAGTTGAAGGCCAGGGCGGCTGGGGCTTCACAGTTCGCTATAAAGGCTACAGGATACGTTTCGACATAGACGACAACGCAAGCCGTCCTGGGCTAACGGTTTACGTGGGCTACGCCCTGGAAAAGCCTAAGCCTCAGGGCCGCCAGTTAACGCTTCTCGAGGTTTCAGCTTGAAAGGGTCAGGCAAACCACAAAGGCAGAGCAGCCTGTTTAGGGCCGCGTTTCAGCAGCGGCCCCTCCTTTTCTTGAAGGGCAAATGCGACATATGCCGTATAGAAGGCCCCGTAGCCTACATTAGCCTTCTGGACCGTTTCTATTGTCGTTTATGCCTCGAGTTGGCTGCAGCCCTCATAAAAGGAGAATACAAAAATGAATAAGGGAGAAGGGCGGAACCGTAAAGCTGGAGTGAAAACCTTAACCATCCAGTTAACAGAAGCCCAATATGAATGGTTAAGGCGATACTGCGAGAAACACGGATACACTGTTCAAGAGCTTTTCCGTTACCTCATTTTGCCTCAATGGATAACGGCGGCGGAACGTGAGGAACATGAGGTTTGGAGAAGGCGCAGGCTGGACGAGGTTTTGGCTGCTTTGGAGTCGGCTGCAGCTTCAAGAAAGGCAAGCGTGGGCGAGTTAATATTTTCCCTTTTCAAAACTGCATCTGCAGCGGAAGGGAGAAAAGCGAATGAGCAGCAGCGAAAATGAGGTGGCAAGGCTTATCCATGAATTGGCTGTTGAGTTCCGCAGGCTTCTCAGAAAGGCAGAGGAAAACCGCAGAAGATCACGTAGGCGCATGGAGGCTTAAGGGCTTAAGCCTTTAAACTTTCCCTCTTTTTCTACGGTTTTATGGACGTTGGCTCTTCATTATTTTAATGTAGACTGTTTGCTTTCAGGGTTTGCTGTGGTTTGTAGTGGCGTTGAAAAATAAGTTGTAACGGTAAATCTTAAGAGTTAAGAAGCCTTAAACAGCATGCGGAAGAGGCTGCCCATAAACCATGCCAGCCTTCACGCTTATAGTTTTAGACCGAACCCACCATCCCTACGGCGTAAAATGCTTCAAATGTGGAAGGAACATGCTTCCAGGAGAAAAGGCTTGGAAACACACGGGCCGTTATGAAAGCAGATACTACTGCCCCAAATGCTACAAAGCCTTATGGCATTAACACTTTGAAACATAAAAAAATGAAAGGTTAAGGGCTTTTAGGCTGCTGAGCCTTTGAATAACATAGCCATCTTTTCAAGCGGCTTTATTTCTAATTGTCTAATTTCTTCGGCTGTTTTTTTGAAAAGCTCGTGTAAGGCTTTACTGCGCATGTCTTTGTCTTTCGTAGGCTTATAGCTTTCGTATCGTTCGGCAAATTGCGCGGTGAAGCTGCGTTTCCACCATTCCTCCTCCTTCTGCAGCAAAACCGCCAATTCTCTCTCTTTACGCTGGATCTCTTCTTCAATATCTTTGAGGGGGTCAATTTGCTCTTTTTTGACAAGTTTTCCTTCCATAATCTCAATTATTACAGGTTCACGCATTTGCGGATTTCTAAGCATTTCCCATTTATTACTTTTCAACTTAGCAAGGCTTCTCCTCATGTTTTTGATTAATTGCATGAAGCCTTTGGGAAACGGCTTGTAAAATTCTATGAATTTGGCAATTTCCAAAATGTCTTCAACTACGAATCGCCATCTTTCCATAAGCCAGCGGATTTCCTTGAAAAGCGGATAGTTTAGCAGCCGCCCGTAACGCTCTAAGAAAACTACAATCTCTTCCAGCTGTTTTTGGTAGGCCTCTTTTTCAGCAGCGTATTTTTCTTTAACGCTTTCAACGGTTTCACCTGGCCCTAATGGGTAAATTTGTTGTGGGCGTTGCAGCTCAAGCGAGGCTAAATAGGCTACAACTCCCTTAAACGTTAAGCCGTAAACTTTCATTTCTCGCCCTTTTTTAGAAGTCAGTTTATCGAAAACCTTGACACGCCCATCTCTTTCTAAAAGTGCAACAGCCTCGTGAACCCTCGGATACTCCATTCCAGTCTTCTCTTTCAACTCCCACTTCGTCATAGGCCCGACAGATAAAGCCCTCAAAATCTTTTGAGGATTTTCTAAGTTTAATACTGTCGACGATTTCATTTTGTTCACCGTAAATATACGCCAATTCTTCTATAATATCGATAAAAAACGTATATATTTAAGGCTTGCGCATAAAATACACAAAAAAGGTGGTGAACCACGTCCAATAAAGTAAGACGTCGATGGAACATCCCCGTAACGGACCAGCTGGACGAATTAGTTGAAAAAGCTGTCCAAGTCAATGCCCACGTAACCAAAAGCGACTTTATACGCGACGCCGTTCGCGAAAAGCTTGAAAAAATGGGGTTGCTCCAAACGGAGGCTTCCAGGCATGAGTGAATCTGAAAGAATAACTAATGTCATTCAGAAGGTGGCCCAGCCTTTCCGTTTGCAGCTTATCCGAGGGCAGAAGGGGAGCTACGGATGGAAAATCGATGTGCAGGCGGAAAGCCGCGACGCTCTCCTTTATGAAGTTGATTTAATCGACACGTATTTGCGTGGCAAATATCTTGAGGGAAACACACGCATGGGGATTCCGCCAGTTAAGGCTGTCGAAGATCTACATGCCAAGATAGAGCGGAACATTGAAAACGTGAAAAAGGCTTCAACGCAAGCCCAGTCTCTTTTCGGGTGATGGAAAATGGGCAAAGTGTCAGAGATTGTTATTACAAAAGGCAAAACCGTTAAGGCTGCAGACAGGGACGAATGGACTCGCCTCGAGTTCTCAGTTAAGGCGTTAGTTGACGACCAAAACGATATGGAAGCAGCTAAAGCCCACCTGGAAGGCTTGCTTGACGGATGGCTGTCCTCAAGCTTGCCTTCGCCTACGTCTGCAGCTCAAGAAAGGCTTAAACCTGTTCAGGAAACATTAGAGTCTGTTAAAGGTGCTTTCCCGCCGGAATTACGGGAACTTCTAAACTTTGAGCAGGGCAATGGCTGTTTTATCATAAAACCGCGCCAGTTTCTCGGCTCAGAAAACTTTGCGCGTATTGCTGAATTAGTGCGTAACATGCAAGGCGAATATGTTTCCAGTGGCAAAGATAGCCACTTTAGGATTCCAATCAAGTAGATGGAGGAAGGCGGCGGTGACGGCGAATGAGTTTTTCTCGGTGCAGCAGGCCCTCGGGGTTGCCTTCACCGTCGCCCTTAAGCAGCATTTGGGAGGACCGCCGATAAATGGGTAGCCAACATGAAAATAAAAACCTTTCACTGGAACGTAAAAGGTGCTCCGACTGTGCACGGTTTAAAGTTCCTGATTCAGGCTGCCCTTGGCCTGGTGAGTGTCAAGCAACAGACAGTGCATGCAGCGATTTTTATCCTTTGCCAAAATCTAAACGGAATGAGGAGAAGCCTCCCCATAGGGCTTGCGGCTTAAGCGATCAAGGGCCGTTTGAGGCCATTTACCATCAAGTTAAACCTGCGTTTCTGGTTAGGACTGAAGAGGGCTTTAAGGTTGTAGAAAGCCTAACAAATGAAGGACACCCAATAGCCCCTAAAGACTTAACAGAAATTCCCTACGAGCCTTACGGTTTTTATGATGGACCTGTGCCCACTCGAGAAGAGCTTTTCCAAAAGGTGCGCGACGAGTTTGAGTTATTTCTGGACGTGGAGCCCATTTACAAAGATTTTCTGGCAGCCTGTGTTCTGCTGAGTTATCAGCAGGAGAAGGTTAGAACAGTTCCTTACGTGTATTTTTACGGCGACAATGAAAGCGGGAAAACAGTAGCTCTAACTTTGCTTTCGATGCTTTGTTATAGGCCCCTTTTCGGCGTGACGGTTCCGGCAGCCGACATCTATGGCTATTTAGACGATTCAGACGCTCCAGGCACCATCCTGGAAGACGAAGTTCAAGGGCTGCATAAGGACTTGGATAAGGCTAAAATATTCAAGGCGGGCTATAAGCAAGGCGCCAAAATCCCGAGGACCTTTATTCTTCAACATACGCGGTTCATCAAGTATTTCCGTTGCTTCTGCTTTAAAGCCTGCGCTGCTGAGGAAGCGCCAAGGCTTAAGGGTTTAGCAGAACGATTTATTTTTATCCCAATGGTTGAGGGGACGCCGAAAAAAGATTGGTCGAATGTTGATGGAGAAGATTTTAAACGGTTCAGGCAGCTTCGGGACATGCTTCTGAAATGGCGTTTGGCAAATGTAGACTTAGAACTGCCAGATGTGGAATTGCCCTGTAAGGGCCGATTGGCAGAGCTTTGGAAGCCCATCATCCAAATCGTGCACGGTTTGCCTGTTGAAGGGAGTTTGCGCAGCTTCTTGGAGAAACTGCAGCAGGAACGACTAAACGAGAAAGCCAATACGTTTGAAGGCCGTCTTGTCAAGGCTGTGCTTGAAGTTTATTCTTCAAATTCCATAAGCTTCAACCAGATCTGGGAAGCCCTTGTTCAGGAGCTCAATGGAAAACTTGACGAGAAAAAGCCTAACAAAATGGATACGCCGGAGTTTGGAGAAATAACCAAGCAAAAGGTGGGGTATAGGCTGCGCGAGGTTTTAAGTGGAAAGAAAAGGCGTCTGAGAGGGCCTGAAGGTCCCTACTGGGCTTATGAGTTTGACGTTGAAAAACTGAAACGCATAGCCCGAAAATATGGTTACCCATTTGTTCTCAAGTTCTCGACTGACTCGACTTGCCAGGGTGTATCCACGCCTTTTACGCCTCTAAAAGTCCATGAAAACCATGTTGAAGGCATGGGAAAAAGCCTGGAAAAACTTGTGGAGACACCTCTGGAAGTCGGTTCACTTGAGAACTCGAGAACAAACCAGTTTAAGCCTGTGGAAGCACCAACAGCGTTTTCTCAAATTCACGGAGATCCGCAAAGCCTTCCTGTTAAGCTTGAACGTTTAACCACCAATATTATTGATAAGTGCATGAACCCGAAATGCGTTTTCACCGGGCGAATGGAGTGGCAGGCAACTTTTCCCGACGGTTCCTGGGCGCTTCTATGCTACGATTGCGGATTGCAGCTTTTCCGAAAAATCCAGGAGGCGCAGAATGGATAGCTCAGGCCTTTTCGCCGGCTTTATGAATCAGCCTGTTGTTGTAGATACGGTACTAGGCCCTGTAGCAGGCGTCTTGTTAAGGGCTGACAGTTCCAGGCACGGCGGAATAGGCTGCCTTTTGCTGGAAACCTGTTTGGGGCTGGTTCTCGTCAAAGAATGGGTTGCCGTGAAAAGGCGGATGTGAAAGGCGCATGGCTAAAGCTGTCATTAAAAACCCTGAAAAGTTCCATGCAAAAGTGCAAAGGCTGATTAGGGAAAACCGTCTGTTTCAGCTTTGCCCTTCAATATATGTTGTGGAGGGCTTCCACGGCTGCTACCGCGTCCATAAACTGGAAAACGGCAGCTGGGCGTGCACTTGTCCAGGGTTTAAAGCAGACGGCATATGCACCCACACACAAGCAGTTTCCAAAACCGAATTTATGCGGAAACAGGCTTTCAGCAAGGCTTCTATGGGAGGTTTGTAAGGGTTTATGGCAGAGGCTGAGGGTGGAGAAAGCCGATCTCCCACAGAAAAGCAAAACACGGCGCCCACAGCATGTTTGGCGGAAAGCGGCTTAAACACGAATGGGGAGTTGGGCTGTTTAACGACGAAAGCCCAGCCGCGCCGGCTCCATAAACCTCAGCCTCAGCCCATAAGCTGTCCAGAATGCGGCAGCACAAGGCTTTACAAGGACGGCTTACGCTATTTGAAGGACGGTTCCACCGTGCAGCGTTACTTATGCCGAAACTGTGGATTCCGCTTTTCAGACCCGCAGAGGCCTAAACAACCATTACAAAAAACCTCTTGGCAGATATTAAATAGCGGTTTTGCCTATACTTTTAATCGCCAAGCATGCGATGAAACGCAGGGGCGCAGAGCGCTTGCCGCCCGAAAGGGGTTGGCAGTCTTGGCCGCAGTGGACCCGCAAATGGAAAGCCCCATGCGGGAGGGGACAGCAGCAACTCAAACAGCCAACATGGGCAAAATCCTGGAATACGCTTGGTGGCTGAAAAAGAAGGGAAGAAGCGAGGAAACCATTAAGTCAAGGGTTCGAAGGCTAAAAGGCTTGGCGAAACACTGCAACTTAATGGATCCTGAAGCTGTCAAAGAAACTCTTGCAAAGCTTCCCCAGAAAAACAGCACAAAAGCCATCACCGTTTCAGTTTACACAGACTTTCTAAAATGCTTTGGACTGTCCTGGGAGCCGCCAGAATACAAAATGCAAGAGAGCATACCCTTCATTCCATTGGAAAGCGAAATAGACCAGCTTATAGCCAGCTGCAGCAAACGTATTGCAGCTTTGCTTCAGCTTATGAAAGAGACAGGCGTAAGAATAGGCGAAGCAGCCAAGCTTAAATGGATAGACTTTGACGTGGAACGCCGAACAATAAAAATTCAACCTGAAAAAGGCAGTAACCCAAGGATATTCGCCGTTTCAGAAAAACTTGCCGGAATGCTTAACGCGCTGCCCAGAAAAGGCGAATACATATTTAACCCCAACACGGCTATGCTGAGAAACGCCTTTGACTATCAAAGAAAAAGGGCAGCCTATAAACTTAACAACCCAAGATTAATGCGGATAACCTTCCACACGCTTCGCCACTGGAAGGGCACCATGGAATACCATAAGACAAAGGACCCGTGGCACGTTAAGAAAATACTTGGCCACAAGTCGCTTCAAAGCACAGAAGTCTACATAAACATTGAACAAGCAATATTCCAAGTTACAAACGACGAATACCACGTTAAAGTTGCCCACAACCTCAAAGAAGCTTGCGATCTTGTTGAGGCAGGCTTCGAATACGTAACAGACATGGAAGGCGCGAAAATCTTCAGAAAACGCAAGTAAAATCATGCGTGTTATTTAAAAAGGCTGGCGTGTTGGCTGTAACCCGCCTTCTGTTTTATGTGGCATTCGGCTAATCGGGCTACCCGCGCTTTGGGCAGATTCCTCATCAGCGCCTGTTTGCCCTTTCCACATGCAGGACGGCCGTTTCACCGTTTCCACCCAGCATTCTCAACAACTTAGCATGCATCATGGGCACTTGCTGGGTGGACGTTTCGTTTCTGCTCCGTTGCCAAAGCTCTCGCCTTACGCCCTTGCGGGCGTTGCACTTCTACATGTGGGCGGAGTTTCCTCAAGCCTCTTGCGGAGGCTCGAAGGCCACACGCCAACTCGCCAGCCCTAAGATTTCATGTGCCAAAAGTGTGCAATAAAAGTTTTGGAAGGTTTATTTCGCTGTGCAGCGTTTATGGTTTTGTGGCGGTTAGGGGCTATGGCTAAGCGTGTGATTTTAGTTACTGGGACGCCTTGCGTGGGGAAAACTTCAGTGGCGCGTCTGCTTGCTTTAAGGCTTAATGTTGTTTATGTTAATTTGACTGATTTGGCCGTTAGGGAAAATCTTGTTTTGGGCAGAGACGAGAAAAGGGGCTCTCTAATTGTTGATGAAAGTGGCATGAAAAACAAAATAGAGAAAATCGTAGAAGAATGCGGCGAAAAAGGCGTTATTGTTGATGGACATTACGCCGCGAGTGTTGTTCCTGAAAAGCTTGCCACACATGTTTTTGTTTTAAGGCGCAACCCCGTGGAGCTGCTAAGTTTCATGGAGAAGGCTGGTTTTTCAGGTGATAAACTTTGGGAGAATTTGGCTTCTGAAATTTTGGATGTCTGCCTAGTTGACGCCTTAAACGTTTACGGGAAGGAGAAAGTTTGTGAAATTGATGTTTCCGGCAGAAGCGTTGAAGATGTAGTAGCGGAGATCTTGGAAGTCCTTAAGGGTTCTAAAAAATGCCGTGTAGGCGTAGTGGACTGGTTGGGCATGTTGGAAAGCGAAGGACTTCTAGACGAGTTTTTGAGGTTTTGAAAGCGCTTATTTTCATCTTAAACTCTGCAGAATCTGCCTCTTAGTTAAAAGCAGTATCTTTCTTCTGTTTGCATAAGACTTTGCGTGGTCGCTGAACTTTTCCCCTATTATTATGGGGTTAGGTAAACCTACCTCTTCAGAGGCTTTATCGAGGTTTATTATGATGTTTATACCTATCGTTCTTCTCCAGTCCCTTATCCAAACACCTTGAGTTAACCTTCCCCTCTGGACTATTAGATCGAAGTTTCTTGAAATGCCCCTGTAGCCTTCAAGGCTGACGCCTTCTTCCACTTTGTAGCCCTTTCTTTTAAAATACTCTATTGCCGACTGCTTCAAATCAGAAAGCGCATAAGGTTTTGCTTCTCCGCTACTCATCTTCACCCTCTTGTACTAAGCGTTATTTAGCGGAACGGTGAAAAGGTTTTCGGAGGAAAAACATTGGCATGCTACATAATAGTCGTTTGCAGTAAATGCGGAGGCTATTTGCTGGCTAAAGAAAACCAGAAAACCAGAACTTGCCCATACTGCGGTTCAAAAGTTATACTGGAAAAAGCTAAAAAGGTTGCTGCGGCTGAAAATGCCACTGAAGCATCAACGCTACTGCGTAAATTGAAGGAAAAGGCTGCAAAAGGTGGAAAGGTTAAGCTTCAAAGGCAATTTTAAGGAAAGCCATTAACCCTATTCCTAGCAAAATGACAATAAGTTGCACAATGGATTCGCCTGCATGAGGCTTTTTGTGGAGTTCAGGCATGAGGTCTGTGGCTGCTATGTAAATGAAGCCTCCAGCAGCGAAGGGAACAAGCAGAAGTTCTATGCTTCGAAGATACATCAAAAAGTATGTTGCTAATGCACCTACAATTGCTGTTACAGCCGAAAGGAAGTTATAGGCTAATGCTCTCTTTCTGCTTAGCCCCCCATAAACTAGGACTCCAAAATCTCCTATTTCTTGGGGAATCTCGTGGAAAATTACTGCCAGCGTTGTCGCAAAACCTAGGTCGAATGAAACTAAAAAAGTGGCAGCTATCACCATGCCGTCGATGAAATTGTGAACGCCGTCACCAACAAGGTTGAGGTACACGAACATGTGTGTTGGGCACTCTCTTTCGTGGCAGTGGCGCCAATAAAGAAACTTTTCCAATGCGAAAAAGGAAACTATGCCGATGACAACGTAATAGAAAGTTACCGTTGGATCACTTTCCGGGTTTAGGGCTTCTGGCAGCAAGTGGAGAAACGCTCCGCCTAGAAGGGTGCCTGAAGCAAAACCCACAAGAACCATCGTGATATTTTTCAGCAACTCCTCTTTCAAACCTATGAAAATTAATCCTATGAAGGCTATGAGGCTTACAATCGTTACGGAGGCTAAAATCGCAATTAACTCATACATCAACCTTCAAGATTAAGAGCTTTAGCTTATTAGAATATCGGTGCTTAACAGCTTCCTACTTTCTGAAGCATCTGGCACGCCTTGCACAGTTCTTGGGTTGTGGGTTCTCCGCATAGGCTGCACTCCCTTAGGCTTTCTTTGGCTGCAGTTTTTTCTATGGCAAGCCTAATTTTATCTGCGGATTTGAATAGGGTGAATTTTATTCCCGGATGTTTTTCTTCCATTCTGTTTAGGAATAGGTGTATGTCGTTTCTCATGGCTTCTGACGCGTATGGGCATGGAATAGTTTGAAATCTTACTTTCTTAACATAAGCGAACAGGGCTGTTTCCTTTTCTGGAATTTCGCAGAAGGGCTTTATCCTTCGTATAAGTTTTGGATGTGTTTCGTCTGTGACTGGTTTTTCCCTTGCTATACGCATGACATCGCCGTGTAACATGTTAAGAAGAATGGTTTGTGCTTCATCGTCTAAAGTGTGCGCAGTTGCAAGCTTATTGGCTTTAACTCTCCTTGCAATTGTGTTTAGGGCTTTTCTTCGTAAAACGCCGCAATACGCGCACGGAGTTAATTCGTTTTCACCCTTAATTTTCAATGCGCTAACAATCTCGTCAAGGGTAAAGCCGTAAAGCTCTTTAAAGGAGATTATATGATGTTCGACGCCAAGCCTTTTACAGTTCACTTCAGCTATTTTTAGGGCTTCGTCCCTATATCCTTTAATTCCTTCGTCGACGGAAACTGCCACAAGAGAAGCCTTAGGATAATCCTTCTCTATCTTATATAAGACGTGTAGGAGGCTGACGCTGTCTTTTCCTCCGGAAACGGCTACCGCCACTCTATCGTCAAACTCAAGCATGCCATAGTTTGCAATTATAGCCCTAACCTTCCCCTCAATAGACTTTACGAAACACCGCTTGCAAAGCCTCTCTCCAGAATACTGCCTAAAGAAAAAGGCTTCCTGACGTTTGCAAATAGTGCAGATTACGCGTTCCATTGAAGCTTCCACTTTACCATTCTTCCAGAAAATAATAGATTAGCCTCCGTAGTAAATAGCCTTATTTTAAAATTCATTAAGTCATGTCAATAAGCTGGTAATGCAAAACGTAGCAGCGCAGATATGCCGCCTAAAGCTAAAAGTTTTGCGCCTGCTTCGTGTTCTGTGCTCACAACCATAACTTTTCCACCCTTCGCCTCTACACTTTTCATCAACTCTTCCAAGGCTAAGCGCTCTTCATCTCGAGCCTCACGAAGCAAAGTGTCCGCCAATACGAGGGTTTCAACCGCTCCAAAATCGACGGCTTTCCTCACCTCCTCTAAGCCGTAAGCAACATCACGCTCGTTTTTGCCAAGTCTTTTTAAAATTTCCTCCATAACTTCGGTTTCCCCCAAAATCCTAAGATGCGCCATTGCCTTTGCAAGAACCCCAGAGCGTATAGCCTCGTAGATTCCTGCAACGCCACTGTTGTTAACGCCTTTTACATCTACGACGGACTTGGCTAAGTCTGAGGCTTCCCTTTCAAGAAATTTCGCAAAGTCGTTTTTCAAAAAGCCCACGCCAATAATCGCAATAGGGCTATGCGTCTCACTCCATGTCTGGCGCAGACTGTCCAAGGCTTTTTTAAAGTGGGTGTTTATGGCTTCGCCTCTTTTCTCAGCCTCAAGTTTTCCTGGCAGCCTCATTCTTTCTTCCGCTTTTACTTCTACGCCATATTGGGTTGTTTTGGCTATGGCGTAGCCTTCGTCGTCTATAGCAACTATTATTATGGGTTTTTCAGAGGCTTTTCTTGCAGCTTCCAACCTTTCAAGGTGATGTTTAGCCCACTCCTTTTTCACTATTGTTATCGGCGAGTTCAATGCAACGTTAAGCGTGTGATGGGCACCTGTTGGAACCACTTCTGGAGCTTGGCAGATGATTCCGTGAACCCTAAGCCTTCCGAGAAGCTTGTCCCAAAAAACCTTTTCCACTCTTACGCCTAAGAAAACCGAAACCCTTTCGCCGCGCTTATCTCTGGCATATTTTTCGTCGGGTTTAATCTCTCTTGTTGTATAAGCGTAAACCTCATCGTTTTTGTAAATGATGTTGTAAAGATGCCACAAGTCGTCAAAGGTTTCTGGAACAACTTTCACAAAGCCCTTCTTCAAGTTCATTTCGAGTATTTTCAATTTTCCGTCCTTCTTTTCACGGCAGTTTAGCGGTTAACCGCCTTTGCTATTACGTCAAGCCTAAGTAAAGCCCAATACATTGCTTTAGGTTTAGTATGAGCGCCTATGAGGCCTAACCAGCTCGTCTAGTATGCCCAACATTTCAGGGACTTTAGTAACAATGTCTGTGAAAGTGAGTATGCCAACAAGCTGGTCGTTGTTTCTTGTGACAAGAAGCTTTTTAATACCTTTCTTCGCCATAAGCCTAGCCGCTTCGTCTATGCTTGCATTTTCGTCAATTGTTATGACGGGACTTGACATAACCTGCCTAGCCGTTAAGGTTTCAGGGGCTAGGCAAGGCTCCACTATCCTTCTGAGAATGTCTCTTTCTGTTATTATTCCCACTGGTCTTTCACCTTGCACAACCACTATGGAGCCTATGTCAAACTTGTTCATTGTGGCTACAACCTCCTTAACGCTTGAGTCTGGTCTAACAACCCTTACGCTTTTTGACATAACATCTCTTACAAGAACTATTCCTGCCATTTTAAACACCCTCCAGGAGACAGTAGAGATATTTGTTTTAAAAGTATTAAAAGCTGTTCTTAACACCTAATCTTGTGGAGGGCGGGGGCACGCAATGAAAGTTACGTTTTGGCTGTTAGACGTGAATTATGAGGTTAGAAATAATGAGCCGGAAATTTGGCTTTGGGGCATCGACACTTCTGGAAACAGAGTGCTTATTATTGACAGAAAATTTACAGCATACTTTTACGCAGTGGTTGAAGAAGCCTTTGACCCTTCTAAGGTTTTTGAGGAAATAGAGCAAAATAAGGCGGATTACCCTTTCATTGTTAAGGTTGAGGCTGTTGAGCGGAAATTTTTCGGTAAACCCGTTAAAGCCTTAAAGGTTTACTGTAGAAACCCTGATGTAATGACTAGGTACGCTAGAGCTTTTCGAAAAATCGAAGGAATAAAAGAGTGCCTCGAAGATGACATTCGCTATTCCATGCGCTACCTAATCGACAACGATGTTATCCCGTGTGCTTGGCATGAAGTGGAAGCCGTTGAAGAAGAGAAAAACGTGGAAGTCCAAGTTGATCATGTTTACGTGGCTGAGTCTCATCCTAAATTTATAGAGAAAACAGACATCCCCAATTTAAGAGTTCTTGGTTTTTCAACAATATGCTATAGCAGGGAAGGTTCGCCGAAACCTGAAAGAAATCCCGTGGTGATGATTTCGGTTGCAACCAACAGCGGCGAAGAAAAACAGTTTTTAGCAGGCGAAGATAAAGGCGACGGGTCAGTTATTGAGGCTTTTATAGATTACGTGCAAAGTTTTGACCCAGACATTATTGTTGGTTACGGCGTGAATAGGCAGGATTGGGCTTATCTTAACGAAAGGTGCAAGAAACTTGGGCTGCGGTTTTTCGTTGACAGGGCGAAAACTGAACCTCACACAAGCGTTTACGGCCACGTTTCAATAACTGGAAGGGCGAACGTTGACCTTTTCGATTTTGCAGACGAGTTTCCAGAGGTTAAGGTTAAAACCTTGGAGAATCTGGCGGATTATTTAGGTGTAATGAAAAATGAGAAGCGCATTTTGATTGAAGATGTTGAATTTGCAGATTACTGGGACGATAAAACGAAACGCGAATTGCTAAAACAGTTTTCCATGGACAGCACTCGCTGCATAATGGGAGTGGCTGAAGCCATTTTAGACTTCGCCATGCAACTTTCAAGCCTTGTAAGTTTACCCCTTGACCATGTGGGAACTGCCGCTGTAGGCTTCAGAGTAGAATGGTTTCTCATAAAGCACGCCCAGAAAATTGGAGAGCTTGTTCCAAAACGTGTTGAACAGCCGTATAGGCCGTACGTTGGCGCCATAGTGCTAAGCCCCAAGCCGGGATTGCATGAAAACATCGCCGTTTTAGACTTTGCATCCATGTATCCAAACCTTATGATAGCATACAACCTCTCGCCAGACACTTATGTCTCTCCAAAAGAGCCTGTTCCGCTGGGTGGATTTTATGAAGCGCCAGAGGTTAAGCACAGGTTTAGAAAAGAACCGCCAGGATTCTATAAGGAGGTTTTATCTCATCTTATAGGTGTTAGGGATGAAATCCGCTCGAAAATGAAGGCATACGCTAGGTACAGTGTTGAATACCGTGTTTTAGACGCGCGCCAAAAGGCTGTTAAGGTTATAACAAACGCTTCTTATGGTTATGCTGGATGGATAGGCGCAAGATGGTACATTAAACCTGTTGCTGAAGCCGCCACTGCGTGGGGAAGACACACAATTATTAACGCCATTAAAATGGCTGAGGAAGAAGGGTTAAAGGTTGTCTACGGCGACACGGACAGCATATTCATAAAGTATGAACCTGAAAAAGTGGAAAGGCTTACGGCAAGAATATGTGAAAAACTCGGTTTAGAAATAAAACCTGACAAAGTGTATACGCGCATCTTCTTCACAGAAGCTAAGAAACGCTATGCAGGACTTCTGCCGGATGGAAAACTAGACATAGTGGGGTTGGAAGTTATACGCGGCGACTGGGCAACAATAGCCAAAAAAGTTCAGGAAAAAGTTTTGGAAATAATCTTGAAGGAACAGTCTCCGCAGAAGGCTGCAAAATTTACTCAGCAGTTTATCTACGAGCTTAGGCAGAGGCGTGTTCCCTTCCGCGACCTTATAATTTGGAAAACCCTAACAAAACC
>Ga0209225_1000734_pt1 | contig 35576 bp, 36 predicted proteins | sample WasSprMetagenome_FD_184732 | JGI IMG/M metagenome (GOLD analysis project Ga0209225, IMG submission 184732) | Sulfidic aquatic microbial communities from Washburn Spring, Yellowstone National Park, USA - WS (SPAdes) (version 3) | ecosystem: Environmental > Aquatic > Thermal springs > Hot (42-90C)... | reverse complement strand
AGGGCTTGCCTTACCCTGCAGGAGTTGGCTGAGGCTTCGTGGGTTTGGCGGAAAGAGGGTTCAGGGACTCGGCGGTCAGCAGAGGAACTCCTTAAAGCCCTCGGTTTTACCCTGCGACCAGAAAAAATTGTAGCTGAGTTGGGGAGCACAGAAGCAGTAGTAAATGCTGTAGAAGCAGGCTTAGGTATTTCTTTAGTCAGCCGGTGGGCAGCAGAAAAATCGCTAAGTTTAGGGCGTATAGTTACTGTTCCTGTAGAGGGTATCCAATTTAAAAGATATCTTTACCTGGTACGCAAATCCCGGGAGCTATCTCCTCCTGCTGCGGCTTTTATAGAATTCATAGAAGGCTGGCGGTCGGGTCGTTATCATTTTAATAACGGGTAGGGAAGTTTTAGAAATGGAAGCGGCTGGTATTATATTGGCAGGCGGGAAGAGCACCCGCATGGGTACGAATAAAGCTCTGCTCTCTTTGGGGCAGGAAACGATGATAGGGAGAGTAGTAGGATTACTTAAGCTTATTTTTCCAGAAATCATTATTGTAACTAACGAACCTGACTTATATCAGGACCTGCAAGTTAAACTAGTACGGGATGTAATCCCGGCCCAAGGTCCTTTAAGCGGGATCCATGCCGGGCTTTTAGCGTCTCCTTACTGGTATAACTTTGTGCTCGCTTGCGATATGCCCTTTATTAATTTAGACTTGATAACTTTTATAGTAGAGGAAGCCCAGGGTTTTGATGGGGCCGTTCCTCGATGGCGCGGGTTTTACCAGCCTTTACACGCAGTATACTCGCGGAGCTGTATAGAGCCCATTGAAGCTTGTCTTAAAAGAAAGCTCACGCAGGTTATTGCTTTTTATCCTAACGTGCGGCTTAGGGTTTTGGATGCTGATGTTTTAAAGCGCTTTGGGGATCTGGAAACAATATTTTTTAATATAAATACTCCAGGCGATCTGGATAAAGCCAAGCATAAGTTGGAAAATGAAGGGGAAGGCAGGGCCGAAGCATGAAGGAGCCTGTGGAATGGGAAGGGGCTTTAAGTTTGCTAGAGGAGATTGTTACTCCTTTAACGCCGAAAAAAATCCCTTTAGCCGAAGCCGCAGGCCTTGTTTTGGCTGAGGAGATAATCTCCCCTGTACCTTTTCCCCCTTTTCCTCGTTCAAGGGTGGATGGATATGCCTTGGGCCCTTTCTCAGGAGAAAGTTACTGTTTAGTAGGGGAAGTACCGGCAGGGAAAAGTTACCCTCATCCTTTGGGGCCGGGAGAAGCCGTACGTATTTTTACCGGTGCCCCTGTACCTGAGGGCTCCTTGGGTATCCTCCCCCAGGAATGGGCCAGGGAAGAAGAGGGGAGGCTTTACCTGGCTTTTGGGGCAGATGCCTGCGTTTTGGCTTCTTTGATCCAAAAAGTAGGAGAAGAGATAGAACCAGGGGAAAAGGTATTAAAGACCGGGATGCCTTTGACACCGGCAGAAATAGGGTTGCTGGCTGCGTTGGGGTTTAAGGAAGTAATGGTTCATCCTAAGCCCAAAGTGGCTCTGATAGCTTTAGGCAGTGAGCTAGGGGATGTAGGCGAACGCCGGGAAAATACTGTACCCAGCAGTAACCTGTTCGCGCTGGAGGCTGGGCTAAAGCTGGATGGAGTTAAAGTTTGTTGCCTGCCCTCTGTACCCGATGATTTGGATAGAGTGACTTCGAGTATAAAAGAGATGGTAAACTCGGTTGATTTAATAATAACGTCTGGGGGAACAGGGGAAGGGAAATATGACCTTACAGCCCGCGCATTTTTAGAGGCTGGAGCCGAAATTTTATTTACCAGGGTTAATTTTCGCCCAGGAGGACGGGTAATAATGGCCAGTACGGGCTCGCGGTTCCTGGTAGGGTTACCTGGCACTCCTTCGGCAGCCCTGGTGGCCTTTCACCTTCTGGTACGACCGTTAATAAGGGCCCTGGCCGGGAAGAAATTAAGGCCTTACATCTGGAAAGGAGTATTAGCAGAGCAGGTGGAGAAGGAAAGGCGAAAACGGGTTTTCCATTATGCCTGCGCACGCAACAGAGATGGTATCTGGGAATTAACCCCGGTAAATTTAAAAGAAAGTCCTTTAAAGGCTGGAGTAGGCGCCAATGCCCTTTTGGATCTTCCGGCGGGGAAGTCGCCTATACCTAAAAATGTGGAATTAAATTTTCTACTCCTAAATTATGATTTCTAATAACAAGGAAAGGAGGCGAACAACCTGGTCGAAGGGTAGTTTATTTGACCAGGGGAAGAACGATGATACCTATAATCTCTGTAGTAGGTAAGTCAGATGTAGGTAAGACCACTTTGTTAGTGAAGCTCATACCCGAACTTAAGGCCAGGGGATATCGTATAGCTACTATAAAACACGACACCCATGGTTTCGATATCGATAGACCAGGGAAAGATACCTGGAAGCACGCCGAGGCGGGTGCCGATATCGTGGCCATATCCTCTCCTACTAAAGTGGCCTTTATTGAAAAAGTAGAGCGGGAGCTTACTTTAGATGAGGTGGCTTCTCGTATTAAAGGTGTAGATTTAATAATTACCGAAGGTTATAAGCGGGGAGATAAGCCCAAGATCGAGGTTCACCGGAAAGCATTAGGGGAGGGCCTTCTGTGTACTGAAGAAGAACTTTTAGCGGTGGTCACCGATGAACCTCTACCTTTAAATGTCCCCCTTTTCGGGTTGGATGATGTGGCCGGCTTGGCCGACTTTATAGAAGCCAGGGTACTCAAACGGGGGTAACATTATGTCCAGGCCTTTGAGCGCCTATGATCGTGCCCTCCTAGAGCTGGAGCAGGACATCCTTCGTATGGGCGACCATGTAGAGACCAGCATGGTAAAAGCTTTGGAAGCATTAAAACGGCAGGATACAGTTTTAGCCGGGCAGGTTATTGAGGGGGATACCTTAACTGACGACTGGAGCTACGATATCGAAGAGAGAGCTTTGGAACTCATTTCCCTTCAGCAACCTTTAGAGAAAGACCTGCGGATCTTGGCTACAGTAATGCGGGTGGGCAGGGAGCTAGAGCGTATTGGTGATTATGCTGTAAACATTGCAGAGGTAGCCTTAAGGCTGGCGGGTCAAGGGCCTTACTTTAAACCCCTGGTTGATATACCCCGCATGAGTGAGCTTGCCCAGACCATGCTACGCAAAAGCTTAGAAGCCTTTGTAACGCGCAAGGTGGAGACAGCTAAAGAGGTTATAGCTTCCGATGATGAAGTGGACCGGCTTTTTGAAAGCCTTTATGAAGAGCTTGTGGACTACATGAAAAAAGGCGCTCAGTATGTGGATCAGGCTAGCTATCTTGCATTGGTTGCACGCTATTTAGAGCGCGTGGCCGATCATGCTGTAAACATAGCGGAGATGGTTATTTTTCGGGAGACAGGTGTCCGCCGCCCTGGCCGAACAAAGTAATACAATTAGGAGGCTTACGGGGTGAACTTTTTTATCTTTTTAACCGGCCTTTTGGGTGGGTTGGCCCTCTTTATTTTTGGTACTAACTTGATAAGCGACGGATTAAGAAAGGCAGCAGCTCTAGAGGTACAGAAGATCCTGGGAACCTTCACCCGCAACCGGGTAGCCGGAATGTTAGTGGGTTTTGTGGTAACCATTTTTCTCCAGACCAGCGCTGTAACCAGTGTACTTTTGGTAGGTTTTGTCAGCGCGGGGCTCATGACTATGGAGCAGGCCTTGGGGGTGATTTTAGGGGCTGCTATAGGCTCTACTATTACAGTCCAGCTAATTGTATTCCGGATTACCGATTACGCTCCCTGGGCTTTGATTTTAGGGCTTCTCCCTTATCTTCTAGCTAGGCGGCGCAGGTGGCGCTATTTAGGGCAGGCGGTAGTGGGATTTGGCCTTTTATTTTACGGAGTAGCAACCATGTCTTCATCTGTTCAACCTTTAAAAGAGTACCCGGGCTGGATTCTACAAATCCAACATCTGGCCTCCCATCCTTGGCTTTTATTTGGGGCAGCCACTTTATTCACAGCTATTGTTCAAGGCAGTGCCGCTCCAGTTGCTTTGGCAATCTCCCTTGCTGAGCAGGGAATACTTTCTTTGGAGCCTGCTTTGGCCATAGTGTTGGGTGCCAATGTGGGTACCACGGCTACAGGGTTGCTTTCTAGCCTAGGGGCTTCTTGGGAGGCCAAGAGGGTAGCCTGGGGCCATTTCTTTTTCAAAATATCGGGAGCCTTGCTCTTTTTGCCTTTTTTATCTAGTTACGGCCGGGTATTAGCCTGGACTTCTACTTACCTACCCCGTCAGATAGCTAATGGGCATACGATTTTTAATGTAGTTAACATGCTTATCTTTCTCCCCCTTACTCCTTATGTAAGTAAAATGTTGGAAAGGCTGTTGCCTGAGCAACCTAAAGAAGAGAGAATAGCCAAATACCTAGATGAGACCCTCCTGGAGGTACCGGAGTTAGCTTTAAGCAGGGTTCGCCAGGAAATTTTACGCATGGCGGGTATAATTCGGGAGAAGATGTTTCCCCGGGTAATGCAACCCCTTCCTTTACGAGAGGAGGGGTTACTCCGGAAACTTAAAGAAGTGGATGATGTGCTAGATTTCCTCTACCAGGCTATTGCCAGATACCTGGCCCGCATTTCTCCAGGAGATGAAAAGGAAGAAGTGGAGAAGGCCCGCCTCTTGTATATAGCCAATGATCTAGAACATATAGGCGACGTTATGGTTCAGATAGCCAAACAGTGGCGAAAAATAGAGGATACTGGGCTTGCGTTTTCTGCTGAGGGCCAGGCTGAAATAGAGGAGATGTATAAGCTTGTACAGGAAAATTTTGATAAAGCCGTAGAAGCTTTTGCTTCTGCAGATTATAAGCTTGCGGTGCAGGTTATAAAGCAGCATCCAACGCTTCTTAAGATGGAAAAAACCTTGCGCTTCAATCATTTTCAGAGGTTGCAACAGGAGAACCGCTTAAGTCTAGAAACTACGGCTGTTCACATGGACCTCATAAATTATTTTTTGCGCGTCAATAGCCATACTGTAAGTATTGCCCAGGCAGTCCTTGGGATCATTTAAAAGTTGCACCCTGGGTGGTCATGTTGTATCCTTAAGTCGGCAGGAAAATGAATGGAAGCAGGGAGGTACGTTTTTATGCAGGGCATATGGGTGACCGAACTTCAAACTCCAAGTCTCGCTTTATCTTGTCGCGTTAAGAAAACCCTGCATTGGGAAAAAACACCCTACCAGGAGCTATCCATAGTGGATACGGAAGCCTTTGGCCGGATGTTGCTCCTAGACGATGTGATCCAGACTACAGTCAAGGATGAATTTGTTTATCACGAAATGATAGCCCATGTCCCCTTAAATACCCATCCCCATCCCCGGGAAGTCCTTGTGATAGGTGGCGGGGACGGGGGAGCCATCAGAGAAATTATCAAACACGCTAGTGTTACCCGGGCCGTTTTAGTGGAGATAGATGCTCGGGTGGTGGCGGCTGCACGCGAGTATTTGCCGGAGATCGCTTGCGGCCTTGATGATGCCCGGGTGGAGATACGGTTTGAAGACGGTATCGACCACGTGCGCCGTTTTGAATCCCAGTATGATGTGATAATAGTAGACTCCACAGATCCTGTGGGGCCGGCAGCGGGGCTTTTTACACGTGAATTTTATCAGAATGTCTTTAAGGCTTTAAAACCCGATGGATTGTTTGTTGCTCAGACAGAATCGCCGTTCTTTAACGGTGAGTTTATCAGGCGGGTATATTACGATATAGCCAGTGTTTTCCCGATAGCCCGTATTTATTTAGCGACTATACCAACTTATCCTGGAGGTTTGTGGACTTTCAGCCTGGGAAGCAAAGAATATGATCCTTTAGCGGTAGACCCTGCCCGTATACCCCGGCTCCCCACCCGTTACTATTCTCCGGAAATGCACCGGGCAGCTTTTATCTTACCACCCTTTGTGGAGGAGATAATTAAGCCTGAAGAAGAAAGAGATTAGACTTTAAAGTGGAGGGTTGAAGGGGAAAATTGAAAGATACATTCAACTTCCTAAAAGGGGGAGTATTCTTAGGGGGTAGCAGCAATTACGCGGGCGCGCAGGTATGCCTTCTAGGGGTACCCCTGGATGTGACCAGCACTTTCCGGCCGGGTAGCCGCTTTGCTCCCCAAACCATCCGGGCTGTATCGGAGGTATTAGAAGAATTTAGCCCTTTCCTAAAGCGGAGCCTAAAGGAAGTGACTTTCTGCGATTTAGGGGATTTAGAGATAGTACCTGGACAAGTAGAGGAAAATCTTGGCCGTATAGAAGAAGCTGCTTTTAAAGTATTGAAGGACGGTAAAATCCTCCTATCCCTCGGGGGTGAGCACCTGGTAAGTTATCCGTTAATCCGCGCGGCCCGGAGGGTTTATCCTGAGTTAGGTGTTTTACATTTTGATGCCCACGCAGACCTGCGAGAGGAATACCAGGGTGAAAAATATTCCCATGCTACGGTCATGCGCTTGGTGGCAGAGGAAATAGGGGCAAGTAGCCTCTATCAATTCGGTATTCGCTCCTGCACTTGGGAGGAATGGGTTTACGGGAGCGAGAATACCAACCTTTTTTTAGATCATATTGAGGCACCCTTATCCAAATTGATACCCGAACTTAAAGGGCGTCCTTTGTATCTTTCCGTGGATATAGACGTTGTCGATCCTGCCTATGCTCCGGGCACCGGTACTCCAGAGCCAGGCGGTTGTACACCTCAAGAGCTTTTCTCTGCCCTATACTTACTTAAAGGAGCTAATATCATAGGCTTAGATTTAGTGGAGGTATGTCCGGCTTACGATGCGGGAAACATAACTGCAATCCTGGCCGCAAAATTGGTTCGTGAAGCCATCCTTGCTTTTAGCCCCTTTTAAAACAAGAAGGTCTTCTCCCTTACAAAGGAGAAGGCCTTCTTTTATGCCTGCCGTGTGTGTCCAGATGGAGGCCAAAACAGCAAGGGCTTGTAGCGTGCTTAAGTTTTTGCTTTTACAGAGCCGAGATAAAAATAGAGTTAAGATAAAAAGCCACCTCCAGTATTTTTGAAGGCGGCCATGGACAGAGGATTTATACATTTTACCTGCGGCTTTGCCTACCGCTAGGCTTTGATTCTCAAGGTGGTGCCCCAGGGCGGAATCGAACCGCCGACACGAGGATTTTCAGTCCTCTGCTCTACCAACTGAGCTACCGGGGCAAAACTGGCGGAGCCGACGGGATTCGAACCCGCGATCTTCGGCGTGACAGGCCGACATGTTGAACCGCTACACCACGGCTCCACCACTGGTGGGCGATGGTAGATTCGAACTACCGACCCCTTGCTTGTAAGGCAAGTGCTCTCCCCCTGAGCTAATCGCCCATCTACTGCTCGTTGCGAGCTTTATTATATCACGGTGTGCTACTTAAAGTCAATGGTAACCCGGCTTTAAACATGATTTCCATGTATTTCACCCCGGGCCAGCGAGGCTAAAATACCGCCCGCAGATAGAACAGCAAAGGTTAAAAAAGAGATATGATTACTTGTAAGAAGTAGGGCAGAAGTCTCTGGAGTAATGGGGGTACCTTTAAAGTAAAAAGAAAAGATCAGCGCGACGACAGCCATGCTTAAGGCTTGACCTACAAGACGCATAGTTCCTAGGGTAGATGAAGCTATACCATAGTAAGTTTTAGAGACGGAGCTCATTACAGCATTAGTGTTGGGGGAGGAAAAAAGGCCGAAGCCTATACCCAGAAGGACTAGATTAGCTACTACGGCTATTAAGGAGGAGTAGGCCCCCAGGAAAGCCAGCGTGAATAACCCTAGGCAGGTTAGAGCCATGCCAGTAGAAGCTACAAGCCTGGGTTCTATTTTATCGGAGAGATACCCGGCCACTGGAGATAAAATAACCTGCATCAAGGATTGTACTAAAAGTATAGAACCTGCTAATTGGGGGTCTAAGCCCTTAACTACCTGGAGATACAAGGAAAGGAGAAAGCCGCTACCAAAGGTGGCGCTATAGTTGATGAGCGCAGCCAAGTTAGAAAAAGCAAAAGGCCTGTTAGAGATGAAAAGCTTGAGATTTAATAAAGGATAGGAGATACTTCTCTCATACCACACAAAAATAATTATTCCGGTTATACCTATAAACAAAAGAACTACATAAATGCTGCCTGAGGAAAGACCAGAGGCTCCATATATCAATGCTCCCAAACTAAGGACGGACAGAAAAGAACCTACAACATCGAACTTTTCTTCCCGGTTACCTACCCATTCACTTTTAAGTTTAGTTCCCGCCAAGGTTAAGGTCGTAACTCCTATCAAAAAGGTAACTAAGAAGATGGAACGCCAGCCGAAGTGGTGGGTTAAGAATCCTCCCAGAAAAGGGCCTAAAGTCAACCCGGTATAGACCGACGCAGCGTTGATTCCCAGAACACGGCCTCTTTCTTGGGGCGGGAAAACGGAAGTCAAGATGGCTACTGCTGTTCCAAAGATCATGGCACTACTTATTCCCTGTAAGGCACGGAAGGCTATTAAGGATAAAAGATTAGGGGCTAGGGCTGAAAGAAGGGAAAAGAGAGTATAGCTACTTATACCAGCCAGGAAAATTTTCTTCCGACCGTATAAATCAGCCAGGCGTCCAAAGGGCAAAAGGAAGGCCGCCGAAGTTAATAAAAAGGCCGAAACCACCCAATTAAGGCTTAAAGCGTCGGCCTTAAATTCGGCTCCTATAGTGGGGATGGCCAGGTTAAGGGAACTGCTTGTAAAAGGGGTGAGGAAAGAGGCAAGGGTAGCTGCTATTAACGCGACACGAGGTTGAACTACGTCTTGAGAGAGGGTTGACATAGCTAAGCCTGGTTCAAAAAACTTGACTGTTTCTATCATCAGCCAAGCCGGCCCCCAGACCAGGCTTTCGCCTCCTTCCGGATATTTGATTTGCCCTCGGGGGGCAGGGCGACAGGGGGCCTCGGCCCGGGAGTCCCACCCGGACGGGAGTGCTGCACCGGAAGGGCACAACCGGCACGGACCGCTCACGCGGGGAAGCTTTGGGCTTCCGCCAAGTTGTGTCGACCTCCCGGTGGGGAACCAGTCCCGCCTCCCGCGTCCTGTTAGGATCGCCTACCGGTTTGTCCGATACCGGCTAAACGGGGTCACCGTAAGGACAGGGCCAAAAGCTTTAAGTCGTACCAGACGGAATAATACGCTTCCTGCTGCCACGGGGCAAACCCGTTGTACACAGGAAGCTTCCCCTCCAGCCGCCTCAAGCAGGCCCTGACCCCACGGGTCATCCCTTCTCCTTCCCCCGGTGTATCAGGATTGACCTTCTGGGTCAGGTTTTGCTTGATTTGGGCTACTAATTGTTTAAGCTCTTTCGTTACCCGTTCCTTAAAGCCCATCGCCCGGCGGCCTATACTTAGTGCCGCCGCACAATGCACCGGAACGGCGTAACGCTCCATGTACTTCCAGTAACCTATGGTGGACGTGTGCCGGGCAGGCACGAGCTTGAAAGCCATTCCCTCTTTGACCGCCCTCCGGCACACCGCCTCCACCATCTTCGCAGAGGGAAAGTTGGAAGCCATGCGGTTAAACTTCTTATTGGTGTCCAGCCTGTCTTTACCGAAATCGAGGTCCTCCAAGGCAATCGGCTTGCCTAGAAAGAAGGCTATGTCTGCCACTACTTTGGCTAAAACACCTATCAGGTAGTCCCGCCGGAAGCCGCAAGCATAGCTCAAGTCAGGTACCCTGATGTACAGAAAACCGTTATGGTAGGTGATGACCTGAAATTCTCCTTTATACTTGCCCAGGTTGCTGGGGTACGGGACACTAAAACCTTCCGGCCACGGCTCCGGCTGGCCTGAAGTGTTTATATTGCATAAGGCCACTCCATCAGGGTTGGTATCCAAGGCCAAACAGCCAGAAGCTGTTTCGGGCTCCCGCACCCTGCTCAGTTCAAACGTCAGATGCACTATATAGCGGCCCGAAAGAAGACGGACCAGTTCTACTTTATAGGGCAGCTTCATGGCCAGCCATATCCGTACCAGGTCCCGGTACTTCTCTGGCAACCACAACCTGCCCTCCACCCTCGGGGCGCGGCTCATCTTCGGGCGGCCAAGGACGTCTTCGCCCAGCTTCTCCGAGAGGTGGGAGATGGTCACCGCCAGGTAGAACTCCCCCTCCCGGTAAGTTACCTTTATGTTCGGGTTGCCGCCCTTGGTCTCGTCTCCCCGGGAGTAGAGGCGGTTTTTGCGGGCGGCCCGCCACTCCTCCCGCGTGGCCCGTCCTTTGCAGACTCTTTCCCAAAGCTTTCTCCCGCCAAACACTACCTTGGGTACGGTCCTGTTCTCCCGGTGGGCCTCCAGTTCGGCCAGCTTCTTCTCTAAAGATGCTACCCGGTTGCTCCGCCCCCTGACCACCAGGCGGAATTTTTCAATGACTTCTGGAGCAGCCCCTTTTTTCTCTGCCCCCGCCAGCTTCCTCATAGCCAGGCCGAGCTTCTTCCTTGCCCGGCCCAGCTTCTTTTCCGTCTCCTCAATCTCCAGTCCCAGCAGCTCTTTCTGGGAGTCCAGCAGGACTTGCGCCTTAAGCCTGGCGTCGTCTGCATACCGGGAGTTGAGACCGAAAAGCTCCTGGCCGAGCTTCTTAACCTCGTCGCGGGAAGTACCTTCCAGAAGCCGGTTGAAGGCCCACCTCATGCACGCACAGAAAAGCCGCATCTCCGTAACAAGAGGGTCTTCATCACCCCGGCTCCACTTGGAAGACCGGAAGGGCGGGTAAATTTCCGGAAAGAACTCCCCGCATACTGTAAAGCTAAATTTGTGCCTTTCCTGCTTCTTCGGCATTCCTTATCAGCTCCCGGAAGCCCTGCCGGATTTTCCGCCACTACACGGTAGCCCTTCTCCCGTGCGTATGCCCGCAGTCCCTCCAGTTGCCGTTCCAAATTTCCAGCGAAAGCCTCTTCCTTCGTAGACACCCGGGCGTAGAGGACAACCGCGTCCGGCTCTGCCTTTATCCCTCCCACCCCTCAAAATGCGGTTGATTTCTTCCACCGGGTATCTCCGCATGTACATGCGGGCAACCGTACGGGCTTAATCAGTCCCTGTTTTTCCCATGTCCGAAGCCTGTTCGGGTGTACACCTAATCTTTTTGCTGCTTCTCCAATGGATAAGAGTTCCATATTTTTATGGTAGCAGAATAGTTAAGTACAATCAATTAACAGTCAAATCCCTCGAAGCTGCTGCAGACCTCCTTGAGGGTTTAGAAATGCTTTTCCTCTGCAATTATACCTGTAGACAAAAGTGAGATAAAGCCTTGAGAAAGGGATTATTATTGCTGCATTTTAGTTTTCCAGTGTATTATAAGAAAGGAATATTAACAAGGCAAGATACCCGTATTTTAAGGAAGGGGTACTAAACAAAATGGTGGTAGGGGTCTGTACTGTAGAGCTTCGCCTTTTAGAAGCACAGACTTTAAAGGATAAACGCCGGGTGATCAAAGGGCTGCTAGATAGGGTAAGACAGCGTTATCAAGTAGCGGCTGCCGAGGTAGATCATCAAAATTCCCATACCAGGGCTACCTTAGGAATAGCATGTGTTAGCAACGCAACTCAACATGCGGACGAAGTTCTGGCAGCCATCCTTCGCTTTATTGAAGCCCAGGATGAGCTAGAAGTATTAGAGTATCACACTGAGGTATTGTAAATAAATGGAGCTTTGGAGGACGGGTAGATTTTATGCCCCTTCACGTAGTGTTAGTTGAACCCGAGATACCTCAAAATACAGGTAATATCGCCAGAACCTGTGCCGCCACCGGGAGTATCCTTCATCTTGTTCATCCCTTAGGTTTTTCCTTAAATGAAAAATACTTGCGCCGGGCCGGGCTTGATTACTGGGACAAAGTGAATATAGAAGAACATAGCAGCTGGCTTGCCTTCTGTCAGGCTTATCCTAATGCCAACTGCTATTATTTTTCTACGAAAGGCCGAAGGCTCTATACTGAGGTAAAATATAGTGACGGAGATTTTCTTATTTTTGGACCTGAAACACGGGGTTTATCGGCTGAGATACTTTCCCAAGCTGGAGAGCGAGTGTTACGTATTCCTATGCGCCCAGGTTTACGCTCCCTAAATTTAGCTAGTAGCGTTGCCCTGGTTTTATATGAGGCTCTAAGGCAGTTGGGGTTTCCAGGTTTAACGTGATAAATGGAGATAATAATCTTAGACATCTTTAAGCAGGAGAATCGTAAAAGTTGAGGTATATTATTCTTTAAAAGCCTTGATGACCTTAAAATCTAATTTTTATGAGGAAAAATTCCATGAGCGAACTTTTGGAAAGCAGGGAATACCGGGATGAGGAAGGAAACTTCATGGGTACTTTGGAGGTAACCATGGATATAAAGCCCCTCCAAGCTATTACTGGGGAAAAGAGGATTATGGATAATTAAAATTCGCAATGAGTATAAGGCAAAGGGATAGTTCTGGATAAAAAATAGTAAATTTGTTGTTTTAAGGTTGGGGAGTTCTCCTTAAGGCATCTATAAATGGAGATCGGTTTAAGGTTTAGGAAGGGGAGACTTAAATTTGGAGCAGGGGCTAAATGTACAAGGTTTTAGTTATAACGGATATAAATTTTCCTTTGGTGAACGCACTTACATTATGGGTATACTCAATGTTACACCGGATTCTTTTTCCGACGGTGGTTTGTATTTTGACTTGGACCGGGCTTTAGAGCGGGCCTACAGCATGGTGGAAGCTGGCGCGGATATCATAGATGTAGGAGGAGAGTCTACACGGCCAGGATCAGATCCTGTTCCCTTGGAGGAGGAATTGCGCCGAGTCCTCCCTGTGGTAGAAAGGCTGGTTCGTGAGCTTAAAGTTCCTATATCTGTAGATACTTACAAAGCAGAGGTGGCGCGGCAGGCCTTAGAACGGGGAGCCACCTTGATTAATGATATCACTGGCTTGCGGGGCGATCCCCGGATGCCTGAGGTGGTGGCCCGTTTCGGGTGTCCTGTAGTAGTTATGCATATAAAGGGTACGCCTAAGAATATGCAGGAGAATCCTACTTATGAGGATGTAGTAGCGGAGGTAAAGGAATACCTGCTAGAAGGGATCCGGCTTGCGGAGGAAGCGGGCTTGTCCAGAGAAAAAATTATTATTGATCCAGGGATAGGGTTCGGCAAGACTGTAGAGCATAATTTAGAGATCTTAAGGCGCCTTAAAGAATTTAAAGCCTTAGGACAACCCCTCCTGGTGGGTACCTCCCGCAAATCTTTTATCGGCAAAATTCTTAATTTGCCCGTAAACGAGCGCCTCCTGGGGACGGTGGCCACAGTAGCCTTAAGTATAGCTGGAGGGGCTGATATCGTACGCGTACACGATGTCGGTGAGATGAAACAGGTGGTACAGATGGCTGATGCCGTAGTAAGGGGTTATTACCATGGATAAGATTTCTTTAAAAGGGATGTCTTTTTATGGTTATCATGGCGTACTGCCCGAAGAAAAGGCTTTAGGGCAGCGTTTCTTGGTGGATGTGGTTCTTAATCTGGACCTTTACCCTGCAGGACATAAGGATTCCATCCAAGAAAGCGTTGACTATACCAAAATTTACTCCTTAGTTAAGCACATAGTTGAAGGAGAAAAATTTAACCTTATTGAGGCTTTGGCCGAAAGAATCGCGGGTAAGATATTGGAGCAGTTTAAAGTTGTGCAACAAGTCACAGTTACTGTTTCCAAGCCGGAAGTACCTATACCTGGGATACTTTCCGGTGTTCAGGTAGAGATAACCCGACGCCAGCTTACACGGGTAATTTTGGCCTTAGGCTCTAACATTGAACCCAAAGAAGAATATATCCGCCAGGCCGTGCGACTACTTCATAATCATCCTCGCATTACTGTTCGTAAGACTTCTTCCCTTTACTTAACTGAACCGGTGGGCTATAAAGAACAAGATTGGTTCCTTAATGCGGTGGTGGCCTGCGAGACAGATTTGAGCCCCCTCGAGCTTTTACAGGAGACCCAGCGGATAGAGGTTATGCTGCAGCGAGAACGGAAGATCCACTGGGGCCCACGCACTATTGATATAGATATTATTTTATACGGGAAAGAGAGGATAAACTTGCCTGAGCTTATAATACCTCACCCCCGAGCTTTTGAAAGAACCTTTGTCTTGGTACCCTTGGCGGAAGTGACGGAAGAAGAAATTTACGCTGGCAAGACGGCTAAAGATTTCTTGGCCCAACTTAAGCACCCTACTAAAGTAGAATATTACGGGCCTCTGAAATTTTAGATAATAAAATTTTAATTGGTGATTTCTGGGTAAGGTGGTTGAAATTTTTGATGTTTGAGCTGGATAAAATTGAGCAAGCAGTCCGCATGATATTAGAGGCCATTGGGGAGGACCCTGACCGGGAGGGCCTCCGGGACACCCCCAGGCGGGTGGCCGCAATGTACCAAGAAATTTTTGCTGGGCTACAGCAGGACCCGGCAACGGTGTTTACTGTACACTATACTGAAGAGCATGAGGAGCTGGTTATAGTTAAAGATGTTCCTTTTTACTCCATGTGCGAGCATCACTTGTTACCTTTTTTTGGTAAGATACATCTGGGCTACATACCGCGTAAGGGCCGGGTGGTGGGATTGAGCAAATTGGTGAGGGGGATTGAAGTTTTCACCAAGCGGCCCCAGCTTCAAGAACGCCTTACCAAGCAGATTGCCGATGCCATTATGAAATATGTGCGGGCGCTGGGGGTTATAGTAGTAATAGAGGCTGAGCATATGTGCATGACTATGCGGGGTGTAAAAAAGCCGGGATCCTTAACAGTTACTTCCGCGGTCCGGGGCGTGCTCCATGATGATGAAGCTTTACGTTCGGAAGCTTTAGCGCTTATCAAAGGCGGGCGTTCTCATTTAGTTTCTTGACTTCCACTGAAGGGAGGTTATATAATTACAACTGAAAAGTTGATAAGTGTCGGGGTGTAGCTCAGTTTGGTTAGAGCGCATGGTTCGGGACCATGAGGTCGGGAGTTCGAGTCTCCCCACTCCGACCAGGTTAAAAGGGCGCAAGACTATGCGCCCTTAAATTCTGTGTGCCCTTAACAGGTGTCTGAAGGCTGCTGAGTTCGTAAACTTACTCGAGCAATATTTGGGAATTTTATGGGTAACTTATGCGCACTGTATACTAGGTATGTAATAAGGTATGGGGGCGGATTTGACCGCCCCCTTTTAAACGATAACCCTTTAAAACTTGTACCTGCTTTTCTTACTTACCGAAATATCTTTTAAGAAGCCCTTCTAGAGCTTGGGCGTGGCGGGCTTCATCCCGGGAAGATTCGTCGAAGAAATCATGAGCCTGATCTATGTTGTTCTCTTTAGCCTTTACTGCGGCCTCCCTTTTGCCCCGGTTGGCGTGCTTCTCGCCCTCCAGCATTCTTTCGAGATTTTCCTTGGTGGAAGCGGAAATTTTACCGTTCAATTCGGCAAAGTGGGCTGCATGACAGGCTTCTTCCCAGGCTATTTTTTCCAGAACTTCGGCGATCTCTGGATAGCCTTCCCGCTGGGCCTGGCGGGCCATGGCCAGGTATAACCCGACCTCTGTTGTTTCGCCCCGGAAGTTAGCCTCTACGGCTTCTTCAAGTGCAGTGCCTTTGGTGACACCCAGTTGTACTTGATTGACTAGTTCGGACATTAAGCAGACCCTCCTTTAAAGTAGTAATTATTATTATTAAGCGTTTGCAGTTTAGATTATAAACTGGTTATGATTACCCGTCAAGTGTCTCATGGCGCTGTGTTACTACCGGGACATGAAAATAATGCTTTTTGATTTTATGAGCAGAGTAAAAGGAGAAATTTTATTGGGAAGGAGTTTTATATTTTACGTAGAAATATGAAACCCAGGTATGAGGTACGAACCTTTTGTCCATCTACATGTACATAGCGAATATAGCCTCCTGGATGGTGCTGCCCGGCTGGAAGAGTTGGTTGAAGCCGCGGCAAGTTTAGGTATGCCTGCCTTAGCCCTAACAGATCACGGGGTAATGTACGGAGTGGTAGATTTTTATAAGGCGGCCAAGGCCCGTGGTATTAAGCCTATTTTGGGCTGCGAGGTCTATGTGGCTCCACGCAGCCGCTTTGATAAGGAGCCCCACCGGGACAATTTTCAATACCATTTAGTTTTGCTAGCGGAAAACGAAATAGGGTACCGCAACTTGATGGCGTTAGTTTCTGCAGCCTACCTAGAGGGTTTTTATTATAAGCCGCGGGTAGATAAAGAACTTCTGGCCCGGCACCGGGAAGGGCTTATAGCTTTAAGTAGTTGCCTTGCAGGAGAAATACCTACCCTTCTCTTAAACGGTCAAGAGGAAAAGGCCTTTGAGGTAGCCGGCTGGTACCGGGAGGTTTTTGCTCCTAGTGGGTTCTTCCTGGAGTTACAGGATCAAGGGCTTCCCGGACAGTCCAAGGTAAATGCTGGGTTGATAAACCTAGCACGTAAGTTGGGGATAGCTCTGGTGGCGACCAACGACGTTCACTATGTACGGCGGGAGCAAGCGCGGCTTCAGGACGTTTTGTTGTGTATACAGACCGGCAAAACACTCCAGGAAGAGCAAAGGCTGCGTTTTATCACTCCTGAGTTTTATCTTAAAAGCCGGGCGGAAATGGAAGAACTTTTCGGCGAAGTTCCTGAAGCTCTGGATAATACTTTAGAGATCGCAGAACGCTGCTCTTTTGATTTTGAATTTGGCCGGTTGCACCTACCGGAATATCGCGTGCCCCCAGGTGAAACTCCTTCTTCTTACCTTCGCCAACTTTGTTATGAAGGGCTAAAAAGACGGTATTTACCTCCCACCAGGGAGGCCCAGGAGCGATTAGAACATGAGCTTAATATTATCGAAAGGATGGGTTACCAAGGGTACTTTTTAATAGTGTGGGATTTAGTAAATTTTGCCAAAAAGCGAGGAATTCCTGTAGGGCCGGGACGGGGTTCGGCAGCCGGAAGCCTGGTGGCTTATTGCCTGGGCATAACTAATATTGATCCTTTGCGGTATAACCTGCTTTTTGAGCGTTTCCTTAACCCCGAACGGGTGAGCATGCCGGATATCGATATAGATTTTTGTTTTGAGCGCCGGGACGAGGTCATAGAGTATGTACGGCAAAAATACGGCGAGGATCATGTGGCGCAGATTATAACTTTTGGTACTATGGCGGCGCGGGCGGCCGTCCGTGATGTGGGGCGAGTTTTAGGCTGGCCTGTAGCCGAAGTGGACAGGATTGCCAAGTTGGTTCCCGCTGAGCTGGGAATTACCCTGGATCGAGCCTTGGAGGTCTCTCCGGAGCTTAGGGGGCTTTACCAGAATAGCAACCGGGTGCGAGAATTGTTGGATACTGCCCGGGCTGTGGAAGGATTGCCGCGCCATGCCTCTATCCATGCGGCAGGCCTTGTTATAACTCCTGAGCCCCTCGTCCGTTATATTCCCTTGCAAAAAACCGGTGATGCCATAACCACTCAGTTCCCCATGCAAACAGTGGAGGAACTGGGGCTTTTGAAGATGGACCTTCTGGGCCTGCGCACTTTGACCGTCATCGGGCACACAGTGGAGATGGTGCGGAAGCAAGGTAAAGAGATAGATATAGAGAACTTGCCCCTGGATGACCGGAAGACATACGAACTTTTATCTACCGGAGAAAGTACAGGCATATTTCAGCTAGAAAGTTCCGGTATGCGTTCTTTATTGCGGAGCCTAAAGCCTGAACGTATGGAGGATATTATAGCCCTGGTAGCACTCTACCGGCCGGGCCCGTTGGGTAGTGGTATGGTAGAAGATTTTATCCAGAGAAAACATGGGCTTGTACCCGTTACTTATCCTCACCCCGATTTAGAGCCGGTTTTAAAGGAAACTTATGGTGTTATCCTTTATCAAGAACAGGTAATGCAGATAGCGCACCTTATGGCCGGCTACACTTTAGGCCAGGCTGATGAGCTGCGCAGGGCTATGGGGAAGAAGAAACCCGAGGAGATGGCCCGTCACCGGAACCAGTTTATAGAGGGGGCTGCGAAAAAAGGATATGATCCTGGCCTTGCCGCCCACATCTTTGACCTTATGGAGTATTTTGCGGGATACGGCTTTAATAAATCCCATAGTGCCGCTTATGCTCTTGTAGCTTACCAGACAGCTTATCTTAAGGCCCACCACCCGGCAGAGTTCATGGCCGCCCTTTTAAGCAGTGTAAGCCAGCATCTGGAGAAGGTAGCGCCTTATTTAGAAGAGTGCCGCAGGCTGGGCATTAAGGTGCTTCCGCCGGATATAAATGAATCGGGGGTGGATTTTAGTGTAGGAGATGGCCACATCCGTTTCGGACTGGCAGCTATAAAGAACGTGGGGAGGGCAGCAGTAGAGGCTATACTTGCAGCCCGGGAAGCAGGTGGCCCTTTTACCTCCTTAGCTGATTTTTGCCGCAGGGTGGACCTGCAGGTTGTCAACCGCCGAGTTTTAGAAAGCCTTATTCGGTGCGGAGCCTTCGATTCTTTGGGCAAGGGGAGAAAGCCCCTCCTCGAGGCACTGGATGCTTGTATAGAGGCGGCCAGCCAGACCCAGAGCGACCGGAAAAAAGGGCAGGTATCCTTGCTGGATATGGTAGGAGCAACTTTGGAAGATCCTTCCTTACCCGAGGTGCCCGAATTTTCCCAGGAAGAAATCCTGGCCATGGAGAAAGAACTGCTGGGGTTCTATTTGAGCGGTCATCCCTTAGAACCCTATACTAAGAGCTTGCGAAGGCTAACTACCCATACTTTAGCCGGGCTTACGGAGCTTGCTGACGGGGCTCCTGTAGTTGTGGGAGGCGTTCTAGTAGGTTTTCGTAAAGTGATCACCCGCCGGGGGGAACCCATGGCTTATCTGGTGCTTGAAGACTTCGGCGGTCAGGTAGAAGTACTCGTCTTCCCGCGGGTGTATGAACGCTGCCGAGATTGGTTATTTAAGGACCAGGTTTTGCTGGTGGAGGGACGTGTAGACCGGGAAGAGGAAGGGGTAAAGGTACTGGCCGATCACTTAGAGAGGCTCCCCAAAGATGAGATGCCGAGCTTATACTTAAAGATAGAAGAGGGGAGAGGATTAAAGGAGCTACAAATGGTTTTGGCCGCCCATCCGGGGCCGCATCCCGTGTACTTTTATTTTCCCGAGAAGAGGCGCAGGCTTCTGGCCAAGCGCAAGTATTGGGTTACATTAGCTCCTCCTCTTTTAAAGAAGCTGGTTGATATTTTGGGGCAGGATAGGGTAAAAGTAATACCGGGAAAGTGACAAGTGTCTCATGGAGCCTCGCCACCACCGGGGCATGAAAATCATGCTTGTTGATTTTCTGAACAGAAAAGAAGAAGGAAAGCAGGAATATGGTAAAGTGGGTGGAATAAAGGTTTTATTAGATAATGGAACAAAAAAGCTTAAATTAGGGGGGAGAGGGCGCATGGAAAATTCTTCAGTAGTAAGCGGGGACTACATTGTAGTAAAAGCCCTGGAAAACGGGGTGACTATTAGCGGGCTTACCCGTGGGAAGGATACCAAATTTCACCATTCAGAAAAGCTGGACAAGGGTGAGATAATGATAGCCCAGTTTACCGAACATACCGCGGCTATGAAAATCCGCGGTAGGGCGGTTGTCTTGACCAAGTTCGGTAGCCTGGAAGCGGGGGAGTGAGAGGATATGTGGACGGTTGTTTATATCGCTTCCAGTGAGAAGGCAGCCACACGCTTAAAAGAAATTTTAACCCGGGAAGGCCTTTTGGTCAAGCTTAGGCCGGTGGGTACTTCCCAAGGAGAAAATTTAGGAGGTTATGAGATTTTGGTTCCCGAATCCGAAGCAGAGGAAGCACATGAAATTTTAAGTTCGGCCTTATCGCGTTAAGTAAAGGAGCGGAGCTTAGTGAAAACAATAGGGGTGCTAACCAGCGGGGGCGATGCCCCGGGAATGAATGCGGCCATTAGGGCTGTAGTGCGCAAGGCTCAGAAGCTAGGTGTAGAGGTGATAGGTGTTGCCCGGGGGTACGCGGGTTTAATCCAGGGTGACTTCCGGCGGCTAACCTCATCTACGGTAGCGGATACCATCCACCGCGGGGGTACCATACTTCTTACGGCCCGCTCGGATGAATTTCTCACTGAGGCGGGCCGTGCTCGAGCTTTGGAGAATGCCCGGCGGGAAGGGATGGAAGGTCTTGTGGTTATAGGAGGTGATGGTTCCTTCCGGGGGGCCCTACACCTGCACAAAAAAGGGTTTCCGGTTATCGGTGTCCCTGCCACTATTGATAACGATATCCCTGGTACTGATTACACTATAGGCTTTGATACAGCCCTTAATACGGCTGTGGAGGCCATCAATAAGATCCGGGATACGGCTACTTCCCATGAACGGATCTTTATCATAGAAGTTATGGGCCGCGGTTCTGGCCAATTGGCCCTTGCTGCTGGGCTGGCGGGTGGGGCAGAGTCTATATTAATACCCGAGCGGCCTATCGATTATGATGAGATTGTAAACCGGCTGGAACGGGGGCGGAAACGGGGGAAACTCCATAGCATCATTGTGGTTGCTGAAGGTGTGGGAAGCGCTTTGGAAGTAAGTAAAGAGATAGCGCGCAGGACGGCCCTCGAAAGTCGGGTAACTATCTTAGGTCACATACAGCGGGGTGGCAACCCTACCGCTTTTGACCGTATTTTAGCTAGCCGGTTAGGAGCTAGGGCGGTGGAGCTTTTGGTGTCAGGTGTAAGCGGAAGGATGGTAGGGATACAGAATAACCGTATAGTGGATTTAGACTTAGAAGAAGTGCTTAAGGCTAAAAAAGATATTGATCAGGAGGTTTACGAATTAGCCAATGACCTCGCTTTGTAGGCGCCGCCGGACAAAAATAGTTTGCACTTTGGGACCGGCCAGCGAAAGGGTAGAGGTTTTAGCCCGGATGATTAGGGCCGGGATGAATGTAGCTCGCTTCAACTTTTCCCACGGCACCTGGGCCGAGCACGGAGCCAGGATAGAGGCTGTAAAAAAGGCTGCCGCACAAGTAGGAGCCAGGGTGGCCTTGCTTTTAGATACCAAAGGCCCTGAGATCCGCTTGGGTAAGGTAAAACCGGGTGTAGTGCTGAAGGACGGTAAGGAAATTATACTTACTACTGAAGATGTGGAAGGAGATGAGGAGCGCCTCCCCGTTACTCTCCCTGATTTGCCACGGGATGTACGGCCCGGACAGCAGATCCTTCTCGATGACGGGATGATAGAGCTGGAGGTTCTGGCTACAGATTCCACCGAAGTGAAGTGTCTGGTTAAACACGGGGGCGAGATCTCCAGCCATAAAGGGGTCAACATACCAGGGGTGGTTTTAAACCTTCCCGCGCTGACGGACAAGGATGTGGCCGATATAGAGTTTGGCCTCAAACAGGGGATAGACTTCATCGCCCTTTCTTTTGTTCGTACTGCCCAGGACGTTTGGGAAGCAAAGCGCCTGCTTAAAGAGTATAAAGCCCAGGTTGGCATTATAGCTAAGATTGAAAACCGTATCGGTGTGGAAAATATAGATGAAATCATAGAAGTGGCCGATGGCGTTATGGTGGCCAGGGGGGATTTAGGAGTGGAGATACCTGTAGAAGAAGTTCCCCTGGTCCAGAAGATGATCATAAAGAAATGCAACCGGGCTGGAAAACCGGTCATCACTGCTACACAAATGTTAGAGTCTATGGTGCGCAACCCCCGGCCTACCCGGGCCGAGGTCGCAGATGTGGCCAACGCCATCCTAGACGGGACGGACGCCATCATGCTTTCCGCGGAGACGGCTGTAGGCCGCTATCCCGTGGAAGCGGTGGCTACTATGGCGCGTATAGCCCGGCGCACGGAGGAAAGCCTGCCTTATGAAGAAATTTTAAGACGAGAAGGTATGGGCGAGCGGACGGCCACCGATGCCATAAGCCATGCTAGTTGCGCCATTGCCCTACAATTGGGGGCTAAGGCTATTATAACTCCCACTGCTTCCGGAGCCACCGCCCGCCGTGTGGCCAGGTATCGGCCTCCGGCTCCCATTTTGGCTACTAGTGCTAACGAAAAAGTTTTAAACCAGTTATGCCTGGTCTGGGGGGTAGAGCCTCTTCTGGTAGAAAGAACAGAAGGTACAGATGAGATGGTAAATGCGGCAGTCAACGCGGCCGTGCGTTCCGGCCAGGTGCATGAAGGCGACCTGGTAGTTATCACGGCCGGGGTACCTGCTAACGTACCGGGGACCACCAACCTTCTTAAGGTACATATTGTAGGTGAGGCGTGGGAGTAAAGTGAGGATGCTTGCTTCCCGGGGCCGGGTCCAAGGAAGACCACCCTTTAGTTTCCAGAGATACAACCCTCTGGTAGGGTTCCACCACGATGCGGCCGGAAGACAAGCGGGCTATTTCCGGATAGGGTCTCGCTTCTTCCAGCCGCGGAGGTATAGCTACTGTATGAGCTATGCGGAGCTGAGAGGGCTGCATTGTTAAGGCCAGGATTACTGCACCTGTATCTCCTTGATATCCTGCGTGGGCTATACCCTTTAGGTGGCCTAAAATGAAAATACTTCCCAAGGCGCGTACAATAGCGCCTTGGTGAACATGGCCGAGGAGGACTAGATTGCCTTCCACCGTAAGCTCTTGGCCCGAGCGCAAGATTAGCTCTTTGAGGACTGTAGGTGGTTCGGATGGTGGTTTAGGAAGAGCGAGAGAGCCGGCTTCCCTAGCAGGTACCAGTCCATAATGCCGGCAGAGCTCTTCCAGTTCCGAAACCTCCTTAGCTGTCAAGGGGAAGGAGGGTGAGAGGATAAACCGGGCGCCCCGGAAGAACCCTTTTGCTTCTTCAAACTTAGTCTTTAAAGCTTTTTTGATCTCTTCTAGGTCGCTTTGCCCTTTAAACTGGATGACCAAACCTTGGCGAGTGCCCTTTATAGTTACGACTTCTTGAGCCATAGCTCTACCCCTTATCGTCAAAATTTGTCACACTAATATCCTTTTCGCTTTGGTTACCTTATTTTCCTTCTTTAGACCAGAGAAAAGAGCAGCTTACATCGAAGGACATAGAAAAATGTAGAAAGAGGTAACGGTATGATCCCTTTAAAGTTTGGCTCCCAGGTCGTGTGCTGTAGAGGCATAATCTTTGATAAAGATGGCACCCTTTTAGATTCTTTCGTTATCTGGCCCCGCCTTATACAAAAGCGGGTGGAATACATAGAGCAGTATTTCCCTTTAGATGCGGAAACTAAGAAAATTATTTTGAAGGCCATGGGACTTAAAGAAGATAATACAGTGATCCGTAGAAGCCCTATAGTGGTAGGGACAAGACGGCAGACGGCTGCCGCAGTGGCCACTGTCCTGTTCTTACGCCTGGGAATTCCCTGGGATGAAGGTCTGGCTAAAACGTTAGAGGCTTTTGCGAACTGCGATGAAAATACAGGGCTGGAGTGGCAGGCCGTCTTGGTACCTGGGGTAAAGGAAGCCTTAGAAAGATTGCATGCTTCCGGTTGCAAGCTGGCCGTAGCCACTAACGACGATCTCGAGCGTACTATGGCTTTAATGGAGTTGAGCGGTCTTAAGCCCTATATTTCTGCTTATGCCTGCCGGGATGAGGTTAGTGAGAGCAAACCGGCTCCGGAAATGGTCTTTTTGGCCAGCGAACGCATGGGTTTGTCGCCTTCGGAGTGTGCGGTGGTGGGGGATTCCCTTTTAGATATAGAGATGGGGAAAAGGGCCGGGGTAAAGGTAGCAGTAGGAGTTACTACCGGAGCCTGTTCCGCCCATGAACTGGAAGGTTACGCCGATATTGTACTCCCAAGTGTAGCCGCGATAATTCCTGTCTGAGAAGCCTTGATGCTCCCGTGTTATCTTTTATCGCAACCTGTGTTTTAGCTGCGATAGTTCCTGTTTGAGAAAGGGCTTGAGGTTTTAAGTTCGTAAATCGAAGTTGTGAGGTAGTAAAAATGGTAAAAAAGCTTTTACAGTTCCTTTTGCTTTTCGTTTTGCTACTGATGGGTGTGGGATTGAGCTTAAGGCCCGTGGCACTCCCTTCTACTGTTTCAATAGAGCAGGTAGGGCTTATAGCAGGGGAAGCGTATTCCATGGGCGAGGAAGGGGAAAAAATTATTAGAGCTTACGAGCAGGTTTTAAAGGAGGAAGGATTTCCCTTCCGCCGGGTAACTTGGGCAGAACTGGCTTCATTATCACCGTTTAAAAGAAACTTGCAATATCAGGCTCTGATTTTACCTGAAAAAGTTAACGCGATTCTTCCACCAGGTGGTAAAGAGATTTTACGTCAGTTTGTGGAAGCAGGGGGTAAAATCCTTTTAGTTTTCGATCCCGGCAGTCGTTCTCCAGAAGGAAATATCCTGGAGGTTCCGCTTCTTGCGGATATGGCAGGAGTGGTGTACTCTCCACCTTACTATGAAGGTTACTGGCTCTTTCCTTCACCGGAGATAGCCTGGGAATGGGGGATAACTCCGGGGAAGCTCGATAAGGAAAATGCCGTTGCGGGATACGGATATGGCCGGTTAAAGTTTACCCATGCCCGGACCCGGCTTTTAGATGCTGATGAAGTAGCCTTTGACTTTCCACCGGGTGGCCGGGTGGCCGTGCTCACCCAGAAATTTTATCCTTCTGGTGGAGCGGTGTTTTTTGCAAATTTAAAGCTAGGTTTTCATAAGCTTATGTCGGACGATCTTACCTTGCGCTCCGTTTTGAGGACCTTTCTTATCCGGGCTGTTCATCTTTCCCGCCTCGTTAACACTCCTTCTGGGAAGGGGGGTATCGTATTAAATTTTCACCTGGACAGCAATGCCCACCTGCGGCCTTTAAGAGCTATGCTGCATAGGGAGATTTTCCGGCCGGAGCTTGCTTACTCCATACATATTACGGCGGGTCCGGATACTTACCAGCCTGGTGACGGACTAGGATTTGATGCGGCTTCTCCGTTTAAAGGCCGGCCTTGGGTAAAGATGCTGGCTCCCTACGGAGCTATTGGAGCCCACGGGGGCTGGATCCACAATTATTTTGCTGCAAATTTAGAGAAGATGCCCCAGGAAGAAGCCTTCCGCTACCTTGAACTCAACTTCTCTACCCTAGAAGAAATAACAGGAAAAAAGGTGTTAGAGTATAGCGCACCAGCGGGTAATCATCCACCTTTTGTAACCGAGTGGTTAGAACGCCGTGGTGCCCTGGCTTATTACAGTGCCGGAGATACGGGTTCCAGCCCTACCCGTAGCTTTTTACGGGGAGAGCCGGTAAGCGGGAAGCTTTGGGCTTTCCCTGTAACACCCTTTAGGGAATATGCTGCGCTAGAAGAACTTATAGCTGCTAAGGTCCCTCTCGAAGAAACCAAGAAGTGGCTGGAGGATTTATTGGATTTTATAGAAAGGGAGCATGTGATCCGGCTTATTTATACCCATGCCAATAGAGATGAATATGCTCTTGAGGCTTTAGCTTATTTTGCCCGGCGGGCAAGCCGGGGCCAAGAATCTGGGAAGCTTTTAGTGTGGCCCATGAGCCGTTTTGCCCAGTTTCTTAACCGGTATGAAAACACCAAGTTTTCTTTTCACCGAGGCCCGGATGGTTGGATTATAGATCTCGAGAATCCCCAGGGGCTAAACGAACTAACAGTGGCTGTATATACTGAGGATCCTTCTTTTTACCGGGTCATAGGCCGTGGTATCACCACCAGGATCGAAGATAACTGGATGTATATTACTGTAACAGAAAATAGCACTAAATCCAGGATATTTCTTAAAAAGAAAAGATGGCCCCCCTTACAGTGACCGGATTAAATGAAAATGCATAAAATGCTACCAGGAAAAGGCAATAAGGGGGGAATAAGATGGCAGGCTTAGGTTTTAGCCGCCGGGCAGCTTTCATCCTGTTCCTGATCCTAATCCTGCTTTTCTTCGGCGATGATTAATACAGAAAGGGCCGCCTCAAGGCGGTCCTTTCTAAATTAAAACCTTCAATCTAAAACCTTCAATCTAAGAAAGTTCACTTTTCTGGGCGGTAGGCAACAGGGGTGTGACTTCCCTGGAGATTTTCCATAGAAAAATAACCAGAGCTAAAATGGCAGAAGCTATACCTACGGGGTAGGATATGCTGGTAGGAAGACGTAAGCCCTCTGGTGCCTGGAGGATATAAGTTACGCTTACAGCTGTCATGAATACTGCTGGTATAGTAGCAATCCAGTAGAAAGAGCGCTGTTTGGCGAGGTGGACTGCCCCGGCCCAGAGGACGACCATGGCCAGGGTCTGGTTAGACCAGGCAAAATAACGCCAGATGATGGTAAAATCGATCTGGCTTAAGATAAAGCCCACTATAAATAAAGGGATAGCTATCTTGTACCGGTTTAGGACGGGGCCCTGTTTTAACCCCAGGAATTCAGCTATGGTTAATCTGGCAGCCCTGAAGGCTGTGTCGCCGGAGGTTATAGGGAGCACCACCACTCCCAGAATGGCTAGGGTGCCGCCGAAGGCCCCTAAGAGGCTTATAGAAGCAGTATGCACTACCCCGGCTGGTCCACCTAGGGAGGTCAGGCCTTGGGCTAAGCCCTTTGTTCCGCCGAAGAAAGCTATAGCTGCAGCCGCCCAGATGAGAGCTATGACAGATTCGGCTATCATGGCGCCATAGAATACACGGCGGCCGTAACGCTCATTTTCTAAGCAGCGAGCTATGATTGGCGATTGGGTAGCGTGAAAACCGCTTATCGCCCCGCAGGCTATAGTGATAAACAAGAGGGGCCATAAAGGGGCTCCTTTGGGATGAAGATTGGCTAAAGTGAGCTCGGGTAGTCGATAACCTTTGGCCATGAGCCCGCCGATGATTCCTACAGCCATGATTATAAGGATAGCACCAAAGATGGGATAAAGGCGGCCGATAATTTTATCGATGGGCAGCACGGTTGCCAGGAAATAATACAATAAAATTACACCTAACCAAAATTTATAATCTAAATGCTCTGGGGTAAGCTTAGCCAAGAGCTGGGCCGGTCCGGTCATAAATACAGTTCCTACTAAAATTAAAAGAATCACGGTAAAGATATTAAAGATTTGCTTGATCCGGGGACCAAGGTAATATCCAACAATGGTAGGCACATTGGTTCCGCCGTGGCGCAGGGAGAGCATGCCGCTTAAGTAGTCATGGACGGCTCCTGCAAAGATTCCCCCCAATACAATCCACAAGAAGGCTACTGGGCCCCACAGCGCTCCTTGTATAGCGCCGAAGACAGGCCCAAGTCCCGCAATATTAAGCAACTGAATAAGGAAGCTACGCTTCCAGCCCAGGGGCACATAATCCACCCCATCCCTCAACCGTACGGCCGGAGTTTCCCGTTCTGGGTCGGCTCCGAAGATCCTTTCCACCACCCTTGCATACAGCCAGTACCCTAAGAACAACACTACCAAAGAAATAAAAAAAGTAATCATACTTTTACGTTCCGCCCCCCTTTTTAGATTAAGCTTTTGCTCCGAGATGATTTTAGAAAGGAGGGGCGGAAGGAAGCTACATTCTCTGCGTGAACAGAGCAAACGGCTCCTGAACGACGGTATCTGTTCCTGAAATGTTTAAGGGCTCACGCGATTTTAGAACCCGAGGGTTTCCCTTAAGTTTTTTAAATATTTGCGGCCGACAGGGATCTCCGTGCGCTGGCTGTCCCGCATGAGCAGCCGGTAAGAGCCGTGAAAATAGGGTGCTACTTCGGAGATAAAATCGATGTTTACCAGAAAACTCCGGTGGACCCGCCGAAAGTGTTGAGGACTTAGCCTTTCTTGCAATTCCTGTAAAGTCCCGGGGAATTTCAGCCTATCGCCACAGACCCTCTGTAACCAGACCTGGTGCCCCTGGGCTTCTGCATAGACTATTTCCTCGGGGGAGACAACCAATAACCGCTCATCCTTCCAAGCTACAAGCTTACTTGCACGTTGCTGCAAGGCCAACTGCTGGACCAGTTTTTCTAAACATGTATATTTTTCTTCTTTTTCTCTAAGATTCCGGCGCTCTACGATCCGCTCTAGTGTAGCTCCTACCCTTTCTTCTGTGAAGGGCTTAAGGAGATAGTCTATAGCATTTAGTTCAAAGGCCTGGACGGCATAAGAATCATAGGCTGTAGCAAAGATAATCCAAGGGGGATCTGGTTTTTTAAGGAGCAGGCGGGCTACTTCTACTCCGTCCAAATCCCACAGTTGAATATCCAAGAAAAGAACGTCGGGTTTCAGCCTTTCACACATTTCTAAGGTTTCCAGGCCGCCCTCAGCCTCGCCGCAAATGACGAAGTCTTTGTGCCGGCTTATTAAGAAACGCAGCTCTTCCCTGGCGGGCGGTTCATCATCCACGATCAACGCTCTAATCAACCGGCTGCCACCTCCTTTAGAGCACCTTGCGATACTTTGGGTAAAGAGAACTCCACTATGGTTCCGCCGCCCGGTCTTAAAGCTATTTTTAAACCCGCTTCCGGGCCGTATAGCAACCGGAGGCGATCATGGACATTACGCAGACCCAAATTATTGTTGCTGGGGTTATTTTCCTCCAATAGGTGAATAGCTTTGTCCAAATTTATACCTACACCGTCATCCTCCACTTGTACTACCGCTTTATCTCCCATTTCCCTGGCCGTAATAGTGACCCTGCCTCCTTCTTTTTTAGGCAGGATACCATGCTTAACGGCATTTTCTACCAAAGGTTGGAGGGTTAAGGCCGGAAGTAAGTATTTTCCTGCCGCGGGTTCCATATCAATTTTCACTTCCAGCCTGGAGCCGAAACGGGCTTTTTCAATGGCCAGGTAAGAACGTACATGTTCTATTTCAGTGGCCAGGGTTACGGTTTGTTCCGGGTGCTGGAGGTTCCGGCGGAAGAAATCGCCTAGATGCCCCAACAGGCGCCGCGCGTTATCCGGTTCCGTCCGGCAAACGGCCATAATGGTGTTGAGGGCATTAAATAAGAAATGGGGATTAATTTGGGCTTGCAAAGCCCTAATTTCAGCTTTTGTAAGGAGCCTTTCCTGGCGGTCCAGCTCGGCAAGTTCCAGTTGGGTAGAAAAGAGGTGACCTAAACCCGCAGCGAGTTCCAGGTCCAAAGGGCCTATAGCATTGGAGCGAGTATGGTATAATTTAAGCGTGCCTATAACCCTTCCCCGGCTCATAAGGGGTACTACTACCGCTGCCTTAAGGGGGCAACCTGGGTGATTACAGCCTATTTCTTGAGGAGTTTGGGCTATTCTGATTTTGCCGGTGGCCAGAGCTTCTCTTGTTGCTGCTGTGAGGACTTTTTGGCCTGGACGGTGGTGGTCGTCGCCCGCTCCTAAGTGGACGAGAATTTCTTCCCCAGCGGTTATGGCCACGGCTTCCATTTCTGTGGCTTCCAGGATTATAGAGGCCGCCTCCCTAGCTGATATTTCGTTTAAGCCCTGGCGTAAAAACGGTAGAGTCCTGTCGGCGATCTTCAAAGCCTTTTGGGCTTGTATAGCCCCGGCCATTTCTTGCTCATGTAAGACGTTTTGAATAATACTTACGGCCAAGGCAATACCTGTAGCGTTTACTACCATCATAGGAACCCCTATAACTTTAACCAGGCTCCAGGCAGCATCCAAGGGCCTGGACAGGGCGAGGATGATCAGCATCTGTAAAAGCTCTGCACAAAACCCGGTTAAGAAGGCTACCTGCCAAGGCAGTTTCCCATGCCGGTACCGCAAGGATACCAGACCTCCTAACAGGCCTTCTACCGTGGTAGAGAGGCCGCAGGAGAAGGCCGTAAATCCCCCCAGAAAATAGCGGTGAGCTCCGGCGATGAAGCCAGCTGCCAGACCTACGGCCGGACCACCAAAGAGGCCTCCTACTAAGGGAGCGATAACCCGCGAGTTGGCCAGCGCTCCTTGGATGGGAATGCCAGTATAGCTGCCCAAAATTCCTAAAAAGCCAAAAATAGAGGTAAGAAGAATCTTTTGTTTAAGGTTTGCTTTGTCTTGTAAAAGCCGCCGAAAGCTCTGAAAGCGAGTAAGGACAAAAGCCAGCGTAACCACTACGCTCATGCGTTCTATAAGGGCCGGGAAAAGTTCAAGCATAACTAGCTTCACCTGCGCTAAGACTTTTCTAACTATTAATTTTAGCCTAGATACCCGGATGGGTACAATAGACTTACCAGTCTCTTGGCTAAGGAGGGTCCGGGATGAACTGGCCAGCATTCCCTTGGGAAGCCGTTGAAGACAAGATACTTTTCCTCATGACCCGCTTACCATTAATGTTGGCTATCTTAGTAGCGGTATTAATTGCCCAGAGGCTCATTTTTCAGCTCATCCGCAGATTTTTTGATATGGCTAAGATAGAACCCTACAAAAAACAGACTTTGCGCTCCCTTTTCCTTTCCGCTGCCCGTTACTCCCTTTATGCTTTGGCCGCTCTTGTTATTTTGCCTGTCTTAGGGGTTAACGTAACGGCTATAGTGGCCGGTGTAAGTTTGGTTGGTTTAGCCGTTGGTTTCGGTGCCCAGAGCCTGGTTAGAGACATAATTACAGGGCTTTTTATAGTTTTTGAAGACCAGTTACGGGTTGGAGATTTGGTCCAGATCAACGAGAAGGTTACGGGCACAGTGGAGGAAGTGGGATTACGCACGACTACTTTGCGGGAGTGGTCGGGCACCAAGTTTTATATAGCCAACAGCGAGATAAAAACAGTGCGCAATTATAACCGGGAGGAACTGAGGGCATCGGTCAACGTTATTTTTCCCTTCGATGAGGATCCTTACCGCGTGCGAGAAATGCTGGAAGAGGTCTGTAAAGAAGTTGAAAAAGAATACTATGATGATTTTCTTCCGGGGCCTGGCGGGCTTGCCGAGCCTCCCCAGGTATACGGAGTTACCGATATGGATAAATCGGGTCGCGGTGTCCAGTTTACGGTGACCGCAAAGACCCGGCCGGCTTCGGTTTGGAAGATAGAAAGGGTTTTACGGGAAAGAATTTGGCAAGTCTGCAAAGAGAGGGGGATCAGGATTTGTTAAAAAACGTTGCTATTACCCCCCAAAAAAAGCTAGAATGACCGAAATAAATTAATGGAAAAAGAAACAAAAACAAAAGGGGGAGGGAGTTTATGCGAAAAGCCAAAAAGATTGGGGCATGGCTGGTGGCATGGGTGTTGGTGTTTTCTTTGCTCGTGCCGGCCTGGGCCTCAAGCAGTGATTCTGACGTGGTGAAGGATTCTGCTCAAGAGGAAGTCACCATAAGCGTGGACCAAGAGTTAACCCAAGACCAAGAAAGGGAAAGGGAGCGTGAGCGGGAAAGGGAAAAAGTAAAGGAAAAGAAGAGAAAGTATGAGGAAGAGAGTGTCACCGGAGAGGTCTATAAAGGAGTAAGAAATGCGCTACAGCATGTGAAAAATCCCGTGGCCCGGGCTGCTCTACAAGCCATCTTGGAAGGAAGAAGCGTGTCCGAGGCAGTTTATGAGGCTAAGGCGCTACTAGAAGAATGGAAGGCGGAAAGGAAGGCTGAAGCAGCCGAAGTAGTAGAAGGATTAGCGGATGCTTTGCAGGCGGATACTTCGCTGGACGAGCTGAGCAAGGCCAAGCTGACCAAGGAAGTATGCAAGTTGCTCCGAGAGATCGGAAAAGCAGAAAGAGCCCGTGAGATGTTGGAAGAGATATTAGATAAACTAGCTGGCGATGATGAGGCTTATCAAGAACTGGATAAGGCTTATGCCGCTACAGGAGACTTGTCGGTGAAAGTGTTTTTACACGGAAAGCCCTTGCGTTTTGATGTGCCACCGAGGATACAGAACGGCAGAGTGCTGGTACCCATACGGGCCTTGGCCGAAAACCTGGGAGCGGAAGTTTCATATGATAACGGTACGGTGATCATTAAAAACCGGGGAGTGACTATAATCTTAAGGATAGGTAGCCGTGAGGCTCAGGTAGGCGGTCGAGTGATAACCCTTGATGTACCAGCCCAGGTAGTAGACGGTCGTACCTTAGTGCCCTTGCGCTTTGTGGGCGAGAACTTGAATGCTAAAGTACAATATTATGGTGAAAGTCACCTGGTGGCCGTCACTGACTAACAAAGGGGTAAATAGATTTGAAAGCAAGGCGGTGGGCCTCCCGCAAGGCGGGGGGCCTTAATTTATCTTTGCAGGCAGGTACGGCGAAGTCTTACAGGTGTGCTGTTTGCCCCGGTAGATGTAGTTTTGGACGAGCCAGCAAAACATAATGTGTTTCAGCCGGATGTCATTTTTATTTCTCGAGAACGGCAAGGTATATGTAAGGCAGCTGGAGTAAGGCCGCGCTGGCGGAGGGTGCTTGCAGCGTTGGGAGATACAGGTAGGGGTCCGGATACTGGCTCCGGGTTGCCCTGCATTATCCTGGCTTCTAGGACGGAAACTTTTAGATCCGCCTCGCATTGGGCATAGGCGTGTATTTTTGCTAGTGATACGCTTACTAAAGGGCCGCTGTTTATTTCAGCTTGCCCTAACGTTCCCATATGGTCTGCGTAAGTTATAAGCAATTTATATTCGTAGTGAAAGTAGATCACTTTTTGCGGTTACCTTAAGGAGTAAATATTCCTGTACCAGGCAGACTATGTTTATCTCGTGGTAATGGGTGCTAAGACGGTTACCCTTATTAGAAGCTATGGAGGTGAAGGCCATGGCTTATACCCCGAGCCGGAAGGCCGCCGGTAAGCGGCCTTCCTTTTCTATAATCTTTACGGCGAGGCCTGGGCCACGAAGTTAAAGTCCACCGTAAGATCAATGTTTTTGGCCACGTTGCCCGTATCGGCCGGGAGGGTGACACTGAACAGGAGGACTTCGCTATCTGGAGACGCCAGAAAGCGGCCGCCTGTCGGCTGGTCAATGAGGGCGGATAAAGGACTGTTATTGAAGAGTATCTCTCCTCCCGGAGTAGTTTGAATGGTTACTAAAAGGCGGTCAGCCAAGATTTGAGCTTGCCGCGGAGAACTAGTACCGGCTTCCCTCCAGTCGGCAAAGATATAATAAAACACGTCTACATCTCCGTTATTAGTTACCGTTATAGGGGGTGAGCCTACCACCGTTTCACCGGGGACTAAGTTAGTGTTGTCAAAAATGGGCCCTGTTGGGGTAACGGATATAGAAGGGCTACCAGTTCCTAGGGCATTGGCAGTATTATTGACAGATGCGGTAAAAGACATCTCCGAGATCACTCCTTTTGTCCGGTATAGATTAGTTTTTCAGTAAGATTATTCCACAGCATTATATGCTGAGATCGCAGTAAAGTTGAGATGCGGAACAACAGGCCGGGAAGAGGGCAGAGGGAGTAATTATTTGAATACCTCTTCAATTACTCCGGCCCAACGCTGAGCCCAAATTTCCTGCCTGAAGGCGAGGGCTACCTCGCGAGCATGTCTCCCCATTTTCTGGCGCTTGTCGGAATCCTGTATTAGTTCTTCGATAGCAGCTTCCAGATTCGTAACATTAATCTGTATAAGATATCCGTTATAGCCGTGGATAATTATGTCAGTGAGACCTCCAGCTAGCCCCGCAATAACTGGCTTCCCGCAGGACATGGCTTCTAGGGCGGACAGGCTGGTGCCTTCGGTGGAACGGGACGGGATGATGACGATGTCGGCCAGTTGATATACGGCGGGCATTAAATCCATGGGCTTCCAGTAATAATAGCAGCGCTCTCGACGCCTTGCCCACTGCATCATGAGCTGTTCGTGCTCGTCGGTGTGCCCCCGGCCGCAGAAGTGGAATTCTACGTTTGGGTAGCGATTTGTTAAACGCTCTGCTACCTTGAGCGCCTCATTCAAGCCGCGGGCCGGTGCAAGACGCCGCGGAAAAAGAACCCTAATGATTCCGTCATTGCGGGGTTCCTTCGGCGGGCAGTATTGCTCCGTGTCTACGAAATTAGGAATATAACGGAATTTCCAACTCGAACCTGGAAACACGGCTTGGAAGAAGTTTATGGTATTTGTATCCACGGACACCACTAGCTGCAGGTTACGTAGGGCTACGTGCTGACGATGAAACCATTCCTGTTCTTTATGGAAGTTTCCTCCAGTAAAGGGTTCAGCACCCGGCCAGTCCCAATAGATGCCATGGCTTATGCCAATGCTTTTTTCTTTGGCGACGGGATAGGCCAGGCTCATGACGAAATAAATCGCGTAGTCGAAGTCTAGGGATGCTTCGTAGAACAAGGTGTTTAGTTCCGGGAAAGTATACATTTCGTTACGCTGTGTAGGGATGCCATGGATTTTTACCCCATCAAACTCCCGGGTCCAGTTATTGCCGATCTGCCACACTTCCACCTCGAAACCCATATTACGCAACAGACAGCAGAGTTCAACCTGATATCGCTCGGCACCCCCCATGATCAATCTTTCTTCCACCGGGTGAAAGAAGTTGGTGGTCAAGATTGCTACTCGCTTGCCCATTTTCCGGCACACCTCTGCTCGCGGGTTGGGCTAAAGTTCTGCGAACTTCCCTATTTAGTGTATGTTCAATGATAATTTAAGGGTGCTGAGAGGGGCTAGGTGCTCTTAGAAAAGGAGGCGAGGGATGACGAGAGGGTTTTAACTTGGGTGTTGTAAAATTTATGAAGCCATGTTATAAAGAACTTAACAGTTGCAGCTTAACCCATACCGGATTGGGACTGAAGGGCTGGCTGGATACAAGGAGAGTTTAAACGGAGGGAAAGGCATTATGAGGCAACCACCTGAGGAGGAAGCCCGGAGGTGGTTAGACCAGGCGCGAGAAGACTTGAAGTGGGCTCGCAGGTTGGCCGAAGAGGGAGGCTATCATATTGCCTGCTTTCTTGCTCAGCAAGTAGCTGAGAAGGCCATTAAAGCTTTCCTGTATGCTCAAGGGGAAACTCTTGTTTTAGGCCATGCGGTAAGTACCTTGAGCGAAAGGGCGGCCAAATATGATAAAAGAATAGAAGAAAAGAAAGCCGTATGGTCTATCCTGGACGGCTACTATATCCCGACCAGATACCCCAATGGATTGCCTGATGGTATTCCCGCAAAAGTATATAATCAGAAGACAGCCCGAGAAGCTGTAGCTCTGGCTGCCCAAGTCGTTGATACCGTGGCGGAACTTACAGGCCTTTAATGCTATAAAATGAAAAATGAAATGAAAGAAGGTGCTGGATGCCTATTACGGTGGCCGCTTCGGTTCCAGCCTTTAATGTTATAGAATGAAAGAAGGTGCAGCAATTCGGGTATGGGAATAGGAAGAGATGAAGAGCGTTATAGGAAACTTTTAGAAGAAGAATTGAACCGCATGGTGCTTGAACTCCGTGAACTGGGTGCAGAGAAAATTATTCTTTTTGGTTCCTATGCTCGCGGCCGGTCTGATATGTTTACGGATTTAGACCTCATCGTAATTTTAAATACCAGCTTGCCTTTTGTAGAACGCACAGGTTATGTATACAGTAAGCTTGCTCCTCGTGTAGCAACAGACATCCTGATCTATACCCCTGAGGAATGGCAAAAGATGAAAGACCGGCCCTTTATCCAGCAGGCGCTAGCAGAGGGAAGAGTAATTTATTGAGATGGGGGCGAGTGTTATCCGCCCCCCTTCTTATTTTCTTACCAGCATGTGCAGCCTGACAGGTTGTTCCTCTTCCTCACTGG
>Ga0209225_1000732_pt1 | contig 35631 bp, 39 predicted proteins | sample WasSprMetagenome_FD_184732 | JGI IMG/M metagenome (GOLD analysis project Ga0209225, IMG submission 184732) | Sulfidic aquatic microbial communities from Washburn Spring, Yellowstone National Park, USA - WS (SPAdes) (version 3) | ecosystem: Environmental > Aquatic > Thermal springs > Hot (42-90C)... | reverse complement strand
TTTCAAATAAAAAGAGAATAAGACTTATGGTAAGAAAATTTTGACAAGAAAAGAGGTTATTGTAATGTCTAAAAAATTTAAAGTAATTATTACTGATGCAGAATATGAATCTCATGATCCTGAAAAAATGTTCTGTCGAAATTAAATGTAGAATTAATAAAATTTTTAATAATTTGAGAAAATATCCAATAAAATATTAATAATACTAGTAAAAAAATATATTCTTAAATATTCTTCATTTAAAATTCTCCATATTTTGATAGAAGTTTTATAAAGAATGGAATAGTAGCTTTTGAAGATAATTATTATTGAGAGAAGCATTTATTATATTTTTAATTGTTTTAAAAACTTTTCAATAATCTTTCTACATATTTCTCACCAATATAAGGAATAGAGGAAATAATGTTTAATTGTTGTTGATAAGTATTATTAGGAATTCTCTTTTGCTTAATTAAAAGGAATTTCTCAATTTTGTAATACTTTCCACTTTATAGATAATTTCAGGATGATTATAAGATAAAGCCAAAACTAATAAAGTTCTATAATTAAATTTTTATTTTTAATATATTCAATTTCTTTTTTTTTAAAAAAATAATTAAATATTTATAAAATAGTTTTTAATAATATTTTATAAGCAAAAAATGAGGATTTGAGCGAAAAATGATGCTCGAATCTGATGTAGGAATATTAAAAATGGCTAAAGGGGGATCGAGAAACCTTATCCTATAAGCTTAATGATTATGAGACCAAATGAACGAGCTTGTCTCGTGAGGATAGCCACTCATATGAAAGCTTATAGGAATAAGGTTTCTACGAAAATGCTTTTGAAGAATGCCATCTCTCCTCTCTCTTGCTTATAATATCTATGCCAACTACTCTCTTTTCGGCAGAAATGCCGACACCCCCTTTAAAAAATATCGTGGGGGTGATATCATGAGTGTAGTTGGCGTAGGTATTATAAGCAAGAGGGGGGAGAGAAGAAAATACTTGCCATTGGAGATAAGAGCAAAGATGTATGAGGATGTTGTTAAACTAAGAAAACAAGGATTAAAACTTAGTGAAATTCAAAGAAGAATCTATGAAAAATATAAAAAGCAACTACCTATGTCTACTCTTCATGATTGGATTAATGGAAAACATCATCCACTTGGAAAAGTCAATAAATTTGATGAAAAACCTTCACCAGAACTTTCATATATTAATGGAGTAATGCTTAGTGATGGTTGCTTATACTTTGATGGCAATGGTTATCTTCTATGGCTAACAGTTAAAGATAAAGAATTTGCAGAAGAATTTGGAAGATGTTTGGCAAAGATATTAGGAAAGAAAGAACCATATAAATCATTCTGGGATAAAAATAGAAAACAGTGGATAGTAAAAGGATGCAGCATCCAACTTTTCAAGTTTCTAAATAGACCATTAAAAGAACTAAAACCATACATTGAGCATTGCAAAGATTGTGTTGCTTCTTTTCTAAGAGCATTGTTTGATGCAGAAGGTTGCATATATGTAAAGATTAGAAAGAGAAAAAAACGACTACTACGACTTCATAATACAAATAAAGAACTATTGATTTATGTCCAATATTTATTAAAGAAATACTTTGATATTGATACTACTGGGCCTCATTTAACAACAAAGAAAGGTAGCATTGAACATTTTCCAAATGGTGTGTATAAAGCTACTAAAAACTGCTATTACATCTCTATTTGTGCGAAAAGTCTGTTCGACTTCTATAAACATATAGGATTTACAATAAAGAGAAAACAAAGAAATTTAATTAAAGCAATTCAATGACGACTTTCTCCCCCCTTTTTTTAATTGTTTATTTTTGAATCTTTATTAAAAGAATTTACAACAAATGAATGGCGATGTATATCAAATTCAGTGGGACCATATCCCCAATCTTTTCCATTCAATTCAAGCTCAAAATATATTATCCCTTTTACTCCAAGACTCATTATAACTTTTCCTTTCTCATCTTGATCAACTGATGGGAAAAATACTCCATTTGCTTCTTTCAATTTTTTTTCATATTTTTTAATAAATTCTGGTAAATGTCTACTCCCTAATTCTTCTTCTCCTTCAGCTATGAATATTAAATTTATAGGAATTTCTTCTTTACAAGCTTTAATTGATTCGCATGCATTTAAGAATGCTCTTAATTCCCCTTTTGTATTAACTGCTCCTCTTGCTACAAGACATTTTCCAAATGGATCTAAATCTATAATTTCTCCAGCAAAAGGATCAACTATCCATCCAGGTTCATCAGCTGGTTGTGTATCATACATCATATATACAATTATTGTTTTATCAGAATTTGCATTATATTCTCCATAAACAACTGGATTTCCTGATGTTTCAACAATTTTTGTTTCTATGCATCCTATTTCTTCAAAATATTTTTTTATAAGCTCAGCACATTCTCTTATTCCAATATTTTCAGCTGATATTGATGGTTGTTTAACAATTTCTTGAAGTTTTGCAATATGCTCATCAATATGCTCATCAATATATTTATAAATTTTACCTCTATTCATTCTTAAACACTTATTTTTTAATTAATATTTAAATATATCATTTTCTAATTGCTTCCATCATTTTACGATGTCTATATGAAGTATATTCTACATATTTTTTATCTTTCATTAAAATATTTCTAACATTTCTTATATCGATTATTTTTATTAATAAATCTTTATATGTTCCATATTTATTCACAAAACCTCTTTCTCTTTCTTCAATTTTTATAATTTCTTTCTCTTCTAATTTTTTAATAGTATCTTTCAATAATTGAGGTTTAATTTTTTCTATTTTTCCAATAAAACTATAGTATTTAATTAAATCTATATATAATTCACTTAACCAAATAATTCCATGACTTACGATTAAAACGCGTATAATATCAGCCATTAATCTATATTTTTCATTTTCCTCTTCATTCTTTAATATTTCTAAAATTTTCTCTTCTATACTCATCACATTCAATCTAATAAATATAGAAAAATTTAAAATTAATAAAGCTTTATATTAAAGGAAAAATAAAAGCAATTTATATAACTTATAAAAAAGGTATCCTACATGAAAAAATCAGCTATAATAATATTTTTATTTGCTATTTTAATAATTATTATTAGTTCTTTTCTTTCTAATTACTTGATTAATAATATTGAAGCACAATCTATAATTACTATTTATGGTATTTTTGGTTTTTTCCTATTAACTTTTATAAGTTCTTTAACAATAGTTTTTCCAATACCTGCTTTTTCTATTATTTTCTTATTTTCTGGATTTTTAAAAGATCCTTTTCAAGTATTTTTATTAGGTTTTTCTTCTGGTTTAGGTTCTGCTTTAGGAGAAATAACTGGATATGCTCTTGGTTTTGGTGGAAGAGAAATAATTAGTAAAGATAGTGAAAAATTAGAAAAAATTAAGAAAAAAATTGATAAATATGGAGTAATATTTATTTTCTTATTTGCTATTTCCCCCTTTCCTTTTGATATAATTGGAATATTAGCAGGAATAATAAAATATGATTTTAAAAAATTTATTATTGCTACAATTTTAGGTAAAATTGTTAAATATTTAATAATATGTTATGCTGGTTTTTTCTCAATTAAATGGATTATCGATATTTTTATAAGGAAACCATAATTTTTAAAAATTTATATTATAGTAAGATTATATTGAATACATAAATTACGAGCAATCGTAATTTTAAGTGATTTGAAATTGAATAATTCTTTATCAAAATCTATTAAATATAGAGAAAAGTATAGTAATTTAAAAAGGAGAAGAAATTTTTCTTTATCTAAAGAGGCAGAAGAATATTTAGAAGCAATATATCGTTTAGAAGAAAAATATGGATATGCTAGAACAATGGATCTTGCTAAAGAATTAAAAGTTGTTCCAGGGTCTATTACAAATACTATTGAAAATTTTGAGAAAATAGGTTTTGTAAAACATATTCCTTATAAAGGAGTTAAATTAACAATGAAAGGGAAAAAAATAGCTTTAAAAGTTTTAAGGAAACATAGACTTTCAGAAAGATTGCTTATAGATATTTTAAAAATTGATTGGAGTATTGTTCATAAAGAAGCTTGCATAATGGAACATGGAATAACAGAACGTATAGCAAAAAGGATTGAGGAAATTCTTAATTATCCTAAAATTTGCCCACATGGAAAACCTATACCAAATTCTTCAGGAAAAATAATTAAAGAATTTTTTAAAACATTAAATGAAATAGATAATGGAAAAATTGTTGAAATAATTGGAATAAAAAGTGAAGAAAAGAAATTTTTAAATTATTTATCTAGTTTAGGAATTATGCCAGGAATTTTAATTCAAGTAATAAATAAAAATTTATCAAATATTTATGTAAAATTTGCTTTTTCTAAGAAAGAATGTGCTATAGATAAGAATATTGCTTCTAATATTTTAGTAAAACCTAAGGAGGCTTAATATGTCTGAAAAAATTAATGAATTAATTCCAGAAATATTAGAAATTATAAAAACTTTAGAAAACAAAAATGAAGAAATTAAATTAAATGAAATAGCTAAAGAATTAAAAGTTTCAATAAATGATATTGAAAAAGCAATAAATATTGCAATAAAAGATGGATTGATTAGAAAAATTGATAATTCTTTAAAATTAACTGAAAAAGGTTTAGAAATAACTCAATATCATAGAGAAAAATATTTGCATGAAAAAATTCATCATAGTTTCTTTAATAGTATTGCAAAAATTTTTGAAGGGAAAATAAAAGATTGGCGTAAGCATTGGCGTTATAAGCATGGAATGGATGATGAATCATTAAATGAATTTTATAAAGAAATAAAATCTTTAGAAGGAAGAATAGAAGATGCTTTACCATTAACAAATCTTCATCAAGGTGAAAAAGGGATTATAGTTTTCATTTTTGGAGGAAAAGGTGCAGTAAGAAGACTTGCAGAAATGGGTTTAACACCAGGAACTGAAATAAAAATTATTAAAGAAGCTCCTTTTCATGGTCCAATAGAAATATGTGTTAGAGGAACATTTCTTGCAATTGGAAGAGGTATGGCATCAAGAATTTTCATAAAAAAGGTTAAAGAAAATGAATAAAGAAAGGATTATAACTATAGCTTTAGCTGGAAATGCTAATGTAGGTAAATCTGCAATATTTAATCAACTTACTGGTTTAAATCAAGTTGTAGGTAATTGGCCTGGAAAAACAGTTGAAAAAGCTGAAGGAACATTATTTTTCCAAGGTTATAAAATTCATATTATTGACTTACCTGGAATATATTCTCTTTCAACTTTTTCTATTGAAGAAATTATTGCTCGTGAATATATTGCTATTGAGAAACCAGATATGATTATAAATGTTATAGATGCTTCTAATCTTGAACGTAATCTCTATTTTACAATTCAACTTTTAGAACTTCAAGTACCAATGATAATAGCTTTAAATCAAATGGATTTTGCTACAAAAAAAGGTATTAAAATAGATATTGAAAAACTTTCAAAAATTCTTGGAATACCTGTAATACCAACTGTTGCTATTAAAGGTGAAGGAATTAAAGAATTATTATCTAAAGTTATAGATGTAATTGAGAAAAGAATAGAATTAAAACCATTAAAAATAAAATATGGAAAAGAAATTGAAGTTAATATTGAAAAACTTGAGAATATTATTAATGAAAAACTTCCAGAATTTTGTAAAAAGTATCCTTCAAGATGGATTTCTATAAAATTAATTGAAAAAGATGATGATATAATAAAGAAAATTCAAGAATATGAAAATGGAAAAGAAGTTTTAGCATATTCTGAAAAGATTATAGAAGAATTAGAAAAAATTCATGGAGAATCATCTATCATTATTATTGCTTCTGAAAGATATGGAATAGCAAATCATATAGCAAAAGAAGTAACAAAATTTATTACTCCTCCAAGAGTATCCATAGAAGAAAGATTAAGCGAAGTAACTACGCATAAAATTTTAGGTTATCCAATATTATTTTTTGTAATATTTTCTATATTTAGTATAGTATTCATTGGAGGAAATTTTCTTAGTGAAATATTAGAAAATTTTTTTGAAGGAATATTAATACCAATCATTAATGAATTATTAATAACTTTTCTTCCTCAAATTATTTCTAAAATGATTATTGAAGGGATTATTTCTGGAATAATTGCTGGAATAACGATAGCTTTACCATATATAATTCCATTCTATATCATATTAGCAATACTTGAAGATAGTGGATACATGCCTAGAGCAGCTTTTCTTATGGATAATATTATGCATAAAATTGGATTACATGGTAAAGCTTTTATTCCATTACTTCTTGGCTATGGATGTAATGTTCCTGCATGTATTGGATGCAGAATAATGGAAACTGAAAGAGAACGTTTCTTAGCTGCTTTTGTAACAGTTTTAATACCTTGTTCAGCTAGAACAGTTATAATTCTTGGGCTTGTTGGAAAATACATTGGATTACATGCAGCATTGTCGCTTTATTTTTTCGATCTTATATTAGTCTTCATTCTTGGTAGAATTGCTTTTAAAGTTTTACCAGGAGAGCCAATTGGATTAATAATGGAAATGCCTCCATATAAATTACCTTTAATAAAGAATATCATTATAAAAACTTGGGTAAGAACAAAAGATTTTATATATATAGCATTTCCATTGATTATTGGAGGAAGTACTATATTAGAAGCTTTAATGTTAACTGGATGGATTTGGCAAATTAATGATTTCTTGTCTCCTTTAATAGTTGATTGGCTTGGTTTACCAAAAATTACTGGAATTCCATTAATTTTTGGAATTTTAAGGAAAGAATTAACTTTAATATTACTCTCAGAACTTACTGGAACATTAGAATTTAATAATATTTTAACACATACTCAAATGATAGTTTTCTCCATTGTGACAATGATTTATGTTCCATGTATAGCAACAATTGCTGTTTTAAAAAGAGAATTTAATTGGAAAAAAGCAATAGGTATAACAATAATAGATATATTTCTTGCATTACTTATAGGTGGATTAACTTTTAGAATTTTATCTTTATTTTTTTAAATATTTTTTATATTATATTTTCTTCTTTTTACCTTTTGCAATTTTTTTAAGTATATTTATTCCATCTATATTTCCTTCAGCTATTATTACATCTCCTAAGGAAAGTTTTTCTTCTTTTGATGGATTGTATATCCATTTATCCCCTCTTTTTATTCCTATAATATTTGTTCCTATCTTGCTTTCTAATTTTAATTCAGCTATAGACTTGCCTATTAGAATGCTACCTTCATTAATAGGAGTCATTATTATAGTATCTTCAGCTTCTTCAATAGCTAATCTTAAAATATCATGTGCTTCTATTCCTCTATAAACTATGTCTGCCATTGATGCAGCTGCATCTGATAATCTTTCAGCTATTAATCCTAATCTTATTAATCCAAGTATGCTTTTCTCATTTTCTCCATTCCCTTTAAGCTTTAATACTTCTAATTCAAAATTAATATGTAAATCATCAATTTCTTTCTCCATTTCTAAAACTTCTTTTGCAATATCTTTATTATTATAAATTACTGCTGCATATCCTAAATGAATCATAAGCTCTGAAGTATTTATTAATCTTATAAGTAAATCTTCAACTTTCTCCATACTCACTTTTTGGCACCTCTTTTAATCTTCCTTCTGCTAAATCAATAAATTTTGATATTCCAATTTCAGAACCTTCTACTATAACACAATCATTTACTCTTAATATTTCTTCATCACTAGGTTTTATAATCCATTCATCCATTCTTTTTATAGCTATAATATCTAAACCTAATTTTATTTCTAATTTTAAACTTCCCAATTTCCATCCAACAAGTATCGAATCTTTAAATATTCTAGCTCTTCCATGTTTATGTCTAACTTTTTCAAGGACGCTCCCTATTAATGGATGTAATTCAAGCCCTCTTTCTATAATTGGCACAACATCTGCTAATGCATTTGATATTTCATCTACAACAGATCCAACTTTTATTATTGCAGCCATTTTTTCAGCTTCTTCTGGGTCTCTTATAGCAATAGCTGAAACTTCCCATAATTTATAAGTTAAATGATCTATGTATTTTTCTAAATCAAGCAATTCTTCAGCTAAATCTTTATCTTGAAAAAGAATAGCTGAATAAGCTATATCAACCATTAATTCACTAACTTCTCTCATTTTTTTAAGGATTTCACGTAAAGATAATGGCTCACTTTTATTTTCTTCTAATGAACTACTGCCCATTTTACTCTATTTTTCCTCCTTCAAAATTATTAATAAAATCAAATATTTAAATTTTTCATATTGAATAAATATATAATACTAACGATAAAGTAATTGTTGCTATAGAATCTGAAATTGCACTTACTATAGGATTTACAAAATTATCTGGATCTAATTTAAATCTAAAGCTATATATAGCAACTGTATAGCCCATTAAAACAGCTATTAAAAAGCTTAATAAATTAGTAGTAATGGTAATTTTTACTAAATTTATTATTTCAAATATTAATATTTCTTTTAAAAAATATATTACTCCTAAAAATCCCATTAATAAATGTATTATAAAAGCTGAAAATTCTACAGCAATAATTTCTTTAAAAATATTCTTTATATTTAAAAAACTTGGTTTAATATATCCTAAAATAAGTCTTGTTGATGTTAAAGAACCTATTATTGATCCTATATCTCCTAAGCCATCTATTATGCATGGATAAACAATAAGAATCATTGGATTTTCTTCTATTCTTGAACGAAGTGTTGAAAGTATAGTTCCTGTAAAATTTCCATATATTCCTAATAAAGTTATTAATGGAGTTGCTTCTTTTAATGTTCTTGAAATTTCTTCTTCATGCTTATTTTTTATAATATAAGAAATTGTAAATATGCTTAAAATTAAAATTATTAATAAAATAAAATATTTTAAAAAAAATAAGTGTTCTGTGAAATAAATCCATATTGAGAAAATATAACAAGATGTAACAATTATATCTGCAACAGTTGATAAAATGGGATAAACTAATATATCTGGATCTAATCCTTTCTTAAAACCAAAAAAAGCTATAGTTGTTGTTATTGGAATTGTTATTATTGAAGAAATAATCATAGAAGATAAAGTAATGTAAATTATTGGAAATAAATCCATTATCATTGCTTTTGAAATAAAAAAACCATAAATATATCCAGATAATCCTATTATTATTCCTACTATAATATTTAATGAAAAAGTTGAAATTATTGTATTGTAAAAATATTTAGTATTTTTTAAAAATTGTGGTTTAATATTTCCTATATGTAAATTTGTTGAAATTTTTCCACATAAAATGCCGCTTATTGTTCCTCTAACTTGTAATATTGATGGATAAATTATTAAAATCCATGGGGCATATGTAAAGAATGGTATAGAATATATTGCTATTCCGCCTGCTATTATTCCACTTAAGTCGAAAATTAAAGCTAAAAAAGATTGAGAAAAAGTATTTATAAATCTTTTATTCCCTTCATTGAATGTTGCCCCATATTATCTTCACCATCCACATTACAAATTGTAATTTTACTCATTACAAGAATTATATAAGCTTAATCCTTTTTTTAAAAAAAATGAAGATATAAATAATTAGGAAAAATTCTATAAGAATCTTAAGTTATTAAAAATATTAAAATAGGAATTATAAAAGTAATTATTTCTGCAAGAATCATTTTTTTATAAACTTCTAATATATTTACTTTAAAATATTGACAAGTTACTGCTACACATAAATGTACAGGAGAAATTATATGTCCTAAATACATACTTGTAAAAATAATACTTAAATTTAATGGATTAAAATTAATAATTGTTGATAATATTGAAATTATTATTGCTATTGCTGCTGTAGGAACACCTAAGCAAAAACCTATTAAAAATGGAATAATCATAAAAAGGAATATTTTTGAAACATTATAAGTTTGAATATAAATTGATAATAAATTAAGTATATTTGATTTATCTAATATTTCTCTAAAAAACATAATTCCAAAAGCTGTTAATGCCATTCCTAAAACTTCTTTCCTTTTCATAACATTTATTAAAATTTTTATTCCATTTTTAGACATTAATATTAAAAATATTATTCCAATCATTATTGAAATATATATTTTTAATCCAATTAAGCTTAATATTATTGCTAAAAGTATTGGAGAAAAAACTATTAAAAATTTTTTTATCCAATATTCATTAAAAGATTTTTTATATTTTTTGCTCTTATATTTTCTTAATCCAAATATGTATCCTGAAAAAATAGCCATTATAAATGTAGGTATTTGATATGCTATAAGTATTTTTAAATCAATTCCTGTTAAATATACAACTATTATATATGCTTGTTCTAAAGGATATATTAAAAATAGTAAATGTCTAAACCATAAATTTATGAATGCTTGTACTCCTTTCTCCATTTTCATTTTTTCTCCTTCATTTTCTATTATTGGAGCTGAGAATAATGCTCCTCCAAGAACTGGAAGTAATCCAAATATTGCAGGAATGATCATCATTATTGATTTTTCATTTGAAATTATTTTCTCTAAACTTTCTGTTAATTCTTTTACTATTCCTGTTTCTTGATACATATATGAAAAAACAGTTATGAAAACCATTGTTAAAATTAATTCTATTGTTAAATAATTTATTAAAGTATCTATACTAATTTGAATAAATTTCATTAATGTTAAAGTAGTTATTCCTAAAATTATTGATGAAATTATTAAAGCTAATCCGATATTAATTTCTTTAATTACAAGAATGAATAATACAATGAATGCTATTATAAGTATTATTAATTGCCACATTTTTAATATTATGCCATTGAAATTTATTTATAAATCTTTTATAGAGAAAAAGTTTTATACATGCATATTGAAAAGAGAAGCAATGGAACAAAAAAACAACTATACAATTATAATAACTGAAAAGCCTGATGCTGCTAGGAGAATTGCTGAAGCTTTAGCAGAATCTAATACATTAAAAACTTATAAAAATGAAGATGGAGTAACATATTATGAATTTATAAGGAATGGGAAAAATTTCATTGTAGTATGTGCTGTAGGACATTTATTCAATCTAGCTCCTAAAGAGAAAAAATGGATTTATCCTATTTTTGATTATACTTGGAAACCAAGCTTTCAAGTTAGAAAAAGTTCAGCATTTTCAAAAAAATACTTTGATGTTATTAAATCTATTTTAAAAAACGGCTCAGATTATATTATTGCTACAGATTATGATATAGAAGGAGAAGTAATAGGTGCAAATATTTTAAAATTTTTAGCAAATAAAAATGATGCAAAAAGAATGGTTTATTCAACATTAACGAAAGATGAAATCATAGAATCTTATGAAAATGCTCTTCCGCATCTTGATATTAATCAATTAGAATCAGGGCTTACTAGGCATGAATTAGATTGGTTATGGGGAATAAATTTAACAAGAGCTTTAACTCTTTCTTTAAAGAATAATGAGAAAAAATTATTCTCGATTTTATCTACAGGAAGAGTTCAAGCACCAACTTTAAGAATATTATTTGAAAAAGAAGAAGAAATAAGGAATTTTAAACCAAAACCATTTTGGCAATTAAAATTGCATTTAGATATAAATGGGAAAGAATTCATTGCAAATTATAAAGAAGAAAAAATTTGGAAGAAAGAAGAAGCGGATAAAATTTTAAAAATGTGTAAAGATTGCAATGCTATTGTAAAAGATATTAAAAAAAGAAAATATAAACTACTTCCTCCTGTGCCATTTAATACAACAGACTTACAAGCTGAAGCATATGCTCAATTTAATTTTTCTCCAACTCAAACTATGACTATTGCCGAGTCACTTTATCAACAAGGTTGGATTAGCTATCCTAGAAGTTCATCACAAAAAATACCAATTAGAATAAATTACGAGAAATTATTAAAAGCATTAGAAACACTTAAACCATATGAAAAATTCGTAAAAGAAATATTAAAAAAGTCAAGAATAATACCAAGAGAGGGATCTCATGAAGATCCTGCACATTATGCTATAATACCTACATGGGAAGTCCCAGATTTAAGTAAACTAACTTTACAACAAAAGAAGATTTATGATTTAATAGTAAGAAGAACTTTAGCAGCATTTGAAGATGAAGCTATAAAGGAAAGTATGAATGTAATATTTGATGTAAATGGTTACGATTTTATAATTACTTGTAAGAGAACTATTGAACATGGATGGATAAAAATTTATGAACCTTATATGAAAATAGAAGAACAAACCTTGCCAGAATTGAAAATTGGTCAATTAATAAAAGTTTTAAGATTGGAAGAAATATTAAAAGAAACTCAACCTCCTGGAAGATACTCACAAGGCTCGATTATTAAAGAAATGGAAGCTAGAAATCTTGGAACAAGATGTATTACTGGGGATACTACAATATTAATACTCAACAATGGTCATGTGAAAGAAGTTAAAATTGAAGAAATCTTCGAAGAAGATAATTCATTTGAGCATGAGAATGAAAGATTTTTTATCAATTCAGAAAAAATGTGTTTTTGTGTTAATGAGAATGATTTTTTTACTTCTAGATTTACCTTAATAAGTAGAAGAGAACTTAATAAGCATGAAAAAGTTTATCAAATCACATTTGAAGATGGTAGTAAAATAAAATTAACTGAAGAGCATCCTGTGTTAATTCATGATGGAACTTTTAAATATTTACCAGTAAAAAATCTTTCTACTGGAATGAAAGTTATTTCAATATTTCCATATTATGAGAAAACTGGAAATAAAATTGAATGGGAAGATTTTATTAAAAAGCTCAACTCAAAATCAAAGCTCTATAGTACAATAGAACTTAAAGAATGGAGAAAAAATAAAGGTTTAAGCCAGAAAAAATTGGCAAAGATACTAAGGTTACGACAGTCAACAATCGCAAATTGGGAAAAGAAAAGGATGATTCCCCTTTGGGTCTGGAAAAAAATAGATTTACCAATTCCAAGAGTAATTTACTCTACAAAAAACAAGAAATTTCCATTAAAGAATCCATTTCCACTTACAATTTCTTCATCCTTAATAAGAATTTTAGCTCATATCATTGCTAATGGTTCTCTTGATAGGGAAAAATTAAAGAAAGAAAACTGTTTTGATTTTAGATACACAAACAAGAATATCGAATTGATTAATAAGTTTGTTGATGATATAAGCAAAATTTTCAATATAAATGAAATTAAAATAAATAGGGATAAGAGAGATGAAAATAAATATTACGTGAAGCTACCAGCAATAATTGGAAGAATTCTTGGAATTCTATTCAAAGATCTTATCTTCAAAAAAGTAAATATAAGTGATGAATTTTATCCAGATTTCATAGGAGCTGTTTTTGATGATGAGGGGCATTCTTATAAAAATGAAGTAAAGATTTCTATATCTAATACAAATTTCTTTTTGATTAAAACTTTGGAGAATTATTTAAAGAAATTGGGATTCTCGCCTTATGTAAAAGAAGAGAATAAAAAATACAAGAAGAAAAATTGGTCAAGACTTTACAAGTTATTCTTATATAGAAGAGATGTTTGTAAGTTTCTGGAATTGATCCCAATTTATCATAAGAAAAAGAAAGAAAGAATAATAAAGAATTTATCTGAAAAATACAAATACTTTAATATCAATGAACCTCAACTCTTACTTGAAAAAAAAGTTCTATCATATTTACCAAAAGATGGAGCAACAATTAAAGAAATAGCATTAGCTACTAATCTAAATGAAAATACGATAAGAACTTGTTTAAAAAATTTGAGAAAAAATGGATACATTAATGTTAAGATTATTAGCATATCCAAACAACCTAGAAAAAAAATAATCTATATTCCACTTAAAGAATGCTCAAAAACATTCTATTCTTTTTTAAATGAGAACATTCTTTCATCAACATTATTAACAAAAACAATAAGGAAAATAGAGGAAATCGAATATAAAGGCTATGTTTACGATATTACTAATAATCTAGTTCCCAACTTTGTTTTGGGTAACAATGTGGTTGTTCATAATTCAACAAGAAGTGAGATTTTACAAACCCTTTATGATAGACGCTATATAATAGGAAAAAGCATTCAAGTAACAAAGCTTGGTGAAATTGTAGTAAAAACTTTAGAAAAATTTTCACCTAGAATTCTTTCAGAAGAATTAACAAGATATTTTGAGCAACAAATGAATTTAGTTTATGAAGGAAAGAAGAAGAGACAAGAAATTATTGAAGAAGCAAAGAAAACTTTAAAAGAAATATTAGAAGAATTTAAGAAAAATGAAGATAAAATAAGTAAAGAACTTTCAAAAGGATTAATTGAAGCATTGGAAGAAGAAAGAAAAATTGGAAAATGCAAATGTGGTGGAGAGCTTAGAATAATAAAATCTAGAAAAACTGGAAAAATATTTATTGGATGTAGCAATTATCCAAATTGTAAAATTTCTTATCCATTACCATTAGCTTCAAAAATTGAAAAAACTGGAAAAATATGTGATAAATGTGGAACACCTATAATTAAAATTTTTAGAAAAGGAAAGAAGCCATTCCAAATGTGCTTATCAATTTCTTGTCCAAAAAAGGAAGAATGGAAAAATAATAAAATTAAAAATACAACTAAGCATTTTTCTAATTAATTTATTTTTATTTTAATATTTTTAAGTGATTTATTTTTATTTAACTTATCCACCAGTCCATCTTATAGCTTCTGGTGGCCCCCTTTTCTCAATTTTTCCATTTGAATATCTTATAACTAATACTCTCCCATATGGAGTATCTATCCAATATCTTTCAATTTCTTTTGCAGGCTCTTTTTCTTTTTTAGATAATAATTTTTTAATAAAACTCATTTTTAATCATTATAAATAAAAAATTAATTAAATATAAATTTTTTCTAAAAAAGATTATAAACTTTCCTTTTTAAAAATAAATATTATTTAAGGTAATTAAAAATGAGTAGAAAAAAAGAAAAGATTCCAAAAGAATGGGAAAAATATATTAAAATGATTTCTAATAAAAATTTAAGAAAAAGAATTATTAAAACAATAATTTCATTAATTAATAATCCATCATTAGAATTAGATTTATATGAATCTCCTGCAGCAAAATTTTATCATCATAATTATCCAAAAGGACTTGTACAACATGTTGTTAGCACAACAGAAATAGGTTTAGCTCTTTCAAGAATTTTTAAGAAAATTTATAAAGTAAAAATTTCAAAAGATTTAGTTTTATGCGGAACATTGCTTCATGATTTATTTAAACCGTTAACTTATTCTATTAAAGAAAATGGCTCTTACGCATCATCTAAAATAGGTCAATTGCTTGATCATCAATTTTTAATAGTTTCTGAAATGCTTTCAAAAGGTTTTTCAATTGAAGAAACTCATATTGTAGCTGCTTCTCATGGAGAATATGGATTAGTTAAACCTAAAAGAATTGAAGCTTTAATAGTTTTTCTAGCAGATTATGTAGATTCACATTTTAATGGAGAAATAATTAAAGGTGCTTTGAATATTATAAAAGAAGTTACTGGAAAAGATTTTAAAACAATAGATTTTAAAAAAGCATTAAGAATAATTGAAGCGATGGAAAAAGGAGATTTTGAAGAAGTTAGAAAAATGATTGGTCAAATTTAAATATAAAATTTTCATAATTTTAACTTCTTTTTTATCATAATAGTATAAAAATAGAATTTTTATAATTTTTTTCTATATTTATTTCAAATAAGATCTATAATTACAATAAAGAATGATTAATTTTACTATTAGACATTTTTTTTCCAAATTTTTAAAAAATTCTTTTTTTCTTTACAAAAAACGAAAAATTTATATAGTTTTAAAATATACTTTTCTATAGGTGAAATAAGAGTGTCAAGAGCAAATAAAATAAGATTATTAAATATAGTAATAAGTATCCTACTCCTATTGGCTTTGAACTTTGTTGTACCTGTTGTCCTTGCAGGACCGGAGATACCTGGTGGAGGAATACCTAAATAGAAAAATAACGTAATTAATTCTTTATTTCTTCTCTGAAATCTTAGAATTAATTAGTAATACTTCTCTAAGAATTTCCTCTTTATTAAATATCCAACTTCTTTTTTCATCGAATTTTTCATAGGGTATAGCGAAGGCTCTTTCTTTTTCAATGAACTCAAGATCAAAATTATTCATCTTATATACTTTTTTTATTCTTGTTAAGTATTTTAATGTATTATTTATATAAGTTGCAGGTAAGAGCTGTTGTGCAATATAGAATCTATTTTCAAGCGAATAAGCATCAAAGAATGTAAATGGAAGTTTTTCAACTTCTTCTTTTAAAATCCTTATCTCTCTTTCATTTACGTCATACACCTGAAGTATTAATGATACTTTTTCTTCTTCAGGAATTCTATTATACCACCATTTTATATAATATTGATTTATTATTCCTCTTCTTATAATGTGCTCATTAAAATGATAGAGTACTGTTCTAGGATTCATATTTAATTTCATGGCAATTTCTGAAAGCGACCTCAATGAATTTATTTGTAATTCTTTTAGTATAAGCAAATCTTGATAATCTACAAGAGGGTCTTTCAATAGTTCACTTTCAAATGGTTGTTCGACATTTATATCCGGTGACTCTAAATTATTCCAATCTATTTTCCATTCCCAATTATCAAAATCAAAGTATTTTGCATTTAAAGAAAGATGTCTACATGAAGTTAACTCATATGCATAATAATTATTAAGAACCTCTTCTTCTATTAATGAGTCTAAGAAATTTCTATATTCTTTTCTATATCTTGTTGGTATAGCAAACATTGCATAATATTCATTATAAGGCAATGTGCTTGCATAGTATATTAAATAACCAATTTCTGAAAGTTTCCATAAGAATTTTTCAGCATATTGTAAAAAGCTTTCTTGAAATTCCAATTTTACCCATGTTCTAACTAAAGCAAGTTTATTATAATCTATTCCTAAATGCACTCCTATGCCTTTTTCTTTAAATTGTTTGCATATTTTATATCTTATTGTTTCTACTGGTATTCCTGTTACTCTAGATAGCAATGAAAAATTTCTTGGTCCATATTTTTTTATTGCTTCAATAAGTTTATATGTTGGCTCTAATTCTATTTTTTCTTTTTTATTATTTTTTGGAACTATTATTGACAATTTTCACCACTATATTATTTACTTCTAAATCCTATATAAGCTTATATAAGTTTTTCTATACGAAATGTTCATTTTTTCCTTGAACTTTTTAATTAAAAAATTGAAAATAATAAAATTAAATGAACAATAATAAACTAAATTGAACAATTTTTATCTCATTTATTTTTATAAAGGTTTTTATTTTTCAAAAAATAATAAATAATAATCTTTTTTAATTTGATAATGATTTGTAAATATTCTGATAGTAATACATAAAACTATTCAGAAGATATATAATAATAACAATTTTTATTAATGAAAATTGTTTTATTTTCACAATTTTTTCTATTTTTTTAATATAGCACATTTAAATAATGTAATTTTTATTGGAAAATTCACAAATCTTTCTTTGATTTTTTGTGAAAAATAACAGAAAAGTTCATATACTTATATAGAAATAATTTTATAGAAATGAACGTCCCTATCCTAAAGAATAATTCTATTCGTAAGAATAGAAGTAGTATAGAGATTATTGCAAATATTTTAGAAATTGCTAAAGATGGAGCTAAAAAAACTAAAATAATGTATTTAGCTAATTTAAGTTTTGATCAACTTAAAAAATATTTGAATTTCTTAATAGATAAAAAACTTTTAGAATATAATCCTAATGAGAAAAAATATAAAACAACTAATAGAGGATCAGAATTTCTTAAAATGTTTCGCGAATTTAAAGAAAGTGAAATTGCTTATAGAGAAAAATTAAGCATTTTAGAAAAACTTGTATTATAATTTTTTAAAGAACTTGCGGAATAATTGCTCCATATCCAATAATTCTAAGTAATATGAATATAATTGTTAAAATTATATTGAAAATTGTGAATAAATAATCTTTTTTAATAAATTTTATTTGAATTATTGAAGTTCTTTTTCCTCTTATACTAAAACCTCTTGATTCCATAGCCATTGCTAATTCTCCAGTTCTTCTAAAAGTAGTTACTAATAAAGGTGCTATTATTGGTACTGCTTTTCTAAGTTTTGAGAAAATCGATCCTGACCTTAAATCTAATCCTCTTGCTTCTTGTGCTGAAAGAATCAATTGACCATCTCCTAAAAGAGTTGGTATAAATCTAAATACTCCTGAAACACCAAATGCAATTGAATATGGTAATCCAATTTTAACAAGTCCTACTTCTAAATCTTCAACTTTTGTTGTTGCTAAAAAAATTAATCCAGCTAAAATCATTGCACAAAGTCTTATTCCAACAGCTAAAGCATAAAGAAAAGATTCTTTATAAAATATTAATGGTCCAAATTCAAAAATTATTATATTTCCCATTCTCCTAAATAAAGGCCAAAGAATTAAACACATTATAAATAAAGAAATCATTCCAGGATAAGCAAATTTAAATTCTTTAAGTGTTTTTGAAATTAAACCTATTGAAAAAACTATTATAAAAATCATTAATGTCCATAATGGATCATTAAAAGTCATAGACCATATAAAAACACATAAAACCCATAAAATTTTAGCTCTAGGATCTATTTTATGAATTATAGATTCTTTCTCTACATATAATGCATATTTAGGCATTCTTATCCTCCTCTATATTTATATGAGAAATAATCTCTTCTACACTTAAAAATGGTTGACCAAATTTTTTTATAGAATATTCTGTTATTTGTGGTGGTTTTAAGAAATATTTTTCAAGTTCATCAATTTTTGAGAAAACATTTCTTGTAGAATCATTCATTTTTATTTCTCCTTGATGCAAAACTATTGTTCTTTCACAATATTCAGCTACAACCCACATATCATGAGTTATTGTAATTACTGTTACACCCATATTATTTAAATCTTTAGCAAGCTCCATTATCTTCCTTGTTTCTCCTGGACTAAGACCTGTTGTAGGCTCATCTAAAATAATTATTTTTGGATTCAATGTAAGAACAGATCCTACGGCTACTCTTTGTCTATTTGCTTTATTTAAAAAGAATGGATCCTCATTAGCAATATCTTCAATATTAAGTACTTTCATTACATGTTTTACTCTTTTTTCAATTTCTTCTCTTGGCAGTTTTAATTGCAATGGTCCAAATTCAAGTTCTTCTTTAACAGTATTTGAAAATATTTGATAATCAGGATTTTGAAAAACATATCCAACTATTCTTCCACGTTTAAGTATTGTTTGCTTTGTTACATCTTCACCAAATAGTTTTATTTTCCCTTTTGTAGGACTCATTATTCCAGCTATTAAATGTGCTAATGTTGTTTTTCCACTCCCATTCTGTCCTATTAAACCAATAAATTCCCCATCATATATTTTTAAATTAATATTTTTTAAAGCCCATATGTTTGGCTCATATGAATGCCAAACATCTATCACTTCTATTGCTGGAATATTTGAATATTTTTTCACTTCTTTCTCAATCAATGGTTTAACTTTCCATTTTGAAGGAGTATTCATTATTGCTTCTTGAATATTAATAGGATATTCTTTATTATAATTCATTCTATGAAAAAATTCAGTTACTTGAGGTGGAGCTAATCCCATCTCAATTAATTCATCAACTTTTGAGAAAATTTCTCTAGGTTTTCCATCATAAATTGTTTTCCCATTATTTAAAACTATTACTCTATCAACTATCTCTGTTATCCTATCTAAATGATGATCAACCATTATTAATGTTATTGGTTTTTCTTTTTTAAGATTTTTTATTATTTCATATATTTCATATTTTCCTATTGGATCTAAATCTGAAGTAGCTTCATCTAAAACTAATATACTTGGAAGCATACTTAAAACAGATGCTATTGCTAATCTTTGTTTTTGACCACCACTTAAAGCAAAAGTATATTTTTTCTCCATTCCTGTAAGTCTAGTCCATTTTAAAGCATTTTCAACTCTTTCCTTTATTTCTTCTATATTAAGTCCAAGATTTTCAGGACCGAATGCAGCTTCTAAAAGAACAGTTGTTCTAAACAATTGCGATTCATAATCTTGAAAAACTATTCCTACATGTTGACATATTTCTGCTACACTTTTCTCTTTAGTATTTAATCCATTAACAATTACTTCTCCATTAAATTCATCACATTTAACTAAATTAGGTACTAATCCTGCTATACATGCACATAAAGTGCTTTTTCCAGCTCCAGTTGGACCTATTATTCCAATAGATTCTCCTAATTTTATATTTAAATTTATCCCTTCCAATGCATATTTTTTTGCCATTCTATATTTTACATAAAGATCTTTAATACTTATTATATCCATTTAAAATCATCTTATTCTTATTTTTAAAAAAATAAAAAGGGGAAAATAAATTTATTTACTAATCTTTTGAAAGTAAAGCTAATCCAACAATGAATATTATTAAGAAAACTAATCCGGTTGCAATTAATGGTGTTCCAACAAATATTAATCCAGGACCAAATAGTAATGGTTGTCCTAATCCTAAGCCAAGTATAATGCATACAAAATCTCCAACAATTCCACCTATTATTGTTAATAAGAATCCTATTTTATGATAGCTTTTTACTTCTTTTGGAGTATATGTATATCCTGACATTATATCTGTCCAAAGCCATCCTGCTTTTACAGCTCTATCATAGAATAAACCCATTAATATAGGACTTATAATTGCTGCATGTAAGAAATTATTGAAAGTAATTATAAATGCTATTGGTGTAAATGGCACAAATCCAACAAGTTCTGTCCAAAGAGCTATTATAAATCCACATGAAGATGCATGGAGCAAGTTTACAAGTTCAAATGCAGCTAAACTTTTTAAATTTTTACAATGTGGTGGTTCTTTAAATATTCTTCTCCAAACATAATATGGCACAAGTCCCATTACAAAATTTCCAATAAATCCTCCTATACTTCCAATAGTTAATGCTCCAGACATTAAATCATATCCAATCAAGTTTCCAAAAGCTGTCCCCCATGCAGCTGCTGGGCCAAATAATAAACTACATACAATCGGTATAGCATTAGCTGGCCTTAATGATGTTACTCCTGGAATAATCCATACTGGTAATTGTGCAAAAATCCATAGAAATACGGCATAAAGAGCAGTACTAAGAATAAAGAAAGAAACAATTCTTGTATGTTTCCACATTTCAATTAATTCTTTCATTTTTAACACCTTTTTCTTTACTTTTAATTTATAAATTTATCTATTAAAACTTTTTTTATCATTTATATGTAAAATAATCTACTTTTTGTTAAAATATATAAGATATTTTTCTTATTTTTTAAAAAATAAAATGATTTAAAATATGGAGGAAGAAAAATTGGAAAAATCTTTTATTTTAGAATTAGCAACTAAAAGAGTTTCTATAAGGAAATTTTCTAAAAAGAAAATAAGTTTTAAAAAAATTTTAAGAATTTTAGAAGTTGCTAGACAAGCTCCTTCAGGTGCTAATACTCAACCTTGGAGATTTATAATTATAGATGATTTAAAATTAAAGAAAAATATTAGAAAAATATGTGAGAAAATTGAGAAAAATTTTCATAAAAAAGCTCCTTTATGGTTAAAGAATATGGTTAAAGAATTGGCTTAAAAATAATAAAATAAGCTATTCTAAGCCTTTTTTAATAGAAGCTCCTTATTTAATAATTGTAATTTCTAATGACGTGTCCAACTTCCTACCATAGTCTAGCCTCTCTTTCTGGAACCAGTTTGCATTCATGTTGAATGAATGCAAACCAGCACTCCTCCCATTAGGAGGCACCAGCAGAGTAGCAAAATGCTACTCAACCCTTCATTGCTAATTTGTTGAAAATTAGCTCATCAAGGGCTTCTCCATCGAGCAGGGGTCACCGTCTCATTTGGAGAGTGCTGGTTTCTATGAATAGGAAGCTTGGCCCACGCCTAGCCTTCCCCTAACATGAAAGTCTCGGGGAAAGGATATGTTCTTTAAAATATTCAATTGTTCTTTTTGAAATATTGTTTGAAGCATTGTAATGTTTATTTGTTATCAATCCGCATTTTTCACAAATGAAATAACTATTTTTCCTTTTTCCAATTTTTCCAAAGCTTCCACATCTATAACATTTTATTGTAGTATAATCAGCATCAACTAATATTTGTCTTAGATTTCTTTGATTTTTATTAAAAGTTGGCAAATAACTCAAGATTTTCATTGAATTTATCCATAGGCTTTTTTCAAATACTCTTTGTATAATTTTTCCTCTAAGCCATTCAGTATTTTTCTTGTTTATCTTTTTGCTATTATTTCCTGCCTTATAGTTTTTAAGTTTTTCAAAAGAAATTATTGCAATTCTTTGAAATTTTCTAAATTCTTCTTTCGTTAATAGTTCTACATTTTTCTTTAATGTTATATGAAGTTTCCAATGTTTATTTTTTACAATTTCTTTTCTTTTATGTTTTCCTTTTAAATAGCTTGATGGAATTATCATTACTTCAGTAGCTTTTGCTCCATTATTAATTTCTTTCTTTAAATATTCCATGTTTTCTTCATCAACTTTCAAAGGGATTCTATGATATTTCTTTTCAGGATCAGTTATATATACTATATTATTTTCAAAGTCTATAGCAAATCCTGTATTAAAAAGAATTGGATGAAACATTGGAATGTTAAAGTTATCAAAGTTCTTTAAAGATACTTTATATGTTGTCGGAATATTAAGATTATCAATGTTTATTCCTTCCCTTTTTTGAATTACTGAATATCTCCAAATTGCTAATAGTTCTTCATTTTTTTAAATTCTCATTTATTTTTAATTTTAATATTTTATTTATTTCCATTTTTATTAATATAATTTTTAAAATAAATATAAAAATATGTAGGGAAAAATAGTACATTTAAAAGAACAATTTATACTTAGAGATGATTGAAAATGAAATATTCTTCTTTTATACTAAAAATATCATTATAATACATGAAAATAATTGAAATAATAAAAAGATAGTGGAATTCCAGAATTATTAAAAGAGAGAAATATTCCTATATTATTTGAAAATTTAGAAATTGGAGATTTGATAATTGAAAGAAAAACTTCTAAAGATTTTATTGCTTCTATTTTTGATGGAAGAATATTTCAACAAGCAAATAAAATTACTTCTTATACTAATAGAGCAATTTTATTAATTGAAGGATTATTACAAAATGAATTAGAATATGTTAAAAATAAGAACTCAATATATGGAACTTTGTTAAGCTTAGCATTATCTTATAATTTTAAAATTATTTACTCTAATGATATAGAGGAAACTTCAAATATTTTTAGAAATTATTTATAAGCATGGAAAATATTATAAAATTGAGAATATTCATTTTATTAAGCAAAAGAGAATATCTAATGATATTAATAAACAAAAATTAAACATTATTGCTTCTATTCCTTTTATTGGAGAGAAATATGCTGAAAGATTATTAAAGAATTTTAAAATAATAAAAAATATAGTAAATGTCTCCCCTCAAGAATTATCTTCAAAAGCTAAAATACCTTATAAAAATTCAATTAAAATTTGGAGAATTTTAAATGAAGAACATAAGTGATAAAATATATAAAGTACTCCAATTCTATTATATGGAGATATTTTAAAAATTTTTTAAATTATGAGTAAAAATCTTTATATAATAAAATTTCTAATAAAAAATTTCCATATTATAAAGAATCAACATGGATAGCAATTGGCTATATGCTTTTAGCAATAGAAGAAATTGGATTAGCAACTTTAACTTATACTCCATCTAATACAGAATTTTTAAAAAGAATATTGAATATACCTTACAATTATAGCTTAGAAGCTATTCTTCCAATAGGTTATCCTTTAGAGAAAAAGAATAAAGATAGAAAAAAATTAAGCGAAATTATTTTCTATAATAAATATGGTTCATCTCTTTCTATTTAAATTTAATTTAATGTTTTTATTCTTTCTTATATTCTAAAATCTTGTTAAAGATGGAGTAAAATGACTAAATTATCTGAAACAAAGAAAAAAATTTTTGCAATAGAGATTTTGCAATTATTAAAAAAGGAATATTCTTATAATGAACTTTCAAAAATGTTAGATTTACCAATACCTGTTATAAGTAGGTATATAAATGGACATGTTCTTCCAAATATTGAAAGAGCTGATAAAATACTTAGTTTCTTTAAAGAAGAATACTTAATTGAAATGATTAAATCTAAGATTAAAATTAAAGAAAATGGAATTTTTGATTTATCATCTTTAGTTCATGATACAATGCTTCAAAAAATTGTTGGTAAAACTGTTTTTCATGAATTTGAAATAATTGATATAGATAAAATTTTAACAGTTGAAACAAATGGTATACCTTTAGCTGTGCAAATTGGAAATGAATTTGGAGTAGATGTAATAATTGCAAAAAAACAGAAAGAACTTGGAATAGATGAATTTATTGAAGAAAAAAGTATTGTTTCTCCTAGTGTTGGAAAATTTTTCTATATTCCAAAAGATTCTATAAAAAAAGATGATCTGGTTTTAATAGTTGATGATATAATAAGAACAGGTGTAACTATAAGTGGTTTAATAAAATTAATTGAGAAAGCTAAAGCTAAACCTGCTGGAATATTTACTCTTATATCTACGAAAGATGCTATAGAAAATCTTAAAAAAACAACTAATATTAAATGTCAAGTTTCTTCATTACTTATTCTTTAAAAATAAATTTAGAAATACTTATAAGTTAGATTGAGAAAATTATTTTTATGTTAGGTTGGCCTGAAATCGTATTAATATTAGTCATACTATTGCTTATTTTTGGTCCAAGCAAAATGCCTGAAATAGCACGTACTTTAGGTGAAGCTTTTAGAGAATTTAAGAAAGCTAGTGAAGAACTTCAAAAAACTGTTGAAGAACCTATTCCTCAAACTACTTCTCAAGCTAACATCCCTCAAACTAGCCCCCCTCAAGTTACTCCTCAAACCACTCCTCCTCAAGTAAACATTCCTAAAAGTAAAGAAGATGAAAATTTAATTATTCAATTAGCTAAAAAATTAGGAATAGCTACTGAAGGAAAAGATATTCAAACAATTATGAATGAAATAGAAGAAAAAGCTAAAATTAATAAAGATGAGAGTAAAGGTTAAAAGCTTGTATTATTTATCAAATTAAAGGTGAAAAAGGTTGATTGGCTTAGGTTGGCCTGAATTAATATTAATTATAGTAATTTTAATATTGCTATTTGGTGGTTCAAGAATTAGAGATGTTGCTAAAGGATTAGGTGAAGCTGTTAGAGAATTTAAGAAAGCTAGCAGTGAATCTGAGAAAACTTCTGAAAAGAAATCTGAAAATGAAGCAATAATTGAAGCTGCTAAAAAAATGGGAATAGATACTGAAGGAAAATCTATTAAAGAAATTTTAAATGAAATGTCTAAGAAAGCAGAGAAAGGAAAATAAATTTATTCTTAAATTTATCATTTTATTTATTTCCATATTTATTGATATTTTTGAAAATAAAAGAATAATTCATGCTTCAGAGATAATTGAAAAATGGAAAATACATGAATTACTTCATATTCCATTAATTTTTTATATTTAGGATTATTATTAATATCTATAAAAAGTATATAAAAAAGCTTAAATAATTTAGAGATGAGTTATGCATGAATAAAAATACTAAAGAGATGACTTTCTGGGAGCATACAAGAGAATTATTAACTAGACTTAGGAGGATTCTTTATTCAATAATTATTGCTACATTAATATCCATGCTTTTTCCAATTGATATTTCTTCAATTAATTTATCAGCTACAAATCCATGGTATCCTACATTAACAACTTTTGTAATTAATAAAATTACAAAAGATTTTCTACCATCTAATGTTAAATTGATTCCTATAGGTTTAATGGATCCACTTGAAATATACATTGTTTCATCTTTAGTTATTGGAATATCTTTAAGTATGCCAATAATAGTTTATGAAGTATATAAATTTGTTAATCCAGCACTTTATGAACATGAAAGGAAATTCATATATAAATTAACAATATCTTTCACATCTTTATTTATATTTGGAGTTGTATTTGGATATTTATTCATAACTCCAATAACAATGAGAATTCTTATTCTTTCAGCAAAATTATTATTAAATTTAGAACCTCAATATAGTTTTTCAAGTTTCTTCTCAGTAGCTATAGGAGTAATATTTGTATGCGGTTTAGCATTCACTTCTCCAATATTTATAATTACTTTAATAAAATTTGGTATTGTAAAAACAGAATATTTTTCAAAGAATAGGAAATATCTTTATGCAGCTCTATTTATTGCTTTAGCTATTTTAACACCAGACCCTTCACCAGTAAGTGATATACTATTGTTTATTCCTGTTTTCATTTTAATGGAATTAACAATAATAATAGGTAAAAGGATTGAAAAATCTAGAAAACAATATTAAAAGTTTTCTAAAATAAAAGTTTATATATTTATTTTTCTTAATATTTTCATGTTTGAAGTTAAAGGTCTTGGAAAAATAGATTTTAATTATATGATATTAAAAGCAAAAAGCCTTTTATTAGAACCAATGAAAGCACAAAAATCACTTGAAGATATAATGATTGAAAATCCTGGATTAATTACTGGTGCAATATATGTTGTAATTATTTCTTTTATTTCTGCAATAGGTACTGCTATTTCACTTGCTTTTTCTCCATGGTTATTTACTGGATTTTTTCTATTTAGAACTATTGCTATCATTGGAATGATAATAGGTACATTAATACTTAGTCCAATTTTCAGTGTAATCATATGGGCTATATTAACAATTATTTCATTTATAATTGGTCAATATTTAACTAAAAAAGAAATTAAAATCGATCTTCCTTCAATAACACCTCTTGCAATGGGTTTTGCATTTGCTTCTACTCCATCCATTTTAAATATTATTCCTTGGAGCCTTTTAGGAGCATTAGGTGGCTTAATAGTTTTCTTAATAAATGGATGGAGTTATTATTACACATGGCTTTCAGCTAAATCTTTCTTTAAAGTTGATGAAGTAAAAGCTTTAATAATTACAATAATACAACTTTTAATATTCCTTTCAAGCTTAGCTTCTATATTTACTTGGAGTATGCCATATTTTTAATTCTCATTTAAACTTTGGAATAACTTCTTTAGCAAATAAAACATGCGAATTATTCTCTATCATATATGGAAAATATAAAATAAAATAATCTACTCCAAGCTTAATATATTCTTTTATTTTTTCAATACATTCTTCAGGAGTTCCAATAATCCTTGAATTAAAATATTCTTCTTTTGGAATATCTTCCCATTTTTCTCCAGAAATATATTTCTTATTTCTTCCATCTTTTATAATTCTTTCTTTTATTTTTTCAACTTCTTTATCGTCCAATCCTATGATAATATCTGCTCTAAGAGTTTTCTCAATTTCATCAATTTTTCTTCCAACTTTTAAACAATGTTCTTTAAGTATAAGCAATTTTCTTTCATATTCTTCTATAGAAGCATGTGGAACATTAAATCTATTAGCATGTTTTGCTACAACTTTTAATGTAAGTTTCTCTCCTCTTCCACCAATTAATATAGGTGGATGAGGTTTTTGAATTGGTTTTGGAAAATTAATTCCATTCTTTATTTTATAATATTTTCCATTAAAATCAACTTTATCTTGAGTCCACATAAGTTTTATTATTTGAACAGCTTCTTCTAGCATCCCTATTCTTATTGATGGCTTTGGAAAATCAAAACCATATCCATAAAATTCATGCTCATACCATCCAGCCCCTATTCCAAATTCAAGCCTTCCTTTTGAAATTACATCCAATATAGAAGCCATTTTAGCTAATAATGTTGGTTGTCTATAATAATTGCAAGTAACAATTTGTCCTAATCCAACTTTTTTTGTACACATTGCTAATGCTGTAAGAGTTGTCCAACATTCAAAAACAGATTTATATTCAATCCTAGGTACAGTATGAAAATGATCAAAAAACCATATAGAATCGTATCCAATTTCTTCAGCTTCAATAGCATATTTCTTAATTAATTCAAATTGTTCTATAGAAGATAATTCTGAAGGAAGATCTATAAACCAACCTTGAGGTATAATTAATCCAAATTTTATTTTCCCACTCATATAATTTTCAATTTATATAAGAAAAAAATATTTATAATGTTTTTTAAATTATTTAATTAAGGATAAGGCAATATTTAATTTAAATTGAGAAAAGTGATAAATATTGGTTAATTTTAAAAAGATTGCTTCAAGATTTTTAAAAGGTTATAGAAAAACAGCTATTTTTGCTATAACTACTGTATGCAATTGTAGATGCATTATGTGTAATATGTATAAAAATAAGCCTGAAAGCATAAGTTTTAATGATTCTAAAAAAATACTTGATTTTTTAAGTGAAAAAGGTTTTTTAATAGTTTATTTTACAGGAGGAGAACCAAGTCTTAATAAAGATATTATTAAAATGATTGAGTATGCTAATAATCTTGACCTTGTTACTTCTTTAACAACCAATGGAACAATTTCTCCTAAAATGCTTAAAGAATTAATTGAAGCAGGCCTTTATACTTTATCTGTTTCAATAGATCATTGGGATCCAGCTATAAGTGAATATATAAGAAAATATAATGGAATACTTGAAAAACAAAAAAATACTATAAGAATAGCAAAAAAACTTGGAGCAAGAGTTTATGCATCAACTTATATAAATCCTTATTTAAATGAAAATAATATTATAAATATTGTAGAATATATTAATAATCATCTTGGAATTCCAATAGGTTTTTGTTATCCATCAATTACTAATACTACTTATAAACTTAAGGAGCCTTATCCAAATCGTAATCTTAAAAAAATAATTGAAAAAATAATATTCCTTAAAAAAATTGGTTATGATATAGCAAATTCTTCAATTTATCTTGAAGATATAATTAATTTTTATAATAATAAAAATTCAAAATTTTATTGTAAAGGAGGAGAAGATGTTTTTTACATAGATTGGAAAGGAAATGTATATCCATGCTTTTTAAAAAATAAATTATTTAATATTTTAAATAATGAAAAAAGCTTCTTTTTAAAAAATGTTAATTGTAATGAATGTTTATTAGATTGTTTTAGAGAACCATCCATTCTTTCTCAATTATCATTAAAAAGTATTTTAAAGGAAATAAAATATATTAATACTATTAAAAAAATAATGCTTTAAAATAGATTTATTATTTATTTCCTCTATTTTTTAAAAAAAGTTTATAAAAAACATTTAACTAATATTTATCAGTATTAAAAAGATGAAGATTCATTTATTTGGCTTATTAAGTGGGCTTTTAATAATTAGTGGTATTTTTCTTCCATTAGGGACTTCGATAACTACTTATGAAGAAATTCGATCTCCAATTATTAATTCTATAATTTTCTTTTTATTTAATATGGAACAAATTTTAGAATCTGAAAAAGTTGCAACTTATATTATTTTATTTATTGTTTTTATTTTTATAATTATTAGTATACCTATTTCTATTTTTATAGGTAAAATTGGTGGAGCAACAAGTTTATTAGGTATATTCCTTTATATAATCTTAGCTTTATATCATATTGATTTTTCATTATTTAAGCTATTTCAATTATTTTCAATTGGTTTTTATTATCTTCTTTTCTCTTCAATATTTGCTTTTCTTTCAAATTATTATGTATTCGATATTACAACTGGGAAAAAAATGCCGTTGTCAGCAGTTTCAAAATAGATATGTTTAAATATTGCTGAGTATAGAATCATATTTGGGTCGTTCATTAAAAGCCTTACAAGTATAAGGAAGTGAAAGGATGTCAGAAAACCTGTTAGTTAAGGCCTACTCAATTCCGCATAACTTAAACATTGATAATTTCATTAATGATTATATGATCTTTTTAAATAATATTTTAAATGATTTATGGCAAACAATAGAATGGAAGAAGAAAGGAAAAAGATTAATACCATTAATAAGAAAAGATAAATTTTTTAGAAAAGAAATTAGAGATAAATATATTATAAAATGGATTTATTCTAAACATTATATTGATTCTGCAATAAAGCAAGCATATTCTATTCTTAATTCTTGGAGAAAAAGATATTTGAAAGGGAAAGCAAGAAGAGAAAAGCCTGTATTAAAAAGAAAGTTTGTTAGAATTAAAGGAACACTTTATAACTATAGAAATGGCATCATAAAAATATCGATTAAGCCTTTTCAAGAAAGCATATGCATAGATTTAAAGAATGCTTGGTTTTGGAATAGGATAAAAGGATTAGATTTAGGAGAGTTAATCCTTAAAGAAGACAGACTCATAATAACAGTTAGAAAAAAAGTGAAGCTTAAGATTGAGAATCCAATAGCATGGGATATAAATCTTTTAACAATTGATGGTTATGATGGAGAAAAAGATTACACAATAGACTTGAAGAACATATATACAATTCATAGAATTTATGAATTAAAGAAAATAAAGATTCAAAAGCTTCCAGAGAAGACAAGAAAGAAACTACTTCAAAAATACCAATCAAGAGAGAAGAATAGAGTCAATGATCTTCTCCATAAGACTGCGAAACAATTATCAAATAGGACAAATGTTTTTGAAGATTTAAAAAGCTTCAAGGAAAAAGTTGCTAGGACGAAGAGTAGAAGTATGAATAGGCAGAACTCAAAGCATGATTACATAAAGCTACAGAAATATATAGAATATAAGTCAGAATGGAATGGATATTCAACGATATATTTAAAGGCTTACAATTCATCTAAAACTTGCTCCAAATGTGGGTATATAAATAAAGACCTGAAGGGAGCAAGAATATTTATATGCAAAAAATGTGGATTTAGAATGGATAGGCAGAAGAATGCATCAAGAAATATATGGAATAATTTTCTTAATATGTGGGGACAAGGGTTTGCCCCGAAAGGAGATAAGCTCTATGAAATGCTCCCAATGAACCCAGAGGGAGATGAGAGCAATGAGACTCAAGGATTAAGTATGGATTCGTATAGAATGCATACTTAGTTCAAAACCCTACTTTAATTACTGGAGCTGAAACTTCTCCTAAATGCTATATTTGTGGTGGAGAAACAATTTATATACCACATCTTAAAAAATATTATTGTAGAAAATGTAGAGAATATATGTAATTTGTTTCATATTAATAATGTGAAATTTTTTAAACTTTATTATCTACTATACTCTTATTTATAAAAGGGTTATGTCTCCTAAAATAATAGAAGGTTTCACGATTCAAACTTTAAAAGATAAATGTTTAGTAAATCCAAATAATATAGTAATTGAAGCAATTTCTCCTAAAAGCTTAGAAGGAATAATAGAAATTTTAGCTTTAAAATTTCCTCCAAGTAAAGCAAATTATTCAGAAGCTTGGAAAAGTTTAACATTAAAAATGTTTAATAAACTTATTGGAATATATGCTTCTGGAAAAATAACTTTTTGTGCTGAAAGTTTTGAAGAAGCTGAAAAAATTCTTAAATATATAAAAAGAATAATAGATGAAGCATATATAGAATTAGAAAATTTTGGCCCTCCAGAAAGAAAAGAGCTTGAAGCATGGAGTAAGTTAACAGCATATGAACTTTATAATTATCTTCCAAAAACAAATTGTAAAAAATGTGGTGAAGAAAATTGCTTAGCTTTTGCTATTAAAGTTTTAACTGGTGAAACTAAACTTAATAAATGTTTACCATTTAAACAATCTGAAAATATGAATAATTTTAAAAAATTTAAGGATAAATATGGAGAAAGAATATTGAAAGCTTTAGAAGAATAATTTTTAAAAAATTATGCATTTAATTCTATAAAAACAGGATATTCTGAAAACTCAGTTTTAATTCTTAATTCTATTTTTTGTTTAGAAAATATTTTTTCTCTTGGAATACTAACAATTACCCATGCATTTTCTTTTGATCCAATTTTAGCATATGTAGATGGATCTTTTGGATCAAGTATATTAACTCTATCTAAAAAGTATATTGCTACATATGCTTCAGGAGAAAAATGTTTATACTCTTTATTATTAATAAATACATCTTTTATAATAACTGTTGTATAACCATCATTTCTTAATATAACTACCAAAGCTGTTCTATTGTTTACACTATCTTTAACCCAAACACTTTCTATTTTTATACTTTCAAGGGCGTGTCCAATTATTTAATTTTTTAAGTTTTATGGCTTAATTAAAAAATCTTATACAAATTTACATTAAATTTTTGATTTTTTATTTATAGTTAGTTATAAATTTTAACATATTTATGTAAATACTTTAGAATTAAACCACAAAACATTTTTCATAAAATTTTATTATAAAGGATTTTTTATTTATATTTTTAAAATTGAAATTTTAAAAATATTTTTTAAAATATCTCCATATAAAATACTGATAATATAACCAAATAATATAAAAACAATTAATGGAAGACTTGGAGTAACCTATACATCTTTATTTTCAATAAATTCTATTTCATTTTCTAATAAAGAAAATACAAATTTCTTCTTTCCATTAATATTTTTCTCAATAGTAGTTGCATATCTTATTTTTATATTCTTAGTTTTATATCCAATTAATAATGCAAATATTTTTTTCTTTATTTAAAATTCTATATAAATTATAAGTAAATAAGAATAAAGGAATTATTAAAGAAATTATGCAACTATTTGTTAAAACAATAATTGGAACAAATGGATGAATTATATTTTTTATTATAATTTATTGGATCTAAAAAAGATATTGAAATTAATGCTTTTAAATCTGCTCCTCCTACAAATTTTAAATAATAAATTATTATTGAAATAATTGCTGTAATAACAATTGAAATAAAATAAAGAATTAAATATGAAAAATCAATAAATTTTAAAAAGAATTCAAATAATGTTATTATTATTCCAAGTGGAGAAAAAATTAGCCAAATTCTATCATCCACCTCTCTTGTTTTAAAATCTTCATAAGAAGAAATTGTTAGCATAATTAAACATAATGCTTTTCTTAAATATGAAAACATAATTTATCCCTTATATTCTTCATTTAAAATTCTCCATATTTTGATAGATGTCTTATATGGTATCTTAGCTTTTAAAGATAGTTCTTGTGGAGATGCATTTATTACATTCTTTATTGTTTTAAAATTCTTCAATAATCTTTCTGCATATTTTTCTCCAATATAAGGAATGGAAGCTATAATATTCAATTTTTGTTTATTAATATCATTTGAAATTCTTTTTTGTTTAATTAAATGAATATTCTCAATCTTACTATATTTTCCATGTTTATAAATAATTTCTAAAATATTTGCTGATTCTTCAATATCATTAGAATAAACAATTTTAAAATTATAAGATAAAGCCAAACTCAATAAAGTTCCATATATTGAATTTTTATTCTTAACATACTCTAATTCATTTTGTAATAAACCCTCAATTAATAATATTGCTTTATTTGTAAATGAAGTTATTTTATTTGCTTGTTGAAATATTCTTCCATCAAAAACAGAAGCAATAAAATCTTTAGAAGTTTTTCTTTCAATAATTAAATCTCCAATTATATAATCTCCTATTTCTAAATTTTCAAATAATATAGGAATTCCTTTATTTTTTAATAATTCTGGTATTCCACTATCTTTTTCTCTATTATCAATTAATATTACTTTTTCATTTAAAAGAGTCATTTACATCACTTTTTTAATAATGAAAAAGGTATCTTACCTTGCTCTTTCTTTAATAATTCATAGAGTTCTTCTTCTTTCAATTTTTTATTTCTAATCAATTTTAATAATTTTATTCCTGAACTTGTTAGCATGACTTTCCCTTCTATGTATCTAATTAATCCTAATTCTTTTAATCTATCTTTTTCTTCTTTTGAAATATTATTAATATTATTTAATGCTTTCAAATCTTCAATTTTTATTTCTCTTGCTTTTTTTATTGGAGGAATTGTTATTTTCCTTACTTTATCTTCTGTGATAATACTTTTTTCTAATAATATATTTTTTAAATCTTTTAATGATACAATTTTTAAATCAGGATTATTTATATTATTTTTTAATAATTCATGAATATTAGATAAGTATATTTTCTTTCTCTTTTTACCTTCTACATTTATAATTTCTTCCCATTTTAATTTATTTATTGGATCTCTAATTTTAAAAATTTTAATTTCTTCATCTTTAATCATATTAATTAAGTATATCCAATATTTATCTTTCATTTCTTTAGCAAAATCAAATTCCTTTCTTTTTAAATAAATAAAAATAGAATTCAATATGCTTATATGTCCTTTTACTTCTATGTATCTAATATCATTAGGATTTTTTCCAATGCTTAAAATATCATAATGTTCTTTAATAGGAGCTATTATTACTTTTCTATTTTCTTTCAATTCTTCTTTAATAGCAATTTCTATTATATTTCTTTCAATTATATTTCTATCTATAAGATTTTCTATTCCTTCTATATTTTCTAATTTATTTTTCTCCATTCATATTGCCTCCTTTAATTATTTCAATTATTTCATTCATTTTCATACATTTTGAATAATAGAAATTCATTAATGTTCTAAAAGAAGCATAACCAATTAATCTTCCAGCATATTCATTTATTCTTATCCATTTTAATTTTGTATTTCCACTCTTAGAATTATAATTTATTTCTTTAATATTTTTAGCATAAATAATTACAACTTTACTTCTAAATTCATATGGGAATATTTCATCTGCAATATATTCAATTTTTCCATTTCCTTCTCTCATAGGAAAGAATTTTCTATTTTTTAAAAGAAAATCTAAAGTATCTTTACTTTTATTTTTTTCATTATAATAGCAAGCATAAATTAAAAATCTTCTAAATTTCTCTAATGGAATAATTCTATCTATTTTAAATTGCTTTTTAACAATTTGTTCATAAATATTCTTCATATCAATTACCTGAATTTAGAAAAAATATTTTCAATCATTTTAAAAGGAAGAGGAAGAAGTTTATCAAAAATGAAAATATAATAAACAATTGAGAAAATGAAAAGAAATATTATGAAATTAATTTCACCTTTTCCAATTTTATATTTCTCTCTATTAATTATTTTAAAAAGAATAAAGAGACCTGTCACCCAAAGTGGAGAAGAAATAGGAGCAAGAAGCATCATTATTGTAAAATTAATAAAAATTGATTGAGGAATTGGAAGAGTAAATGAATATGGAATTAAATAATATAAAGAAGATGAAGAAATCACATATAAAAGCAAAATAAGATTAAGAATTAAAGTCATTATAAACGAAAGAAAATATTTTATTATGCTCTTCATTTTTCATCACTACAAAACTTTAAGAAAATAAAGCAAAACATCTTTTCCTTTCAATTCTTCATATTCTTTTGATAATTTTCTTAAAATTTTTCTTGCTTCTTTTATTTTCCTTTTATTGAATTTTTCAATAATCAATCCTATTATTTGCTCAAATT
>Ga0209225_1000729_pt1 | contig 35852 bp, 39 predicted proteins | sample WasSprMetagenome_FD_184732 | JGI IMG/M metagenome (GOLD analysis project Ga0209225, IMG submission 184732) | Sulfidic aquatic microbial communities from Washburn Spring, Yellowstone National Park, USA - WS (SPAdes) (version 3) | ecosystem: Environmental > Aquatic > Thermal springs > Hot (42-90C)... | reverse complement strand
TTCGTCCTGAGACATAGTCGTCTCGGAGCTTTAGCGCTTGCTCGCTGTATCTTTCCTTAAGGTACCATTTTGCTATTACGCTGGCGTCCAAGACTACCTTTTCAAGCGCCATCCCCTGATCACCTTAACACTATCCCATCCCTTGGGTGCAGGTTTTCTAAGCTTTTCATTAAGTAAAACTGCCTCCGCAATGTTGCGGCCGTTTTCCTCTTCAATTTTCTTTCTGATGGATTCTCTTATGACTTCGCTCCAGTTCACATGTTTTAACTTTTTCATTCGTTCGCGAAGCTCTTCGTCAACTTTAACTGTTAAAGTTTTCATTTATCATCGAATTTTTGTATGTAAAAGTATATACGTATATACTTTTCTATTTTTGAGATTATAATTTATAAGTATAGCTTGTTGTGAAGGAGTTGGCAAGAATTAATAAGTAAGCGGGTTGGAGCAAAAGGGAAAACCTTAGATGATCTGTTTTCTACGTGTTTCAATGAATGCTTTTCTTTTATCTTCGTATTCTTTTCTTGTCATCATTGGTTTTGCCGGCACTCCTTTAACTACTGTGTTGGGTGGTACGTCTTTTGTTACCACGCTTCCGGCGGTTACTACGGCGTTTTCGTGTATTGTGACGTTTGGAAGTATCGTTACGCATCCGCCGATTACCACATTGTCTTTTATTATGGATGGTGTTAGGCATCGGCTGTGAGGGAACTTGTCGTTTAGAAGGCTTGTGTTGGGGCCTATGAAGACGTTGTTGCCTATTTGGCATTCGTTGGATATTGTTACGTGGGCTTGGATTATGCAGTTTCTGCCTATAGCAACGTTTTTGCCTATGTCACAGAAACTTCCTATACGGGTTCCGTCACCTATGCGCGTGTTGTCGCCTATAACAACATAATTCCATATAACGACGTTTTCGCCAAACTGGACATTTTCGCCTATTATCACGCCTTTTCCCATTCTGGGCATTTCGAGTTCACCCTTTTGGTGTTGTGTATTTGTGTGAGGTTTAAATAGCTTGACGGTTTAGTTTGTTCCGCTGGCTATGGGGGCTAATTACAGAATGGTTAGGGAGAAGGTTTTGGTTGTAGGTTTGGGCGAGGTTGGGCGGCCGTTGTTTGAGGTGTTGAAGGAATGTGAAAAGTTTGAGGTTTACGGTTTTGATGTGAACGCAGAGAAGATGCAGAGCGCTAGGCAGTCGGAGGATGTTTTGCCTTATGCAGTTGACGTTATGCATGTTTGCATCCCATGTGCTGACAAAGAGGATTTTGTAAACAGCGTCGTTGGTTATGTGGAGCGTTTTAAGCCTGAACTTGTCATTATTAACAGCACTGTCGCGCCCGGCACAACTGCGGAAATCCACAGGCGGATTAATGGCGCATGCTTCGTGGCACATTCGCCCGTGCGCGGCGTCCATAAAAGTTTGGATTATATGAAGTGGGAGTTGAAGCGTTGGACAAAATATGTTGGAGGTGTAAACGAGGAGTCGGCGGAAAAAGCCAAAAAGCACTTTGAGAAGCTTGGTTTAAAAACCAAGGTTTTGAAGAGTTGTTTGGAGACGGAGCTGGCTAAGCTTTTCGAAACCACTTACAGGGCTTGGATGATAGTATGCTTCCAGGAAATGCACCGCATAAGCAGACGTTTTGGAGCAGACTTCGACGACGTGGTGGACTTTATCGAGGACACACACCGTGTAAGACTGGATAGGCCGGTGTTATTTCCAGGGGTTATTGGTGGACATTGTTTAATTCAAAACACCGAGCTATTATTAAAAAGCTACGACTCTAAACTCTTGCAGTTCATTTTGGAATCTAACGAAAAACGTGCAGTTGAAATAGGCGATGCAAGTGTTAGAGAAGAAGTCGAAAAAATTAAAAGGCGTGTGGAAAAGCTGGAGGGGGAGTTAGCAGAAGGGTGTGGTGTTCATGATGTTTGAGGAGGCTGAAGTTCATGATCTAAAACTTCCATTGAAAACCTACGAGGCTGTGGTGCACAAAATTGTTGATTGTGCACGGTACTGTTTTAGTTTCTTGCCAAAAATTGGGGTTGTGAAGCCCCCTCCGGAAAGACCGAACGGTGTGAGTGTTATTTTTAGAAGCTGTAATGACGAATGGGCGGAGCTTTCATTAAAATCCATAAAAAATTTTGCCGATGAAATAGTGGTTGTTGATGCTTCAACCGACGATACTCCGGCGAGAATCAAGAAGGTTGCCAAAGAGGAAGGTTTAAACCTAAATTTCATTCACATGAATGTCCCTTTGGACTCACTCATGGGAGACACGGAAACCTATGTTTATCATTCTAATGTTGGGCTCCGTTGCACCAGATACAGGTGGGTGGTAATATGGGACGCTGACTTCATAGCTTACACCAGCGGTCCTAACGATATCATGCAACTTAAAAGGTTCTTGTTAAACCTAGACCCAAAAATATTCTACCGTGTTAATATAGGCTTCCTTTATTTAGATGGAGATTTATTCCATATAGGACCATGGGGATTCCGAATAAGGCGAGAGGTTTTCGCTTTTACGTGGGCTCCCCGTGTTAAGTTTTATAACGCTGGAAGATTCGAGGCTATAAACTTCCCATTATATTACAGACGTGTGATCGTTCCCCAAATATATGCGGTTCACCTGGTAACCGTAAAGAATTCACGATATTTGTTATATCGAAAATATTGGACTGACTGGAGGGAAGCCGGGGATTTCCAACGTTTTCCCAGAATAGAGGATTATGTTAAATACCGACTAAAAGAGGACTATGGTGTTGATTCAGAAGAGGAAGGAATAAAAGTGGCTTTTGCAGAACTTGCAAAAAGCTTGAAAAAATGCAACTACCTTTTAAAGAATTGCCCAGAAGTTTTAAAGGAAGAATTGGGAAATCCGCGTTATAAAATCCTTTACGACGAAAAAGGCAAAATCATAGGAAGAAACGACATGAGATTAGATTAAATGTTTTAAGCCGTTTGTTGTATTTTTCTTTGGGTGAGTCTTAAAGTTAGGTGTGATTAGATGAGTCATCATCCCTTATTAAATGAGCATGTTCTTAATCTTCTTCCTTCTAAAATAGATGGTTTGGTCATTTTAGATGTGGGTTGTGGCTATGGAGAGTGGGGTTTCTTTATTCGAACGAGAAAGGTTGGTCTTCCATATATGATAGGGGTAGATATTTGGCGGCCTCATTTGGAAAGGCTGTGTCCATTAGGGATTTATGAAGGGCTTATTCAAGTGAAGGTTCCGATTTTGCCTTTTAAGGAGAAAAGTGTTGATGTAAGTTTGGCGTGCGAAATTTTAGAGCATTTGCCTAAACATGATGGTTATTTACTTTTAAATGAATTGGAAAGGGTTAGCAGAAGCCTTATTATTGTTTCATCTCCAATGGGTTGGCCTCAGGAGGAAATTTATGGAAACCCTTATGAAAGCCATATCAGTGAATGGAAGCCAGAAGAGTTTGAAAATCTTGGTTATAAGGTGAAGGTTGTTGATGCTGTAGCGCTTCCTAGAACGCTTAAACTTGTTGATAGACTAAGAAGGGCTTTCTTTAGGTTGCCAGTCCCTCGTCTAATTATAGCGCATAAAACTTTGAATATACTAGGCTGACACGAAGTTCCATCTAAAAAGCATTTCCAAGACAGTTTGTCCAAAATGTACAAGATCTTACGAAGTTAGAAGTTCCAAACTCGCCACTTACTTAAGAGACCTTGGAGGAGTACGGTATATACTTCAAATTTGGGATGAAATGTATGTCTTTACTAAGGAAAAGCGAACCGTGTCTTTGTCTTTAAAAATAGTTAAAAACAGATTTTAGTAGATAAGAGTATTGCGAGATGAAAAATGGTGGAGTTTAATGAAAAATTTAGAAGGCAAAGTTGACGTTATAATGTGTACTTATAACAGCAATAAGCCGTGGTTTAAAAGATGCTTGAATTCAATAAAGCGTGAAATACCCATTTGCCATTTTATTGTTATTGATCGTTTCAGTAGAGATGGAACGCAAGAAATCATAAAAGAAATTTTTCCAGAAGCGTTAATAATTGAGAGCACGCTGAATCTGGGCAGAGCGAGAGCAGAGGCGATAAAATACGTTGATACTGAATATTTTGTTTTTGTAGATGATGATATTGAACTTAGTAATAGATGGTATAAGGAAATTACTAAATTCCTTAGTCCAAATACGGGTGCGATTGCCTTTATGGGAATACCGGTGACTAAATGGTTAAAGAAATTTTTCCTTTCTACACAGGATATTGCTAAAAGCCTAAAAAGAAGATGGGTCTCTGAATGGTGGGTCAATTGCGCAAATACCTTAATCAAAACAGAATTGGTGAAAGATTGGTTGCCACCTAGCTTCATTTCTGCAGGTGAGGATGCTCATCTATCTAAGCATATATTAAGTAAAGGATACAAAGTTGTTCTGATACAGGGCATGTATGTGAAACATTATGGATTGCGTGGATTAAAAAGTGCTCAGAAGAAACTATGGTACTGTTCAAATGAGCGATTGCTAAGAAATACAAATATAACGACAAAAATACTTTTAAGAAGATTTTTCTTCTCACCATTGAGAGGACTCTACGTAAGTATTAAGTTAAAAGAAGCTATGGTAATACCATATACAATTCTCTCAGACATTTATGCTTTGAAAGGATGGTTACGATGGAACAAATACGTAATGTGGAAACGATAGAAAATATTATGATATGAAATGAAATTAAAATTCACAAAAATAAGTATTAAGTTAAGAAGCTATTTAAGGCCGTAATCTAGAGTGTTTCAAAATGGAGAGATGGCGAAACCTGTTAAACAAAATTAGAATTCACGTAAAAGATTTATCAGAAAATCCTCAACTTGCATTTGTGTTCAACAAATTTTTAGCAATAACCTTAAGACGTTTAGGTTTTGAGGAATGGATGATTGACAGTGAAAGGTTCCTCTATCGTTATATGAAACCGCTGCATAATGGTTGTTTTGTAGATGTAGGTGCAGGATTTGGTATATGGACGTTCTTTGTTGCCAAAAGGGGTTATATTGTTCATGCTTTTGAGCCAGTCCAAAACCTTATGGTTTTTTAGTTAAAAACGCTTTACCCACTATTCGGGTTCATAATATAGCTTTGGGGGATAAAAATGGTGAAGCGAACTTAATGCTACATGAATATCCGACACGTGACAGCCTAATTATTAAAAGCAGAGGTTTTACCGGAAAAACCATTAAAGTTCGTGTTAAAACCCTTGACAGTTTTAATTTATGGAACGTAGGTCTAATTAAAGTTAACACTGAAGGCTATGAAATACCGGTACTTTTGGGTGCTAAGAAGACTATTTTAAAGTGGAAATCACGTATCATCATAGAAGTCCATGAACCAATTAAAGAACAATTGTCCAAACTTATACCTTTAATAAAGACGTTTGGATACAACATGACTATCAAATACAAGATAGGAAAATTTCCAATGCTTATCTGTGAACCCGAATATACTACGCACCCTTAACGAGTTCAGCGGTATTTTTACTCTGCATACGCTTTTAAAGTAAGTTTTGCAATGGAATCCCAGTCCACCTTTAAGATTTTTTCGTAAGCTTTCCTACCTAACGATTGCAATTGATAACTACCGAAGTTGATGGCTTTAATCATAGAACTCTTTAAGCTTTCTTTGTTATTCGGTTGGAAATATATTCCATAATCACCAAGAATTTCCTTAATAGGTGATATCTTCGGAACTATGACAGTTTTAGCAAAACTTTGAAAGAGTATTACCGTTCCTGACGTTGTTATTTCTTTATATGGTAGAACTCCAACATCTGCGGCATTCATATAAAACTGTACCTCTTCATCTGGGATATACTCAAGCCTAACGATACATCTTCCCACAAACTCTTCAGAAAACTTCATAATCTCTTTATGTAATCTTTTTCCTTCACTCTTACCACATATAACTGGAAAAAGTTGACTATATATGGGTAAGAGTTCTCTAAGAACCGTTAACAAATCATTAATCCCTTTATAATCTCGTATAAGTCCGAAGTAAAGCATTACAAATGCATCTTCTGGAATTGATAGCTTTTTTCTCGCTGTTTCCCTATCCACTTTATTGGGATAAAATCCCACGAAATTTCCATGCGGAATTATGTACACCTTATCTGTGATTCCATAGTAGTTCTTCAAAACTTTATGGCTGTAGTAATTGTGGACGATTATTTTATCCGCGATTTTTATCACGATTCTAAACCATACCTCTTCAAGTTTAGGATGCACTTTTTCATGTGGTTGGATATTATGGAGAGACACAACAATTCGTTTCTTAACAATTTTTAGGCATAAAAAGATTAGACAAGCTGCCCAAAACTTTAAGGACTCCGCTATGAGATTTTTAGACCTCACAATAAATTCGATCCAATGCAAATGAATGACCTGTGCAAAACAAGCATACTTAAGGAAATCAAAACTCCATATACTACGCGTATGTAAAACTTTGATACCATAATTTTCGATATGTGTGCAAAGCAACCGCAAGTATGGGTGTCTTTCTCTTTTTATTGGAATTAGAACCCTCATTTAATCACTATACTACATAAAACAGATTATTGTGCTTTTAAGCAGGAATACTGTTTTATCATTGTTTCCATCCATCCCCTTATCCTCTCAAATTCTTTGTTTTCTATGGCAAGTTCAATGTTAGCCTTTAACCATTCGATTTTATCACCGATGTCATATCTTTTACCTTTGAAAAGCAAACCATAAACATTTTTTTTACTGCTCATTCTCTTAAGGGCATCGGTTAGCTGCACTTCCCCGCTGTATCCCGGTTTTAGGTTTTTCAAGTAGTCAAAAATTTCGGGTGTTAGTATGTATCGCCCTATAACACCTATATTTGATGGGGCTTCTTCTACTTTCGGTTTTTCAATTAAGTCCTTAATTCTATAAATTCCGTCTTCGATTTCCTCGCCCTTTATTATTCCATGTAAGGGGATTCTTTCTTTGGGTAGCTTTTCGAGAGCAATCACCGGGGCCTTGTATTTTTCAAAAACTTTCATCAACTCTTTGATGCATGGTGGAATTGTGATGTTGTCTCCAAGCAGCAAGGCGAAAGGCTCGTCGCCTACGAAGGGTTTAGCATACCTTACAGCGTCTCCAAGGCCTTTTGGCTCTTTCTGTCTAACAAAAAGAATGGATAGTTCGTCAAGCATCCTCTCAAGCCTTTCTATGCCCTCATCTTTAACTGGGAAAATTATTCTGTCAAAGTGGTCTTCAACAGCCCTTTTGTTTCTCCCAGTTATAATGAGAATCTCCTTTATACCAGAATGATAAGCTTCTTCAACAACATACTGGATAACCGGCTTGTCAACGACGGGTAGCATCTCCTTAGGCTGAGCCTTTGTTATGGGCAGCATTCTAGTTCCAAGACCCGCCGCCGGGATCACAGCCTTTTTTATGGTCATTCTCTCACTCCAAATTTTTCTTTCATTTCCTCATTTATCTCGTCAACAGCCTTCAAAATTTTGGGTCTCCTGTACCTTTTCACGAATTTTAAAAATGCCTTCAAATCTTTTGGCAGACATTTTCCCCCAAATGCTTTGCCATGAACAGTTCCGTATTTGCCTATGCGAGGATCCAAGCTCGCAATTTCTGCGACAACATGAGAATTTATACCCAACTCCTTGCAAATTAGGAAAATCTCGTTCCAGTAGGAAATTTTTGTTGCAAGCATACAGTTCGCAGCATACTTCACCATTTCCGCAGTTTTTAAATCAACCCTGAAAATGGGTTTATTTAAAGGTCTATAAAGCTTCTCTAAAACGTCGCCAGATCTCTTGTCATACTCACCTATTACTATGCGATCTTCAGTGAAAAAATCCTTTTTATAGCCTCTGTCATCAGTCCACGTATGTTCTATTTCAGTCATAAACTCTGGGTTTACACAAACCCCAAAATCCACACCAACCTTTTTCTTCGAAGTCTTCTCCAGTATAGGAATAACCACATTTTCTGTAGTACCCGGCAAAACCGTGCTCTTTACGGAAACCACATAGTAACCCAATTTATTTTTAAGCGCTCTTCCAATTTTTAGGGAAACATCTTTCACATGGCTTAGATCAATCCCTTCCTTTTTTGTTGGTGTCGGTACACAAATGAAACAGACATCCGAAGCGTCCATGGCCTGCTGTATACTGTTTGTAAATTTTGGAAGATTTTTATGCACAATATCATAAAAAATAACATCATGGCCCATGCTCTTGAACCCCATACCCACATTAGTGCCAACCCATCCGCAACCAATAATAGCGATTCTTGCCAATTCGTTGTCCTCCGATCTTTAACATTTTTAAAGCGCCTTATATACGCTTTACACAGGAATATTCATAAACTTGAGAGAGGATAACCACATGAAGAAAACCATACTATTACTTACAACGCAAAGTAAAGGAATATCCGCCAGCCAAATCAGGATGAAATATTTCAGGCAAGCTTTAGAAAAATGCAACTACAATATTGTAAACTTTGAAATAAGTTTAAACGGTCTAAAAAAGTATTTATACTACTTCTATAGGTTCCCTCCAAAAGACTTGGCCACAAAATCAAAGAATGCAGACTTAATATTGACAACGTCACCCACGTTGTTGAACGCTATATTGGCTTATAAAGTTGCTAAAAAAAGAAGCATACCTTTCATTGTTGACATAAGGGACATATGGGAAGAATATGCGAAAACTGCCCATTTCCTCTTCTACAAAGTTGGTGTGATTAAAGGTATTGTCAGAGAATATTACGAGGCATTAACACATGCGACAAAAATTTTTGTCGTCACAGAACATATGAAACGTTATTATGAAAATATTGTTGGACTCGCAGATAAACTGATCGTTATTAGTAACGGCACAGACACGGATATAATTAGATGTCGCGAAACAAAACGAGAGGTGGACTTAATTTGCCTTGCGGATTTAAACAGGCCATACCATAACTTGGAATTTTTGCTTGAAGCATTAAAAGGAAATAATCTACGGCTCTGTATCGTAGGTGGTGGCAGTTTCTTACCTAAAATTAAGAAAAAAGCCCAGGACCTAGGAATAAATGAAAAAGTCATATTCGTTGGCTGGGTTCCGTATGAAAACCTGGCTTCTTATCTCTGCAGAGCTAAAGTTGGAGTTGTGGGAAGACCCTTCATATATAACGTTGAATACTTGTATACTATTCCGGTGAAAACATACGATTACTTAGCAGCTGGTCTTCCAGTTATAGCCTATGGACCGGAAAACTCTGCATTGGAAGCGTTCATAAAACAAAATGCCTTGGGCTGTTATATATCCAAACCAGATCCTTCCGTTCTATCCAAGGAATTAAATGTGATTGTTGAGAAAAGCGATCAACTTAGGGAAAAAGCACGAAGAATTTCTCCACGTTTTGACAGAAAGAATATTGCCAAGAAAGTTGTTGAGATAATTGATGAGATATTTGCATGACATGCTAATTTAACGGACTTTAAAGGGGTTTCTCCCACAATCACTAAATCATTTCACTCACATGTTAAGAATTGTGTATGCAAGATTTTCTGCTCCGTCTGGTAGGGTGGGCATAGGTTTTTCTTTAGCTTCTTTTATGGCTTTAAGGATATTTTGCAAGGTGATCTCTGAAACCAGCACGGCATTTACCTTTCTTGCATAATGCTTTGCGTCTTCGAATCCAGCTGTTCTTGTCCATTCCGGGTTTGGAACAACGACTGTTGGTTTCTTGTAGACGATAGCTTCTAGAATTGTTGCACCAAAGTGGGTGACCACCACCTCTGCACCGGCAATAAGCTCGTAAAATTTTGCTGAATGCTCCAAGATTTTCCATTCTGGATGCCGCTTCCTATACGGTTCTGGGTCAACCTTACCCGTTTGAAGCACTACGTTGTTTAGTTTACTTTCTGAAATTACGTCAAAGAGCTTTTTATGTCCTAGGGTGCCTCCCGTTACAAGTATGTACCCACCGTTCCACGGTTGGATTTCTGGTTTTGGGATCAATGGTCCGACAACCGTTCCCTTTTTTAGTAGTTTTTTCTGTTCTTCCCATTGAAGGACTGTCATAGTTGAAATTGGCTGCAGTAGGAGGGCTGATTTGGATGGTTTTGTGAAGCGAACTGAGCTTTCTATGTTAATTATTGGTATGCCTTTAAACCATGCGAATAGGCATGGGGGTATGCAGAAGTTGCTGCCAGTGCTTACGACAACGTCAAAATCGCTTGGAACTTTTTGGAAAGCTTCGACAAAAGCCTTAACAAGTTTTGGCATGAATTCTTTTGTGGGTGTTTTGGCTTCTCTAGGCTTTAAGAGGGAGCTTACTGGACCGAACTTGACGAGCCGCTCATAACTTAACTTGTCCCCTTTTGGAACAAGAAAATGCAGATTGGCTTTTCCATGAAGCCTCTGGGCTAAGGCGTAGCCGTAAGCCGTGTGACCTCCTCCACCAGCGAGAATTAACACGTTTTTTGTCGGCAACTTGTTTTCCTCTTGATTTTCTGCGTATTTCACTATATTGAAAGAGCAAGTATTTTAAAAAGGTTAATCGTTTTTAAAGTCTAAGACACGTTCAAACTGCTTGGTGTTAAGTGTTTGAAAGAAAACTCGATAAGGCTTCAATATTCGGGCTTTATCATTTTCGCAGCTAGAATGTTGAGTGTAGCCACTGGTTTAGCTTTTCAGTACATGATAGCTCGCCACACGAGTACTGCAGATTATGGAGTATGGTTTAACATAAATGACGTGTTGGGCTATTTTTTGATTCTTGCAGGAGTCATACCCTTCTGGGCTATGCGTTTTGCGGCAAGATCAGAAAAAGGTGCGGTAAAAACAGGTATTGTGGCAAATTTGACTATATCGCTGATGGCAACCGGTGTTTATCTAATTTTTGTTCCGCTTATAACTCAGGCGATAAACGTTAGACAGCACATTGGTTTGTATTTGCTCGCTACATTCTACATAGTGGAGTATTATTTGCAAAACGTTACCGAGGCTTGCCTAAGAGCCAAAAAGCCTCAAACTTTAGGGTATGGAGCGGTCATCACCGAAGTAATTAAGGTTTCTTTGGGATATATCCTCATTATGGGATTACAGAAGCCTTTAGAGGGCGCCATAATCAGCCTAACAATAGCCATGGCTATACAGATAGTTTATTACCTGAAAATATTAGCTGAAGAATTAAAACAAAAAATTGAGTGGGCATATATTAAAGAGTGGTTGAAGGGATCGGTTGCGAATGTCTACAATGTTTTGGGGAATCAGATAGCAGCATTCATTTTCATTTTACTTTTTACTTATGGCGGAGAAGAGGCTCGGGGCTATTATGGGGCTGCGTTTATGATATCTAACATCATAACTTATTCAACCACCTTAGCTTTTGCTTTATACCCAAAGCTTCTGATTGAAGGAAAAAGTGAAGACGTTACAATTTCCTTTAAAACAGTTTTTATGTTTGCAGTTCCAATGTTTGTTGGGGTCCTTGCTGCACCCAGCTTGTATCTTTCAATTCTTGGAAGTAAATACACCGATGCATGGTCTGTTTTAGTCATTTTGGCTGTGGATGCTTTAGTGATAACAGCGTCCACGCTTTATGGTTCAGTTCTTTATGGATTTGAAAGAATAGATGAAGAGGCAAAAATATCCTTTAGAGATCTTTTTAAAAGCCGCATGTTTATATCTTTCTCATTGCCGTATGTCCACTCGGCTATAACCATACCGTTGACATATTTTGTGCTAACACTGTATACTCGAAATGATGCTGTAATGTCTGCTTTTTCGGTTGCTGCAATAAATTCGGTGGCACGTTTTGCCATGTTTCTCATACTATACCTCATGGTCCGCGGGATGGTCAAAGTTGTTATTCCTTGGAAAAACATTGCAAAATACGTCTTTGCCTCTGCAGTCATGGGTTGTCTACTTTATTGGCTGCGAACTAGTCTGTTACGGTCGGAAACAATTAGGGTGCATCAGATTCTTGGCGTTACTGCGTTAGCTGGAGTTTTTTATCTTGCGTTGCTTATGGTGATAGATGAGCATGCAAGAATGCTTGCTAGGTCTGCTTGGCTGGAGATAAAGGCGAGGTTTAGGGCTGTTTAGTCGTTGTTGTTCCATAGTTCGTTGAAGAGGGTTTTCATGGTTTTTATGAAAGCGTCGTAGTTTGTCCATAAAGCTGCGACTTTCTTTTTGCCGTTTTCCTTCCGAATTAGTAGGAGTAGTTGTTCGTTGTCCGCTATTATGAAGGTTGGTATGTCTTCAGCGTTCAGCTTCGAATATTTTGCCTTTTTCAGTTTGGTTTTTTCCACGAAGAAGCATGTTTTTGGAGAATAATTTGTGAGAAGTTGGACATTCACGCCTTTTCTGGAAGCCTTTTCAAGCTTGTCCAATAACCCTGAATGGTAAAAGTTGGCGATGTCGTTTTCCGATATGAAGGCCGAAACCTCTTTTCCGGTTTTGCCTAGGATTTCATCTGCTTTTAGGCTTATTTGTTCTTCACCCTCAAGAATCTGGAAAACTTCCTTTTTTCAGGTTCGATTTCCGGTTTTGGCAGTGAAAGCCATAGGTCAATGTGGTTTTGCCTTCTTTTTTCAGAATGTTTAGTTTCATTTTTTGGTTTCAATAAGTATGTCGAGAGCTTTTTCAAATGGTGCTGCAGTAAATTTTAATGGTTTCTCAAAAACCGATGATACAAGACCCCTTTTCTCCAAGTCTCGCAGAATGCGGTAAGTCTCTGTTCTGTGAAGGGACAGGGCTTCTGAGATTTCGCTTGCTTTATGTTCGCCCGTTCTAGCCAAGTATATATAGACCTTGACTTCGTTTTTGATAGCCCAAGCCTGCGGAGGGCTTTTTCGATTATTTCTATGGCTTTGGCTGGCTCCTTATCCACTTTTATGAAACGCCATAATCCGCTGTTTTCGTCGTATAGTTTAACGATGCTTTCAGGTTTTCGCCTTCATTCTATTTGACTATTTTTCAACATTGGCCTTTTGTCGTGCTCCATGGAGGAGGCTAATGTTTATGCTAGGTTTTTCTTCCAGCTTCTGGTTTGAGTGGGGCAAAGTGCGTTCCCTCTTTTTCAAATATATTATTTGTTTGCGTGTAATTAAATATTACTTCTTGCGATTCAATACGTTTAATTAACCACAAAACTACAGCAAAAGCTCAGCTAAAATTTGTTGAGCTTGGGTTTTGTTGTGGGCTTTTTTGATTATGGCTTTTCCTGTGTTGTAGAGGCGTATGGCGAGGTTTTTGTAGGTTATGTCAAAAATTATTCCAGCGACTGTTCTTTCCACCTTTGCTTTTTTGAGGATTTTGCCTATTGCCTCGTCTTTTTTCTCGTATTTGAAGTGGACTATTATGTCTTTTTCTTCGCCGCAGGCTTCTTCTATTCTGGCTATGTATTCTTCTAGGCTTGGGTTTGCGTTCATAGGGATTCCTCAATTTCTTTTAGGGCTTCGATGAAGCGGTCTATTTCTTCGCGGGTGTTGTAAATGTAGAAGCTTGCTCTTGCTGATGAGGAGATGTTGAATTTTTGGTGGAGGGGTTGGGCGCAGTGGAAACCGCTTCTAATCATTATGCCATAGCTGTCCAAAAGCAGGGCTATATCGTGGGAGTTAAAGCCTTCAACATTAAAGGGTATTATCCCGCATTTAAGCCCGGCATCTTTTGGCCCATAAACAGTGACTTTTGAGCATTCTTTTAGGCGTTTTAAGGCGTATTCCGTCAAGCTGCATTCGTGGGCTTTCACGTTTTCCATTCCAAGAGCTTTCAGGTATCTTATGGCGGCTGTTAAGCCAACGGCCCCGCATATGTCGGGGGTTCCAGCCTCAAACCTCCATGGAAGTGTGTTCCAAGATATTGTGCATCTACGTGTTTCGGGGTTGAAGGATACTTCCCTAATCATTTCGCCGCCGCCGTGGAATGGTTCCATTTTTTCTAGGATTTCCTTTTTCCCGTAGAGCACGCCTATTCCGGTTGGTCCAAGCATTTTGTGTCCGGAGAACGCCAAAAAGTCGCAGTTCAAGTCTTGCACGTTTACAGGCATGTGAGGTACGGACTGGGCGCCGTCAACCAGCACTAGAGCGCCTTTTTCGTGGGCTAGTTCCGCCACTGTTTTTACGTCGTTTATGACGCCGGTCACGTTTGAGACTTGGGTTATGCATACCAGCTTTACCTTGGAGGTTAGCATTTCCTTCAAGGATTCATAGTTTAGTGTGCCGTCTGGGTTTATGTCGACGTATTTAACCTTGAAACCCTTTATTTTTGATAGGATTTCCCATGGGACGATGTCGCTGTGGTGTTCCATAAGCGTCACGAGGACTTCGTCTTCCGGTTTGAGGTTGTTGAGCCCCCATGAGTAGGCGACTAGGTTTATGGCTTCTGTTGTGCCTCTTACGAAGACTATTTCTTCAATGCTTTCGGCGCCTATGAATTTGGCTGTTTCTTCGTGGGCTTCCTCGTAGAGTTCTGTGGCTTCCAGCGAAAGCGTGTGCACTGCGCGGTGAACGTTAGCGTTGTATTTCTCATAAAAATCTTTCATGGCTTCTATGACTTGTCTCGGTTTTTGGGACGTTGCCGCGTTGTCAAAATAGATGAGTGGATGATTGTTTATTTTCCGTTTCAGTATAGGGAAGTCTTCCCTAACCTTGTATGGATTAAACATTTTTGCTGCCTTCTTCCGCCGTCTTCATCTTCTTGGCTAAGATTTTCGCCAATTCCTCTTCTTCTAGTGCTTGTTTTTCCTCGAAGGTTAACTCTTCCGGCAGCCATTCAGGCTTTTGCCCCTTCATTTTATAGTAGGCTCGAATGGCTCGTCTTAAGGCTCCAACCGCCAATATGCCACAGTGGAATTTGACTGCTGGAAGCCCTCCAACATCTTCGGCGATGCTCTTCCAACTTATTTTCCAAGCATCTTCAAGTTTCATTCCCCTCACTTTTTCAGTTACAATGCTTGATGTGGCTATGTTGGCTGCGCATCCATAGCTTTCGAAGGTTGCCTTTTCAACAACGTCTTGATCGTTGATTTTTAGGTAGAATGTGATCATGTCCCCGCATTGAGGGTTGCCGGCCACCGCCGAAACCGTGGCGTCCTCCATCTTCCCCAAATTCTTAGGGTTTCTGAAAAGTTCTAGGATTTTTTGGCTGTAGGGTAATGGCACACGTGACATTTATTCCACCACCGTTGAGCCTGTTATGCCCCTAAGCCTTTCAACGGCCTTGGGTAAAACCTCTAAAACGTATTTTATGTCTTCTTCTGTGTGGAGGCGTGTAACTTTCATTAGGATGCTGCCGTGAGCTTCTTCAAAGCGTCTTCCTATGGCGGTTAAAACGTGGCTTGGCTGGAGTATGCGTCTTGTGCAGGCGCTGCCGCTTGAAACGTACACGCCGTTTAGGCTTAGCTCAATGGTTAAGGCTTCGCCTTCACAGCGCAAGAAGCTTATGTTAACGTTGTCCGGCGCCCGCTTCTCGCCTTTCGGCCCGTTAAGCCTAACGTCTGGTATTTTGCCCATTATGCCTTCAATAAGCATGTTCCGCAGTTTTTTCATGTGGCGGACGTTTTCCTCAAACTTTTCGAACATTAATTTGGAAGCCTTTGCGAAGCCAACGATTAAGGGCGTGTTTTCCACGCCTGGCCAAAGCTTCTGGGTGCCTATTTGTCCCTCCAGTATTCTTTCAATGTTTACGCCTTCCCTAACGTATAGGGCACCTACCCCGCGTGGTCCCAGTATTTTGTAGCTGCTTATTGTTGCCATGTCCACGCCTGTTTCTTGCACGTTGAATGGTATTTTTCCGTAGGCGTCTGAGGCATCTGTGTGGACTAGGGCATTTGGGTTTTTGTCTTTAACTATTCTGGTTATCTCTTTTATGGGTTGTATAGTTCCAATTTCATGGTTTACCGTTGAAAAGCTTGCTAGGACGGTTTCGCGGTCCACGGATTCCTTCAGCTTTTCTAGGTTGATGAAGCCTTCGTTGTTCACGGGGATTTTCACCACTGAAAAGCCGTTTTTAGCGAGCATTTCAGCCACGTGGACGACGCTTAACGGCTCAATCTCAGAGATTACAATTTTCTTGCCTTTACTGCGCATCTGGAGGGTTGTGCCCAGCAGTGCCAAGTTGTTGGCTTCCGTCTCGCCCGGAGTGAAGTTAACTTCTTCTAGGTTTTTGCAGCCCAAGTAACCGGCGATTTTTTGGGCAGACTCCATTATAGCTTCGAAGGCTTCCCATCCAGGTTTATGTGTAAGTGTGGGATTACCATAAGCGCGCTGGTTGAAGTATGGAAGCATCGCCTCTAAAACGTCGGCTGGCACGAAGCTTGAGTTTTCAATGTCTAAGTAAACTTCATGCTTTAATCCTTCATGAGCCTTTAACAGTTCGCGGACGTTTTCCACCATAACCTTTCAGTCCTTTTAGAGGCTTATCCTACTCCACTATAGGTTTAAGCTTATAGAAAAAGCTATTTGACACTGCAATCGCAAAAAGTCGTATTTGCGGCTGGTTCCAAAAACAAATACACTACCCTCTATACTTTTTGGCTTGAAAAACAGCCGTAGACAGCAGATGGACAGGTTTGAATAATAAGTTGTCTCTATAGTTTATTTGATGAGCGAAGAGCTCTTACGTCCAAGGGATGTGGCAAGGATTTTCGGAATCTCGGTTAAGACTCTCTGGAAGTGGCAGAGGAGGGGGATTATTAAGGCTGTTAGGCTTCCAACAGGCAAGCTTCGCTATCCCAAAAGTGAGGTTGAAAGGTTGTGGAAGCAGTTAAAAGCTACAGAATCCCAGTAGAACCGCCAAGGGACCTCATAGATTCATACTTTGAAATTAAGAAAAGGGCTTTGGAGGCTGTCCTATCAAAAGTTAGGTTTTCCGAGAAAGCCCACCTTGAACTTAAGAATGGAGATAGGAGGAAGCTTAGAGATGAACTTCTAAGGGACTGGAGGTATTCAAAAGCATTACGTTGATTCTGCCATAAACTCTGTTATTGGGCTGGTTAAGGGGTGGATAACACTATACAATAGGGGGAAGGTTGAAAAGCCTCCTAAGATAACGAGAAAGACCGTCTACATTAAGAACACGCTTTTCAGCTTCAAGAGCGGGATGCTGAAGATAAGCATCGAGCCAGGCAGGAGGTATCTTGAAATTGACCTAACTAAACATCATTGGGTTCCCGGAGACTTTGATAGGCTTGGTGGGCTAATTTTAACGGAGAAGGAGCTGATAGTCGCCCTCAAAAAGGGGGTTGAGCCTAAAGCCGATAGATGGGCTTCATTCGACGTAAACCTGACAAATGTAACAGCACTAATTAATGGAAGAGTATAGCGGTATGACCTGAAAAAGCTCTACCACATTCACAGAGCCTATGAAATAAAGCGTCAAAGAATACAGAGGCTCTCAAAACTCAAACCTAAGACTTCTAAGAGGTTGTTACAAAAGTATTCGAGGCGTGAAAGGGACAGGGCTAAAGACTTCATGCACAAGCTAACGACTGAGATAGCAAGAAGGCTTAAAGAGTCAGGCTCTGGAGCAATAATGGAGAGGCTTAGAGACATAAAGCATAGAATTCTAAACGGCTCCAGAAGGCAGAACAGGAAGCTCTCGAAGTGGAATGCTAAAACGTTCCAGTTCATGCTTGAATAAAAGCTCAAATGGCTTAAACTGCCAGTAAAATACGTGGACGCGAAGAACACCTCCAAAACCTGCCCCCTCTGCTCAGGCCACCTAGTGGCCTATGGGAGCAGGCTGATGACGTGCGGGAAGTGCAACCTGATAATGGACAGGGACATTATAGCAGTTTTAAACCTTCAGATGCGGGGAGCAGGGTTCCCCCCAAAGAGCCCTCAATGAGCTAATCGAGAGGGAAAAGATAAGTGGAGACAAAAACTATGCATCTCCACTTAACTCAGAACCCAATAGCACCCCTTCCCTACGAATTTCCACATATGCTGGCCATTTGATGTGCAGTGGCGAAAAGAGCTCGTTAGTTTGGTTTGGGTATATGGTTTTATAGCAGGTTTTCTTTTCATGGATGTTATGGTTGATGCTGTGGGCGGCAAGGATCTCGCTGTATCCTTATGGTTTCTGCTGGCTTCATGCTTTATTGTGCAGACGCTTGTAGGGTTTGTTGGTTTAGCAGTGCCAATTTACGCTGCGAATGTTGGGGCTTCGCCTCTGCTGGTGGGTGTTATTGGCGCCATGGGCGGGTTAACTTACTCTTTTATGCCCCTTGTCGCAGGTTTTCTATCCGACAAAGTTCGAAGGAAAAATCTCTTGTTATTGGCATTGTTTCTTTATGGTTTTGCATGCGCCATATACCTTCCAACTCAAACTCCAAGCATGCTTGTTCCTATCAAGATGGTGGAATGGGTTGCTGTAGCCATCTTTTGGCCTTCAGCTGAGGCCTTGCTAACTGAACTAAGCGAACAACAAATTGAAAAGAACCTTAGAAAGTTTAACCTTTCATGGGGTTCCGCAACCATAATCAGCCCCGTAATAGGGGGAGGACTCATCAGCTTTTTAGGCGTTAAAACGCTTTTCATCTTGTCCTCAGCAGCTGCTTTCGCATTAGCTTTCATTTCAACCACAAAGATTAAAGAGCCACCCAAAGGCGGTTTAAATTCAAAACATGAACGCCCACAATCTGAAATTGGAGGCAGTGAAACCAGCGGAGAATCAATTGCCACGGCAGTTGTCTCCGTTGTTCTTTTCGCATTCATAGGTGGAGTGATATACAATTTGTTTCCAGCCCAAGCTACAAGTTTAGGTATACCGGCCTACGAAATCGGCTTGATAATTTTTGCTAATGGGTTTTTTAGGATTGTGGCTTTCACCGAAGCCTATAAAATCGAGGCGAAAATTGGAAGGAACAGCGTTTTTCTGGCTGGCGCTTTGACGCTTGCAGTTGCGTCGGGTATAGCAGCCTTCAGTTCCACAACACCTCTTTTCGCCATAGCCTTCGCAATTTTCGGCTTCGGAATGGGAATCCTTTACGCTTCTTCTATAGCTCAAATCTTAAAAAGCAGAGGCCACGCGAGGGGCTACGCCGCTGGAATTTTTGAAAGCTTTTTGGGTGTGGGAACCTTCTTGGGCTCCTCCATGGGAGGCTTAGCCTCAGAATGCTATGCCCTCAACGCGCCGTACATCCTATGCTTGCTCATAAGCATGTCCACAGCCCTGTATCAAACTACATGCCGGTTCAAGCATAACAACCACCAATAGCTTTTTACACAATACTTTATCCTTCCCCCCTCCAAGTTTTTGCGGATAGTAGAAACGTCAATTGTGCTTAGCTTCAGGGACTGCAAAATTGGCAACTCTTCTAGAATTTTCGGCAGTAGAAGAACCGTTTAAATTTTCTATATTCTTTGTCCATATGCCTTTTTAAACAAGCATGTGCAATTTTACGTTGGAGAAAGGCTATTTGAAGAAAATTTACTTGTTTGCGCTTATAGTGCTTTGGTTGGCCGTCCTAGCATATACAGACGTTGCCAAAGCGCAGTGGAGTGCAATCAATTCTGGCTATGCCGTGACCACAAACTGGCATGGAATTGATGTCCCAATTGGACAAAGGGTAGTTGCAACTGCTGGAACAACAGATTCGGCTGTTACCCATGTCGTGTTTATATGGCGAAATTCATCCGAAAACATAGTTTGGGTGGACAACGTTACAGTTAGTGAACTTTCCACTCCGAATGTTCCAAGTAACGTTTCTGACGAAGTTGTCAAGTGGGCTAACGAGAATCAAGGTATATGTTACAGATATGCGCAAAGTGCAAAAACCCCAAATATGGTGGGTGAATGGGGCGTTCAAGCCATATTTTATAATGCAACAAAACCACAAGGGAATCCTAGGGAAAACTTTGTGGTTAAAAAGGCTACATCGATAAATGTTATTCCCGACGCGCCGGTTGTTGGAACTGCGGGTCTAGTTTCCGCAATGGCGTTTGGTTTAGGCTTGTTTAAACTTAAACAGAAAAAGAACTGAGCAGCCCAGCCTAAACATTCTTTCCTGTTTGCGCAATATTTTAAATAAGCTTCACATTATTCTGCAGTAGAAACGGTAATAGGCGCATACAAGTGAAGATTACAGATCTACCAGTTCCAGAGGCCGTTAAGGAAATTCTGATTAAAGGCGGGATTGTTGAGCTTTACCCGCCTCAAGAGGAAGCTGTTAAGGCTGGGGTTTTGGAGGGGCGGAATCTTGTTTTGGCTAGTCCGACGGCTTCTGGCAAGACGTTGATCGCTGAGCTTTGCGCGCTTAAGCACATTCTCGAAAGGGATGGCAAAGTCCTCTATTTGACGCCTTTAAGGGCTTTGGCCAACGAGAAATACGAGGAGTTTCGGAAGTATTCCGCCATAACCAAGCCGGATGGGCGTAGGGTGAGCGTTGGCATCTCCACGGGCGACTATGACAGTTCGGATCCGTGGCTGGAACGCTACGACATAATTGTGGCAACCAACGAGAAGGTGGACTCGCTTTTGAGGCATAAAGCCCACTGGCTTGAAGAAGTAATCCTTGTAGTGGCGGATGAGGTGCACCTGCTAAACGAGGTGGACCGCGGACCCACTTTGGAGGTGGTTTTAGCAAGGCTTATGCAGACAAACCCGGACATCCAAATTTTGGCTTTAAGCGCCACCATAAACAACGTGGAGGAAATCGCGGGCTGGCTTGGGGCTGGCTACATAACCACCGACTGGCGTCCCATACCCCTAAAAGAGGGGGTGTTACTCCAAAACGAAATCCAGTTTAAGGACGGGGACGCGAGGAAAATAGAGAAGGAGGTTAAGAACCCCGCCATAAACCTGGCATTGCACACCGTTAAGACTGGCGGGCAAGCCTTAATTTTTGCGGCTACACGGAAAAGTGCCGTGGCTTTGGCGAAGAAAACAGCCAAGAAAATAGATGAAGCGCTTTCTAAACCGGCTAAAAGGGCTTTGGAACGCGAGGCTGAACGAATTCTAGGCGCGGGCGAAAAGACGAGGATAAGCGAGCTTCTAGCCGAGCTGGTTAAACGCGGGGTGGCTTTTCATCATGCTGGTTTAGGCGGCGAACACCGCAAAATAATTGAGGATGCTTTCCGCGAAGGCAAAATAAAGGTTTTGACAGCCACGCCCACGTTGGCTTTCGGCGTAAACCTGCCAGCCAGAACAGTCATAATATATGATTATAGGCGTTATGAGCCGGGGTATGGCTATTATCCCATAAGCGTTTTAGAGTACAAGCAGATGTGCGGGCGGGCTGGCAGACCAAGATACGACAAGACGGGCGAAGCCGTAATTGTGGCGCGGACAGCCGACGAAGCCGACTACTTGATGGAAAGCTACGTGTTGGCCAAGCCTGAACGCATATGGTCTAGGCTTGCTGTGGAACGGGTTCTCCGCGGCCACGTTTTAGCCACCGTCGCGGCGGACTATGCCCACACAGAAGCTGGAATATACGAGTTTTTCGGCAAAACCCTTTACGCCTACCAGTATGATGTGGTGGCTATTAAGGGCATGATTGCCAAAATCCTCAAGTTCCTCTACGATGAGGAGATGATAGACGTCAGCGGCGCCAACATTTACGCCACAAGGTTTGGCAAACGCGTAAGCGAACTCTACATAGACCCGGTTTCAGCCGTCATAATCCGCGACGCTTTGAGGCAGAAGCCTCCGCTCCTAACAGAGTTCAGCCTCCTCCACATGGTTTGCCACACCCCAGATATGGGCCCAGTTCTAAGACCTCCCACAAGCGAACTGGACAAGGTGGCTGTTTTCCTAGAAGAACACCGAGACGAGTTTATGGTGCCTGTTCCAGACGAATGGGAAAACCGCTTGGGCTATGAACAGTTTTTGGGCGAAGTTAAAACAGCCATGGTTTTGAAGGCTTGGATCGAGGAAGCCAGCGAAGACGAAATAATCGAAAAGTTCCGAGTGCAGCCCGGCGACCTATACCGCACAATAGAAAGCGCCAAATGGCTGCTGTACGCCACCCACGAGTTGGCAACACTCTTCGGCAACAAGGAAATCCCACCCCTAGCCAGCGAACTCATGGAACGCGTAGAAAAAGGCGTAAAGAAAGAGCTTCTACCAATAGTCCGCCTAGAAGGCGTAGGCAGAGTGCGCGGTCGCATACTATACAACGCCGGATACAAAACCATAGAAGACCTAAAACACGCCCAAATAGAAGATTTAATGAAGCTGCCAGCCATAGGGCCAAAACTAGCGAAGAAAATCAAAGAACAAGTAGGCGGCTTCATAAAAAAGGAAACGTGGAAAAAACTCGAAGAGAAAGAAGAATGGAAACAAAAAGCCCTAACAGAATATTAGTCTGCAAGCCACCCTTTAATTGCGCCTCTTTTATAGCGTTTTAAGCTTAAACAACGTAGTATCTGATAACTTTGCTTAGGCTTTTGGGCACTTCAAGGATTTCCATAAACCTTTTTACTGCTTGTATCAGCGCTGGCTGGGCGCGGACAAGATCCGTGAATGTGACAAGCCCCACGAGTTTGCCGTTTTCAACCACTGGGAGCTTCTTGATTTTGTGTTTAAACATGAGTTCTATGGCAGTTTCAAGGTCTGCGTCTGGGCTTATGGTTATCGGCGGCTTGGACATGACTTCCCGGACACTGGTTTCTTCGGGTTTTCTTCCCTCATCCACAACCCGTTTAAGCACATCCCTTTCGGTTAGGATGCCGACCACGCGGCCAGCCTCAACCACGACAAGGCAGCCTATTTCAAAGTCGTTCATAGCCCGCACGGCCCGCCTAACATTAACGTCTGGCTCAACGGTAACAACATCCGTCACCATTACGTCTCCCACTGACAACAACCCGAGCCCCTTAAAAACTCCACAACTATCTGGTTTTAAACGTTTTCACAAGCAGAGGCTGCGCCTCTTTGAAGTTCTCAATAGTTTTTTCCAGCGCTTCTAAAGGCTCGTATCCGTCTCGAAAAACATGCTGGTAAAGCCTCTCATAGTGAAGCTTAACCTCAGCATAATACTCTTTTAGGCATTCCCATGGAGGCTCACTCTCCTTCTCCGTGTTCAGCCCCGGGCAGCACGTGTCCAAATAGACTGTTTCAATGTTGCTTGGGCTGAAGGGCATGAAGGGGTAAAGCCTACACCTCATGGGGCGCGCTGGATAAATACGGCACGACGGTTTTCCATCAACATTTTCAAGGAAGACGCATTCGCCGTCCACGGTGCCGCGAAGGGTCGGAACAGCCACCATGTCGGCTAAAACCGCCACCACATATTTTCCTTTAAGCTCTCGCCAGTCTACTTTTAAGAAGCGGGCTATTCTGTGGATGTCGAAGGCTGTAAGCCCCACGTTGGGGCCGTTACGGCAACACCGCCCGCATCTCAAGCATACAAAACGGGCTTTTTCCCCGAGCCTAAGCCTAACATAGTGAAGGCTCATGCTTGGATGAGTCAGAAGTTTGAGGCAGGATAATAACTTTACCTTACAAGGCTTGGAGTTTAAAACTCGAATTCATGGGGGATTCCTTCCCTTTTAAGAAGCTCAGTCAGTTCCCTCTTCTTCTGTAGGAAAAATTCGCTGGTCATGGCGTATTCAAGGCCGTGGCGCTTGTAAACCCAATCAGCATAATGATAGTTCATCTTGTCAACAAGCACATAATCCACCTTGCCAGCAATCTCCTTGACAAGATCTTCGGCTTTTGGAAGCAAAGGCGCAATCATAACACATGTTTTAACCCCAGCGGAGTGCAGCTTCTCCAACGTTTCCAGTCGCTCCTTAATGGATGGGGCTTTAGGCTCAAAGATTTGTTTAATCCCCTCGTCGGCAGTTGTTATTGTTAAGCAAACCTCAACATCGCCTATGCTTTTCAAGAGGTCTAAATCCCGCAGCACAAGGGTGGACTTCGTCTGTATGGTGACAGGCCACCCCTTCCTCAACAATATTTCAAGACATCTCCGCGTTAAACCGTACCGCCCCTCCAACGGCTGGTAGGGGTCGCATAGCCCGCTAATCCAAACCCTTCCAACTTTTTTGCGGCGGGTTTCACGTTGAAGGAGCGTTGGCGCGTTGATTTTTACGTCCACGAACTCGCCCCAAGGCTCAGTGTGCCCAGTAAACCTCTTAACATAGCGGACGTAACAGTATGTGCAGCCGTGCTCGCAGCCAATATAGGGATTAACAACATAGTCTAAAACTTTTGATTTTGATAGAATGCTTTTAGCGTAAACCTCTCTAACAATCAAGCCTTTTCACAGCCGCTTCTGTATTTTACGAAGCTTATTTCCTTCTTAAACCCTTGTATATGGAACCTTTCTTAAAAATGATAAAAAGAAAGCGTCCAGCCCGCGCTGGCTATTCAATTCCCCATTTTTTGGTAATCTTCACTATGAGGAAAACCACGAAGGCTACTAGAAGGAATGTTATTAAGGCGCCTATGAAGTGGCCGATGCGGAAAGGCCCCAACACAAAGGCTTCCCACTCTACGCCTGGCAGTATTAACGTTATTATTGGCATAATTATGTCGTTTACAAGGGCTTGAACCAACGCGCCGAGGTACAAGCCGAGGATGAATGCTACGGCCATTCCCATAACCTTGTATTTGGAAATAAAGTTCAAAAACTCTTTCCACAAGCCTTTCGGCGGCGGTGGAGGCGGCGGTGGCGGTTTAGGCTCCAACAAGGCTTTTATTTCCTTCAAAACTTGAAGAATCTCTTCATCTTTATCTTTTTGTTTGGACACGAAACCCACCGTTTCTATGCTATTTACCCAAACATGATTTAAAACTTGTCATAGGCGAATCATCCAGAAACGTGGAACGCCCACGATTGCGCATCAAGCCGGATTAGAAATCCACAACCGTTAATTTAAGCGGCTCGCCATGTTAAAATAGAGTTTTTGATGGTGATCAAGTTTGAATAGAAGAGGGGAAGCCCCTTGGCGGATACTTTTCGCAGCGCTAGTCATTGTTGCGGTCGGCGTGCTGCTTATGCTGCATGGTTCAAACATGCTTCTTGAAATGGATCTGCTGGCAGTTTTCGTTACGGGTTTGGCTGCCATCCTCATTTTTCGGGGATAACTCTCATGGTTTTGGCTGTTACAGCCGCGGCCTCTGTTTAGGGACAATCCTAATTCAGCCTCCACAACCTAGATAACACACAATTCGCCATACTGTTTTAAAGCTGAAACGATCAGAGGTGATGTCATGGTTAAGGCTAGAGCTAAGGTAGTTCTAGGATTAACAGCCACACTTATCGCCGTTGTTGTGGTTGCCTATTTAGCGCTTACGTATCCTCGGGTTTTGGTTAGCTTCACCCCCTCCTTTACCGTGGGCGCGGATGTTAAACGCGAAGAGTTTGAGGTTCCATTTCTCCATGAATATGTGAAAGTGGAAGTTCACGTCCAAAGCGGCAATGCTATATGGACTGCGAGGATTTCAAGCGGCGACACCGTCATATGGAGCCACAACGCCCAACAAAGTGGGCAAACAATCTACATAAGCGAATGGATAAAACTGGCAAGTGGACGCTACAACTTCACTTTTGCCACAGCAGGTTTGGGATCTTTAACAGCAGAAGTCAAACTAACCTCCAAGGGTGGATTCTGGTAAACATTTAGAACGCTTTCCCTTTATTAGCCATGAACCGTCGCATGTGGCCGCCGTGTTCAAGCCTCTTAAGCCTTCACGGCAAGTGGCAAACACCATCCCATACTTTCCAACAAGCCTAGCCAAGTTTTCCATAAGCCTAAGCCTCAAGTCTTTCGGCATGTAAATGTAACGTCCAAGTTTTTCACCCTTCTCAAAATACAATGGTTTAAGCTTTTCAGCTATTTTCGGCATGGCTAGGCTAAGGCGCTGCCAGTTGTCCAACTTAACCTTGTAGGTAGAGGCGGTTATATGCCGGACTCCTATATCGGCTAAAGTCTTCACCAAAGTTTCTGGAAGCTCATTCACATGGGGAATAACTGGGTCTACGCGAACAGCCACAGGTATACCCTCCGCTATGAGCTGTTCAGCCGCTTTGAGCCGTTCCTCCGGCGGCGGAGCAAAAGGCTCTAGGATTCTAGCGGTTTCCGCGTCGTCTGTTGTTATTGTCAACGCCACCATGGATGGAACCCGTTTCAAAAGGTCTATGTCCCTCAAAACAATGTTCGACTTAGTTATTATCTGGATGCGGCAGTTGCGCTCCGCCAAAACTTCAAGGCAATGCCTAGTTAAACAAGCCTCAGCCTCAATTGTCGGGTAAGGATCTGAAGAATTCGAAATGGAAACCAGCTCGCCTTTCAGTTTAGCGGCTTCCCGTTTAAGCCTTTGCAGCAAATCCTTTTTGGGGCGGCACTCGTAAAAATGTGGAATATAACTTGACGCATAACAGTAGACGCATCGGTGGTCGCATCCAGTGTAAGGGTTAAATGTCAACTTCGGCGGACAAGTGCAAAGCGGCGAACGCCAAGGATCAAACCACGTGAGAAGATTCAATACTTCTCACTAGCTTCACTTTGCTGGTTTTCATAAAGCTTTATGTAAATGCTCGCTTGTAAAGATTTTCAGCAGCCGAAAATGTTGAAACTTTTGGAATGGTCCTTATCCCGGTTTGCTGCCCAGCAAAATTGACGTCTAAGAAAGGGTGTGAGCTACTCCACGACTAAAGTCGGGAGCTTCCAGCGTTTAGAGTAGGCTTTGCGCCTATCTCCTCATCTGCTGGTTCGGGGGGCTCACATCTCCCCCATCCCATGCCTCTCTTTAAGGCATGGGCTATATTTATGCAGGCGTTCAGGTCTCTATTGTAGATTAGCCCGCATTTCGGGCATCTGAACTGCAAGGGAACATCCCAAGCAATTCTTCAACACACGACTATTTAAACCTAGCCCATTCATCCCAGAGCTAAAGCTCTGGGTTTTCTGGGCACCCCTTTTTATAAAATTTCAAAGAAGCTTAAATACTTGTTTTTAAGTTGGTTTTCTTTACAAATCAAATTTGGAGGGGAAGCTCGTTTTGAAAGGAAAGCCTATTGCCTCAATAGTTTCCGCGGGTCAATCAAAGTTTGGAAAGCTTGAAGGCTTATACGCCCGCGAAATCTTCGCCCAAGCCGTTAAAGAGGCTTACGAACGTTGCCCAAGCTTAGATCCAAAAAAGGATATTGAAGCCCTTTTCATAGGGCACATGGGAGAATCCTATGAGCATCAGGGACATACTGCCGCCGCGGCTGCAGACTGGGCTGGGCTATTGCATGTACCGGCTGTAAGAATTGAGACGGCTTGTAGCTCTTCTGGGGTGGCTCTTAGGACGGCTGTTTTTGCCATAGCGTCGGGTTTATGCGACGTTGTTATGGTGGGTGGTGTTGAAAAAATGACTCATCGAAACACTCCGGAAGTCACGGAGTTTTTGGCTATGGCTTCGGATTTCCCCTTCGAACAGTGGCACGGCATAACTTTTCCAGGATTGTTCGCGCTTATGGCAACTGCCCACATGTATAGGTATGGCACAACGGAATTGCAGTTGGCCCACGTCGCTGTGAAAAACCATTATAATGGATGCTTGAACCCGAAGGCGCAAATGCAAAAGGAGATAACCCTTGAACAGGCTTTGTCTTCGCGGGTTATTGCTTGGCCTCTACGACTTTTTGACTGCTCGCCCATAACTGACGGGGCAAGCTGCCTAATCCTTACAAGACCGGAAATTGCCAAAAAATACACGGATACACCAGTTCACATCATTGGCACGGGTCAGGCAAGCGACACGATAGGCTTGTATGAAAGGGAGGATTTCACGTCGCTTAAAGCTGCAAAGTTGGCGGCAAAACAAGCCTATGAAATGGCAGGCTTAAAACCCGAAGACATAGACGTAGCAGAAGTACACGACTGCTTCACGATAGCCGAAATAATTGCCTACGAGGATTTGGGGTTCTGCAAGCCCGGCGAGGGTGGACGCCTAGCAGAGAGTGGCGAAACAACGCTTAAGGGGAGAATACCAATAAACCCAAGCGGAGGCTTAAAAGCGAAAGGCCACCCCGTGGGCGCAACAGGAGCAGCCCAAGCCTACGAAATATTTTTGCAGCTTACTGGACAGGCGGATAAACGACAAGTGGACGACGCGGAAATTGGTTTAACCCACAATGTAGGCGGCTCCGGCGCCACCGCCACGGTGCACATTTATAAAAGGGGGTGAAAGGCGCATGGCTGAACAGCCTCAAAACTTCACCATTGAACAGTTCTATAGGTATGTGGGCCAGAAAAAATTGATGGGTGGAAAATGCCTAAACTGTGGGAAAATCCACTTGCCACCAAGACCCCTATGCGACAAGTGTTTGTCAACACGTTTTAAATGGGTTGAGCTTCCTCAAACAGGCATACTTTTAACATACACGATAATTCACGTGGCTCCAACCCAGTTCCAAGGTATGGCGCCCTACGCGGTTGGCATAGTCCAACTGGAAAACGGCGTCAGAGTTCCGGGAATTATTAGGAAAACGTCTCTAGACAGCCTAAAGGTGGGCATGAAGCTAAAAGTGGAGTTTGAAGAAACACCGACCAGTCAAATGCAGCAGTGGCCCCATTGGCCAAGATACCACTTTGTTCCATGCTGAACAAACAGAGTAAGCACTTCTTCATCTGCTGCAGACCGTCTCAAGTGCAAGCCTCTGGATTAGTTTTGCCTTCAAGTTTCGGTTAAGGCTTCTTCAACTTCCCTTTGAAAGTTTTTCTTGTCTAGGAAGAAGGCGGTTATTGGTTTTCCGTTGACAGCGCAAATGGGCGCCTGCCCCCGCTTTTTCACTTCTTCTTGCTCCTCAAACATGTTTACTACGCGAACAGGAAGGTTTGGCGCGGCTTCGCTTAAGGCTGCTTTGACCTGTTCAGTAAAGTACATGCAGAAGGGGCACGACGGATCATAGAATATTAGGGCTTTACCCTTGTCTTCAGGCTGTGGAGTGAATTTGCCGGCTTTCGGCTGGTAGACGTATCCCTCTTTCAATGGATAGTAAAGCAGGAAGGGATTGTTTTCCACGGCTTTTTTGAATCCCATTTTCAAGTAGAACATGTTTTGGGGATAATAGCCAGGCACTCCAAAAGCCCATGTAACCAGAGCAGATGGCGGCGCGTCGCCAAAGTAGTGTTTCGGTTTTTTAGCATCCTCTATTAGAGCGTTTAGAAGGGCTTTTCCAACGCCTTGTTGCTGGTTCCGCCTTTCCGGAACAAATATGCACGTTATTTCCAGAACCTTATCCTCTAGTTTAGGCTGATACTGAATTAAGCCTGCGGGGGAATCGCCTAAAAAGGCAATTTTCGCAACGCCGCCAAACATTTCAAGGCTTTTCCTAGCCCATCTACGCTTCGCCTCAGCTCCCTCAACGAATGATGGGAAGTCGCGTCTCTCCGGCGGAATGCAAAGATATATCAGCGCATCAACATCTTCGAGTTCAACATCTTTTATTTTACAAAACTCCAAACTTCAACAACTCAAAAGGATAATTGCACTGCAGCACTATAAAACATTTGCCAAACGCCAATTTTGTTGTCGGCCGAGGACTGTAAAAATGACGCTTCTCTACAGAATTTGTGTATTCCAAGACCTACTCACTAGAAACTAAAACTCGTGGCGTTTCATTTTCTCTTAGAAGTAGACCTACGCTGAAAAGGTTAGGGTGGCTTCATTTCAATTTCATAAAGGATGAAACGGTTTCCTTCGAAAATTTTTGTCGCATTTGGCGCTGTGGTTGGTGGGAAAAGCTTGTCAATTAAAATCATAACGTGCTCATATCGCCAAATTGCCGGCGAAAACATAAATGCGGTGTCTGTCCGGGTTAAGTATTCAACCCAGTAACTGTAAAATGGATTAACAATTATCACCGACTTGGGAGGTATGTATAGTCTCATCTCCTCGATTTCATGGTAATCCTCCTCTCTTATTGTTGGCATTAAGGTTTTTGATGCGTCAACTGTTTGAATGATTATAGGTGAAAAGCATAGGAAAAGCGCTATCACGAAGAGTATGCTTTTGCTCTGAATTTTTGAAAAACCGTAACCTAACACGAAAGCTATTGTAATGAACTCCATATAGAGAAAACGCCATATCCACTCCAAAGGGATAAAGGGGGTTAGGAGCAGAAGCCCTACGACTGTAACTGGTGCAATAGCCAAAACAGCCTCTTTTTTGCCAGCCCTCCACTCATAAATCCACAAGGCAATCCCAAAAATTATGGCTGCCAAAACTGCCGCTCCACTCATGGGGTCTAGAAGGAAACGGCTTATGATTTCAGACGAAGTAAACGTTTGAGGTCTAAATCTGTAGAAGGGGGATAAAGCGAGGTCAAGAGCCTGATAATAATCCTTGAAAAAGAATGGAAGAAATATAGGCGCTACAATTATGAAGAAAAACGCCACAAACAACAGAATTTCAAGGTTTCTCGTAACTTTTTTCTCGCCAGCCCAAAGCAGCCGGTAAACTATTGCGTATAAAACCAAAAATAGAAAAGCAACAAGAAAAACTATTGCGTGGGTGGCTCCAGTTAAAACCATGAAAAAAATCGCCATGATCAATGTGCGAATTCCTCCCTTTTCAATCAACATGCAATGAAGATAGTATATGAAGCAGAAAAGAAAGAAAGATCCCACGACCATCTTTAGATAACTGTTCATCAACAACAGATGCAACGAGGAAAGAATACAGCCAAGCGAGGCTAAATACCCGGAAATCTGGGATTTCGTAACCTTCTTAATCCAGAAATACAGAGGTGCTGCTGAAAGCGCCGAGAAAAAGGCGGTTCCCACCTTTATTCCAAGAGTCAAGTTTCCGCCGAAAAGCAGCGTGAAAAACGTGAAAATGTAGAGCGCAAGGGGTGGATCATCATACTTTAACTTTCCAGTTTCCAGTATGTTTCTCACTTGAATAAGGTAGTAGGGTCCGTCCACCCCATAAATAAGCACATATCTAGTTAAAATGTAAAGGTAAAGGGTAAACCCGAAAAATACGATCAAAACCAAATGCAAAAGCTCAGATTTGAATAGGCTTTTTACTTCTATTTTGGTCATCCTCCGCTAGCGTTTCAGACTCTTTGCTTTAGGCGTCATAAAGTTATTAGTTTTTGCTCTGATTATGAAAGTGGCGTCTTATAAAAGAGGGAAAGTTTAGCGAAAAAGGATTATTGAGATTGGATTGTTTGCCATTTTTCCTGCAAAAACTTAGGGATTTCCGACGAGTCTTTGGGACCTACTATCACTTGCCATCCGCTTAGTTCCTCTATTTCCCCGCTGAGGCGTGCTGCCTTGCCCGGTATGATGAGTTTCCTATGTTTTACCTTGTTTTCTATGCCTGAAGCCTTTAGGGCTTCTGCCACCTTTTCAGCGGTTATTTTTCTTCCAGCAACGGCGGGGTCTACGGCTAAGCCTTCAGAATCCACTACAAGCAGATAGGCGTTTATTTTTGCTGATTCAATGTCTGAAGCCACTGTGTAGTAGGTTAGGGCGAAGTTGGTTGTAAACATGACTGGCGAGTTTTCGTCCGGAGTGCCAAACACTTTCAAGCCTGGCTCAACTGCCACGGGTTTGCGGGGATCCGTGTAAATGTTGGCTCTCAGAATAACGTTTGGCAGCAGCGCCCACCCGTCTAGGCTGTGCATTATGAGGATGTCGGCGAACCTCACTATTAGCATGGATGCCAAATAGGCTTCCCGCCACTTCACGATTTCTGGGGCTAATCCAGAGCTTTCAAGCCAAACAGTCATGGGAACGCCCATCAATGGAAAACCTAAAAGGTCGTCGCCACGCTTGCAAGCTGCTCGCCGTATCATGGTGAAATTGTTTAGGGTTTCAGCCAAACCATCGCCCGGAAACGTGCCAGGATCAAGCACAAGGTCTTGAACGCCGTACTCGACGAGGGTTTTAGCCAAAGACTTTAACATTTTGATGTTGCCCGGAGCAAAAACTGTTAGGGGGCAGTCGTACATGAGGGCGAGTTCAGCCACATCCCGCCAATTATTCTCGGTAGCCGCATACAATAGGGGTCTAGCCTTCGGTGCAGCCATCAAACCGGCTTCTAGAACCGTTGGGTTAAGCGAGCATAATACCATGGGAAGCTTCGTGTTTTCAGCTATTTTACGCACTGTTGCCTTAAACTTGTCAGGGTCGTTGGACGTTGAGCGGACTGCAATCATGTCCAATTTTAGAATTTGTCCAATGTACTCGTAGCGGAAATCTTCAACTTGTTTTACGCGGCCTAGGATTTCGTCTTCCGGCATTTCATCTGTAACGTCTATGGCTATGGCTGTGGGGTTGAAGTAGGTGAGCTCGTGGCGGTACATCACCAGTTTTCCGCCAATTTTAACAGCCTTATCGCCGGCGCCGATGACAACCTCTTTCACGGCGGGTTCCAACATATCCTTAAGTTGTTTGTAGGCTTTTTCAAACTCCTTCTTTAAAAGTGGCTTGCATTTTTCGATGGGGACTTCGCGGTTCACAACTTTTGTGGCGAAAGCCATACAGTTTTCTTCGCCGCACTCCTTACAGTTCGTGCGGGGTAAAAGCTTGTAAACGTCTATTGGGCTAAGCTCCTTAACACCAACCTTACCTTCCTTTCCACTCATATCGGCTTAACCTCCATTCCACGGTTTAGACTTTGGCCGCAACCCATTCAACGAGGCGTTCAGCATTGCCGGATTTGCCGCCCATCAGCTGGGCTATAACGTCTTTCACTGTTTTAACGGCTGCCGGATGCATCATCATGAACAAGTCCACACCAGCCAACAAAAGCGTCAAAGCCGTAACAACCTCCCATAAGGGTCCTCGAAGTTCACGAGGCTCCCATTCTGGAGCCATTTTCATCCAAGCTTCGCGGGCCGCCCAAGCGTTTGTTGTTCCGGAAGACATGGGGTGCGCCAGTTCAGGGTCTCCCATCAAAGCCGCCAGTCGGGCGCGCTCCATATTCGTGAAGGCGTAATCCAAACCATAGCCTAAAGCCGCCGTTGTCAAGTCCATTACTATGTCCTCTTTTGGCAGAAAATCGTATAAGCGGCGGTTCAGCTCCCGAGCGAGGTTTAAATCCATAGGCGTGAAGGCCAAAGCCACCTGCCCGCCCTTCTTGATGAACTTGGCGCACCGTTCCACATCCATGTCCCGCGTTACAGAGCTTATGAGAAAACGTTCGCCAGCGAAGGTTTCGCAAACTTCTTGGAAGACATCCGCATCCTTAACCGGGTCACCGCATCCTCCGATGATTAGGGGTACGTCGACGGCTTGGGTAACAGCCTCAACCGTTTTAACAGCCTCTCTAGGCGAGGCGTCTTTCACAAGCGGGTCAACGCTGATTAGATGGATTGTCACAAGGTCTGCGCCAAACTTGTCCACAGCCAGTTTAGCCCAAGCCGCCGGGTCGCCTAAAACATCCTTAACATGCATTTTTACGGCTTTAGCCAAAGGAACTTCCATGTCAAAAACGTCTAGGGATATGACTGGCGGGTGTGGCGTAGGCTTTTCAAAAGTGTAGAAGGCTGGGGCGGTTTCTCCGCCAATAACCACAGACTTGCCGCCTCTGCGTCCAAGCTTAACCTCAACAACCCTGCCCGGATAGGTTTCCACCGGCGGAACAAACTCCGCCTCCAATATCTGGGTTGGTTTAGCCTTAACTGGCGGTGAAACAGCCTTCGGCGGAGCAACCACCGGAGCCGCTACCGCGCCGGGCTGAAACCATATTTCTAGTTCGCCAGCCTCAAACTCAAAGTCTTCAAGCTCAACCTCTTGAAGCTTTGCCAAAAGCTCCAAAAGCCGCGAGTTCAGCTTTAAACCTAAAACAGTTTCGTCTTTCTCCTTCTTCTTTTCAGCCAAGCCTTTTTCACCTTGCCTACTTTTTCTCAGACTTTTCGCTTTTAACAGCCTTAATTACCACGCGTTTAGCGTAGATTTTGGCGTCCTTCAATATTATTTTGTATCCGCCGGCTGTTATGGGCAGAGTTGCCGCCGTGACAACAGGCGCCATTGCAGGTGCAGCCTCCTCTTTTGCTTCGGCTTCCGCTGGAACAGCCTCTGGAACCGCTACGGCCTCCTCTTTCCAACGTTCAACAACCGGGTGGCCTCGGGCTTTCAAGAAGGCCTTCAACTCGTCAATAGTTTTGGCGTCTTCCTCAGTGGCGATTTTGTCCACAAGCTCTGCTGGAATGAAATTTTTAACCCGCTCCTTCACTTCTTTCGGCATCCAGACAACGCGTTTGTAGCCGCCGTCAGCCTGCAGGAACTTTGGAGACCGCATATACTCGATGGATATGCCGTGGAAGCCGTCCACTTGCCGTCCGCCAGCCGTTGAATCCGCCAGTGTAGAGAAGGCCAGCCCGTTAACCGCCACGTCCTTATAGCCTCTATGCACTATGCCGAAGCCGTCCACCTCTGGGATGTAGAAGGCAACTGCCTCGAAGCATCCGCAAGAAGTGTGCGGATAGCCGAAAGCCGTGTAAAGCCAAACCCGCGTTATTTCGCCCAAAGTCCTCTTTTTAACAGCTTCGTTTACGCCGGAATATTCGCCCTTCACCGGCTCTAAGAGTTCGCCCCTTTCAATTTCGAATATTGGACCTTTCGGGTCTATGTTGGCCGAGGCCCTAGCGTCAAACCAGCTTATGGCGCCACAGTTAGAGTACCGCTGGGGCGTTATCACACAGCAGTGGGTTGGCGCAAAGGATTGGCAAAGTATGCAACCGTAAAACTTGTCCACTTCCTCGTCTTTTAAGCCTCTTGCCCTTGCGTCTCTAGCCTCGTAAATCTGCAGGGCTTGGGGGTAAAGCTCCTTGACCTTTTCCGGGTCGGTTATGAAGGTTATCTGCATCTTCTCGATTATCGGAAGTTCGCTCTTGAACAGCCTATGCAGAACCTTGCCAATATATTGAAAAGAGTTTAACCCTTTCTGGAAGGACTTCTTGCTAAGCCTAAGCCAAATGTCATAACGCTGGTTTAGGTGCATGAAACCCTCAATGTAGTTGCAGTAGGCGTGGATTCGCCTTTCAATAACGCCCTCCAGTTCCGGTTCAAGCTTGGCTCCTGCCACCTCGATGAGGATGCCGAACGGGTAGGATTTACCCTCCTCCATGTCCTTAATATCCGGCCCGATGATGGTTATTTTTCCATCCTCAACCTCTTCAGGCTTCTTCACCCTAGCCAGCTCAAATTTTTCTTTGATGTCTGGCCCGCCGAGCTCCACGTGCATGTCTTTTCTTCTTATGCGTTCGCCCTCGTAGATTACGCCTACATCGACGGGTATGTCTTGAAACATGCTCATTTTATTTTTCACCTCTTTCAAACTTTTTCCATTATGACTTTAAGGTTTTTCACCCATTCCTCGTGGGAAAGATTTGGGAAAGACCAACTTGCGTGGGGATGGTAAACGTTATCCAAAGAAATAGTCTTCAAATGTTTGGCGAAGTGTTTCAGACCCGAAAGAATAGCCCACTCCATGTAATAGTAAAGCCCAACAAACAACGCTAAATCGTGCTGGCCTTTACCATCCACACCAGTCCAGTTTGGGTCCACAAGACGGTTTCCAATGTCAACGGCCGGCATGAAGGCTGCTGGCTTGAAGCCTCGTCTTATGAATTCGCCTATCATGTGAGCTGTAGCCACCACAGGGATACCGGTCTTTTTTACAAACCCAATGATGAAGTCTATTAGTTTCCCGCCGTTGAAGTCTATTTCAGCCGCCCGGTGTCCAACCACGAGGACTGGACGTTGAGCCCGCTTAATCATGGCGGCAACAACTTCAGGCTTTGTTATAACTAATGCCTTTTTTGGTCCTGGGATTTCGGCCGTCTGCCAAGGTTCAGCCGCCATAACGTTTCCTCCCATCACTCTTTCCTTTTCCTTATGAGCCTAGGTAACAGCGTTGGGTCTGGAATCACCGTTTCTTTCCAGCCCTTCTCTTCAAGGATCTT
>Ga0209225_1000725_pt1 | contig 35992 bp, 32 predicted proteins | sample WasSprMetagenome_FD_184732 | JGI IMG/M metagenome (GOLD analysis project Ga0209225, IMG submission 184732) | Sulfidic aquatic microbial communities from Washburn Spring, Yellowstone National Park, USA - WS (SPAdes) (version 3) | ecosystem: Environmental > Aquatic > Thermal springs > Hot (42-90C)... | reverse complement strand
CAGGCGCAATCGCGGGTTGGGTCATAGGTCGTTGGGGAGGGCGTCCCATCCTTGACAAGTTGTTCCAGCCAGAGAAGGTGCAGCAAGTTGAAAAACTTTACGACCGATATGGCGTCAGCGCCGTCTTGATCGCTGCCTTCACGCCCATCCCTTACAAGGTCTTCACCATCGCCAGCGGTGTCTTCAGGCTCAACATTTTCGGCTTCACCGTTGCCAGCGTAATCGGACGCGGTGCAAGGTTCTTCTTGGTCGCCTACTTGACCAAGTGGTTCGGAGAGTGGGTCATTCAAAGGCTTGACAAAGCGATGATGGCGGCTTTAGCATTGGCAATCGTCGCCGCAGGTGCTTACTGGCTATGGCGACAAAGGCAAAATAGACTGGTCAAAAGGGAAGCGGCGAAGGGGTGATGCAGGCGTCGAGGGGGATGTTGACGGTGCTCAAAAACGCAGTTTGATGCGGTGGCTAAATTAGAGTTGCGAAAAACTTCGGAAAGGAGGTTGGAGGCTATGGCTTATGTCATCTGTGAGCCGTGCATCAATGTCAAGGACCGCGCGTGCGTGGAGGCGTGCCCAGTGGATTGCATCCACCCGCGTGAGGACGAGGATCAGGGCGAAATCATGCTCTACATCAACCCAGACGAGTGCATTGACTGCGGTGCTTGCGAACCCGTTTGCCCCGTCAATGCGATTTTCCACGAAGACGATGTGCCGGACCAGTGGAAGCAGTTCATCGAGATGAACCGCGATTACTACGCCCTTTCGCCAGAAGAGTTTGAAGCCAAGTATGGTCGCCGACCGTAAACCTCGCAAATTGAGAAAGCAGCAAAGTCCCTGCCCTCGCTACACCTTTGCGGGGGCAGGTTTTTTGTTTGTGTGAGAAGTCATGCGCTGAAAAGGCGAAGACCTGCTTCTGCCCCTGTGAATATCTCGGTTGAACTTCCTCAGTTGCCGGCAGTGCGGCAAATTTATGCGTGGGAACGATGCGAAAGGAGGGGATTGGGTTGGAACAGTTGAGGTTTCCTGAGGAACTGCTCTACTCGCCAACCCACGAGTGGGTTCGGGTTGAAGGCAACCGAGCCATTATCGGAATCACTGATTATGCCCAAAGTGAATTGGGCGATGTGACTTACCTTGAGTTGCCCAAGATTGGCGACACCGTTGAGGCTGGACAACCCTTTGGCGTCATTGAGTCAGTTAAAGCCGATGAAGAACTCTTTGCTCCTGTCTCTGGCACAGTCGTCGCTGTTAACCAAAACGCTGTTGACCACCCGGAAATCGTCAACAATGACCCTTACGGCGATGGGTGGCTTATCGTCGTGGAGATGAGCGACCCAAACGAACTCAAAGGTCTAATGACTGCCGAGCAATATCGGCAAATGCTTGAAAGGGAAGGAGCGATTTGAGATGGGACAAGGGACACAGAAAAAGGGGCAAGGGACAAGGGACACGGGACAGGTGAACGGCGTGCCCTATTTGCCTAACACCGATGAAGACCGCGCTGAAATGTTGCGGTTCATCGGGGCACAAAGCATTGATGAACTGTTTGCCGACATTCCCCTTGAGTTGAGGGAAAAGGCACTGCTCAATTTACCACCTGCGTTAAGCGAGCCCGAACTTATGCGCCACCTCCGTTCCCTCGCCTCCCAAAACATCCCCGTTGGCGACCTTCCCGACGAACCCGTCCCTCGTCCCTCGTCCCTCGTCCCGTTTCTCGGTGCAGGCATCTACGACCACTACATCCCGCCTGCTGTCCAACACATCATCAGCCGCAACGAATTCTACACCGCCTATACGCCTTACCAAGCGGAAGCGTCGCAGGGAACTTTGCAGGCGACCTTTGAGTATCAGTCACTCATCTGCGATTTGACGGGCATGGAAGTTTCCAATGCTTCGCTTTACGATGGTGCATCGGCGTTGGCGGAAGCCGTGCTAATGGCGCACAACATTAACGAACGGCGCAAAGTGATTTTGCCGAAAACGCTGCATCCCCACTGGCGTCAAGTCGTCCGCACTTACGCATCGGGCATGAAGTTGGAGTTCGTTGAAGCGCCCTACCTGAGCGATGAGGGCATCACTGACCCTGAGTTTGTGCGGACGCATTGTGACGATTTAACTTGCTGCGTTGTCGTCCAGCATCCCAACTTTTTCGGTTGCTTGGAGCGAGTGAGTGAATTGGAGAACATTGCCCACCGAGTTGGAGCGCTTTTCATCGTCGCTTTTGACCCCATCAGCCTCGGCGTGCTCAAGCCTCCCGGCGAATACAACGCTGACATCGCTGTCGCCGAAGGGCAATGCCTTGGTCTGCCTCCATCTTTTGGCGGACCGCTCTTGGGCATCTTCACTTGCAAGCGTGAGTTCATCCGCAAAATGCCCGGGCGTTTGGTTGGCGAAACTGTTGACGCAAAAGGTCAGCGTGGGTTCGTGTTGACGCTGCAAGTTCGCGAGCAACACATCCGCCGCGAGCGGGCAACCAGCAACATTTGCACCAACCAAGCCCTTTGCGCCATCGCTGCAGCCGCTTACCTTGCATTGATGGGCAAACAAGGCATCCGTCAAGTCGCCGAACTTTGCGCTCAAAAAGCCCACTACCTTGCCGAGCAATTGGAAGGCATCGGCATCCCTCGGCTCTTCAGTGCCCCGTTTTTCAAGGAGTTCGCTGTTAGGTTGCCCACCGACCCGCAAGTAGTCAACAAGTCGCTCATCGGCAAGGGCTTTTTGGGTGGCTTGGCGCTCAAGCGCTACTATCCCGAATCGCCCAACGGCTGGCTTCTCGCCGTCACAGAGAAGCGAACGAAAGGTGAAATGGATGCCTTCGTTCAAGTCGTGAAAGAGTGCATGAGTGCAGGCGTGTAGGCGATAAAAATTGTGAAAGGCAACGGCTGTTTCGTTGAGCAAAGGGAGGGATGGAAGATGGCATTCGTTGAGCCGTATAAGCCGAGGGCGAAAATCGCCGAAGTGGAGAACGCTGTCCACATTGAAATCCCACTCCGCCCGAAAGACTTCATGGCTTGGCTTGCATGGTCACTGCTCACTGCTTTCCTGTTGTTGGCTTGGTCTGCTCTCGTCGCCATTGCGTTCCAACTTACGAAGGCATCGCCCCAAGAGAAGCCCCCGCTTCTTTTCACTGCGCTTTTTATAACCGTGTGGCTTCTCATCACCGTGTTACTGAGCATGGCATGGTGCCAAATGACTTTCGGGCGGGAAATCATCACGGTAACATCGCAAGAGTTAACCTTCTGGCAGCAACCGTTTGGGCAACGGCGACGCTTTCATCTTGCGGAGGTCAAAAACTTGCGGGTGCTGGAAGATGCCTTCGCTATCTTCGCCAACCCGATGCGGTTTTGGTAGTTAGGGCTTTACTTCTTTCTGGGCGTCCTTGCCTTTGATTACGGGCAGGGACGGTGCGGTTTGGGACGAACCTTGACCCCGCTGAGGCTCGGCAGATTGTTGCGCTTTTGAAGGAGCGGTTTGGACAATACATGGCAGATGGGAAGGTTGAAGCGAGTAGTTAAATCGCAAACTTTGCTGGGGGTGAATTGAAATGCTTTGGGCGCTGTTTGTGGCTTTTGCGCAGGTGATGGGTGAAGGGCAGCAGGGGTGACAGCCGAACCCTGAACTGGTCAAGGCTTTAAGTCAAAAGCGTCCCGATGTCATCTACGACGAAGCGAAAGTCCCGCCTTACACGCTTCCTGACCCGTTGGTTTGCCTTGACGGGACGAAGGTGACCACGCCCGAAATTTGGTGGGGAAAGCGCCGTCCCGAAATCCTTGATTTGTTACGAACCCACATGTATGGGCGTGCCCCCATCGGCAAGCCGAAGGAAATGACTTTTGAAGTCTTTGACCTTGACCGCAATGCACTTGGCGGAAAGGCGACCAGAAAACAAGTCCGCATCCTCTTCACAGGCAAACCTGACGGACCGAGCATGGACTTGCTGATTTACCTGCCCAACCATGTCCAGCGCCCTGTTCCCGTTTTCCTGCTGCTGAACTTTTTCGGCAACCATGCCGTTCATTCTGACCCAGCCATCCGCATCAAGCCCATTTGGCTCAAAGGTCAGCAAGTGATGCCACCGGAGGATTCTCGCGGTCGCGACACTTCAATTCCCGTTGAGAAAATCATCGCTCGCGGCTACGGGGTCGCAACTGCTTATTACGGCGACATTGCTCCCGATTTCCCCGACAGTTTCCAGCATGGTGTTTTTGCTGTTTTTGACAAGTTGTTCGGCGAGAAACGACCGCCAGATGGGTGGGGAGCAATTTCCGCTTGGGCGTGGGGATTGAGCAGGGCGATGGATTACTTGGAGACCGATGCGGATATTGATGCCAAGCGAGTGGTCGTTCTGGGACATTCACGGTTGGGCAAAACCGCTTTGTGGGCAGGTGCTCAGGGCGAAAGGTTCGCAATCGTCATCTCCAACAATTCGGGCTGCGGCGGCGCTGCGCTCAGCAGAAGGCGCTACGGCGAAACTGTCGCTCTCATCAACAAAGCCTTCCCCCATTGGTTCTGCGAAAACTTCAAGCGCTACAACGACCGAGAAGACGAGATGCCTTTTGACCAACACATGCTCATCGCTTTGATTGCACCTCGCCCAGTTTATGTTGCCAGCGCCGATGAAGACCTTTGGGCTGACCCGCGCGGTGAATTTCTCGCAGCGAAAGCAGCCGACCCAGTTTACAAGTTGCTCGGCACGGAAGGTTTACCTGCGCAAGATATGCCGCCTCTCAATCGCCCCGTTATGGGCACAATCGGCTACCATATCCGCTCAGGCAAACACGCCTTGACCGAATACGATTGGGAGCGATACATGGACTTTGCGGACAAGCACTTCAAGCGAAAAGGGAAACCGTGAAGTTGGGAAGGAAGGGCGAAACTCTCGCAACTAATGGCAGGTGTTTTTTCGAGAGTCTCGCCCTTCCTCAGTTCACGCTTCTTTCAGGACAGCGACTCCCGGCAACTCACGACCTTCAAGCAACTCAAGGGCTGCACCGCCACCTGTTGAGACATGGGTCACTTTGTCGGCGATGCCGAATTCAAATGCGGCTGCAGCGGTCTCGCCTCCTCCGACGACTGTCGTCCCTGGGCACTCTGCGAGCGCTTTCGCAATCGCTTTTGTGCCTGCCTTAAATGGTGTCCGCTCAAACCTTCCCATCGGTCCGTTCCAGAAAACGGTCTTTGCAGATTTAATTCGCTCGGCGTAAATTCTCGCCGTTTCAGGACCGATGTCGTAGCCTGCTTTGTCGGCAGGGATAGCATTGGCTGGGACGACTTCCGTTTTTGCGTCCTCTGCGTCGCTTTCAGCGACCACGAAGTCAACGGGCAGCACCAGTTCAACGCCTTTCTCTTTCGCCTCATCAATGAGCGACTTCGCCAAGTCAAGTTTGTCCTCTTCAACGAGCGACTTGCCAGTCTCGTAGCCTTGAGCCTTCAAGAAGGTGAAAGCCATCGCACCGCCGATGAGCAAGGCGTCAACTTTCGTCAGCAAGTTCCTGATGACACCGATTTTGTCGGAAACTTTTGCGCCACCGAGAACGGCGACGAAAGGTTTCTCTGGCGCTTCCAGCAACTTGCCCAAGTGGGTGACTTCCTTCTCCATTAAAAGCCCAGCATACGCTGGCAGGAACTTAGTAATGGCGTGGACAGAAGCGTGGGCTCGGTGAGCAGCACCGAAGGCATCGTTGACATAAATTTCGCCCAACTTCGCCAACTGCTGGGCAAAAGTTTCATCGTTCTTTTCTTCGCCCTCGTGGAAGCGCAAGTTTTCAAGGAGCAAAACTTCGCCCGGCTGCAACTCAGCGGCAGCCTTCTCAGCAACTTCACCAATGCAATCGTCAGCGAACTTGACAGGCTGACCGAGCAATTCGCTCAGCCGTTGCGCTACCGGTCGGAGCGAATACTTCTCGTCTCGCTTGCCTTTTGGGCGACCGAGGTGGGACATGAGGATGAGTTTTGCTCCTCGCTCAGTCAAGTAGCGGATTGTCGGGACAGTGGCTCGTAGTCTCCAATCGTCCAACACTTTCCCGTCCTCAATGGGCACATTGAAGTCAACCCTCATCAAAACCCGCTTGCCCTGAACATCAACATCGCGGATTGTCCTCAAAGCCATCTCAGTCACCTCCTCGCCCACAAACTTGCCATCGCATCAATCAAACCGCAAGTCGGAGAAAGCCCGATATTTTGCCTTACGCTCTACGCATTACGCTTTACGCCTCACGCTTCACGACAAATGTCACTTTAAACGCGCCCAACTCAAGGACATCACCGTCGTTGAGAGGGCGGGGTTGATTTGGCGGGATAAACTGCCCGTTCAGCCTCGTTCCGTTGGTGCTTTGCAGGTCTTCAACGAAGAACTGGTCTCCCTGTTTGAAGATGCGGCAATGCTTTCGGGAAACACCTGCCTCGTAGCCACCATGCGGCGTCAGGTCAACATCGGGGAAAACTCGGCTAACTGGGTCTGCCCGCCCGATGAGGACCTCACCTTTCGAAAAGTCAAGGGGCAACTCGGTTCCAGTTTCGGCGATGACGAGGGCTGCAACCGGAGCGATGGGTGGTGCGACAGGTGGCGCTTCAACATCCGTTGGGGTAGGTGTTGGAACACTGGCAGGTGCTGCTAAGGCAGCGCCACAGTTTTCGCAATAGCGAGCGTCAGGCGGATTCTCGTGCCCACAAGATGGACATTTGAGCGCACCCACGACGGGTGGAGCAACTTCGGCAGGTGCAGCCTCAGGAGCAGTTTCAGGTGGTGCAGCCTCCGCAGGAGCAGCCTCAGCAGAAGGTTGTGCCGAAACCTCCGTCAACGATGCGCCGCATTCGTCACAAAACAATGCTCCGTCCAAATTTTCCGTCCCGCAGTGAGGGCATTTGATCGGCATGCTTTCTCTCACCTCCGCATTGCTATTCTGAAGCATCTCAAAACTTGTCCACTGCCAGCATCAAGTCCCCTACAGAGGTTAAATTCGCAGTTACTGTAAGTAATTCACAGTGTGTCTTACATCACCCCCAAGGCAGCGTAAAACAATCTTTGCGTCATCACAGGACACTTCAACGCTTTCTTCATCCCCTGACAAGGTTTTGGACGATAATTCCTGCTAACATAAGCAGAATGGGGATGGCAAAGCCAACAAACCACCGTTCCAGCCGCTGGATTTCTCTGTGCATCGCCTCAATCTCCTGCCTCAACTCCCTTCGCAGCGCTTCAAACCCTCCTTCCATCTCACGGCGCAGTGCTCCAAACCGCTCATCCATTTCACGATGCATTAATTCAAACCTTTCGTCCATCTCACGGTGAAATGCATCAAACTTTTCTGACACTTCGCGATGCAATGCTTCATCCCTTTCCGCCATCTGTTGAAATCTTTGCTCCATCTCTCGCCTTATTGCTTCGTCCCTTTCCTCGGCTCTCTTAAACCCTTGCTCCATTGTCATCCTCAAACCGTTGATTTCAGCCTCAAGGGTGGAGCGAAGCCCCTTGATCTCCGCCTCAAGGGTAGAGCGGACACCTTCTATCTTTGCGTCCAAGTAGCGAACGAAAGGTGGTTCAACCTCAATCGCTAAAGGGAGGTATTGCCAAAGGGCTTCAAGGAACTGGCGAACTTCTTCTTCGGATTTACCCAACGCCTCTGCCAAGTCAGCAATCAAGATTCGTCGCTGCATCTGTTTTTCCTCCCTCAGCAAGTTGAGAATTAGGCTTCACTACAGCACAAACTCTTACCAGTTATTTACTTGCATCTCCCTCCTAAAGGATGCCACATCGGTAATGGTGGGAGCCTCACAATGATAAGTCAACCCAGCCGAGCCCGACCTTTGAAAGTGCGTATCCAATTTCCTTCCGGTAATCGCCATAGACAATCATGCAATGAAAGCCCCTCATGGACGAGATGACCTTACCGACATCTCCTTTGACTTTGACCTCAACTTGCGAGCGGCAAACTGGCAGGAAGGGAGTTCCGACAATTTCGCCCACGAACCCGCACCATTCGCGGGCTTCAAAATCTGGATTGACAACCGTGACAGTTTGCCCCTTCCTCATCTCAACCTTTATCGCTGCCCCATGATCGGATTCGAAATGAGTGAGAAGCCTCGCAGGTTCGCCTTTCTTGCCGTCCATGAACCTTGGGGCTGTGCAATGGGCGAACAGGATAACGCCTTCTCGCGTCGGGAATGTCGGGTTACAGAAGAAAGTCGGCTTGCCAGAAATGAAGTGCAACAAGATGCCAGCAGGTATGACGACAAAATCGGACTCACAATAAGCCATGTAGCCCGAATCGTTGATGAGCGAAAGGGTGAGACAAGGCATGATTCCAGCGTAACTTCCCATACAACCGTTCGTCGTTATCGCATATGCGTCGTGCTGTCTCATGATTTCCCGGAACAGGTTTGCCAGCATGAAGGCTTCGACGACGAATTCTTTGCGGGTCTGGACGGTTATGCCCTTCTGCGCCATGTATTGCTCTGCTTCCTTTCGCGCTCTCTCAACTTGCTTGTTGTCTTTTCTCGCAGCCTCAATCATCTTCACCAACTCCGGAATTGGCACGGTCACGATGTCCAATTTCCACCGTTCCCTTGCCAATTCTGGCGGGCTTGGGATGCCCGGCGGATGCGCCCAACCACCAGGTCCACCAATTGCGATGATTCGTCTCCCAACAGTGTTGACCAATCCGCAGAGGCTCCGCAGCCTCCACAAAAGTTCGTCGTAATCGTCAACGACGACATCATCGTAGGAGACACGCTTTTGCATCAACCTATCGGTGTGGCTGCGGAGAAAGCGGGCATGGATGATCTCGTGCCAGAGGTAATAAGGCTGGGTGCGAAAGCGGACGAAGAAAATTGTCGGCAACCCTTTCTCAACAATTGCCTGAAAGGTGTCAACCCAAGCGCCTGCAGCGTAGACCAAAATTGCGTCGGCTTTGTTAATGTCTGTCAGGTTCGCAACTTGGCTTGGATTGGAGACTTTGCTGGGTTCAAGGAAGCGGACAGGGAAATCCGCCTTCAACCGCAGTCGCTGAAGTTCGTCGCGGATTCGGGCAATCTCTTTGTCGGCTTCGCTTTCTGTCTCTATCCCGCCCCAAGCGCGCCAACTCGTTGCCTCCAAGCGCCTGTAAACGCTGTAGGTCAAGATTGGCTTGACAACGAGTGCACGACCGCCGAGGCGAAAATCCGGCGCGGAAGGCAAAGTCTTCTCGGATGCCTTTGCGAAGGACGACGATGCGACAGCGAAAGCGCTAACCTCCAAAAACTTCCGCCGCGATAAGCGAACGCCTTCACCTTTCACTTCCCGCCACCTCCTTGTCCGCAAATGCTGGCATTAACAAGTGTAGCGTAGAGGAAAGTCAACGGGAATTCTCAAGCCCTCAAGACCGACGGGAAAAGCCTGAAAGCGCCGCAAGTCAGCGTCATTGACGGTTTCCCGCTAAACCTCTTAGCACTATTCCTAAGCCCGGCTTGCCTCGTAGCCTTAACAGGGCACCTTTTTGTTCAAACCCTGCTAAGAACGGCGAGTCTTCCATGAACAGGTGAGTGTCCAAGTCAACGAAGTCAAAGCCGCCAGTTCCTGCTGCGAGATGGGCAGCCGCTGTCAAACCCAACTCCGTCTCAACCATCGCGCCAACCATCAACTGCAGGTGAGCAGTTTGGGCTATGGCGATTATGCGCAAACTTTCTGCGACCCCGCTCTTCATGATTTTGATGTTGATGGCGTGAGCGGCACCTTCCCTAACAACTCGCAGAGCATCGCTTGCGGTCACAACACTTTCGTCGGCGCAAATAGGAACCGGTGAGCGCTGCGTCAGCCATCTCATTCCATCCCAATCGTCTTTTGGAACTGGCTGCTCAAACAGTATCGGGGTGATGCCCAACCTTTCAAGCCTGTTAAGCAACTTCAACGCTTGCGTTGGTTTGTAGGCTTGGTTTGCGTCAAGTTGCAGTTCAGGGTGAGGGGCAACTTCGTGAACGGCGACGATGCGGGCTTCGTCCGCTTCCAAATCCCCCGACAACTTCAACTTCAACCGCCGAAAACCTCTGGAAACGAAATTGACTGCAAAGTTTTTCGCTTCTTCAACGGGCATGATTGGCACAGTCACATCGGTCTCAAGTTCATCCGTTGAGCCACCAAACCAAAGCCACAAGGGAATCCCTTGCCGTTTCGCCAAAGCGTCAAGCAACGCAACTTCAACAGCGGCGCATGCCGCCTTTTGTGCTTGGATTTGTTCGTTCAGCAACTTGACGCAATGTCTCCACCTTGCAGGCTGACCGAGCAAAATGGATTTTGCCTCTTGCAGCGCCGCTTCAACGGTTTTCGCCGTTTCGCCCATCAAAGTCGGCGATGGCGCTGCCTCTCCCCAACCTTCAGTCCCGTCGTCCAACTTCAACTTCACCCAAAAGTTGTCCGTCACCGTTGTGGTTTCCGACGAGATGGCAAAGGGGGTGTGCAATGGCACTTGCAAAGGTTGCCAAGTTAAGTCAGCGATTTTCGGCACGGAAGCATCGCAGCCCATTTCGTTCCACCTCTCACTTGCGAAAAACCATGCTGAACGCTTCCTCAAATCATGGCGCAACCTCAGGTCATCGGCAAATCGTGAAGGTGGAAAGACAGCGAGTGGCGAGTAGCGAGTTTTCTGGAGGGCAGCGCTCCTGCGCTGCCGAAAATTTTCGGCACATCAGAACGGCAGCGAGTGGCGAATAGCGAATAGCGATTGGCGAATAATGAAACGGCAAATTTTCTGGAAGGTAGCGTTCCTGCACCGCCGATTATGCTTAACAATTGCACCCTGCGCCTATAACTCCGCACCTTTGCACACTTGCACGCCTGCACGCCTACACGCTTGCACGAACGAGTCATGACGAAACCCAAAAATCTATGGCAGGCTTTTTGTGGCTGTCGGATATTGACTGAAGCATGGGTGATTTGAAATGTTTGAGCACTACCTGCCAAAGCATCGTGAGCGTTTGAATGCACTTTTGGAGCAACCAGACTGGCAGGAAACCTTTGCGAATGTTGACTTGGAACGGGTGAAAGCAGAGGCGCTGAACCCGCCTTCCCCTCCTTCCCAGTTGACGGGAGCGGCTCAATACTTGCTCCAACGCAACAGTGAGCGGGTGAAGCAACTTTTAGGTGAAGGCGTGACCGACGAGGAAAAGTTGCTTGACGCATTTTCAGATTGGGAAACTGCCCTGTCGGGTGATGAGCGTTTCCCGATTCTTTTCCTCGGCTTAGTGTTGACTTTGGATTGCTCTTTTGACCCTGTCCGATGCCTTTACTGCAACCAAGCGTGGTTGCTCAAAAGGATGGAACTTGAGGATTGGAAAGCGGTTATTGAGGAAGTTACCAACCCGACTCCTCCCTACATCTACTTGACGGGCGGTGAGCCGTTGCTGCTCGGTGAGGGAGTTTGGGGCGATGACGGTTTGGTTGCTTTCGCCGTTCGGTTGGGCTGTGCCGTCAACATCAACACCAACGCCGAACTGATAACCCCGAAGGTTGCCATCAACTTAGTCAAATCCGGTTTGGCTCGCATCCACATTTCCCTTGACAGCCATGAGGCTCAGTTGCAAGCGAAAATCTTCCGCCACCCGAACGGGTTGAAAAGGTGTTGAGGGGAATTTTCAACTTGCAGATTGCCCGTGAACTTCTCGGCGTTCGCCACCCGCAAATCCACATCAACTGCGTGCTGACGAACCTGAACTTGGAGCAGTTCCCTGACTTCCTTAGGTTTCTGCTCAGCGTGAGGGAAGCACATCCCGAAAATCCTTTGTCGGGCGACTTTGCCTTCCACTTAATCCCAGTCGGAGGCGCAGAGAACGAAAATTTGCGACCAAACGCTGAACAGTGGCGTAAGTTTTACACCAAGACTTGGGCTGAGGCGGAAAAGGTCTGGCAGGAGTATCAGGAAAGCATTGGCGTTCCTTCAAATGAGCGTAGGTCTCTCGCTGAATGGGTTCCCTTCGCCAACCCTTTCCTGAGGGTGAACCACAGAGGTGGGCTTGACGGTTATTGCGAGCAGGCGGCTAAGGGAATTTATTGGGCGACAGCCTTGACAAAGCGATGCTATGTTGCCCCAACGCAAGCCTTTGTCTTGCCTGACGGTTCACAACACTGGTGCGGTGCTCACGCCATCCGCAGACCGAGACCGCTCGGCAATGTCCGAGAAGGTGGCATTAGAGCGAACATCCGCCGAAACATAACGAGGCTGAAAGAGTTGCCGAACGAGTTTTGCTTCAACTGTGCTGGTGCAACTTGCGCCATCAATCAATCGGTTGAGCGCATCTTGTGTGACCAGATTAGGGCGATGAAGGCGGACGATTCGACGGCAAGTTAACGCTTGTCGGGCTTTCGCAAAACGAAATACCATCGCTCGCTTTCTTCGTGGGGCGGTCGGTAGGTGTAGGCGTCCAAGACTTTGACCCATTCCCATCCTGCCTTTTCAGCCATTTCGCGGACTTCTTCAATGGAGTAAGCCCTTTGCCAGTGAACTTCCTTGAAGCGCAGCCAATCGCCTCGTTCGTCCTTCACCGCAAACCACATGTCAACCCGGCACAACTTTTCGCTCTCGTAATACTGGCTGCGCCAGAAGTAGTAGATTAGCGTTTTCTCTTCGTCAACGCTGAGATTGTCTTGGTCAAACAGGTTCTCCCGCAGTGCCAACTCGCTGTTGAGGTCAAAGACGAAATAGCCACCGGGGCGAATGTAGGGCAAAGTCCGAACGAAAACTTGGCTCAACCTGTCTGGGTCGGTGATGTAGTTCAGGCTGTCAAAAAGGCAAAGGGCGAGGTCAAAAGGCGCTTCGTCGGGCAAGTCTAATTCGGAGATGTCTTGGACATAGAACCGAGTCTTCCTTGTCAGCCCAAGTTTCCGGGCTTTCTCGCGGGCAACTTGAACCATGCCCGGCGAGATGTCAACGCCGACGACCTCGCATCCCCTCAAAGCGAACTCCAAAGCGATTGTCCCCGTCCCGCAAGCCAACTCAAGCACCCGCTTAAAGGTGAAGGAGGCGTCAAGTTTGCGCAGCAAATCAACGATGTAGCGAACCCACATCCTGTAAGGGACATCCCGCATCAAGTCATCGTAGTAGCGCGGGAGCAAAGTGAATTCCTCAGCCGTCGGCACCTCTTCGCCGAAAAGTTTGCGAAACCGCAAGTCCGACTCCGCCATATTCCTTCACCGCTCTCAATTTTGCTGCAACCTTGAAGTTCGTCTGCCTTGAAAACTTTACTGCAAAGTGCCAACATATTAGCGGCGATGTCTACCTTTGCCGGAGGGAGAGGAGAAACCATGAGTGACGGGCTTGGCAAGAGGTTGAGGTTGAGCCGTATCCTAAACCCATCCACAGGGAACGGCATCGTCGTGGCGATGGATCACGGTTTGTTCCTCGGTCCTATCAAAGGTGTTGAAAAAATTCGGGAAGCAGTTGAGCGGGTCGTGGAAGGTCAACCCGATGCGTTGCAAGTGACTGCAGGCGTCGCATCAGCCGTTGAAAAATTTTTGGCGGGCAAAAATGCGCCTGGGTTCGTCTTGAGGGTTGACGCCACCAACATCTGGAGGTCAAAACCAGAACCAAAGGAAGGCTATCATGTCGCTGTCGCATCCGTTGAAGACGCTGTTCGGTTGGGAGCAGATGCGATTGTGGCTTTCTTTTTTGTGGGCTACGAGACAGACGCTCAGGAAGCTGCCAACTTGGAAAAGTTGGCGAATTTGGTATCTCAGTGCCGTGTCTGGCAGATGCCGCTCATAATTGAACCGCTGGTGATTGAACGAGGCGCTCATGCTGTCCGCGACCCGGAGAGGATTAAGTTGGCAGTGCGCATCGCAAGTGAGTTGGGGGCTGATGCCCTCAAAGTTGATTACACTGGCGACCCGAAAAGTTTTGCTGAAATCGTTGAGGCTGCGACCGTCCCCATCTTGGTTCGGGGCGGACCGAAGATGGACACCGACGAGGCAGTTTTGAGAATGGTCAGGGAAGCGATGGATGCAGGAGCGAAAGGGTTAGTCTTTGGCAGGAACATTTGGCAACACGAAAAGCCCGCTGCAATACTGGCGGCTCTCAAACTCATAGTCCACGAGAACGCAACCGTTGATGAGGCGATGAAGAAGTTGAGAAGTGAAATGAGACGGAGGTGACGAAGGGAAATGACATGGTTGCCGTGCCTTTATCCTGTCAAGAGGCGCATAACGGTGCACTCATTGCGCATCATGGATGAAGCCCTTCAACCCGGCGAGCAACCGATATGGCGCTTTTGTGCCGACTGCCGAGATGACCCGCCACAAAGCGGGCTGAAGTATTGGCTGATGGAACTTTTGACCTTTTGGCTCTACTGGCTTTGGGATGTGGCAGCGTGGGGCGAACCGAGGATGATTTTGCTGACCGACAGAAGGCTCTTAATCGCTGTGGCTTTGGAACTGCAAGAAATTCCTTTCGCCGCCATAGAGGACATCAAGTTCAGACCGACGCCATTTTTCAAGCGAGTGACATGGGAAAAAGCGGGCGTGGAAGTGGGCGAAATCGTCATAACCTACGAGGGCGGTCGCCGATTCCACATGTGCGTTTACCGCCCCAAACTGGTCTTTGAAAGGTTGCAGCAGGCTCTTGAGAATTGGAAGCAAAAGCAACAAGCGATGCTCGTCAGCGAGCAAGTGCGTGAGGCGTCGGAATCGCAAGGGGCTTGAGTTGATAGCCCGACGAACTGTCGGGCTCACCAAGAGACCCTTCACCCTGTCGGACCGCACGATGAACTGCGGCTTCCGCTGTTAGGCGACCGAGTTGAGAAAAGTGAGAGTTTGCGCCTCACTTCTTTGCTGCCGCAGTTAGGGCAACGAACCCTTCCTTCCTCAACATCGCGCCAACTAACCAATTCCTCAAACTCATGTCCGCACCGGTCACAGCGAAATTCGTAAATCGGCATCGGGCTTCACCTCTCATGTTTGATTTCGGTGTCATCTTTGGTTTCCGCTCTTTTGCGCGAACCCGTCGCGCAAGCGTTGCTCATTCAGGTCGGGACGCCGAGTTTGGGCAGCAAATACGCTTGCAAAAAGACCCAAACGGCAAGGAAAACCAAAAGCGCAATCAGTTCCTTCACTTCTTTCATGCCTCCTTTCGTGCGCCACACTTTTTGAGCGACAGGAGGGCGAGAAGGTAACATGCCGGTCATCGCTCTGCTGACAGATTTTGGCACTCAGGACATTTATGTGGGCGTCATGAAAGGTGTCATTTGGGGCATCTGCCCTGAGGCGAAAATCGCTGACTTAACCCACGAAATTCCGCCGCAGGATGTCACGGCGGGGGCTTTGGCACTGTGGGGCGCATTTCGGTTCTTCCCTAAAGGCACAGTGTTTTGCGCTGTCGTCGACCCAGGCGTCGGGACGAGTCGCAGGGCTATTGCCGTCCAGACCGAAAAACACTTTTTCGTCGGTCCCGATAACGGTTTGCTCTGGTGGGCGATAAGCGAAAGCGAAGTCGTTAAGGTCGTTGAGTTGCAAAATCGCCACTACTTTCTGCCTGTCATCAGCAGAACTTTTCACGGGCGCGACATTTTTGCGCCCGTCGCCGCTCACATCGCTAAAGGAGTTGCCATTGATGAGTTTGGGCGGGAACTGAGGGTTGACGAACTTGTCGAATTGCCTGCCTTGAGGGCGGAGACTGACGAGCGACACATACAAGCCCAAATCGTCCACATTGACCGCTTCGGCAACGCCATAACGAACTTGCGACGGGAGGATTTTAACAAATGGCTCTCCCTTCACGGTCAACGGGGTTGGACAGCAAAAATTGGCGATCTCTGTTTCAACGCCCTTTGCCAAACTTACGCCGAAGTCAAGGCGGGAGAACCTTTGCTGCTTTTCAACAGTTACGACTTGCTTGAGGTGGCTGTCAACAGGGGAAATGCAGCCGAACAACTGGGAATCCGCAAAGGGGATGTGTTGGAAATTTGGGCGGAAGGGGCGGGTGCTGAATGAAGGGGCGGTTGACGGGAATGAAGGCAATGACCGTCTTCATCGTGTTTCTTTTGGCGCTCCCGCTAACTTCCCGAACCAATCGGTTCGCGACTCTGACTGTGGCAGTCTCTTCAGCGGGCATATCTTTGCCGTTGCAATTGGTGATTGCTTACGGGTGGCAAATTGAAGTCAAAGAAGCCTTCGGCTATCCTTGGTGGACCCTCGGTTGTTTCGGGGTCACCTTCGTGACCGAGAGGGAGAAAGTTGAGGGACTCAAAGACCGCGTGTTGAAGGTTTGCAGGCAAACAGACTGGAACCCGCTAACTGCCCGACATGCTCGTTCCCTCGCCTCTCAGCAAATCCACAACTGGATGCGTGAACCTTTGGAGTGGCTCAGATGGCAGGCACGCATCATGGCGATAGACAGTTACCCTGCGGTTCTCGACCCAGACCAACCTGCTCGGGTAAGGTTGGATGATTTATCGGCAGCGCTGAAAAGGATTGTCCGAAACGATTTCACGGTTCTGGCGAACGACCCTGAAGCGGACTCGCTTTCGTTCACCGTTTCACCCGCAAAACCTTGCCGACTTCGTTTGGGGTTTCAAAGGGCGACGAAATTGCATTCGTCCCAACGAACTCATTGGCTTTGGTGGACGGTGGCGCAGGGAGACCCAGCGGCTGCAATGGTTTTAGGTGAATTGCTCGGTGGCGGGACGGAAGCGAGATGGTTTCAGTTGTTGCGCGGCGACAAACCCATCGCTTACCACGCCATCGCTCAAGTCCAGTGGACACCTGTCGGTTCAGAGTTGAGCCTTTACGCCGCTACCATGCCAAACGATTTTGCGATTGCCCGCCAGAAAACTCAGCAACTTCTGTCGGAGTTGTCCCGAGGGCGAATTAGCGGCGATGAATTTGACAGGGCAAAACGCCTTGCTGAGTTGAAGTTCGCCCAAATGAAATCCGACATCGTTGCTTTCAATCGGACATTGGCGGTTTGGCTCGTCTCTGGGCGACGATTGGACGAGTGGGAAAACTTGCCTGCCGAAATTCGCTCGCTCTCGGTCAAAGAGTTAGTCGCATTCGTCCGGTCGCTACCTCCAGCCACAGAAATAACAGCGCTGCCTTGATGCAGTTTTTCACTCAACCAGAGTGACAGCCTTCACCATTTCGTCGTCGCCGACGAAACTACTGCCGTCGCTAACTTCTCCCGGTTGTGCGAACCCAACAAATGTCCCCTTGACATACTTCCCTCCCCTTGCCGAACCTTGCCATCGCACTTCCGTCACTTCAATGGCAACGAACCCAACTGCATGGAAGTAGAGCGAGTTGGGGAACTCGCAATCACCGTGAGAGGCTGGGACATCGCCGTGATACGGGAAAAGTTGACGCATCCCGTCCCTGTTGAAGAAGCGGTCAAAGACGATGAAGTAGAAGATGGGGCGTTTGCCTTGTGCGATGAGTTGCTGGCGCTTCGCTTCCAAAGTTTGCAACCCTGAAGCCCTGATGCCGGGGTCACCCATTATGAAGTCACCGTCGGTAGCAGGTGGGTCGGGCGGGATTGAAATTCTGCCAGCAAAAATCGGGAACGGGTTGCCGTTCATAATCCAGTCGTTGACATTGGCTTGGCTGTGGGATTGGTCAACTTCTCGGTTGCCGATAGTGTCTTCGTCCTCGTTGTGAATCCAAGCCAAGTTGAGCCAGCCTGAGTAAGGGTTTCCGGTGTCGCCATAATTTCGGTCAACATTGTTGGGAGCGCGAACGGTTACTAAGTAGCCGTCCCAAAGGATGAGGGTGTCGCCAACTTTGGCGTCTCGGACAACTTCGTAGTGAACTGCGACGGGGACGACATTGTTTCTCGGTCCCAAAGCCCCCAAGTTGCCCACAAGGGCACAAGCACGGGCGCGAACTGTGTTTTGTGATTGCCCCAAAAAGCCAGCGAACAAAACGGGGATTGTCCGAACGGTCAGAACCTCAACTTTGTTGGCATTGGATGGAGGAGGCTCAAGAGATGTGCTTTGGCTGATTTCAACCAACCGAGTGTCACCTTGCAGGAGCCATGCCCGACTTGTCGCTGGATTTGCACCGTTGGCTTGCAAGTATTGGGCGATTTTGTCCCACAAAGACGATTGTGTCGTGTTTGAACGGTTCGTCGCTAACTCCAAGGCTGCAGCGATGGCTGCTGCATCAGCAGCGTTTTGAAGTAAACGCCTCGTCTGGTAAACGCGACCACTGTCCATCGCCAGCCCGACGAAAGCGAGGACTGCGACCAGCCCGAGAACGACGAGAACCAAAACTTGTCCCCGTTTCATCTTGGACACCTCCTTGAGTGTGGTCTCATTACGGCAACCTCATCGTCGCCGCAACTGTGATTGGGCGACGGAAAAGTCCCAAAACCGACTGGAACGGATAACTTGCCGTCACCGTCACTATTGACCCTGACCCCCGAGTGGGCGGATTGAAACTCACACGGACATCTATTGCTGACTGTTCAAGCCCAGCAACTGATTGTCTGACCCTTTGGCGAATTCCTTCATCGTCCCAAGGTCGGACAATTGCGTATCTTGCACCTTCACGCACGGCATTTCGGAGGGTGTTGACAGCGAACAAGTAGCGCCCCAACTCCATCAAGCCGACCAAAACCAAAAGCGCAACTGCCACTCCTATCGCAAATTCGGTTAGCGTTTGCCCTCGTTTCATAGAAATCACCTCGTTGCTGGAGCACTCGCTTGCGCTGTAACTGGGATGGATGACACCCCGAGGAAGCGTGCGAAAATGGTCGGGGCATAGGTTTGGACGATTACCGTCACAGGTTGCCCTTGCCGATTTTCGCCCGTCGGGAACACAACGGTGATGTCGGTATCGTTGAGCGAGATGCCATCAGCCAAAGCCTCTTGTTTCACCCGCTCCCTTGTGCCTTGCAAATCACCGGGATTTGAAGCGGCGTAAAACGCCCCCTCCCGCGCCGCATTTATCAGGACAATTCGCGCCGAATGAACTCTCCCGTAATCTGCCAACCCCGCCAGTATCAGCATGAGGAACACCAAAGCCAAAGCCAATTCAAGCAAAGTTTGCCCCTTACGCATACTTAAGCACCCACCTTCCAACGAAATTGTGGCGCAAAACTTTGCTGGGTAATGTGACTTTGGGCAGGAGAGGTGCTACCTTTCTTTGGGGTGAGGGACATGGCGGAAATTTTTTGCGATGCATGTGGACGGCAGTGGAGTTTGGAGCGGGATTTGTGGCGGTGCTCGTGCGGGGCGCCGCTCAGGTGGCAACCCTTTGTCCGCTTTGACCCTTCAGCGATTGAAAGTGGGAACTGGACACTTTGGCGCTACCGCGCGATGTTGAGATTGCCAGAAGGTGCAAATCCTGTTTCGCTCGGGGAAGGAGTGACGCCGATAGTTCCAACGCCCGATGGGCGAAGTTGGCTCAAGTTGGATTTCCTGAACCCCACAGGGAGTTTTAAAGACAGGGGTGCTTCCGTGCTGGTAACGGGGCTGAAAGCGTGGGGAGTTGAAGAAGTTGCTGAGGATTCGTCCGGAAACGCTGGAGTTGCCTTGTCGGCATACGCGAAGGCAGCGGGGATAAAGTGCAAAATCTTTGTGCCTCAAAGTGCTTCGCCGGGCAAAGTTGCCGCTTTAAACCGATTCGGTGCTGAAGTTGTGTTTTGCTCAACTCGGCAAGAAGCAGCGGAACGAGTCATGGATGCCGTTCGTTCAGGCACTTACTATGCCAGTCACACTTGGCATCCCCTTTACTTGCAAGGGACGAAAACGGTGGCTTACGAATTGGCGGAGCAGTTCAGTTGGGAGATTGATGACCGTTGGTCAGTTTTCATCCCGGTCGGGAACGGTGACTTGTTGCTTGGGATTCACTTAGGCTTTCGGGAATTGCTCGCTTCACATGTTGTCAAGGGTATGCCTCGCTTGGTTGGGGTTCAAGCCCTTGCGTGTGCACCGATTTTCGCTGCTGCTCACAACTTGACCTTACCGCTGAACAAAACTGTCGCTGAAGGTGTTGCCGTCACCAATCCGCCTCGGCTGAGGCAAATCATTTCCGCTGTGAGGGAAACTGGTGGCGACATAGTTGCTGTCTCGGAGCCTGCCATTTTGAACGCTGTTGACGAATTGGCAAGTTTTGGAATTTGGGTTGAGCCGACGGGCGCTATCGCTTGGGCTGCGTGGAATCAACTTGGCAAGCCACCAAACAGTGTCCTTCTTCTGACTGGAGCCGGTTGGAAAGTTTTGCGTCCATGACAGGTGACGGGCAAAAAGAATTTGGTGCCGGGGGCGGGAGTTGAACCCGCACGGGCGTGAAGCCCAGGGGATTTTGAGTCCCCCGCGTCTGCCAGTTCCGCCACCCCGGCACCTGCGGGGCACTTACAATTATAGCCCGCAACGCAAAATTTGCTACCCCGACAAGACAAGGCGGGAGATCGGTTGCTATAGTTTTTCTGCCGGACGGCGTCTAAGTCTGTAAGTGAATTTCACCGTGAAGAACGCTGAGAGGAAAGGAGTGGTCAGGAGTGAGATGGTTCGTGTTGGGCTGGACATTTGCGGGGATGGTTTGCTTGACGCTTGCACTTCATGGGCATCTTGCGGCGGAGGGAAAGTTGAGGTTGCCTTCAATCTTTGGCGACCACATGGTCTTGCAATGCAACATGCCGGTCCCTGTTTGGGGATGGGCTGAACCCAACGAAGAAGTTGCGGTCATTCTTAAAGGCAAGTTGCACAGGAGCACAAAAGCGGACGCTAACGGTCGCTGGATGGTCAAACTTCCGCCTCAGCCTGCTGGTGGTCCGCATGAGTTGATTGTCCGAACGAGGGACGAAGTGATTCGCTTCAACGATGTCCTCTTCGGCGAGGTCTGGGTTTGTTCTGGGCAGTCAAATATGGAGTGGCCAGTGGCTTTGGCTCAAAATGCCCAACAGGAAATCGCTACCGCTAACTTCCCGCAGATTCGCTTTTTTATCGTTGAGAAGGCAATCGCTTTGGAGCCCCAAAGCGACTGCAAGGGGCGATGGGTTGTTTGCAGCCCGGAAACCGTTGGTGGTTTTTCTGCGGTCGGATATTTCTTCGGGCGCGAAATTCACCAGCGACTGAAAGTCCCCGTAGGTTTGATTGGAACCTATTGGGGTGGGACTCCCGCTGAATCATGGACAGATTTGAAAGCGCTGGAAAGCGACTCGGACTTCAAGCCAATTTTGGACAGGTTGCCGAGAGACCCTGAGACTTTGAAGCGGTTGCAAGAGAAGTATGAGCAAGCAATGGAGGAGTGGCGACAGAAGGCTATCCTGAAAGACCCAGGCAACAAAGGCGAGGCGATGGGGTGGGCGTCACCGGAATTTGACGACTCAGATTGGGCGACAATGGAGGTTCCGAGACCTTGGGAACGCATCTCGCCAGAGATGAACATTGACGGGGCAGTGTGGTTCCGCAAAGTCGTGGTCCTGCCGGATGAGTGGGCGGGTAAAGACCTGTTGCTTTCCCTCGGACCAATTGACGACTACGACACCACTTATTTCAACGGCGAGAAAGTTGGTGCAACTGGTGCGGAAACTCCCAACAGTTGGACTGTTCCGAGGCAGTATAGAATCCCTGGTCGCTTGGTTAAGGCGGGTGCCAATTTGATTGCTGTCCGAGTTTTTGACCAATGGGGAGACGGTGGTTTTTCCGGGAGACCGAATCAAATGAGGCTGGAACTTGCCGACGGCACAGGGAAACCTATTCTCCTTTTCGGCGAGTGGAAGTTCAAGGTTGAATTTGCCCGCCACGCATCAAAAGTCCCTCCACAACCTCAGCCTCCCATCAACAATTGGACACCAACTGCTTTGTTCAACGCAATGGTAGCACCGCTCGTTCCATACGCCATCAAGGGCGTCATTTGGTATCAGGGTGAGTCAAATGTCGGGCGAGCCTACCAGTATCGCAAACTCTTTCCCGCGTTGATAAATTCGTGGCGAAGAGCATGGGGCTACGAGTTTCCTTTCCTGTTCGTCCAGTTGGCAAACTTCTTGGAGCGGAAGCCTGAACCAACCGAGAGCGCTTGGGCTGAACTTCGCGAGGCTCAACTGTTGACGCTCAAAACTGTGCCCAAAACAGGGATGGCTGTCGCTATTGACATCGGCGAAGCGAATGACATCCACCCTCGTAACAAGCAAGATGTAGGCAAGCGGTTGGCTCTCGCAGCATTAGCAATAGCCTACGGTCAGAAGATTGTCCACTCAGGTCCAATCTACCGCTCAATGCGGATTGAGGGTAACAAAATTCGCATCTTCTTTGACCATGTTGGGAGCGGGTTAGTGGCTAAAGGCGAAAAATTGACCGGGTTCGCAATTGCCGGTGAGGACAGGAAATTTGTCTGGGCTAACGCAAAGATTGAAGGCAACACGGTCGTCGTTTGGAGTGAACAAGTTCCCAAGCCTGTGGCAGTCCGATACGGTTGGGCTGACAACCCCGATTGCAACCTTTACAACAAGGAAGGTTTGCCCGCATCGCCTTTCCGCACCGACGATTGGCCCGGAGTTACCGTCAAAAATCGTTGAGGGGATGAAACCCAGAACTTCAGAGGTGATTGCGATGAAGCGGCGTAACTTTTTGACTGCGACGGCTGGAGGGCTGAGTTGGCTCGTAACTCAAGCGCTGGCAGAAGCCCGAAGCCAAACCTCGCTTCGTGAGAAGGAAAAAGCCATTGAGCCCTTGCTGAAGGAATTGGAAGCGGTGCGCGGGCGTTTCTCAAATGTCCCCCGCACCGACGGTCAGTTTCTCAACATGCTGGTCAAACTTTCACGCTCAAAGCGAGTCCTTGAAGTCGGGACTTCAAACGGCTACTCCGCCATTTGGCTTTGCTTGGCACTTGAAGAGACGGACGGTCACTTGACAACGGTTGAGATTGACCCTGAGCGGGTGAAACTGGCGAAGGAAAACCTGAAGCGAGCAGGTCTTGACCACCGAGTGACTTTTCTGGAAGGCGATGCCCACAAAATTGTCCCGACTCTGGAAGGTCCGTTTGATTTCGTCTTCCTTGATGCCGACAAAGGTCGGGAGCACGACTACTTCAGTTACCTCTACCCGAAGAAACTTTTGCCCGGCGCAATCATCGCCGTTCACAATGCCATCAGAATGAGGCAAGCAATGCGCCGCTACTTGGACATGATGAGCGAACACCCAGAATTTGACACGCTGCTGGTGAGCACAACTTTGGACGACGGATTCGCTATCAGTTACTGGAGACGAAAGAAGTGAGCGTTTTTGCAGTCAGCGGTTCACGGGTTTCGACTAAGGAAGTAACGAACCTGTCAACGCACGCTTGGACTTGTCTGGTTGGAGCGCTGTAGTGGTTGACTAATACTGAAAAGACCAACTCGCTGCCATCAGTTCTTTGAATGTAGCCGGACAGCGCCACGACGCTCCCGATGTATCCCGTCTTGGCAAAAACGCGACCTTCTGCGGGAGTGTTCTGGAACCTTGTTCGCAATGTCCCGTCTTTGCCGGCGATAGGCAAACTTTCCTTGAAGGCATCAAACCAAGGGCGGGTTCGGGCAATTTGCAAAAGTCTGACCACTGCTCTCGGTGTAACCATGTTCAATCGCGAAAGCCCACTACCATCAAAGAGTTGAACATCATCAGGGTCAATGCCCCAATCAACCAGTTGCCGTTTCAAGATTTGCATCGCAGCCGAAACGCTACCTTGTCCCCGCTCTTTCAATGCAACCGTTCTCAGCAACATTTCGGCGTAAAGGTTGTCGCTAACCTTGTTGAGCCAACGAACGATTTCCCTCAAGGGCGGTGACTGAGTTTCAGCGATGACCGATGCATTGGAAGGAACCTGCCCTGTCTTGACACTTCCTTCAACGACGATTCCCATTTCCTTCAGGGTTGCTCGGAAACTTTCGCCGACATAGTGGGGAACCGACGGGACGCTGATCCGAACCGTTTCGGGCGAAGCGCTCAAAGGGACGCGACCCCAAAGGTGGATGACTCGTTCCCAAGGGTCACGCCAGATAGACCAATTTGAACCCCCGCTTTTAACGGTAACAACGCGGCTGTCAACGGTAAGCCAATCGGTGGCAGGGACTAAGGTAACCTGTGCTGACTGTCCCTCCTTTGATGCCGGCGATACTTGCAGCATCACGCTGTTTCGGTCTAAAGCGATTGCCCAAACTTCAGCGGCGTAGCCGTAATGCAGGTAATCCCACGACCAACCTGTGCCCCACCGATTGTCGCTGAATGCGCTCACATCAACGACTATATCGCCGTTGACCGATTTGATACCCTTTGTGGCTAAGGCTTTCGCCAAATCTCTCAACCGTTCTCTCGTCAGTGATGGGTCCCCACGCCTTTGAGGTAAAGGTTTCCATCCAAGCGTTCTCCATCAATTCTTCCGTCAGTCAGAAGAGGGGTCACGAAAGTGAAATCCGGTCCGAGTTTCTCAAGCGCCAACGCGGTCGTGAACAGTTTCGCGTTGGATGCGGGCATGAAGCGTTTATCCTCGTTGACGGCGAAAAGGGTTTGTGGTGGGTTGCTGCTCGTTTGCACCAAGACTCCGACCCAAGCACCGCGCATTGCTGGGTCTGAAAGCAATTCCTTCAGCGGACTCGTTTGAGGGGCGGCAGCGAAACAAAAAGCCACCAAAGCGAGCCATGCGAGCGACACTTTCGCACGCATTGTCCTGCCCCCTTTCCACTTTCGCAACCTTATTGCGCTTTGGCTTATCGCTGCCAAAATTGTTACAAATCTCGCCGCCGAGGTTCATTGAGATATGGCGGCGGCTGGAAAGACAATCAAATCAAGGAGGGACAAGTCGTTGAGTGACCACGAACAAATTTTGCGGAAGCGATTGTGGATAGCCGTCGGGTTGACATTGGTCATCTTTTTCGCAGAGTTGATAGGCGGCTTGTGGACGCGAAGTTTGGCACTGCTAAGCGATTCCTTTCATGTGCTGACGGACGCTTTCTCACTGGTGCTGACTTTGGCTGCCGTTTATTTGGCGATGCGTCCGCCTTCAGACCGACACACTTTCGGCTTACACCGTTTGGAAATTTTCGCTGCTGCTTTCAATGCAGGCTCCTTGTTGGTCATCTGCTTTTGGTTGGCTTTAGAGGCGGTAGAGCGGCTGCTTCACCCGCAACCTATTCTCGCAAAAGAGATGCTTGTCATAGCCCTGATAGGTTTGGTTGCCAACATCGTCGTCATCTTTTTGCTCCACAGCCACATGAGCCGAAGCCTCAATGTTAAAAGCGCTGTGCTGCATGTCATTGGTGATACCGCATCATCCGTCGGAGTAGTTGTAGCGGGGGCGATAATGGCACTAACGGGATGGTTTTGGGTTGACCCAATTTTGTCCTTGCTCATCATCGCAGTCATCGGTTTCCACGCCTTGAGGGTGGCGAGAGAGGCTGCTCACATTTTGATGGAAGGTGTCCCTTACGGCGTTGACACCCAGAAGGTTCGGGATGCTTTGAAGGGTTTGCGAGGAGTTCAGCAAGTCCATGACCTTCACATCTGGAGTTTATGTTCAAGTTGTCGGTGTCTGAGCGCTCATTTAGTCGTTGATGAGGAGACAATGAAAGACCCATCGCTGCTTTTGAGCGACGCTCAAGAGATGCTCCGTCGCCAATTTGACATCCACCACGCGACGCTTCAAATTGAGCGGTCAGAGTGTTCCGGGCATTATCTGTGCGAGAACCATCACCACCCAAAGCCTGTTAGCAGAAGTTAGGCTCAATTGACAGCCAGATTGAGAAGTCGCATAATCCCAAAGGGCATAGACCGAAGAGATGCGTTGGGAGGCGAAGAACATGCTGGAAGAAAGGCGGCACTGGGGCGCCGACTATCGCGAGGATGGCGCATCCAAGCCAGTGGACATTCGGGTTATCGGGATAGGTGGAGCCGGTGGAAACGCTATCAATCGCATGGTGGAAAGCGAAATCACGGGCGTGGAGTTGATTGCCATTAACACCGATGCTCAAGCCTTGAGTCTTTCAAAAGCCACGAAGAAACTTCAAATTGGCGTCAGGCTTACCAATGGGCGAGGGGCGGGAGGTAATCCACAAATTGGTCGCCAAGCCGCGGAGGAAGACAGGCAACAAATTGCTTCACTGTTGGAAAACGCTGAGATGGTCTTTTTGGCTGCTGGGATGGGGGGAGGGACAGGAACCGGTGCCACGCCGGTCGTCGCCCAAATCGCTCGAGAAAAAGGTATATTGACGGTCGCCGTAGTGACGAAACCTTTCGCTTTTGAAGGCAAACGGAAAATGGAGATTGCGCTTCAAGGCATCAATGAACTGAGGAATGTCGTTGACGCCCTCATCGTCATCCCCAACCAGCGCCTTTTTGAACTTTCCGATCGAAGGACGACGATGGCTGAGGCTTTCAGGTTAGCCGACGAAGTCCTGACTCAAGCGGTTCAAGGCATCACCGACCTTATTGTCCGCCCGGGCTGGATCAATGTTGACTTCTCTGATGTCAAGGCTGTGCTTGAAAACGCGGGAACCGCTTTGATGGGCGTCGGATACGGGCACGGTGAGAACCGCGCCGTTGAAGCGGCTCAACAAGCGATATCCAGCCCGTTGCTTGAAGCATCGATTACAGGGGCGAGAAATGTTCTGTTCACCATTTTCGCCCCTCCGGACTTGCTTGTTGAGGAAGTCAAACAGGCTGCCGACATTATCACCAACGCTGTCAACTCTGCTGACGCCAATGTGATTTGGGGCTTGGTTTATGACGAAAACTTGAAAGACCAAGTGAGGATAACCCTCATCGCCACCGGTTTCGGTGAGGCGCGACCGACACCGACGCCAACTCGCTTGCCGTGGGAAAGGCGAGAAGTCGCGCACGAACCTCGTCCAAGTCAACAAGCGGCTGTATCTGAAAAGGCACCAACTGCCGGGGAAGAAGAGTTGGACGAGGAAACCCTTAACATCCCTTCCTTCCTGAGGCGTTCCCAAAGGGCTTGATTTCGGCTGATTGTTGTCTAACTCTTCGGGGGCTTGATTAAAGATGCGAAGGCAACGACCTTCCAAACTGTCCTCTTGGGCGGGATGGCTCCGCTGGTTTGCCGTTGGCTTCATTCTCAGTTATGTCTTGGCGTTAGTGGCAGCAGCGACACTCATCAGTTGGTTGGGGCGAGATTTGCCCGACTTGAACAATTTGGAGAACTTGAGACTGAGCCAAGCGACATACATCTACTCAGCAGACGGTGTCTTGTTGGGGACAGTGATGTCCGTCTATCGTAAGTGGGTTCCGCTCAGCAAAATCCCGAAGCACCTCCAATGGGCGACCATCGTCGCTGAGGACCGAAAATTTTACACCCATCCTGGGATTGACCCTAAAGGGATTGCCCGCGCTATCTGGGAGTGCATAAAGGCTCGCCGATATGTTCAAGGCGGAAGCACAATCACAATGCAGCTCGCCCGCAACCTTTACCTTTCTTCCGAGAAAACCATAAGGCGCAAACTGAAGGAACTGTTACTGGCTGTTCGGCTGGAGCGGAGGTTTTCCAAAGAGGAGTTGCTGGAACTTTACCTGAACACAGTTTGCTACGGTCACGGTGCATATGGCGTTCAAGCGGCGGCTGAACTTTACTTCGGCAAAGATGTGAGCGAATTAACTTTGCCCCAAGCAGCGTTGCTGGCTGCTTTGCCCAAGCGTCCGTCCGATTTATCCCCTTTCGTCAACCCAGCCGCTGCGAAACGGCGTCGCGATTACATCTTGGATGCGATGGCGGAGGAAGGATACATAACTCGTTCGGAGGCGGAAGAAGCGAAAAGAGTCCCGGTAACGGAAGGACTTAGACCAGCACCGAAATGGTTGACGGAACCGCCAAAAGCCTTCCACTTCGTTGAATATGTCAAACGCGAGTTGGTCCAAAAGTTCGGGCAAGATGTCGTTGACCGGGGCGGTTTGAGGGTCTACACGACCCTCAACTACAAGTTGCAGCGTGAGGTAGAGAAAATTGCCGAGCGTTATTTGAGAGCCTATCGCTCAATTGGTGCAGACCAAATGGCATTCGTCGTCATCCATATCCCAACAGGTCGAGTTTTGGCAATGTATGGTGGTCGCCCTTACCGAATTGACCCTCAAACGGGCAAAAAGCGCTTAGACCACTTCAACCGAGCCGTTCAGGCTTATCGTCAGCCTGGTTCTTCTTTCAAGCCTTATGTTTACGCCGCTGCATTGGAGATGGGTTTCAAGCCGAACAGTCTGTTCAACGACTCCCGCATTTCGTTCCCCATTGGGAACGGCAAGTGGTGGTCACCCAAAAACTATGACGGTCGCTACGGTCGGACAATGACTTTGAAGACCGCTTTGGCGATGTCAAACAATGTCATTGCTGTTAAGTTAATTCGTGCGGTAGGCGTTGACAAAACCATTGAGGTCGCAAAGCGAATGGGCATCAAGTTCCCACCGGGGGTCAACCCAGCATCGGCAAGTTACGCCTTAGCCCTCGGTGCTGTCGGTGTGACGGTCTTGGATCACACTGCCGCTCTGGCTTCCGTTGCAACAGGTGGGGTGAAGGTCACTCCAACGGGGATTAGCAGGGTTTACGACAGTGAGGGCAAGTTGATCTACTCAGCAAAACCAGAGCACCAACAAGTTTTGATGCCAGAGGTCGCGAGCCAACTCTTGAAGATGCTCATGGCTGTTGTGACCGAGGGGACAGGGCGAAGGGCTCAAATTCCCGGATACCAAGTCGCGGGCAAGACTGGAACGAGCGAGGATGTAAAGGATGTTTGGTTCGTCGGATTTACCCCAACCATCGCCTGTGGTGTCTGGATAGGTCGCGACGACGATAAACCCTTGCGGACAGGTTCAGGCGGAACTCTGTGCGCACCGGTCTTCAAGGAAATTGTCATGGCTGCACTGAAGTATTACCCAGGCGAACGAACTTTCCGCCTGCTTGGACAGGAACGCGATGCTGACAGTAGGGAAGAAAAAGGCAGGAATGTCCGCGTTGTTATTTGCGCCGAGTCTGGACTGTTGGCGACAGATTTTTGCCCTGTCACCTACTCCGAGGTTGTCCCCGCTGACCGAGCGCCCAAACGGAAATGTCCGCTTCACCGGGAGGAACTTCAGCCCGTGTTGATTTGCACCGTTTCCGGCAAACTCGCCACTCCCAATTGTCCTGCCCAGAGCGTTGTAACAAAAACACTCCCAAAAAGCGCCATCCCAACAGAAGCATGCGACATCCATGCCCCCGCACCACCAACCGAAGAGGTCGGAACTCAACCTCAATCAAATCCCCCCGATTACTTCTCTCCGTGAAATCGGGGTCTTCTCCGAAGCCCGTTGGGAACCTTCCTACAAAGGCGCATCGGTGCTAAAATTTGTTGCGAAATTTTTCGCTGACTTGCAGAAGGGTAACTCCAAGGGGGCATTGAGAGAATGCGTTGGTGGTTGATTGCAGGGTTAGCGCTGCTGTGTTTTTGGCAGGGTGGCAGCGCTCAAGAGAGCGAAATTTATCGGCTCGTTCCGGGAGATGTGGTCAATATCATCGTCCTGAACGACCAAACTTTGTCCGGTGAGCAAGTCATCGGTCCAGATGGCTTCATTCGTCTCCCACTCGTCGGTGCAATTCAAGCGGCAGGCTTGACCTTGGACGAGTTAACGGAAAAGTTGCGCCAATCTTTGTCTCGTTTCATCCGCAACCCGCGAGTCACCGTCACCCTCAAGCAGTTCCCTGCATCGGTCAGGCGAGTTTATGTCTTGGGCGAGGTGAAAAATCCAGGCGCTTTCCAACTCCCACCCGGCATAAACCCAACAGTCTTTGATGCCGTTGCTTTGGCTGGAGGCTTTACCGACAACGCTGATTTGACCCAAGTTCGGATTTTCCGAAGGGATGGGCAAAGCGTTACTTTCAACCTGCGCGATTTTCAAGCAAACAACGCAACCGTCAACCCGGGCGATTTGATTTGGATTCCTCCCGCTTTCGTGAAAGTCAGCATAGTCGGTGCAGTTGAAAAGGGAGGGATTTATCCTGTCCCAGTTCGCGGAACTTTACTTGACGCTTTGGCTGCTGCTGGGAGCGTGAAAGAGCCGAGCGCAACCATCAAAGTTTACCGTGCAGGCAACGAACTTTTGAGCGTTTCTTGGTCCGACTTGATAAGCGGTTCAGTCCCACCTATCAGCCTTCAGGAAGGCGACACAATTTTAGTCTCTGTCCCGACGATATCTGGTGTCGTGGTCGCAGGTGCTGTTTCAAGACCAGGAACTTACGACATCAAAGGCAATATCACCGTCTTGGGCGCGTTGGCTTTGGCAGGAGCGAGCGTTGAGCCCGGGAGACCGCTTCAGGTCAAAGTTCTAAGGCAGGGGCAGGAGGTTTTGAAGGTCGTTTGGCAGGAAACATCCATGCCGGCGAAGGAGTTGACTCAACCGCTTCAACATGGCGACATGGTTTTAGTCGAGCCGCTTGTCATTAGGGCGACTTTGGTCGGTCCTGTCAGGAAGCCGGGTTCATACCTTTTGCCTGTTGGCTCAACCATCGTTGACCTCCTCGCTAAAGGCGAAGAGGTTTTGCCCAACGCTGATTTGGCTGGAGCGTATTTGCTTCGGAAGGGAGAAAGCAAACCCATTGACATCTTGGCGCTGCTTTGGGAGAGCGAGACGGAAGCGAACATTGAGTTGCAAGATGGAGATGTCCTGCTCATACCTGCAGTCAGGAAGGTTTGGGTTGCGGGTGCGGTCCTTCGCCCAGGTGCTGTTGAGTATCAACCGCGCATGACAGTTGTGGACGCGATAAGTGCTGCAGGTGGACCAATTAGTTTGGACATTTCTGATTTGTCGGCAGTAAGGATTGTCAGCGGGAACGATGTCAAGGTAGTCAACTTGGAGGGAGCGTTTCAAGGAGGCAACTTACCGACTTATCCTCTTAAGCCGGGAGATGTCGTCTTGGTTCCGGAGAAGGCGAAGGCTTACATTTACGGTGCAGTTTTCAAGCCGGGTGCGGTGAGGGTTCAAGAGGGGGATACAGTTCTCACTGCCTTGAGCAGTGCAGGAGGACCGATTCCTGACGCCAGGTTAGATGAGGCGAGGTTGATTCGTTTTGTTGACGGTCAAGCGATTGTGATGAAGTTGGATTTGGGTAAAGCCCTTTCTCGTGGGGATTTGTCTCAGGCTCCGGTCATAATGCCAGGCGATGTGCTTTACATCCCCCCTCGCCGCCGCAGCCAATGGGACATTGGGCGTGTGATTGGCATCACAACGAGTTTGGCAACAGCGGTCTACTATCTGTCCAGAACACGCTGAGGGGGGTGATTTCTTTGGAGTTGGAAAGGCTCAACGGGCAGTCATGGTATGCGGTTTACACCCATGTCAACTTTGAGGAGAGGGTGGCGAGCGCTTTGGAAGCGCAAGGTTTCGAGGTCTACCTGCCAATGCTTCGCTGCTGGGACCGAAGGAAGGGCACTCTCACTTGGAAACCAGCCTTCCCCCGTTACCTGTTCGTCCACTGTCTTCTGACTCCATCTGAATGGCGGGCGATCAAGAAAACAAGGGGCGTCTTGCAATTCGTTGGGATGGAAAAGCCTGAACCTATCCCGGAAGAGGAAATTCGGTCAGTTCGGATTTTGTTGGAAGCCACAAACGGCGAGGTTGAGGGACACCCGTTTTTGAAGGTCGGTGACAAGGTCAAAGTCGTTTCGGGACCGTTTAAAGGGGCTGTCGGCTACTTAATCGAAGTTTGCAAGCGCCACAAGTTACTCGTCGGAATCGAAATTTTGGGGAGAGCGGTTGTTACCGAAATTGATGCAAGTTGTGTCCGTCCCCTCGAGCCTTGGGAACATTAAAAAGATGGCGGAGCGACGGGGATTCGAACCCCGGAGGGCTTTTTGGGCCCTACCCGGTTTCCAGCCGGGTCCCTTCGTCCACTCGGGCATCGCTCCGCTCGTTTCTTCCCATTTTATGGCGGAGGGACGGGGATTTGAACCCCGGAGGAGCGTCCTTTAACGCCCCTACGCGATTTCGAGTCGCGCCCCTTCGGCCGCTCGGGCATCCCTCCACCTACAAATTTTAGCAAGCAGCAACCTTTTTGTCTCAAGTGCCTCACGAAACCGCTACGCGAGCCTAAAATTTGATTGCTGAGGCTGAATTTAATGTCAAGGGGGAAAAAAGACAAGTGGAGCAAACGAACACCAAGTTGAAAAGGCTTGTCCGCAACGAACGGGCTACGGTGGCAAGCGCTACATTGGTGACCATGACCCTCATAGGTCTTTCGCGCATAACGGGCATTATCCGCGACATCGGTCGCACGACACTTTTCGGGCGCGACTGGCACACTGACGCTTATGTCTCCGCCTTTAGCATCCCAGACCTAATCTACTTTCTCGCTTCGGGTGGTGCGCTATCAGCAGGGTTCGTCCCCGTTTTTACTGGCTACCTGACAAAAGGCGAGGACGAAAAAGCGATGCGAACCTTTCGCGTGCTCATGACTTATCTCAGCTTGCTGTTGCTATCCCTTATCGTCGCCTTTGAGGTTCTCGCTCCCCAACTTGTGGCATTGCTGTTTCCAGGCATGGTCGGTGACGAGCAAAAGTTCACCTTGACGGTTCGCCTTGTCCGCATCTTACTGCCGGCTCAGTTTTTCTTCGTGCTGGGCAGTTTGTTCACTGGGGCGCTTTGGTCGCTCCGATACTTCGCCGAACCTCAAGTTCAGTCCGTCCTTTACAACCTTTTCATCCTGTTTGGCGGAATTTTGGGCGCTCAATTTTGCGCTCATTGGCTTGGCAAGGGAATTGAGGGCATGGCAATTGGAGCGCTCACAGGTGCTGCCGTCGGCGCAGGTTTGGTTCAGGCGAGGAAACTCTGGCAGGTCGGAATGGATTTCCGCCCTTGTTTTGACTGGCGAGACGAAGGAGCAAGGCAAGTGCTGAAACTCGTTATCCCCGTCGTCTTCAGCCTTTCGGTCACGCAAATTAACGCCATCATCTTGCCCCGCAGTTTCAGTTCCTTGCTACCTCACGGTGCAGCGACAGCCGTTGAAATGGCAAACCGAATCATGCAGTTGCCCGTCGCTTTGTTCGGCGCAAGTGTAGGCATCGCGCTCTTCCCTACCCTATCGGCTCTGGCTACTAAGGAAGCCATTGACGATTTGAGGCGACAAGTTGCGAGCGGATTGAGGACGGTGCTTTTCATGACGGTCCCGACAGCAGTTTTGATGGCAGTTTTGAGGGAGCCAATTGTCGCACTGTTCTTTGAGTATGGGCGATGGAAATCGTCGGACACGCAAGCAACCGCTTTGGCTCTGCTTTTCTACAGTTTCGGCGTCCCTGCAATGTCGTGCCAGCAAGTTTTGGCGAGGGGCTTTTATGCGTTGCGAGACACTTGGACGCCCGTTTGGGTTGGGCTTTTGAGTTTCGCTCTTGCCTTCATCCTCAATGCCGCATTGGTCCATTCGCCACTGCAACAAGGCGGTTTGGCGTTAGCCTTCTCGATTTCGGCTTGGTTCAACATCACCTTGTTGGCAATTTTGCTCCGAAAGCGGCTGAACGGGTTGGAAGGGTCCGCTTTCCTGAAATTGATTGCTTGGCTCTTGCCATCTTCTGTAGCAATGGGACTTGTCGCAACTTCCTCGCTCTCATTTCTGCCAATCGGTGGCGTCGTTGGGCGGCTTTTGCGTGTCGGCTTGCCAACGCTTGTTGGTGGGATAGTGTTCCTTGCCCTTATGTTCCGCTCAAATTTGCCTGAAGTTCAGCAAGTCATCTCAAAGTTGCGGTCCCTCAAGAGCCGATGGCAAAAGGGGCGGTGAAACTGGTGCGTCCTTTCCTTTCCGTCATCATCGTCACTTACAACTCGCGGGACTTCATTGGCGAGTGCCTGAAAAGCGTTGAACGGGCGATTGAAAAGGTGAAAGGCAGGGACTGGGAACTTGAGACTGGGAAAGGGCTTGGAGTTGAAATAATCGTGGTTGACAACGCTTCAACGGACGGGACGGCGGAAATCGTTCGGCAGTTCAAAAGCGTTCGGCTGATTTGCAACACTCAAAATCTCGGTTTCGCCGCAGGCGTCAATCGCGGGGCTAAAGTAGCGCAAGGGGATTGGCTGCTTCTTCTCAACCCCGATTGCGTTGTTGACGAAAATGCGCTTTCAACCCTCGCAGATTTCGTTCAAAACTGCGGTGACGAAGTTGCAATCGTTGGGCTTCAACTCCTAAACGCTGACGGGACGCTTCAACCTTCGGGACGGCGCTTCCCGAAAGTTTGGGAGTTCATCTTGGCGCTGTTGGGGTTCAGCCGCTGGGTGGAAGCGAGATGGTTTAAAGGTCGCGATTTTACGAGGGTGCAAGAGGTTGACGAAGTTTCAGGTGCTGCACTCGCCATAAGCCGAAACGCCTTTGAGCAAGTCGGTGGCATGGACGAAGGCTTTTTTCTGTTCTTTGAAGAGTTGGACTTGTGCAGGCGGGTGAAAGCCAAAGGCTTGAAGGTGGTTTACTTGCCGGGCGCAAAAGTCAGGCACCACTGGGGCGCATCGGTCAAGCGTGTCCCAGAAATTGCCAGAAGGGCTCAACAGCAAAGTGCTATCAGATACTTCCGAAAACATCACGGTCTCATCGCTTCAACTTTGTTGTCAATCGCCTTCGCACTCCGCAACTTCGCCCACAAAATTCGTTATCGGTTGGGCAGGAACCTGACCATCCAAAATTCGTCCACCGACTGAAGTCGGTGGCTATGAAAACTAACGAGACTGGAGGGCACATCTCCTGATGTGCCGAAAATTTTCGGCAGTGCGGGAGCACTGCCCTCCAGAAAACCACTCGCTATTCGCTGCTCGCCACTCGCTGCCGTTTTCTTCTGGGCGATGATTAGGGTCAAAAAGCCTACGCAGGGCTTTTGATGTTAAGGCACGCTGGGTCACTGAAAGAAGCGACAAAGTAAGGACAGCGCCGAAACAAAGCAAGCAAACGCCTATCAACAACCCGTAAACCAGCATGATGAAGTCATCTGACATCGGCTTCACCGTCCTAATGAATCTGAATGCCTGCAGGCTACTTTAACACATCCCGCATGGCGGCGATATGTTCTGGAGTGGTGCCGCAGCAACCGCCGATGATGGCGACGCCCAAATCGCGCATCCTTGAAGCGAAATCTGCCATCTCTTTGGGAGTTACGGGGTAAACTACTTTGCCTTCAACCAGTTGAGGTTTCCCAGCGTTTGGCTTAGCCAGCAAAAGGGCTTCAGGATGAGCCGATTTCATCGCTTTCAACGCTCGTTCAACGACTTCTGGACCGATACTGCAATTAGCCCCGACGACGAAAGCACCTTCATCAAGCAACCTGCTGACAGTATCCTCAGGCGTCACACCCATCATCGTTCGTCCGTTCTCCTCAAAACTCATGCTCACTATCACCGGGACTTTTGCGACGCTCTTGACAGCCTTCAGGCAAATCAAAGCCTCGTTCAAGTCACTGAAGGTTTCACAGACGAAAGCGTCGACACCTGCTTCTGACAATGCAGCGGCTTGTTCAGCGAAAGCCTCCTGAGCGACTTCGGGTTCCAAATCGCCGTAGGGCTCAAGCAACTCCCCTGTCGGTCCGATTGAAGCGGCGACAAAAGTTTGAGGGAGCGAAGACGAAGGGCGATTTGCTTTGCTGACACCTTCGCGGGCAAGTCGAACTGCGAGGCGATTCAGTTCGGCAACTTTATCAGCGAGCCCAAACCTTTTCAGCCTAATTCGGTTCGCCCCAAATGTGTTAGTGTAAACGAGGTCAGAACCCGCCTCAGCGTATCTTTGGGCAAGTTCTTTGACGGCTTCAGGGCGCTCAAGGGTCCACTTTTCAGGAGGCTCGCCGACAGGCAGTCCCATACTCTGCAGCATCGTCCCAGTAGCACCATCGGCAAGCAACGGTCGCTTAGCCAAAATCGCTTCTTTAAAAGTCATCGCCGTTCACCTCGTTTCCCTTTCGAACTGTGACCTGCCGATGAGTTTTGGCGCAGCAGAGCCTCGAAAAACTTAGCGCCATAGCCTGAGCGCATCATCACGAAGTTCTGTCACCTTGCTTGGGTCGGGCAAAAGCGAGGTTGACTTTAGACCTCCCTCGTTCGGGATTGAGACGAGCGAGCGAGCTCGTTCC
>Ga0209225_1000719_pt1 | contig 36095 bp, 28 predicted proteins | sample WasSprMetagenome_FD_184732 | JGI IMG/M metagenome (GOLD analysis project Ga0209225, IMG submission 184732) | Sulfidic aquatic microbial communities from Washburn Spring, Yellowstone National Park, USA - WS (SPAdes) (version 3) | ecosystem: Environmental > Aquatic > Thermal springs > Hot (42-90C)... | reverse complement strand
GCAAGCGACAGGGGAAAGCGGATGGGAAGCGGGTGAAGTTGTCGCTGAAGCATTGCCGTGGCAGAACCGCCCTTATTCGGTTCGCCTGACCTTGCCACCCCTTTCCGTCGTTTTCCTGAAACGATGCCTTGACACGACAGCATGATGCGCTATCATGGAACAGAGGGGCAATGCATGGTGGCAGTTCAACTGGTGTAGCAAAAGGGGTGAGCGGTATGGCTTTGAAAAAAGTTGTGCAAATTGGGGTAGTGGCTTTGCTCATTCTGGCTACTTCTTTTCTTTTTGGGCAGGAGGTGGACTACGGGACAAAGCATGTTTTTCCCACCCCTGAGGTTATAACGCCGCACATAAAATGGCTTAAGCCGTATGCAAGAGGTCCGCTCAAAATCCTCTTCGTAACTCACAGGGCAGGGATGAGGGAAATTATTGAGTTGGCTCAGAGAATGGACATCAACTACACCGTTGTTTCCATATCTCACCCCGATGCGTTCTACCAGAGAGATCCATCCAATCCATCCACGCTCACTCCTGAATCCATAACTGCCGATGGTGAGAAGAAACTGGGCGAAAATTACGATGCAATAATTTTGGGGAACATAAACTGGAGTTGCCTCCCCATCTCATGGCGCTACCTGATTCTAAAGAAGGCTAAGGAAGGAACAGCGATTTTGGGCATCGTTAGGGGAGCCGATGAATACCTGTCAAAGACTTTGAAGGAAAGAACAAAAATTGAGTTCCCTTCAACATTTCCTTTCAAAGGGCTCGCGAGCTTTGAAAAATACAAAGACATGGAGTCTTTCCTCAACGCCACCCTTGATGTTTACCAATTTGGCAATGGCAAAATCCTTCTTTTGAAGGGCTACAATGTCCCTCCTCGCATACAGATGCTAACCCCTGCACCGATAGGGAATCCAATGCAAGTTAGCTACATCGAATACGACTACTATCTTGCCTATATTTGCCATCTTCTCGCCCTATGTGCCCACAAAGAACCTGTTGTCAGAATAAGGGGCAAGGACTACATTGAGGCAAATAGAAGCGAATTTCACACTGTTGAGTTTGCCCTTGAGAGCGATGAAAAAATTGAAGGTATTTGCAAACTGGTGCTTAGGGGCAAATACAACGCTTTCATTCACTCTCAAACGAAGAAAGTGCTCATTTCACCGAGGTTAAGCACTGTTGTAGGCTTCCATGTGGAAAGCCCGCCTGCGGGAGAGTATTTCGCCGATTTGTGGGTCTTAAGTGACGGAAAAATCATAAATTTCGGCTCCTCCTTCATAAGGCTAAGCTCGGATAGTTTCATAAGGGGCTTGGAGTTGAAGAGGTCTTACAAAAAAGACGAAATTATTTCGGGGAAAATAACCTTGGAAAGCAAAGAGCCGAAATGGAAAGGATTCCACATCGTTATTTGCCAAAAAGACAACTTCGGAAGGCTCATAAGCAGGAAAGAGATAGATCTTTCCTCATTTCCTTCTAAATCCCCGATAGAAATTCCATTCACCCTGCCCCATGGCAAGCCTTTAACCGTCCTCCAAAACCTTTCAGTAATGCTGTGCAAAGGGAAAGAAACAGTTGATTGCAAAAAGGAATCCTTTTTCATCTCCGATCTTTACCCGAAAGACGATGTGAGGTATATCCTTTGGGTCGGAGGCTTCGGTTCGTATCTCACGCCCCACTTTTACAGGGTGCTTTATGAAGCGGGATTTGATACGCAATACACTGGCTTCAATGAGGCAGTCCTCCTTGGAAACCTCTATCACCTACCCTATGCAACGAGGTTTATTGACAGAAAAACCGATTGGTATCCTCATCCCGATGTGCCGAGCAGAACGAAGGATGACCATGTGAGATTGCCATGCCTCAACGACCCCTCTTACCTTGAAGAAGTGCGCAACAATTTGACGAACACAGCCAAGCGCCTGATGGATTTCTCAACAAGGGAGTTTTCTATGGGAGATGAGTGCCATTTTGTGGGCGGAAGGTATGAGCTCTGTTTTTGCCCCCATTGTGTCACTGGGTTCGCCAAATTCTTGGAGAGGGAATACGGTAGCGTTGAAAACCTCAACAAAGAATATGAAGCAAACTTCAAATCCTTTTCCGATGTCAAGCCTGTAACACTTGAGGAAGCCCGAAAAGACACGAAGCTTATCCCGCTTTGGGTTGATTACAGGCGGTATATGGAGGATGTATGGGCAGGGATCTTTCGGTTCAGCCGAGATGTGATAGAGGAAGTTGTCCCTAAAGCTAAAGTCGGTTATGAAGGAAGCGATATGTCAGTCAATAGCTACAATGCTGCCGATTTTTATAAGCTTATGCAAGCCATGAACCTCAACAACACCTATGATGCCCCTTTTATACCCTACGCTGTTTCGGATTTTAGCCAACCAGGCACCCTCTTAGGGTTGGGATGGTATGGTGGATATAACCCTTGCAGGAGCGAGATTTACAACAGATACATCGTTTGGCGTCACCTTTTCAGAGGAGCGAATTCCTTCTGGGTCTGGCATGGAGAGCCGGGGATGGAGGGTGGAGTTGTAGCCCCTGACCTCTCTTTTTACGATTTCTTTAAGGCTAATGTTGAGGAAATCAAAGAGCTGAAAAAGGGGATCGGAAAGCTGATAATGAGTGCAAAGAGAATCGGCGATATCGCTATCCTTTACTCGGCAAGTAGCGTCCATCTTTCAACCTTGACCGAGGGCTTTCCCCAGATGGAGCAAGTCCTCAACAGCATGACCTCGTTGCTTGAGGATGTAAGATGTCCGTTCAAAATCATCTCCTACAAGCAATTGGGAGAGGGGATTTTGAGGAAGGCAAACTTTCGCTCGCTCATCCTACCTTATTCTCAAGCCCTTTCTTTGGAAGAGGCGAAAGAAATTGCCGATTTTGTCAAAGGAGGGGGCGTTGTGATTTCGGATCTAAGACCGGGCATCTTTGACCAACATGGAAAACCGTTTAAAAGATCCATTTTGGACGAAGTTTTTGGAGTCAAGCAAGAGCCATCCCCAAAACCTAAAAGAGGCAAAGTCTCACTAAATCTTGGTGGAAACTTCCCCAATTCTCTCCCTGACACATTCTCCGATGCCTCTATCACGCTCACAACAGGGAGGCAATTCGGGGAAATGGAGGGCACACCTTGCTTTATTGTCAATAAATTTGGGCAAGGAATGGCTATCCTTTTGAACTTCTCACTCTCCTCTTACTCACCTCGCAGTGAATCTGCACCTTTGTGGAGGTCATTCCTTAGAGCATTGCTCAACTACGCGGGAGTTAAAGAAAGAGCAAAAATTTCACCCGATATCGCTGGAGTTAGGGCTTATTGGTTCCAACGGGATTCCCTCCAGTATCTTGGAATCCTTCAGGAGTTGCCAGAACCTTCAATAAATTATGCACTTGGAAAAGCAAAACCAATAACTCCCTCACCAGTTAAGCTCACCCTTTTGAGGAAATATCACATTTACGATGTGAGAGAGGGAAAATACCTCGGCTACGGTAATGTGATAAACACGAAGGTTGAACCCGGAAGAGCAAAGCTTTACGCTCTTTTCCCATACAAATTGAACAAAATCTTTATTTCCACACCAAGCAGAGCAACCCAGGGGAAGGAGCTGGCTTACGAAATCAAGCTCGATGGAACATCACCTTCGTTAGGACTTCACATAGTTCATCTCTCAGTTGTTGATCCAAATGGAAAAACCATCGCATATTATGAGGAAAACCTTATGGTGAGTGGTGGAAAGGCAAAAGGGACAATTCCGCTCGCCCTTAACGAGATACTTGGCAAGTGGAAAATAAGAGCAAAAGATGTGGCTACTGGTATCTCAAGCGAGAGGACATTTACTGTGGAGGGGATAAAATGATGAGAAAAAGCTTAATTTTTCTCATTTTCATCCTCCAATCCCTTCTCTTTGGGGAAGATAAGAGGGAGTATCCTTGCTACCTCATGAGTGAGAAGCCGATTCTGGACGGGAAAGAGGAAAAAGCTTGGGAGAACATCCCTGAGGCAACGGGCTTCTTCATCCTCGGTGGGCAAAAATACGCCTTAGAAAAGCAAACTTACTTCAAATGCGGTTGGAGGGATGAGGGGATATACATTTTCGTTAAGTGCGAAGAACCTGCCCCAGACAGGATCACAGCGAGTTTGAAAGACGGAGACGAACTTTTCAGGGAAGATAGCGTAGAATTTTTCTTCTTTCCGAAGGATGCCCCTAACTACCTTCATTTTGTTGTAAATGCGATTGGGAGCAGATGGAACGAAGTTGGAAGCACCCTTCAACCATCTTTTCCTTGGAATTGGCAAGCGAAGGCTTTTATCGGTAAAGACTTTTGGTCGGTAGAATTGGCGATACCATTTGATGTCCTCGGGATGAAGCCAAAAGATGGAGAAAAATGGCTTATAAATGTGGCAAGGAATATAAACACCGGTCCAGCGATAGAGCACTTCACTTGCTGGCCCCCGTTGAGGGGAAGCTTCCACGAAGTTCAAAACTTCGCCTTTATCACCTTCAATTGGAGAGAAATTTCGGTTGAAGAGAGGAAAGAAATAGAGGAAAAGCTAAACGCGCCCTTCTACGGATTCCTCAAAGGGAAGGTGGATAGCTTATGGGAGGAACTGAAAAAGAATGCCCCCAATTATGAGGATGCAATATCGTATGGCTTAAGGAGCGAAAGATTGAAGGGAGAGGCAACCTACATCAAAGAAGCTTGGGATAAATTGCAAAACCTTGTTGAAAAGAAGAGCCCAACACTTCACGAACTTCGTTCATTCATCAGCAAACACCCCGACATGCTCCAACGCCTCAAAGAGTTCAACTACAAGGTTCTTATTGAAAAGCTGTTTGAAAGCTAAAACTTCGATTAATAAGATACAAAACAATTTGTGCGATAAAATTATACTCTCCAAATTCTTAATGCGATGCTTATCGAGGCGACCAAGAAGGATGTTTATCATGTGCAGGTTTTTTGTGATGTTTATTGGATTAGACCCATCGGCGTCCATCACATATATCTCCCAGTTTCCATCTCGGTTGGAGGCAAAAACAATTTTCTTGCCATCTGGTGACCAAGAGGGATGTTCATCATCAGCCGTGGGGCAATAAGTATTAGCCCCAAAATAACCAGCACGCTAATCGGCTTCGTTAGTGGATGTTTGTAGTAGGTTGCGAACTACTCACGAACGCAAAATTGAGACGCTTCATTGTAGCGTAAAGATTGGAGGAACGCCAATCCCTGAGGTTGCTAATTCACCCACCGAGGTTTTTGCCCTACCCTGCAATAACTCGCATAGGGTTTGTCCATGCAAGGTTGCCATCGCAGTCCATGCATTCAATTCTGATGAAGCGCTCGTCGCCACGGAGTTTGTAGTGTGCTTCCGTGATAGTGCTACCCTTTGGGGCTGTCCACTTCCTTCCTTTGCCGTTGTCGGAGACAAAGGTTATCGTCTTAACTGGCGATGTCACAATGCTTATGCAATCACCTTCGATCCGCACATCCTCTATTTGTGGTCCTGTGCTTGAGTAGAAAAGACCATTCCTAAGAGACTCCATGACATCGTCCTTTGTGAGTTGCTTACACTTTACAGCCACCCACGCACCGCATATGTCCACTGGGCGATACTCACCGAAGTGGAAATGTGCATCATCAACTGCCACTCCCCAAACAAAGCGCCCTCGCAAAAGCAAGTCATCCCAATGCGTCGTTGACAAACCTTTACCGATAGCGTGATGGCACGAGGTGTTGAATATCTCAATGGCGATGTAGCCATCGAACGAGAGCATATCATGCACCGTAAGTTGCGACCAGTATGGGTGGCAAAGTATCGCCTCACCACCCTGTGAACGAACTTCGTCAATGAGAGCTTGCGGATGAACATCCCTGTGCGAGATGCCTTCAGGTGCTTCCCATTCCCTCTCAATGCCTATGATGACGAAGTGGAAACCAAATCCAGTTTCTGACACTCCCACATCTACCTCCTCACCAGCTATGAGTAGCATCCCATAGCTTTCATCGCTTTCAAGTAGCGTTAGCTTGTTGTGGTCTGTTATGGCGAGGAAGTGGTAGCCAGCATCTGCGTATCTTTTGACCAATTCAGCAGGCTCTAAATCACCGTCACTGCGTTTTGTATGAGCGTGCAGATTGCCCTTGAACCAACTGCCCTCAACTCTAAAAGGGTTCGCAAACTCCACAACCATCGCCACTCACCCTCCCGACATCCTTGTAGCGTGCTCCCGCAGAACGCAACCACTATTGTAGCATTAACACCCTCAGGTGATTAATCTGCGTTGCCACGCACATCTGTCCGTGTCATAGTGAATGTGGTTTAGCTTCGCACCACCTTAAACGGTGTTTTGAGGTGATGCTGATGAAGCGTTCGCATGTGTTTCTTTCATTGGCAGTTGGTCTTATTTTGGTTTGCACTTGCATTGGTAAGATGTATCCTCAGACGAAGGGCATCGTTCTGCGCTACAAAGGCAATGTCGGCGATGTCATGCGTTACAAATCTTGGTTTCGCATGCGCACACTTGGACTAAGTGATGACAACCCGAAGCTACGCATGACTTTCAACTACGAAGCAATTCACTCTCATAGGATAGTGTCCCTCTCACCCGATGGTGTCTTGGAGATAGAAGCCACAAGGGAATCTGGGAAGGTGCAACGCGATGGTCGTGAGGAGGACTTAAGCTCAAAGCCATACAAGCGCATTGTAAGGATGAACGATAGAGGCAAAGTCATTGAGGAGAAAGTGATAGAGGGAGAAGAGCGTGAGGACGAAAGCAAGTTCGCAGACCCAGTTGTTCTTATGGATGAGATACACACAAGGGCTGTCCAAAACATAACCTTCCCAGAGAACGAAGTCACGAAGGGAACTGAATGGACGACAACGCTCACCGAACGCATAGCCGATGCGAGTGTGAATGTGACGATAAAATCGAAGGTTATTGACATCACCGAAGTTGATGGGCATAAGTGCGCGGTCGTTGACTCCGAGATAAGCGCCCCAGTCGATTTATCATTAAAGATTGGGGACATGGAGATAGAACTGAACGGCGAATTCAAATCATGGGCTACGCTTTACTTCGATTACGAGAATGGCATTGAGGTGCTTTCGGAGGACCAACTGCGCCTTGTGGTTGATCAAACCGCGTCTGCGGGTGGTAAAAGCTTTCGCCTAAAATTTAAAGTGGCAGCGAACGCGAAGACAGTCCTTTTGAGCTATTCAAAAGCTACGAAGTGAGATGGCAAACTTTGATTTGGACGCGTCTACTACATTGATGGGCTTGTTTGGCTTTGGACAAAACTTTACTAAGTGGAGTTGATCTAAACATGGGTGAGATACGAGTTGGCACATCTGGCTACAAGTATGATGACTGGGTTGGCTACTTCTATCCAGAAGGATTGCCTGAGCGGGATTGGCTTGAGTTCTACGCGCGCAACTTCAACACGGTCGAGATAAACAGCTCATTCTACACGATACTCCCACCTTCAACTTCTGCTCACCTTGTGAGGAAGGTTCCAGAAGGCTTTGACTTCGCAATCAAAGCTCATAGGTCTTTCACCCACGACAGAACTGTTGATGAGAGCATCCTCCAAAGCTTCCAAGAGAGCCTTAAACCGTTTGCTCAATCGAACAAGCTCGGATGCGTCTTGCTTCAGTTCCCGTGGGAGTTTAAGTATGAGCCCTCCAACCTTGACTACCTTGTAAGGGTCTGTGAACTGCTCGCCGATTATCCCCTCGTCGTTGAGTTCAGAAACATAGGTTGGATAAAGGATGAAGTGTTTGAGTTCCTTCGCGACTATAACATAGGCTTCTGCTGTGTTGACGAACCGAGACTCAGGGGCTTAATACCGCCCATAGCTGTTGCTACCTCTGATATAGGTTATGTGCGCTTCCATGGGCGCAACAAAGAGAAGTGGTGGCAACATGAACACCCATGGGAAAGATACGACTACCTATACTCCGAAGACGAGATAGCTGAATGGGTGCCAAAGATACAAAGAATCGCAGAGAGCACAGAGCGCTGTTATGTCTTCTTCAACAACCACTACCAAGGCAAGGCTGCAATCAATGCAAGGATGCTCATGAAGTTACTCAGCGGTGATGTCGGATGAACATACGCGTGGAGATGGACGATTTCCTAAGGCGCATGGAGACGGTGCTCAAACGAATACACGCCCAGTTCGACGAACTTGATAAAGTCCGAGAACGCTGTTTTGAGATTTCTCGCAAACTCGTCAGGCAAAGCGGTATCGCAATAAAGCACATACACCGAATGGAGCTCGATGAAGCGAGAGCGATGCTGAGCGAGGCAATGAAGATGGCGAAGGAACTTTCGGAGACAATCTCAAAGCACACGGATGCTGCATCTTGGGGCTTCGTGCACGATGCACAGCGCGAGCTGTCGGAAGCTGTCATCCTCTTCTCCATCGTCTCTGGTGAGAAGCTACCAGAACCACACGAGTTGAATGTTTGCGGAGCTGCATACATACACGGACTCGCTGAAGCAATGAGCGAAGTTAGAAGGCTCATCTTGGACGGGTTGAACAGAGGTGCTGAGGAGGATGTGAAAACGCTGTTGAGGATCGTGGAAGAAGCTTATTACCTTCTACTCACCTTTGACCATCCAGACACCATTACACTTGGCTTGAGAAGGAAAGTTGATCAGCTTCGCTTGTTGCTTGAGAGGACGCACAGCGATGTTGCGATTGCGTTTCAGTGCTCGGCTGTCATAAGCTCGCTTCGGGAGCACTCCAAAAGCTTAAAAAGCCTCAATGAAGCATCGCCAGCGCAAGAATGATGAACAAAACTCCGACAAGCATCATCTCCACCTTCTCGCTCAACTCCAAACGGATGTGCTCAATCCCAAGTGATGAAAGCGCAACCATCCCGACCATACCGATGATCGTGGTCACTGATGTTATCACCACCAACATAACCAGCGTATGGTAACCACCTGATGCTGAAGCTGCAAAGAAAAGAGGCATCACTGCCTCACATGGTGAAAGCGTGAGCGAAAGCAACAACGCACCTACTGATAGCCATTCACTTTTTGCACCTCTCTCTACACCCCTGAGGATTTTTGCATCAAACTTTGCGATCTTCATTTTGTGGGCTTCTTCGCCCTGAGTTGTGCGCCATGCAGCAAAGATATACGCTATCCCTACAAGCAAAATCAAAATAGCCGAAACAGTTTTCGCAGCCGAAGAGAAGAACATCATCACACTTCTCCCAACCAGCCAAACAATCAACCCAAGTATGAGTGTGCTCAAGATGTGGCAAGCACCAGCGAACGCCGTTATGAAAAGCAGTTTCGCCCTACGCCAATGATGCACCTTCGCGACGAGAAGAAAAGTAAGCCAATGGGTTGGCATCACCGCATGTGCAAGCGAGATGAGGAAAGCACCGATGAGCAAACCCATAACTCATATCGCACCTCAAACTTCTTAGACTGACATCAAGCAGAATTCAGTCTAACGCATCAGTGGATCGCACCCCTAACATTGAGTTGCGTAGCTCCCACATCGCCAATGCTTAAAACCCTCAGCATATGTTCCCTCCCGCCAACCCATTCGTGGGTTGTCACTCGGATTTGAGTTATCACCGTTGCGCGCTATAATAATGCTAACTGAGGCAGCGGGTTGGCGATGTATCAGGCGACATAAGTTGATGCTACACTACGGCAGTTAAGATGCACGCATCTGTAGGCAAAGGTGAAGTTTGGGAGTGCCTACAGGGCAAGCCCGCTGGTGAAAGAGCGATATGCGATAGATGAAGAGGAAAGCGGTGAGGAGGCAGGAGGATATATGGGCAGCAGGATGCATGGGGTTTGATGGCACACGAAAAAGGAGTGTGCGCATCAAAGCCCATTTTTATTTTGGATGCTTAGATGCTGCCCATGCGTGAGTTGAAGAAACGCCGTCTGACGGGCACTCGATGGTGCTTTGAGAAGACGGCGTTTAATTTTTAGGTATCCACAGGCGAAGAAAACAAGAGGTGATAAAAGATGCCGTTCGTGCGCAGGTTGAGTGAGTTCGTTCGCCCTTACATTTGGCAAATGGTCTTCGGGTTCATTCTCACAGTGACGCTCACATGGCTATCACTCGTCCCACCAATGCTCATGCGCCGCTTGATTGATGAGGCAATCATGGAACGAGATAGGAAGTTGCTCCTGATGTTGACGCTCGCACTCTTGGGGGTTTACATCGTCTCAACGCTTATAGGGATGGTGAAGAACTACCTCATGACATGGCTTGGTCAGAAGGTGCTCTACGACCTAAGAACACGCCTGTATGAACATGTGGCTACGCTTGACATCGGCTTCTTTGAATCGAGGCGAAGCGGTCAAATCATGTCACGCATAACTGGAGATGTTGCAGCGCTCGAGCAATTCATCGTCCACAGCGTCCCACAAATGCTGATTGACCTCATAACGCTCATAGGGATTGCCATCGTCCTGTTCAAGACCAACATTCAACTCGCCCTCATAGCGCTTTTCCCTGCACCTTTGCTCATCATCATGACTGTGCGCTACAGACAACTCGCCATAGTCGTTTACAGAAGGCTCTGGAATGTCATCGCTGAAATGCATTCGTTCCTCTTCGAGACGCTCTCAGGGATTAAAGTCGTCCAATGCTTCAACCAAGAGGCAAGAGAGATCGAACGCTTTAAAGGGCGCTGCAATAAGATAGTGAGTTCATACCTTGATGCAGCCAAGCTTTCGACTCTATTCTTCCCGACGATGGGATTCATATCAACGCTCGGTTTGATGTTGGTCTGGTGGTTTGGTGGCAACCAAGTCCTTGAAGGACAACTCACCATCGGGACGCTCACCATGTTCACGATGTATCTGCGCCAGTTCTATGTGCCTGTGCAAAACCTCACTTACCTGAACGATGTGTGGCAGAGGACAGCTGCTGCGGCAGAGAGAGTCTTTGAGATCTTGGACACAAAGCCAGAGGTAAGCATCCCTAAGGAAGCTGTCAAGCTGAGCGATGTCAAGGGAGAGGTCGTCTTTGAGGATGTCAGCTTCGCATACGATGGGAACAAATCGCAGAATGGAGACGGGCTTGTCCTTAAGCACATAAACCTGAAGGTTCGCCCCGGTGAGACGATCGGCATTGTCGGCAGAAGCGGTTCTGGTAAGACAACGCTAACAGCGCTCATCGCCCGCTTCTACGATCCGAAGGAAGGGCGAATTTTGATTGATGGACATGACTTGAGGGAGCTCGACTTGAAGAAGCTTCGTGAGAAGATGGGCGTAGTATTGCAGGAGCCTTTCCTGTTCCATGGGACCATCTGGGAGAACATCGCCTACAGCCGTCCAAACGCGACTATGGAGGAAATCATAAAGGCAGCGAAGACAGCCAACGCACATAAGTTCATCCTTGAACTGCCCGATGCATACGACACATATGTCGGTGAGCGTGGCACGAAGCTCTCAGGTGGCGAGAGGCAAAGGATTTCAATAGCGAGGGCAATCTTGAGAGACCCTAAAATCCTCATCCTTGATGAAGCCACATCGTCCGTTGATAGCGAATCTGAATACGCGATTCAGAAAGCCCTCGATAGGTTGCTCAAAGGTAGGACGACATTCGCCATAGCACATAGGCTTTCAACCCTGCGAAACGCAGATAAGCTCATCGTGCTCGACAACGGCGAGATAGTTGAGATGGGAACACATGAAGAGCTAATGCAGAAGGACGGCATCTACAAACGCCTCGTGCAAATACAAGCATTGCTGAGCAACAGCTTGATCGAAGAAGGAGACAACGGAAATGGGAAAGGCAAAGCCGACATCGAATGCGAGGGTAAAACGAGGGGTGATTGAGAGGTGATTGATGACTTAGAACCGGACTTGGAAATAAGATGGCTTGATGAATGCGATGTGCGCATAGAGCGAGATGCTGATGGACAGCTTTGGCTCTCTTGTGATGGGCAGGTGGTGAAGATAGGCAGGGTAGTAAGGCTCTTCCCATTGACAGATAAGTCGCATTACATCTCCATCATCGATTCGGATGGGAACGAGATCGGCATCATAAGGGATATACAAAGCATTGAACCGACCTCACGGGCTATACTGTGGGAGGAACTTGAGCGCATCTACTTCATGCCGAAGATAACACGCGTCTACAACATAAGGCATGACCAATCCTCTGGGTGCATAATCTGGGATGTTGAGACGGATGTCGGTAGGAAGGAGCTGAAGATAGAAAGCGTTGACCATATCTACAAAGCCCGCTACCCACGCATCTTCGTCGTAGATCGAGAGGGATGCCGATACGAGATACCAAACTGCGATGCGCTTGACCACCGCAGTAGGCGTCTCCTTGCACGATACTTCTAAGCCTTCCACACGGTTGGAGGTTTAAGGCAACATGCTTAAGCGTGCCCACGCATTGTTGTAGGCATTGATTATGGCGAGCATGAGGCAGAGGAGCGCAGAGACATCGGAATCCGATATGGCGCCCTCGCTTTCGCCAGCATCAAGGATTTCAACGACTGCTGTGAGCAAGTGAGGTTGTGCTGTCAGCTTATCTGGTGAGATGCTTATGCCCTCATCCTGCGCTTCCTCAGCGAGCTGGAAGAGTTGTTCACCAACGCTTTCGTAGGAATCCAAGAACTCCTCAAACGAGACTGGTGAGAGCTTGTTATCGCTTGCCCTCATGAAAACCTCGGTCACAAAATACGAAAGGTTGACTGCCCACTCCTGAGTTGCTTCTGGGAACTCGTCCAAGACAGCTAACGCAAACGGTAAGACATGTGGCTGTGAGTTGGAGACGCGCTCGTCAAGCTCCTTAGCCTTTTGCTCATCGTATCCGACCATCTCCTTCCAGACTTGCTCGATCTCTTTCCTCGTTATCAAGTGCACTTCGTATCCCCTCGCTTTGCTTCTTCGTTTTGGCGCATGGGTGCAGGATGCACATTTAGTTTGTCATACGAGACCGTGTAATGCTAACGCGTCCATAGCATGCTAACCCGAAGTGGAAGTTAACCATTTAGGCTCGCTATGCTCTCGTGCGCCAAAATAAAGTTGGCTGAGCAACTACCCGAAGCTTTCAATTCAACCACACATTGGGTGAGTGGTAGCGCGATGCGAAAAGTCAGAGTGCTCATTAGGCTTAAGCCGACTTTGATGGATGCTCAAGGGGCTGTCTTGAAGCGAGCCTTAAGACAGCTTGGCTATAACTCGGTTGCCGATGTGCGTGTTGGGAAGTTGATTGAGCTCGCCATCGATTGCGATGACGATAAAAAAGCTATGGCGCAAGTGAAGGAGATGTGCCAAAGGCTACTCGCCAACCCAGTGATTGAGGAGTTTGAAGTGCTCGAAGAAACTACCTCAACGAATGTGAGGTAGCTTTGACATGCGCTTTGGCGTCGTTGTCTTTCCGGGCTCAAACTGTGATCAGGATTGCTATCATGTCATCCGCAATGTCCTCAAGAAGCCGGTGGAATACATCTGGCATGAGAGAACGGACTTAAACGGGTTTGATTGCATAGTGCTCCCGGGCGGTTTCTCGTATGGCGATTACTTGCGTCCGGGCGCGATTGCAAGGTTTGCGAAAACTATGGATGCACTCTCCGAATTCGTTGAGCGAGGTGGGTTGGTCATCGGCATCTGCAACGGTTTCCAGATATTGCTTGAAGCTGGCTTGCTACCGGGAGCAATGTTGCGCAATAAGACATTGCGCTTCATATGCAAGTATGTGCACTTGAGGGTTGAGAACGAGAGGACGCCCTTCACAAATCTTTATAACGCTGGGCAAGTGTTGCGCATGCCCATAGCACATGGTGACGGAAACTATTACTGTGATGAGGAAACGCTGGCTAAGCTTGAATCAAACGCTCAGATAGTTTTCCGATACTGCGACGAGTTTGGAAACATTACTGAGGATGCTAACCCTAACGGCTCGGTCGCAAACATAGCTGGCATATGCAACGAGAGGAGGAATGTGCTCGGCATGATGCCACACCCAGAAAGGTGCTCCGAAAAAATTTTGGGTAGCAGTGACGGCTTGCTACTTTGGGAGTCAATCATCAAGTGGGTTGAAGGGGGACGGTGAAATTTAGCTAACGCTGTTGTGGTGAATCACCCTATGCTCCTCACCTTGCTCGCACTCATGGCGGGATGCATCTCAGTGTATTCCTACATGAGGGAGGCAAGCAGGTGGAAAAGGCACACCTTCGTCATAGCGCTCTTGGCACGCTTGACGGCGATATTCCTCCTTTGGCTTCTCCTGTCGCAACTTGAGCTTAAGCTTAAAAGCTATCTTGTGCGCCCTCATGACTTGCATTTGCTCATCGATACATCCGAAAGCATGCACCTATGTGGCATGGACAAGGATGCGATAGCGTTAGCACGAGATGTTGCGCACATGCTCAGCGCTCATCAAGCACCTGTGCGTTTGCACCTGTGGGCATTTGATGAAACGCTCAAAGAGATAACGACGGCTAACATCGGAAAGCTTGAGTTCAAAGGTAAGCACACGGATTTAGTTTCGGCTGTATCTTCGCTCAGAAGGCTGATCGGCAAAAACGCAACCGTTGTCGTATTAACCGACGGTCAGGATACAAGGGTGAAATCACCACATGAAGCTCAGGGCATCTTGGCTCACGAGAGGGCGAGCAATGTGAACTGGCTCTTTGTGAGGCTTGCGGGGAAAGCACCAGAGGATGTCTGCGTTGAAGTTTTACCGCCTTACACAATCGCATTCCCAAACAGCACTGTGACACTGCAATGTGTGGTGAGATTGACAAGTGGCAATAGCTACAACGGCATGTTGAAGGTGACGATGGATGGGAGGGAAATTCTGCGCAGGCGCATCAATCTTAGCGCCGACCGCAGGGATGAAACGATAGCATTTTCCATATCGCCGCCATATGGCGAGCGCAGGATAAAAGTGAAGTGCGATCCCGCACCGAATGAACCGATCGCCTTGGACAACGAAGCTGAGGCAGTAATCAACATCATCGATCGGAGGGTGCGATTGCTTTTCATCACTGGTTTGCCAAGCCCAGAATTCAAGTTCATCAAGCGCTCGCTCGAGGATGATGGCGCAATCGATATGCTCTGCTTGAGCGAGAGAGATGGGATTGGCTTCCTTGCGCAGGGCAACTTGATAGCTGGCGAGCAGGTCTTGAGGCTCAGCATTGACCGAAGCACGCTCTCCAAATTTGATGTCGTCTTCATCAGCAACATTGAACCAACGAAGTTGCCATCGAGGGTATTTGAGGAACTTGAATGGTATGTTAGCCAGCATGGTGGGACATTGTTCATACTCGGTGGCGAGAAGACCCCGAGGCTGTTTGAAAACGCTTTGCTTAAACGCATCTTGCCAGCTGAGGGCTTCGGCGGTTTCATCAGCAACGATTTTTCGTTAAAGCCAACGGAGCTTGGTTTGTATTGCCCAGCCGTGAACATGGGGAAAGACGAAGTTGAAGCGAAGAACATTTGGAAGAGGATGCCGAAGTTGAGATGTGGCATGGTGCTGACGAAGCTAAAGGGAGGAGCAGTTGTGTTGCTTGAATACGACGGCATCAGTTCCGCCGGAGAACCCGCATTCGTATGGCATCGTTACGGTGAAGGGAAAGTTTTCATATTTGCGCCGTTCGATACATGGCGTTGGTGCATGGACTCTGCCAAGCGTTCATCAGAGCCGCACGAATTCAATTACTTCTGGCGCACGCTCGCACGCAGTCTTTCCGTCCCGTTGATTGATGGCTTCGTCACACTATCTACGAGCAACAGCGTTGCTGAAGTCGGTGAAGTGGTATGCATCTACGGTGCCGTTCGTGGAAGCACAACCTGCAAAGAGATCAGCGTTTCAGCTCGACACGAAGAAGGCACACAAAAGCAGATCACACTGAAGAGGCACGGAGATACCTTCGTTGGGCAATTGCGCTTAGATCGACAGGGCAAATGGACGCTGAAGCCGACATCGGCTCATGGGAGTGTGGCGTTTGTGACAGCGGTAGAAAAATTGCATGAGCGCAAGCATGCTGGGAACAATGAAGAGATGTTGGAAGCGATGGCGGATGCTTTGGCGGGACGAGTTGTTTCAACCGGTGAAGTCAAGAGGGTTGTTTCGGAGTGTGCCAAGCTCGCTGTTAAAGAAAGCGTTTCCTACTCGCTTAGGTTCCGTTCCATACCTTCCTTTTACTTTGTCATCTTGGCACTGCTCTCACTTGAGTGGTTTCTGCGCCGAAGGAACGGTCTCATCTAAGCACCAAGTTGCAGGTGTTGGATAAGCGATCATGGGGAGCACTCAAGCAATGCATCAAAGCGACGAGCGAGAAAGGAAGTTGGCGGAAGTCTGGGGAGCTGTTGACGAGTTCATCGAGCATCTGCGTTCCCTCAAGGTTTCTTCGCCTCACACACTAAGGTGCTATGCAGGTGACATAGTTGGCTTTGCTTCCTTCCTTGAAAGCCAGTTCAGCGGTATCGGGCATTTCTCTTGGTCCGATGTTGACATAGCGCATGTTAGGCAGTTCGTGATGGAGCTAAGCATGCGCGGTTATTCCAAACGCTCAATAGCGCGCAAGATATCCTCACTGCGTTCCTTTTTCAAATACTTGGTCAACAAGCGCCTGATCAAGTTCAACCCTGCTGTTTTCATCCGTGCGCCAAAGATGCCGATGCGCCTCCCGAAAACGCTCACTGTATCAGAGGTTGAGAGGCTACTCGAGACGCCAGATGTGAGCACGCTTGAGGGCTTAAGGGACAAGGCAATACTTGAAGTGCTCTACGCGACTGGGATGAGGGTTGGGGAACTGGTGAGGTTGAACTGTAGCGATGTTAACTTGAGCACGGGTGAAGTGATCGTGACTGGCAAGGGAGGGAAGCAACGCATAGTCTTGCTTGGCGAGGTAGCCATACAGGCGCTCAAAGAATACATCTCAAAGGCTCGCGGAAGCTTCCTAAGTGGCAAGACAACAGATGCACTCTTCCTTAGCAGACTTGGCTCAAGGTTGACGGAGAGGCAGGTTCACAGGCTCGTTGTCAAGTATTCGCTCATGGCTGGCTTGAAAGTGCGTGTGACACCTCACACGCTTCGGCACTCATTTGCAACGCACATGCTCGAAGGCGGAGCTGACATAAGAATTGTCCAAGAATTGCTTGGGCATGCTTCCCTCTCAACGACGCAAATTTACACGCGCACATCAAGGGCACACTTGAAGCGAGTCTATGACTCAGCTCATCCAAGAGCCAAGTGACGATGAAAAGAGCATGATCGCACCGAGACTAAAAGATGCTCGCCGACGACATCTCATATTTACCTTGCACACCTTTTATGTGCCTAACAGGGGCACGCCTGAATATGTTGCCAAACTGTGCGTAGAGGCGCTTCGCCTCCTCGGGATATTCATCAATCAAGTTGCGCTGTTCCTTTGGGTCTTCAACGAGGTTGTAAAGTTCATCCGGCTGTCCCTCGGGACGCTGAACGAAGCTCCAAGTCTCATCCCTTATGCACCTTTCAACACCTTCGTGGTAGCCACATATGACCGCATCACGATGGTTATCTGTCTCTCCCCTCAGCAAACTGGCAAAGCTTTTCCCATGCATCGCTATGTTGTTGTTTCCGAAGCCAAGTAGCTCAAGTATGGTTGGCATCACATCCGGGAACTGTATCAGAGCCTTCACCCTCCTACCACCACCCTCACCGCCCGGCATGCGAACTAAGAATGGAACTTTCAACAGCTCACTATGCATCCTATCGGTTCCCTTGAGGAACTTCCCGTGATCTGCGAGCGGATGCCCATGGTCTGCTGTAAGAATGATGAGCGAATCGTCGAAGTAGCCGAAGTCTTTTAGAGCCTCAAAGAGCGCCTTCAGACAATGGTCAACGAACGAGACCTCGCCAGCATACAACCCTCGTATGAATCTGATCTGTTCATCCGTTGCCCATTCCTTAGCCCATCCACCCATAGGCAATATCAACCTTGGACCTTTGTAGTTTGGGTCTGTGTAAGTATCGAAGCGCTTTGGCGGGTCCCAAGGCTCATGTGGCTCAAACGAGTCAATCCAAAGGAAGATGCGCTTATGAACCCTGTTGCGCTTCAGCCAATCAACGGCTCTGTCAACCACTTTGGCTATGAACCAATCGCTCTCCTCTTTGAAGTCGTCGGTGTTGGCTAAGAACTGCGCTACCCTTGCACGCCATTCTGGCGTGTAGTTTTCGTTGACATAATCATCAACGCTTCTTCTTGGTGGCGACGAAAACCAAGGGTCATACTCTTGCCCTCTTATCCATTCATACGAGTTGAAGCCACGATGGTAGTTCATGTTTGGCGCACGGAGATGATATGTATCGCTTATCAGCCCACAAACATAGCCCTCACGCCGTAAGACCTCCGCAAGCGTCACATCATACGGTGTGAGTGGCATCCAGCCCCTGCTTGGGAGGGAGAAATGACCAGTCATAAGTTCGTATCTGACTGGCATCGTGGGCAGACCGCTCGGATATGCGTTCTCGAAGATGATGCACTCGGAGGCGAATGCATCAATGTTTGGCGTCTTGCAAGCTGGCACACCATCAAAGACAGGTTGACCTTGGTTGTAAACGCTAACATGATCTTGCCTGAGGCTGTCAAGCATTATGAAGATGAGGTTCATCACATTTCGCCTCCGTCGCTTTTTCCTTCAGCCTTCTCACAGCCTCCTCCACCTGCGCTGTAAGCCTTTTGTAAGCTTCATGCCTTTGCACAAGCCCACTCTCAACCATGCGCTTGTATTGCTGTGCATCTATTTGCGAGCCTATGTGAACGGATATTTTTTGAGGCTTAGGTATGCGCCTATCTCTCGGGAGCGCTTCAAAAGTTCCATCAATGTAAACGGGAACAATCGGCACACCCGTCTCAACGCCGAGCAAACCAACACCAGACTTAAACGGTTGCAACTCACCATTTGGCGAGCGAGTCCCCTCAGGGAAGACGAGTAGCGGATAGCCTCTCTTTATCACCTCAATAGCCAACTGCAACCCCTCAGCTATGCGAACATGCCTGTCAAAAGGTATGACGCCCAAAAATGTGTTGAAGAACCAACCCCTGAGCTTTGAGTTGAAGAAGTAATCCTTGGCGCCAAGTATCCTTAGCTTGCTTGCATGCCTGCCGAGAGATAGTAGCACAGCACATGTGTCAAGGTGACTGCAATGGTTTGCTGCAATTATGAACGGACCATCAAAGGGCAACCTCTCTTTCCCCCTCACCTCAAAACCAAAGTAGAGCCTAAAGGCTATACCAAGCGCTTTCCTCACAGCCCACCTGATAAGCTTTTTTAGCACCCCAGCTTCTACCCACCTATCAACATCAGCCTCGGATAGTTTTCGCCTGCTCATGGCAGTTGCAAAGCTCTCTGGCTCGACTTTCACCTGAGCAATTTCCACGCCCTCGGCTTCGGTCATCCTTTCCTTGAGGGCGTCAACGATGTCCTTCACAGTTTGAAGCGTTGCCATAAGCGTCTCGGGTAGCTTCACCTTGAGTTGAGATTCAAGAGCCAAAAGAAGCTCCAACCGAGCGAGCGAATCTATTTGCAAATCAAACTCAAGGTGATCCTCAAGCGAAATCAACCCCTTAGGTTTCTTCGACACCTGCGAAACAGCATCAATGACAGCTCTTGTAAGTTCGTCATCGATCGCTATCACTGATGTGAGCGGTTTTTCTCCCTCCAACCTTTGCTTGCTCATCAACATCGCTTTCACTGCAGCTCTATCAATGCCCAGTGCTGGTGTCTTTGGGAGTTCACGAGTGATTATGTGGACATGCTGAATGCGTTGATATGAAGGTATGCGCTTTGAGATGTTGCGCAACGCTGAATGCAAATGCCTTGAGAATTCCTCCAGCTTCTTCTCATCGCCCCAGAACCTCTCATCGGGCACAATGACAGCGTGCATCGTCTCACCGAGCGCCTCCTCATCCCAAATCCCCACAACACACATCTCTTTTACATCGGGCAAGCCACCATAAAGAGCCTCAACCTCTTGCGGGTAAACATTTTTCCCTGCGGAAGTGATTATGACATCCTTCAAGCGCCCACAGATGTGCAGATAGCCGTTAGAATCAATGTAACCGAGGTCACCAGTGTGCAACCAGCCATCTTTCAAGGCTTGTGCTGTTGCCACCTCATCCTTGAAGTATCCGAGCATGACATTCTCACCCTTGACGAGTATCTCGCCCACGCCTCTCTCATCCGGTTGGGCAATCCTCACTTGAACCCCCGGCAAAGGCAACCCAACAGAGCCCCTCTTTTGACGCTCAAGCGTGTTAACGGAAACGACTGGCGAGGCTTCCGTTAAACCGTAGCCCTCGCATATCGTGAAGCCCATCGCAGTCAGGTCATCGAATATGCAAGTTGGCAATGGCGCACCACCACTTATGATCGCTTTAAGCTTACCACCAAACGCCCTTTGTAGCCCAGCGAAGATGAATTTGCCGACTCTCAAGCCCGTCGCAGAGTAGATGAACTTGCTCACTGAGAGAAGGAAACAGAACAATGCCCACGCGAGTTTCCCACGGCTCTTGACATCGGAGAAGATGGCGTTGCGGAGCACTTGCAAAGCCCTTGGAACCGCTATCAAACATGTAGCTTTAACCTCTCGCATCGTCTCAATGATCGCCTTTGAGCGCAATGTCTGAAGATATGTTATTGTCGCACACGCGTAAAGCGGGACGAGGAAACCGCCAGTGAACTCAAGTGCATGGTTTAGTGGCAGGATGGACAAAAAGTGCTCATCTGCTGATGGCTTTAGCAACTCCGCTATCGCAAGCACATTCGAGATGAAATTGCGGTGAGAAAGCATAACGCCCTTTGGCTCTTGTGTTGCACCCGAAAGCAAAATGATCGATGCGACATCGTCTGGCTTGATCTTCGCCTCATATTCATCCGTGTCGATCGGCACAGGTGCCATCGCATCTTCATCTCCAAAAGGCTTGCAAAAGTTATTTATGTCAAGCAGTATCGGCATCGCCTGCGATGCGAAACCAGAAGAGGCAAGCATCTTAGCGCATGAGCTTGAAGCCATTATCGCTGTCGCTTCAACCCACTCAGCTATCTTGAGGAGGTGTTCGGGTGGCATTCGCCTATCAACTGGCACAACAGTGCAACCGATGCTCGAAGCAGCCAAGTAAGCTATCCCCCACTCAGGTTGGTTCTCCGAATAGAGCACAACCTTTGAACCGTAACCTAAGCCAGCCTTGACCAACATCGAAGCCATCATGCGCCTCAAGCGGTCAACATCTCCATATGTGTATCTAACCCATCTTCCATCACGCTTTGTTTGCATTGCCACTTTCTCTGGATTTGTTGCGACAGCCTTCTTCAACAAGTCAGGGATGATGCGCAACTTCTGCTCATGAGCAATCCCTTCTTGCTCAAGCAATTTGCTCTCAGCGCCTTCAGCCTTCATCATCTGCGCTTCCAAGCTCTCGACACCGAAGGCATACCTGAGCAAGCCGGGCATGTGTATGCGCTGGATGTATTCAACCCAATCTATTGAGCGCACATCGAAAGGGAAGTCGTTTTTATCTTCCTCATGCAAGCTGTTGAACAGCTTGAGCAAGTTCGTCGCTTCATAGCGTGCTTTAACCTGCGTGTATGAGCCATACAGTTCCACGAAGTAGCGTAGCCTTTCGAGGGCAGTTTGCATCATCTGCAGTTTCGAAGCCAACTTCCTCATCCGTTTGACGAAGCTGAGCTTTTTAGCCACCTGATATAGCACGCTGATAGCGAGGCGACGCAAATGGAGCTTCCTTATGAACTCTTCCTTCCTCTGGAATGTCCATTCGGGATACTTTGGGACGCCAGAAACATCCTGTAGCCTCAAAGGGTTGCGGAGAAAATATTCCCTACCGATGCGATACAACTCGCCAAACTTGAGAGGGTTAACCGAGCCTGTAGCCACATGGACGATGTGCAATTTCTTAGGCTCACTTGCTGCGAGCATCGCAGAGCATAGCAAGGCATTGATGACGAAATCAACAGGAACAAAGTCGATGATGGCATCGGGGTCTCCGGGGAAGTCTGGCAACCTACCACGCCCATAGCCAACGATTATCGGGTCTGCCATCCTCAGCCCCTCTATCCAACCGGGGAAAGGCTCTCTTATCCCGCTCTCAATTATCGCTGGACGCAGTATCACTGTCGGCACATCGTCGCGGTAGCGAACTATGAGCTGTTCACCCATCGCCTTCGTGAATGTATAGGTGTCGTTCCAACCCCTCCTCCTCGCCCACTTCATCCCCTCGTTTACCAAAGCCCTTTTCAGCCAGTCCCTGCACAACGATTCGATGAGTTCGTCATCATACTTGTCCTTGCCATAGCCCAATGACTTCAAGAGGCGCCTCTTCAACTTACCAGACTGCGCCTCCTCCTTCAGCCTCTCAATGCACCTGAGTATCGCCTTGACCTCCTCATCCACATCGTATGGCTCAAGTGAAGTTTCGTCTGGCTGTTTCCCGAGGCGCAGATGCCACATCGACATGTTCGGTGAGAGTGGTTCCTCACCAACAAAGCCGTTCCGCATCGCGTTCACATAGCATGTGGACACATGAATGAATATGGGGTTCTTTCTACAGCGCTTGGCGAACTCAAGGACTTTAAGCGGAGCTATAGTGTTCAGCCTGATGGCTACATCAATTGGGGCATCAAACGATACATCGGCTGCACAATTGATGATGATGTCAACCTCGTTGCGCACTTCCTCGTATGCATCTTCACGCATCCCTAAAAGCTCGCACATCAAGTCACCCTCAACTGGCATCAGCTTCTCCTCGGCAAGCCTATCAAACTCACCATCAAGCGCTCTCCTGAGCGGCTCAAAGGCAGCTGAGCGTAGCACCTCCTCATACAACCTTCTTGAGGCTCCAACCACTTCACCATTTGGCAACCTCTTCCTCCGTATGAGCACATACGCTTTTTGGATGCATTTCAAGTCCTTCAAAATCTTGGCTATGAGAGCCTTCCCAACAAAGCCACTACCACCAGTGATGAGCAATGTCTTGTCCCTGTAGAAATCTCTCACCCTCGGCAACTCCGCGCCCATCCAAACTCACCTCATACCCACCGTTACTGACGCGGTTGATGAACTCAAAGCTGTAGCTCCTTCCCATACTTGTCCAAGAAGAAGATGTCCTTCATCTCTTTTCTCGGGCGCTGTTTTGGGGTCTCGTCTGGCACCCCGACTGGCGTAAGCGCAACAACATTGATGCCCTCTGGTATCTCAAGAACTTGCTTGACCTTCTCCTCGTTGAAAGCGCCTATCCAGCATGTTCCATAGCCAAGCGAGGTTGCTGCTATTATCATGTTCTGCATCGCTATCATCACATCTTTATCGTGCCACCGCTCACTCTCGCTCGGAACGCTCAAGCCAGCTATGATGACATCTGCATCAGCTATCCAAGTTTGGTTGTTACATGCCTCGCCAAGCTTTCGCTTCACCTCTTCGTCCTTGACTATGATGAACCTCCAAGGCTGTCTGTTGCCAGCCGATGGAGCTTGCCTGCCAGCCTCAAGTATCATCATGAGATGCTCCTTAGGGACAGGCTGTGGCTTATACTTGCGCACACTGCGCCTCTCCATTATCGCTGTGATAGCGTCCTTTTGCATCTGCGACCACCCCCTCAAGGACTCATTATCATTTTGAAGCACAACTCAACCAAAGCTACGCAATCAAAACGACGCAAGCTCCGATGTGCACCTCACATGTTAGCATTATTTTCTTTCGGTTGCATCATAAGTTTAGAACAGCAGATGCGTGCCTTAAATTACCCAATCAACCTAAGGGGGCGATGGTTGTGGATGAGTTGGGCGAAGGGAGGTGGTATGAGGGCTTAACAGGCTACCACATACTCGTCCTCGTCGTTGCATCGCTTGGGTGGGCTTTTGATACGATGGACCAATGGCTATATGTTCTGGCTCGCCAACCAGCGCTTGCGGAGTTGCTCAATGCCCGTCCCGAAGATCCGCAAGTGGCTATGTATGCTGGGATAGTGCAAGCCATCTTCATATTCGGATGGGCTACGGGTGGTTTCCTCTTCGGTATTGTTGGCGACAAGCTCGGGCGCACACGGGCGATGATAATCACGATCCTGCTTTATGCTTGCTTCACTGGCGCTTGCGGGCTCGCAAAGACTTGGTGGGAGTTCGCCATCTACCGTTTCTTGTGTGGGCTCGGCGTCGGCGGTGAGTTTGGCGCAGGCGCGGCGTTGATCGCTGAGGTCTTCCCTGAACGCTCCCGCCCAACTGCACTCGGCATAATGCAAGCATCCTCAGCACTCGGTAACATCACCGCTGGCTTGATCAACCTAACAGTCGGTGCTTCACCGAGACTCGGCTGGCGCTATGTCTTTATGGTCGGAGTCGCACCAGCTTTGCTCGTCCTCATAATACGCGCATTCATAAGAGAGCCGGAGCGCTGGGAGAGAGCGAAATCAGTTGCAACAACTGGTGCTACACAACTGGGCAACATCATTGAACTGTTTACAGACAGGGAATGGCGTCGCAACACGCTCGTTGGAGTGAGCTTGGCTGCGGTTGGCGTTATCGGCTTCTGGGGAATTGGGACTTGGTCTCCTGATTTGCTCCGCAGTGTCCTCAACCCGAACAACTTGCCAGAGCTTAAAACCTCAACGGAGAGAGCCGTAAGCATCGCCATAATGATGCAGAATGCAGGTGCGTTCTTCGGCATACTGGCGTGGGCATGGCTTGCCGAGAAGATAGGAAGGAGAGGCGCTTTCGCATGTTCGTTCTTGCTTTGCCTCATCACCGTCCCCATCACTTTCTACGGCACAAGGAGTTCGTTGCACGCCTTCCTTCTCTTCCCCACGATGGGCTTCTTCACAACGAGCCTCTTTGGTGGCTATGCAGTTTACTTCCCAGAGCTCTACCCTACTCGCCTCAGGGCTACCGGTGTTGGCTTCTGTTATAATGTTGCACGCTACCTTGCCATCGCTGGTCCTTACATCTTCGGGCACCTGCGGGCTAACTACGGCATAAGAGCTGCTGGCTCGATCCTCTCGCTCATATTCGTCCTCGGGTTGCTCGTCCTGCCCATAGCCCCAGAGACGAAGGGTAAGCCATTGGTTGACTGAGTTTTTGGAAAACAAAACAAGTTCAAAGCCAGCTAAGCAGGTGTGGTTCGCTCAGCTACTGGCTATGTGGCTTTTGCCTGTGCTAAAATTTAAGTTGGCTTCAAACCCCTTCCACACCTTTCACCAACACCAACAAGGGAGGCAAAAGCATGAGCAGAAGGAAGCTGAAAGCCAAAGCAGATTCAAGCCAGCAATTGCAACTCATAGAAGAAGTCAGCGCACAGGAAAACGCCGAGGATGCCGATGTTGAAGTGGCAGAGGAAGCGGAGGGCGAGGTCACAGAGCAAACCGAAGACCTTTCAAATTACCAAGCGCATCATATACAGGTGCTTCGTGGTCTTGAAGGTGTTAGGAAGCGCCCAGCGATGTATATCGGCGACACAAGTGTGAGGGGGCTTCACCACCTCGTTGATGAGGTTGTGGATAACAGCATTGATGAGGCTCTCGCTGGCTTCTGCAAACGAATTGATGTCATCATCCACAATGACAACTCCGTTACCGTCGCCGATGACGGGCGCGGGATTCCAGTTGACATACACCCAGAGGAGAAACGCCCCGGTGTTGAGGTCGCCCTCACAATGCTACACGCTGGGAGTAAGTTTGGCGGTGGTGGGTATAAGGTGAGCGGTGGTTTGCATGGTGTTGGTGTCTCAGTTGTTAATGCTCTTTCAGAGTGGCTTGAAGTGAAGGTGGCAAGGGAGGGGAGGATCTGGTATCAACGTTACGAGCGTGGTCAACCTGTGACGGAGCTCAAGCCGATAGGGCGCTCAAAACGCACTGGCACCACTATCCGCTTCAAGCCAGACCCGCTCATCTTCGAGACGACGGAGTTTCAAAAGGAGATCATAGCACGCCGACTGCATGAACTCGCCTTCCTCAACCCACAAGTCAAAATAACGCTCACCGATGAGCGCACGGGCGAAACTTTTGAGTTCCATGAGAAGGGTGGGCTTGTAGCATATGTGCAACATCTGAACGCAGGCAAGCAAACGCTACATCGCCCGATCTACATCAAAGGCAGTAAAGAGGATGTGGAAGTTGAGATTGCGATCCAATACAACGAGGGATATCAGGAGAACATCGTCTCCTTCGCAAACAATGTGAGGACGGTTGACGGTGGAACCCACGAGACTGGCTTCAAGAACGCCCTCACAAGGGTCGTTAACCTGTATGCGAGAAGGTTCAACATGCTGAAGGAGAAAGATCAGAACTTAGTTGGGGATGATGTGCGTGAGGGTTTGACAGCGGTCATAAGCGTCAAACTGCTTCACCCGCAATTTGAGGGGCAGACAAAGCACAAGCTCGGGAACAGCGAAGTCGAAGGCATAGTTTACTCCATCACGCATGAGGGCTTGAGCAGATACTTTGACGAGAGCCCGACTCCAGCAAGGCGCATCATAGCGAAAGCCATAAATGCAGCGAAGGCACGCGAGGCTGCGAAGAGGGCTGCCGAACTTGTTAGGAGGAAGAGCGCCCTTGATGAATCTGGTTTGCCAGGCAAGCTCGCAGACTGCACAGAAAAAGACCCACAACGCTGTGAGCTGTTTATCGTTGAGGGCGAGTCAGCTGGCGGAACTGCAAAGCAAGGTCGTGATAGACGCACACAAGCGATATTGCCACTTAGAGGGAAAGTCATAAATGTTGAGAAGCATCGCCTCGAGAAGGTGCTGAACAACGAGGAGATAAGAGCGATCATATCAGCGATCGGGACTGGCATAGTCTCTCACTTGGAGGGAAAGAAACGCAAATCAGGTGAGGAAGGGGATGGAGGCTTTGACATAAGCAAGTTGCGCTACGGGCGCATCATCCTCTTAGCTGATGCTGACATTGACGGTAGCCACATACGAACCTTGCTCTTGACATTCCTTTTCCGCTATATGCGCCCACTCGTTGAGAGGGGTCATGTGTATATCGCAAAGCCACCTCTGTATGGCATAAGGCACGGTCGCGAGATCTATTACGCATACGATGACAAGCAAAGGGATGAGATACTCAAGAGGTTCAAGAATGCAACAGTGCAACGCTACAAAGGGCTTGGAGAAATGAACCCAGATCAGCTCGCCGAAACTACGATGAACCCGAACACGAGGGTGATGATACAAGTCAAAGTTGAGGACGCAAAGAAGGCAGACGAACTCTTCACGATACTCATGGGCGAAAGCGTTGAGGCTCGCCGCAAGCTCATCGAAGCACACGCAAAGGAGGTCGAACATGAGTTAGACATTTGAAGCACCAAGTGAAAACTCATGTAGCTTTCCTGCTCGCCCCTTTCGTTTGAACCGCCTCCTTAGCTTCGTTCTCGGCTTTGATCAGAAGCTCAGTTGCCTCAAGGCGTCCCGCATGAGTTTCTGCCAACCCATATTGGAAGTCAATCTCGGGTTTCTCTGGTGTGGCGCCATCAAATGTTGTTTCCACTTTCCTCCTCAACCTCTCCATCGCTTTTGATGCGCCCTTTAAGTCCGTGTGAGGCAGAGCTACCGCAAAAGTATTCACTCCCATTCGCGCAACATAATCAACCTCGCGCAAGTTAGAGCGAATGAGTTCGGCAAGCTTTGATAGGACTGTGTTGAAGTGCCTGCTACGCCACCTGCGATGATATTGTTGCAACTTCGTGGAAATGATGTATGCGACGGTTATCGGGAACTCGTAGCGTTGTGCTCTGCGCAGGTCTTCCTCAAGGCGCAACAAGAACTGCCTCTCATTCAAGAACCGTGTGACCTCGTCAACCCCTTCCATCGCCCTCTTAACACCCACCTTTCCCCTGCTGGTGAGTATTTCACGCAGGTTCTGTAGCCCTCTCTTCAACAAGTATGTGATATCGTTCACCGATTTTCCAAGCATGCGTGCTATCTCCGTCTTCGTCAGCTCCTTGTAAAAGAACAGCTCAATCACTCTGCGCTGTAACCTGTTCAAGTAAGATAGGGCTTGCTCGATTGATATCCTCTCCTCAAGCTGTTGAATATCGCTCCAAACGCCTTCAAGCTCCATCCTCTCAAGTTGCGAGTCAAGGACTTCCTCACCCTCCTCCACCATGACGATTTCGTCAAGCGACTCAACTTTGAAGAGCTCGCTTGTGCCCAGTATATACTCCACGAGCTCTTGTTTCAAGCCCGTGTGTTTCGCTATTTCTTCGGCGGTTGGATGGCGGTGCAATTTATGTTGCAACTCCTCGATGGCTTTGTTGACCTTGTATCTCTTCTCCTGCAACCAAGCTGGCTCCTTTATGAGCTTCCCGAAGTCGCGAAGGTAGTGCCTTAGGTGACCATTGATGACATGCGTTGCATATGTGTTGAATTGGATGTCCCTGTCTGGGTCATACCGCTCAACAGCTTTTATCAGCCCTATGCAAGCCTCTTGGAATAAATCATCGAATGGCTCGCCTGTTATGGTGTAGCGTTGCGCCAATCTCCTTGCAAGGTCAATGTTGGCAGTAACAAGCTCATCCCTAAGCTTCGGGTCTCTCGTGCGCTTGTAAAGCCTGAACTTCTCTATCTCCGATTTCCTTCCATCTCGGCTTCCTTGCACCAAAGCTTATCACTTCTCCCAGTTGCTCCTTTTGGAACTTAACGCATCCCCAGTTTGCAATTATGAATTGTGTAGCGAGCTTGGTATCGCCATAGGCTGAAATCATTTTGGCACAAGTGGCACACTGAGTTATGGTCTAACTTCGGTCACATGGCGAACGAGGTGCGATTTCACTTATGGTGATCTATGGTCGCCACCCTGTCAGGGAAGCTTTGAGGGCTGGCGTTAAGCCGTATGAGATTCTGGTAGCCGAAGGCGCTCACCTGCCTAAGGAGCTGAAGGACGCCATCTTTGAGAGAGGCATTAAGGTGCGTTTCATCAAGCGCTCAACACTGACTCAAATAACGGGGAGCAACGAACATCAAGGCATAGCTGCTGACATCGGCGAATTCAAGACGCTCAAGCTGAAAGAGGTGTTGAACATCGCTTTTAAATCGCGTGGCATCCTGCTCGGTCTTGATCACATACAAGACCCAAGGAACGCCGGTAGCCTCATAAGGACAGCAGAAGCCTTCGGTGTTGCTGGCGTTGTGATGACTGTTCACAGGACTGTGAGCATAACCCCTGCGCTCATAAAAGCTTCTTCTGGCGCATGCTTTCACTTGCCGATAGCTATTGGGAACTTGCGCCAATTCGCCATCCGCTTCAAAGATTTAGGCGGGATGGTAGTGGCGCTTGACATGTCTGGTGATGATATAAGGCATGCAAAGCCAAAGCTTCCTTTGCTCCTCATAGTTGGCGCTGAAGGTCCGGGAGTTTCGGCAAGCATCCTTGAGGTCGCAGATGAAGTGTGGCGAATACCTCAAGTGGGCAAGGTTGAAGCGCTTAACGCAGCAGTTGCGGGGGCAATCGCCATGTGGGAGGTTTGGAGCAAAGTAGACTTTCAAGCTGGCTCACATCGCTTTGCAACATCACTATCGCAGGAGGTGGATGGGGATGTTTCGCAACTTGAATCCGGGAGCGATAGGCATCCACGCCGACATTGAGACGGTGCTCAAAATAGCTCACGATGTAGGTTTCGAAGGCGTTGACCTGCCTTTGGGTGAAGCGAAAAAGCTCTCACAGGAACACTCAACTGACTTCGTCAAAGCTCTTTATGAGCGTTTCGAGATGAGGGTTGGTGGGTGTGGCTTACCATTCAACTGGCTTAAGGATGACGAATACCAAAACGGAATAAAGGAGCTACATGGATGGGCTAAGTTGGCGAGCGAACTTGGTTGCACGAGGTTCGTCACGCATGTCCCATCCTTCTCGGATGAACGCCCATATGAGGAAAACTTCAGGTGGCATGTTGAGCGCTTCAAGCCGATAGCAGAGGTGTTGGGGGAATACGGTTGCAGGCTTGGGCTTGAGTTCTTAGGCACAAAGAAACTGCGGATAGGTCACAAGTATGAGTTCATCCACACACTTGATGGTATGCTTGAGCTGTGTGATGCCATAGGAACTGGCAATGTCGGTCTCCTGCTTGACTCATGGCATTGGTGGACAAGCGGAGGCACTCTCGAGCAAATACAAAAGCTGAGTAACGAGCAAGTTGTGTATGTTCACATCAATGATGCACCCTCTGGGATACCAGTTGAAGAGCAGGAAGATACTGTCCGATGCCTACCCGGTGAGACTGGCGTTATTGACCTCGTTGGTTTCCTAAGAGCGTTGAAAGCGATCGGCTATGACGGACCTGTGACGCCAGAGCCGTTCAGCAAGGCTGTTTATGAAATGCCAGCCTACGACGCTGCGCTCGTTACAGCGAAAGCGCTCAACTCAGTTTGGGAGAGGATCTAAATTGAGGTGAGGGATGAGTGCAAGTTGTCGTGGCACTGCTCCTTCTGCTGTGTGCCATTTCGTATATCTCAGAGCCATCCCGTTACGAGAGGAAGCTCGAACACAGCTTGCGCCTGCTCTTCCCAAACGCAAAGGACATCGATGTGAGGATCAAAGGACGAGGTAGCTTTGCAACTCTGAGAGGCAACTTGGAAGCAGTTGAGCTAAACATTCGCGGTGCGAAGGTGGATAGCAAATCGCTTTTCAAGTTTGTGGGCGGTGCGCAAGCTAAAACTACACACGCAGGACTCATAAGAAGGATAGCGATAAACCTTGACTCATGTGAGGTTGATGAGATACCGATATCAAAGCTCCGTGTGGAATTGAGCAACGCAAGATATGACTTGGGAGCACTCGTCAGCGAGCATCAATTCTTCCTTGTGAGCGTCGGTGATGGGAAGCTCTCAATAAGCATTCCCAAAAGCTTCGTCCGCTCACGATTGGAGTCCGAACTCCGTTCAAGTGGGCTCTCGCAACCGAAGGTGGAGTTCACCGACGAGCTTATATCGGTTGAGGCGATGTATCACTTCGCTTGGCTACGCATACCGTTCAAGGTTGATGGCGAACTGCAATTGACGCCACAAGGCAAGCTCTCCTTCATGCCGCGTCATGTTAGCCTTCTCCACATCGTGCCATTGCCAAGCTCACTCGCTGAGCGCCTCGCAGGCGCTATAGAAATCAACCTCAACGCAATTGAGATGCCGTTCGATTTGAAACTCACATCGCTTAGAACCACACCAGAAGCCATTGAACTTTGTGGCATACTAAGATTGCCAAAGACTGCTCAAACCACGCGTTGATTCACGGATTCACAATCCAGTAAGGCACACGGTTAAGGGGGTGGAGCAGGTGGAGTTGCGTTTTCCCGAAGAATTGCTCTACTCGCCCACGCACGAGTGGGTGAAGGTGGAAGGGAACATGGTAACCATAGGCATCACTGATTTTGCGCAGCGTGAAATGGGTGAGTTAACTTATGTTGAGCTACCAGATGTTGGAGAGTATGTCGATGCTGGGCAACCGTTCTGCGTGATTGAGTCAATCAAAGCGAGCGAGGAGATATGTTCACCAGTCAGCGGAACCGTAGTCAAGGTTAATGAGAGCTTGCTTGACAACCCAGAGATCGTGAACAAAGACCCGTATGGCGATGGGTGGCTGATCGTGCTTGAGATGTCATCGCCAGATGAACTCAAAGGGTTGCTCAGCGCTCAAGCGTATGTTGAGATGCTGAAGAAGGAAGGCAGGATTTAAGTCATGGTTGCAAGAGGATGCGTTCGCATGCTTATCGATGAGCCATGCGATGGCTTGTGGAACATGGCAGTTGATGAAGCCCTGCTAAGAGTTGCATCGGGCAAGCGCTGTGGGATAACAGTCCGCCTCTACAGGTGGAAGCACCGAACCGTTTCGCTTGGTTACTTCAGCGTGCCCGACGAAATGTTCGTTGAGCGCTGTTTTAAAACGGGTGTTGATGTTGTCCGAAGGATATCTGGGGGCGGAGCTGTGTTGCATGATGATGAGGTCACATACTCGATCATCGTGCCAAGAGACGCAATTAAAGTTTCGTCAGTGCTTGATGCGTATAAGCAGTTAGCCGATGGCGTCATACGCGCTTTGCATCGCCTCGGTGTTGATGCTCATTTCCGCTTTGAGCGCGCATGCGGAGATGAACTAAGGCGACCGATGGCGAATCAGTTCTGCTACAGCGCTTGCTCGCCCGTGGATATCGTTGTAATGGGTTCGCTGAAGCTCGTTGGAAACGCACAAGCAAGGTTTAAAGGCTCAATACTACAACATGGCTCTCTGCCGTTGAGTTGGGATCGGAAGACGATTGAAAGTTTGTTTGGTGACACAGCTTCAAACGGATGCTTCGTTTCACTTGAGGATGTGCTCACTGTAAGACCATCGTATGAGGAAGTGATTGAGAGCTTACAAGCTGGCTTTGAGGAGGCGTTGATGCAACCTGTTTGCGTTGGTAAACTGTCTGATGAAGAGCGTGAGCTGGCTTCAAAAATCGCCATGCGCAAGTCAGCCGTTTGGAGGCAAGCAAAAGCAAGTGCTATTGACGGGAGCGACTAAGGTTGGCATTATAAAGATAGCAGTAACTAATGCTGTTGGAGAGCAAGTGAGGTGACTCAAGATATGTCAGCTCCAAACGCCAAGAAGATACTCGTGGTTGATGACGAGAAGCACATAGTCAGGCTCGTTCAAGTCAACTTGGAGAGGCGTGGTTACCAAGTGATAACTGCATACGACGGGATTGAGTGCCTTGAGAAAGTGAAGAAGGAGAAACCAGACCTCATCATCCTTGATGTGATGATGCCACGCCTTGATGGCTTTGAGACGCTGAAGAGATTGAAGTCAGACCCAGAGACGAGGGATATACCCGTTGTTATGCTCACAGCGAGGGCTCAGGATAAAGATGTTCTGACTGGCTATGTGCTTGGGACTGACCTCTACCTGACGAAGCCATTCAGCCCGATTGAACTGCTGACTATGGTTGAGCGCATCTTCCAAAGCCAAGAGGAAGCTGAGGAAGGAATTTACGACCTTGACCGAATGTGACCCCAACACAGCGATGTGTTTCTTCGTCTCGTGAGGATGATGTTTGTTAGCCCAAGGCAAAGATGTCTCCCCTTACCTCATACCCCTTTGCTAAAACGGTGAGGAGTAGTTCCTCAAGCCGAAAAGCAGTGCTTGCGAAAACAGCTATTTGCATCACTGGCGGTTATCTTTTGCGTCAAATCAATTTGAAGGTGCTTCAGCGTTGAGGGCAAATGCGGTGGACGAGGTGATGAGAGATGCACATTCAATCGCTTGATGGATCGTGGGAGTTTAGGGCTGTCGGGGAGAAGGAATGGATGCCAGCAAAAGTCCCCGGATGCGTTCACACGGATTTGCTCTCACTCGGTCGCATACCCGACCCGTTCGTTGGCGACAACGAGAAGAAGGTGCGATGGGTTTCCGAGACCGATTTCGAATACAGAAAACTCTTCGATGCTGATGAAGAACTTCTATCACACGACCGAGTGCGCTTGGAATGCGATGGCTTGGATACGATAGCCGAGATTTATCTCAACGGGCAAAGAGTGGGAAGCGCAAACAACATGTTCATCAGGTGGCGTTTCGATGTCACTGGGATGCTGAAGGAGCAAGGCAACGAATTGCTCATCCGATTCACATCACCGTTGAAGTATGTCAGCCCCATGATGAAACAGAAGCCACTCATCTCTCCGAGCATGTCCATTCAAGGTGCGCCATACATACGCAAAGCACCATATCAGTTCGGCTGGGATTGGGGTCCGAAGCTACCAACGATGGGCATATGGAGAAGCATAAGGCTTGCTGGATACTCCGTTGCGCGCATCGATGATGTGCAAATAAGGCAGGTGCACGCCCGCTCAAAGGTGACCTTAAGTGCACGCATCTTACTTGAGCGGTTTGAGAACGCTTCAGTCAATGTCGTCATGAGGGTCACATCGCCAGATGGAGCTGTTATGGAAGCTGTGGGCGAATTGAAAGTGGGAGATGTGATCACAACATTGCTTGTGGAAATAGATGAGCCAAAGCTTTGGTATCCACGAGGCTACGGTGAACAGCCACTTTACAGCGTCACTGTTGAAGCACTCTCAAACAATCAACTCCTTGACAAGAAGGATTTTCGCATCGGGTTGAGGACGCTTAAGCTCGTCCAGAAGCCAGATAGGTATGGTAGCTCATTCACATTCTTCATCAACGGGATACCGATATTCTGTAAGGGCGCAAACTGGATACCAGCTGATGTCTTCCCATCAAGGGTTAGCCGTGAACGCTATGAACAACTCCTGAGGAGCGCTGCGGAGGCTAACTTCAACATGCTTCGAGTTTGGGGTGGCGGGATATACGAAGACGACATCTTCTACGACCTCTGTGATGAGCTTGGGATACTCGTTTGGCACGATTTCATGTTCTCGTGCAGTGTATACCCAAGCGATGAAGAGTTCCTCAAGAATGTCATCACGGAAGTCACAGACAACATAAGGCGCATAAGACACCATCCATGCTTAGCTTTGTGGTGTGGGAACAACGAGATGGAGTGGGGATGGGTTGAATGGGGATGGAAGGAAAAGATGGAGGACGAACTGAGAGAGGGTTACGACAGACTGTTTCACCATGTGCTCCCTCAAGTTTGCGCTCGTGAAGACCCAGATACGCCTTATTGGCCGAGTTCACCATCCTCTGGGACTCCGTTCGTTGACCCAAATGGTGAAAGCGCTGGCGACGGGCACTATTGGGAAGTCTGGCACGGCATGGCTCCATTCACAGAATACAGAAAACACTTCCATCGCTTTGTGAGCGAGTTCGGGTTTCAAGCGCTACCCTGCTTGGAAACGATAAAGACATTCTCAAACGAAGAAGATCTCAACCTCACCTCGTATGTGATGGAACACCATCAAAGACATCCAAGAGGGAACGAGCTCTTGATAAGCTACCTCGCACGGACATTCCGCATCCCGAAGGACTTTGAAAGCCTCGTCTACCTCACCCAGGTGCTTCAGGCAGAGGCAATAAGATACGGTGTTGAGCATTGGCGCAGGAATAGGCATAGGGTAAGTGGCACGCTGTATTGGCAGTTGAACGACTGCTGGCAAGTGATCTCATGGGCAAGCATCGATTACTTCGGTAGATGGAAAGCTTTGCACTACGCAGCCAAACGATTCTATGCGCCAGTCCTCATATCAGCTGAGGAGGAAGATAAACGAGTCAAACTGCATGTCACCAACGATTTGCTCGAAAGGTTTGAAGGGGTTGTGCGTTGGTCACTTGAAACTATGGACGGCGATGTCATTGAGTCTGGCGAAAGGGAGATCAGCATACCACCACAGTTGAACAAGCAAATCGTATCCCTAAACTTCTCGCGCACCGTGAATGATGAACTGGAACGAAAGGTTGTGCTTGTCTACGAGCTTTTGAGTGGCAGTGAGCGACTGCAGATTGGAACGGTGTGCTTCGTGCCGCCAAAACACCTTGAGCTTAAACCGCCAGAGATAAGCGTTCAAGTCAAGGAGAGGAAGGATAGGTTTGAACTCCTGCTGAAGTCTAAGAGGCTCGCAAAGTTTGTTTGGCTTCACCTGCCAGGAATTGATGCGCCCTTCTCTGATAACTTCTTTGACATGCCAGCGAAGCGAACTTTCATCATCACGCTCCCAAAGGAAAAGGGAATTAACATAACTTCGCTAACACGCAAACTCCGCATACGAAGCTTGATTGACTCATACTAACATCCACAGTTCATCCTCGCTACTTAGCTTGGGCGAACCCAAGAAATGTCCTCTTGCTTTGATACGGGAAGCATCTCCAACTCCTCTTCGGCACACAAAGAGCTAACTGCATGAGGAAGAAAAATTAGCGCAAAGAGGTTGGTGACAAGAACCCTTTACATTCAAACCCTTATGAGGCATCATACATGATGGCAACCAAATTACCACGAGGGCGAAGTTAAGGAAGGGATGAATCAAAGGCATTTTCTTTCCACCAAACTCTGTCTTCTCCTTTGCCTCTCGCTCTCTATCACTCACTCTTTTTTGGCTGTATCTTTTTCTCAATCTCAAGATCAATCACAGGTTGAGGCTTGCGTTGGTTCTTCTTACGAAGGCATGATGCCCGATGAATACATGCCACCCGAAGGATACGAGTATGT